>Ga0153916_10000238_pt1 | contig 35628 bp, 33 predicted proteins | sample Opewatmetagenome_FD_109642 | JGI IMG/M metagenome (GOLD analysis project Ga0153916, IMG submission 109642) | Freshwater wetland microbial communities from Ohio, USA - Open water 3 Core 3 Depth 4 metaG | ecosystem: Environmental > Aquatic > Freshwater > Wetlands | place: USA: Ohio, Lake Erie...
AGATACACTATTTCTTGCGGCAGATATTCCCACACCAGGAGCTGAAATGTCTGGCTTAGGTGCACCATCAATGCGGGGTCCTCTGCTTGATGAAGAACTAATACTTCCAGAGTCCTCATCAAATGATGCGACAGCAATGGCAAAGTCTGAAGTAGCAGGACCACTGATAGTGTGCAGGTCTTCAGTATGGTCACTGAAGGTCATGTAAGAAGTGCCCCAGTCGCCATCCCATGCATAGCCATCAACATAGACTGTATCTCCTTCAGGATTTTCGACTCGGATAGTCCAATGCCCATCAAGCCAATCATGCTCAGCGGTCGAGACTTGGATGATGATGTTATTCATCCCGCGTGGACTAATCTCGCAGAACACATATGCAGAGAGATTCTCCGTGTCTAGGAAGAAAGAACGTCCTGCTATGTCTGAGTACTTCCCAAGGTCGATTGGTTCACCCGAGGAGTAACCTAAGATCACATGCTCATCACGATCTGTAGACTGCCACAGTAGACTCAAGAAGGTAAAATTAGGTTCACTGTAGACATCTAGACCGACAGTATTGTACGAACCGGAGGAAACGCTGATACGTGCATGTTTATCGTGGGTGGCCAGATTGCCCGCTGCTGCAGTTGACAAGACCCCATGACTGAGAAAGGCTTCTGTAATCGCAAGATCTTCAGGATCAGTTCCGTCAAGAAAGCCCAGATACGATGAGAATGACATGTTAATGATGTCTGCCCCGTTTTCTACTGCAAAACTAATCCCGTCGATGATGTCTGCTGACTGGAGCGGGCTGCGAACAATAATTAGGTCAGCTCCGGGAGCTACCCCCACATAGGATGTGAAACCGGGTTGCCCCCCTGCAATTGTTGATGCTACATGTGTACCATGACCATTCGTGTCTCCGACAGAGGTAGCCAAAGTCAGATTGACTCCACGTGCATAGACGAGTGACTCTTCCTGATCGTAGAACAGGGCAACCTTTGAGATGTTCAGAATTACAGCTTTCTCAGAGGACAGGTCGATTGAATTGTCTACGTTCGCATCAATTCCTCCAATCCATCTATCCCCAGCTGCGTAGTTGAAACCAGTTGCACCATCATTATTGGCATACATGTAATCCAAAGCATAGCTTATCATAGGTCCTGACTGCGAGTTGACAGTTCGAATTGGACCTTCGCCTATGCCAGCAACTGAATCGTTATTGAGGTCGATGAAGTAATCGGGTCCTGATAGGAGGAAGTCAAAGTGGCCAGGATACTGTCGCCAAAAGGACGGATGGGTCCACATGGCGCCGGTATCGATTACTGCCACAGTGACGCCAGAACCATTCACAGCCTGACCATCAGCATGCAGGTTGTTCCACACGTCATCAGCCCGAATCTCTGATACGGATGTGTCAAGGGATGGAACATACTGTTTTGTACCAGAGGTGGCTCGGACAAGCCCCAAATCGGTGAGATGATCAAGGACATCTCTCGAGGTGACTATGGCAGAGTAGATACGACCGACATTGATGATTGTGGACCCGCGTCTCGCAAAGTCAAGCCCGAGAGCTTCTGCTTGTGCTATTTCTGTTGATGACAGCGGTCCCTTGAACTCAAGGATCGCACTCGCGCCACTCTCTTGTGCAGATGCTATCTCCATCTGGAGCCTTGCTTCAATCAAGTAGCCATCCGCAATAGGGCTATAGTAGCTGCTGTGCTGCACTACCGAGTTTCCAGACAAGGGTAGAATCGATAATATGAGTAGAGCAACTATGAGGTGGCTTCGATACATCAGTGTCCCTCGAGGATGGTTACCTTTCCTGCTCCATGTCTTCGACTCATATGCTTTTGCCCTTGGCACTATGATAGAGTACGCACAGACAGACCATCTTCGTTGACCGCGAAACCTCCAATAAGATTGCCACTGGGACTGAGGGCGATGGATAGCTATACCAAAAGCAACGTGGTAGCACTTATAACTCATTGATAGAGCTAATTGATTGAATCGGAGAGCGCTTGATGACATCTCATGATGATATTTTGCAGATACTCAAGAATGGGGAGGACCATCATACCGAATTCAAGAGAAGACTGACGAAGGCGGACCTCAAGAAAGATAGACGAGAGAAACTTGTCACTAGGATAAAGTACTTGACGTGTGAGAACCCATTTGAGGGTCTCTTCCTCTTGGGGATTGATGATATCGCAGGAAAGGAGTGGGAGATCTTCGGCATCTCTGCACCTGCTCTCAAGGCTGCAGAAGACGTATTGAAGGAACTCTGTGAGGAAGCGGCAGTAGAGATTGTAGAAGAAGAGCAAGTAGAAACTCCAAAGGGACTTGTGGGAATCTACCTGCTGAAGAAACTAGCAGCACCGGAGATCAAGGAAACATGCTCCGTGAATATAGCAGGAAGGGTGAACTCAGGAAAGTCCAGTCTAGTCGGAGCACTTGTTACCGGAAAGCCGGATGACGGAAAAGGAAGATCCAGATCATTTCTGCTCACACACCCACAGGAGATTACGCGTGGTCAGACAGCAGATATTCACCTTTCATTTCTAGGATTCGATGAGAACGGAAATCCAATTCATCCTGTGAATCCTCTCAACAAGGAGGAGTCTGCCAGGATTCTTGACCAGTCTACAAAGATAGTGACATTCTTTGACGCTCCGGGTCATCGAGAATTTAGCAAGACCATGATAAGAAGCATTCTGGGCGCTGATGCTCAGTACGGCCTCATACTTGTGCCGGGGCCTGAGGAAGCACGCTTGATACGCCAAGAGGAAGACCGAACAAGAATCCCCAGACTCGATGAGATCACAAGAGAACATCTGATTCTCATGTCCAGCCAGCAGGCTCCATTCTTTGTTGTGATATCCAAGGTAGACAAGACACGTGCTGAGGATTTTGAACTCGTATACAATGTCCTAAGAACAAGCCTCAAGGACATTGGCAAGATACCTATCACAGTCCGGTCTCCGGACGAGATACAACTTCTTGTGAAAGAGATTCAGCATGGAGTGATCGTGCCAGTCGTTCCTTTTTCTGCGCTGGATTCCACGTCAATAGCGCTGCTTACAGATCTCCTCAGAAGTGTTCCTTCTAATACAAAGCATGCCAGTCCTACAGATTCCGCGTGTGCGTACGTTGACAAAGTATACCGAGGAATCAAAGGAACTAATGTCGTCGTGACGGGCACTGTAAAATCGGGAATCTTCAAGACAGGACAGACTGTAAAGGTTGGTCCCGAAAAGAACAATCAGTTTCAAGAAGGCAGATTATTCAGTATTGAGATGTTCAAGAAACGAATCAGTGCTGCGAGAGCAGGCGATCTCTTCGGATTTGATATCAAAGATGTCGACAAGCATACGATTCGACGAGGACAGATGATAGCCGATCCTGAAGAACAGGTTCAGGGCTGCCGGGAATTTGAAGCCAACATAGTGGTCACAAGACATCCAACAAGAATTGCTGTGGGCTACACGCCCGTATTGCAGTGTCACACAATCCAGCAGACAGTCGTTCTCGATAGGATATACGACGCCGATTATTTGTGTGTGGGAGACTTCGCAAGAGTCCGGCTTAGATTCATGGTGACACCAGAGGCAGTCGGAGTCGATGACAGAATCGTCCTGAGGGAAGAGAATACAAGGGCGATAGGGACCATCGTCGCAATCATCAGGTAGAGTCCGCGGTCCAAGTATGAGGACCATCACCAGTGGGGAATAATACCTCATCACGAATGAGTCGTCGTGATGATTTCGCAGAGATGATTGGCCAGAGTGACACTTTCTCCCTTGCGATAGACTCAACGAGATTGGCCTTCCAACTTGTCGGAGCAGATAGAATCGCGTTGGCGCGAGCTCCCGATTCGAATATCGTGGCTTCTGGTACCAAGCGGGCCAGTTCTCTGACTCTCTCAGCCGGACCCTCAATCAAGAATTCGGGTTGTATGCCTAGATGACTGAAAGATGGTACAAGGACAATAGCTCGCTGCTCTACCAGATTTCTAACGATCAGAGGCGAGCCTACTAGAGTGTTCGATAGAATAGCCAACTCACCAAGTACGAGTCGCCCGAGAACTGCAGCTTCCTTTTGCTCCAGCTGTGTTCTTATCTTCATTTCTAGTGTAGCTTCGAACGTCCCCTTCACTGGTTTCTTGAAACCGGCCTTCTCCAAGGCATGTCTGACGATAGACAAACCGTGTGAAATGGGACCGCCAGTCAGAGGGAAGATATCTTCCAGGTTTAGCCAATACTCAATCGAGTCAATGGCATGCTTGCTGCCTTCGACTACGGCGAGTGATCTCACTATTGCACCATCAAAATACAGAATTGATGCCCAAGTATTCCCAGCGGCTTGTTCGCTCACTTCCAGAGAAAGCTGGAATCCTAAAGACGTGGGATCACACATAACTCGAGGGGACAGATGAATTGATTCTAACAGATAGCGCCGCTTTATCAGCTGCTGAGGATTTGCAAGGGTTTTGCAGAAACCATCGATGATGTGGTATTCCTCTGTGCCGAGGGAAACCAATACTGAGTCGTGAACAGCCTGAACTGAAGTCACCCATTCAGAAAAATCGATGTTTGAAGGCAGTTCACGCAGGACAGAGGTCAGCCAGAGATAACCCTTTGAGGAATATGTCAAAGCATGATTAGTGAAGTGGTTGACGATGGGCTCCCAAATGCTCCCCTTGCTTCGTTTCTTCCATTCACTGTACCACGCAGCCTTGGCTTCATCCTTGAGGAGGGAGTAGGCTATGCCATTCCCCACGGAACCAGCAAAATCGCTCTTCCATTGTGACCTATCTAGGTGCAATAGGTAGGCAACCCGAAGCAAGAGACCCTCATGCCAGATCTTCGCAATTATGGATTCTTCAAACAGTAATTCACTGTCGTCAGTTATCTGAATTCCGAAGGTCTGGCTTCCCCTCTCTGTTTCTGACCGAGTGACAAAGATGTCGGGAAATTCTGGTTCTTTCAGAGACAGCAAACGTGACACTCGCCGGATTGCCTTCCCTAGAGCATCGCGCAAGTCTTGAGTGGCCTCAATACGAAGCTCCTCGGGGGTTAGTGGCCTGGGCTTCTCATACTTCGCCACGAGCTTTGAGCTCTTTCTTACATCGTCATAGACAGACAGGCCTAGATTCTCACCAATGACCATCACACCAGCGGCATTGAAGAAATAGACTCTTACTCGGCCGGTGGACACCACTGCCACGAGGTATAGAATCCCCCTGAGCTCTCGGAAATGCTTCCTCAGTACGGCTTCCTTCACCCTCAGGACTTCAACAGCAGCAGCACCAGTCTCATTGAACTGCTTCTCTCCGAAAGCTGCAATCGCCTTGGGAACATCTCTGGATATCTTTGACAACCAACTTTCCTCTCAAATGAGTATGTCTAATCCCTAGATAAAAATGAAGTTGAATGATGCCCTATGCAACAGCCTTAATTCCTTTCGCCAAGGAGTACGATGGACCAAGAATGCTTCAGTATGACCTTACGATTCTGTTCATCTGGTACGCAGTACCTATTTCACTCCTTGGCTTGAGAGCTGCTCTTGCGGGGTATAGGGCATGGAAGAAAAGGAGCGAACTGCGTCAACTTGAGAAGAAGACAACGCCTTTTACAAGAGAGATCTGATGCTAACTCTCTAGAGGCGTAGTCTCAGTGTCTGGATACATCGGCAACAGGATATCACGAGTCGGAGTCGTATTCATGACAACATCTAATGTTTCTTCGTTTCTCAGAAGGATACAGCCGAGGAACTCGTATTCAAACTTGTCAAGACGAATATTGACACCTCGCCTCGGTATCTGTGTTAGAAGAAGGATGATTGAAAAGTTGCCACGAGGAAGCTGATTCAGTATGCCTCGTTTCATATCAGGCTCAAGCTGACCCTCGAGCTGTCGCGTCATGACTCCACGTTCAATGAAGTTGTACCGAATCCGTTCAAAGTCGCCGCTTGAGCTCTTCTTGGGACGAATAAATGAGATAGAGTAGCCAAGGCGCTTCAGGGAGTTGTATCCAATCAGAGTTCTGAAGAGAGGAGGACTCAGTGTGTCAAGTTCCACCTTGCGGAGTTCGACAATCTCGCCTTCTCTTCGTACTTTCAGGTTCATTAGGCTCACTCATCCAGTTCTATCTAGTCCCATTAGCACAGAAACACAACCACATGTAAAGGATTCTGAGAAATCAATCCGCGAAAGCCCTCCAGAATAAAAGAGGGACCTTGTATCAAGCTCCGTGTATGAATCCCGCGATATATCTGTGATGCACCTTCATGATGTTGTGTGACTCGAGGATTCATCTTGCTAGTAATCACAGATCCATTGAATCTCAACTCCCTTAGCATGAAGAATTCTCTGGGCGTCCCACTCATCTATTCCACCATTACCTTGTCATAGTGACGATCTTGCCCTTTTGAATTCAAGCACCAATTTCGAACTCAATTCGGGATCACTTTTCTTCGCCCCAAGAGGGACCCATCCCCCATCGGTATTTTGGGTTTGAATGATAAGCTCGAGCCCTCTCTTGAGAATTTCTTTTTCAAGCTCGGATTTGGGTTTACCAATCACAGTAAGATCTACAACGTCAAAGATGGACTTAGCTTCGATGCTATTCTTCATATGCTGAAGTAGGGCAGCCCTTCCATCTTCGAACACCTTGTTGTCAGAATTGATGCCCATGGATTGCAGACCAAGGAGTATATTGCCTGTCCCGAGCGGGTCAGAGAGTTTCTGGCCTTTGAAATCCGGCCAATGTCCGTCTTCATATTGCGTATACAACAAGAAGTCCCTCGCTCGACGTAGACGGTTCTGTTCGTCATATCCAGCTGAACAAAGCGCTTCTAGTGCCTTGCCTGTCAACCATGTTATGCTTATGCCAACTGGATACCACTCCCTTCCGACTTCACTCCATGTGTCTTCGATATACGGATCGAGCTTTAACGACTCCGCAAACCCTCCATCATTCTTCTGCCTTGAAATGATGAAGTCCATCATTGTCTTTGCAAGTTTCTTGTCCTTCACCTTGAATTTCGAGATAAGCGTCAGGAGTTCGGAAGTCAATTTGACAGAACTCGGGGCGCCCAGCTTGAATCCAAAGGGGATTCCACCATCACTATTCTGAAGAGTTTGTAGGTCAGCTATGACACTTTCCTGAATGCCTGATGGTATCTTATTACCAGCAGCGATTAGCCTCGCCTTGTCAGCGATGTTTCCGTTCGACAATAAGAAGCTCTGAAAATCATAGTGGAGTTCGCTTTCCATCTTTGTTAAGTCCTCCATTGAATGAGTGTGCAACCCTAAAAAGCGGGGATTTGAAAATGAGCTTAAGTCAAAGCTAGGATAGTTTAACGATTCTTACTCTTACTATGCATAATAATACGACAACTCAATATTAAAGATATCAGTTGGTTATTCTTCTTCGCCCTCAGTCTCGTAGTACTCAAGAACTTCCTTCCAGCGCTCACGACGCTCATCCTCAGACAGCTCGTCATCATAGTTAGACTCTTTTTCAACGACAACGATCTTCTCACGAGGAGAGTGTTTTATTCTGTACTCGACCTTGTAGGCAGGATTAGTCTTTACCGACTTCTCATGCCCACATTCTCGGCACTTCAGAATTGGCAACTTTCGACCTTCCTCTTTCTTAGGAAGCATCAATGCACCACATTTCTCGCAGAATTCCACCTATGACTCGCCCCTGATGGCTGAATTTCTCGCTGACTGCCTCAACCTTCATTTAAGGTTGACGCTTGGGTTCACGTAGCATATGCATGAGCCAAGATAAACTTGTAGACGAAAAGAAAGACTTATGAAAAGGAAGATATGTGCCCGCTATCAGGCAATCCTTCAGTACAGGCACTGGGCCGAGCAAGGAAGTAATCTCTATGGTCAATGTGAAGCCGTTCAAAGCATACAGATTTGATGAGAGCAAAGCGGGGAAGCTAGCAAACCTCGTAGCGCCACCCTATGATATTATCAAGGGCGATATGATTGACAAACTACAATCTCTGTCAGAATACAATATGGCGTGGATTACCAAGAACAAGCCAGAAGAAGGTGACACGCCAACAAACAATCAATACACGCGAGCCAAAGGCCATCTCGACAAGTGGATTCGGCATGGCATCTTGAAGCAGGATGATACTGATTCATTCTACGTGTACGGTCAAGACTTTGAAATCGATGGCAAGCAGTTGTTTAGATTCGGTTTCATCGGATTGATTGAACTCGAGGAGTTCGCCAAGAAGGCACCGAGTACCGGTGCGTTTACAGGTGTTCTTCAGCATGAAGAAACCCTCCCAAAGGACATCGAGGATAGGCTTAATCTATGTAGAACCTGCATGACGAACTTCGGACAGATCTTTGTTATCTATCCGGACCATGAAAGAAAGATTGACACGATTTTGGAGAAGTATATGAAAAGTACTCCAGTTGGAGACGTGATAGACGGAGATGGAATTCGGCATAGGCTCTGGAGGATCTCAAAGAAGTATGACGTACAGGAAATCACCAGACTAATGAAAGACAGGTATGTAATCATCGCAGATGGACATCACAGATACAAGACTGCACTGGCTCTCTCCAAGGAGAATCCTGGACTCCAGACTGCCAAGTACAGGATGATGACCTTTGTGAATATGTCCAATCCAGGTCTAGTTGTGTTACCAACACATAGACTCATTCAGAATCTGGATTATTTCTCAAAGGACATGTTGCTCAAAGCTATCAAGGAGTACTTTGATCTGGAAGCCTTCACTGCTAAGGAGAAGATGTTTGAAGTAATGAATAGGAGGTTCAAAGAGGGCAAGAACTGCTTTGGGTTATTCATCAATGACGGAAAATTCCATGTTCTTACATTGAAGAGCCAAGGAGTAATGGACTCGTTGCTGCCCGATAAGTCGCCGGCGTTGAGAAAGCTCGACGTAGCGATTCTGCATGCACTCATACTCGACAAGATGCTTGGTATTGATAGAGAGAAACTTGCTGAGGGTACCATGAAGGGTGGAGGGTATGTTATCTACATAAAGGGCATCGGAGACACAGTCGATGAGTCAATACAGAGTGTGAAGAAAGGTGCACAAGCCGTGTTCTTTATGAACCCGACACGAGTACAAGAAGTCGAGGCAGTTTCGAGGAATTTCGAGGTCATGCCTCAGAAAAGCACGTTCTTCCAGCCCAAAGTGTGGACTGGATTCACATTGAACAAGCTTCTGTGAGCGAAGGAAAAAATGCGTAGGTGAAAAGTATGGCAAAGAGAGTATTCAATTTCTATGCAGGTCCAGCAACTCTCCCTCTTCCGGTTCTTGAAAAGGCTAGGGATGAATTCTTGGATTTTGCAGGGACTGGAATGTCTGTGATTGAGATATCACACCGTTCTAAGGAATGGGAAAAGGCCATGACCGATGTTGACGGTCTTGTCAGAGAGGTCATGGGCGTGCCTTCAGACTACAAGATAATGTGGTTAGGTGGTGGGGCATCATCGCAGTTCTTTATGGCTCCACTCAACCTTCAGGTCACAGGCAAGCCAATGGAGTACGTTTCCACTGGTTCATGGTCACAGAAGGCAATCAAAGAGGCAGGTATCTACGGGGACGTAAAAGTCATTGCTTCCTCCGAGGACAAGAAATTTTCGTACATACCCAAGAATGTCAGCTTTAGTGACAAGGCTGCATTTGGGCACATTACTAGTAACAACACGATCTACGGGACAGAATGGCAGTATTGGCCAAAAGTGCCAAAGGATGTTCCTCTTGTCTGTGATATGTCCTCAGATTTGATGGCCAGAGTGGTCAATGTGAAAGACTTCGGAGTCATCTACGGCGGCGCTCAGAAGAATCTTGGCCCAGCTGGCGTTACACTTGTAATCGTGAGAGAGGACTTGCTCGGAAGAGTGCCAGAGAAAACGCCCACCATGCTAAAATACAGTACTCACGCCAAGGATGTGATGTACAACACACCACCTGTATTCGCCATATACATCGCCAAGATCGCCCTGGAATACATGAAAGGCATCGGCGGGATCAAGGAGATTGAAAAGCGCAATCGTGCAAAAGCAAAGGTGATCTACGATGTGATCGATGGGTCGAAGGGATTCTACAAAGGTCATGCTGTACCAGACTCACGCTCACTGATGAATATCACATTCACCTTGGCAACACCTGAGCTTGAGCAGAAATGTGTCGATGAGGCAACCAAATTGGACCTGATCGGTCTGAAGGGACATCGCTCCGTCGGTGGCATGAGAGCCTCAGTCTACAACGCAATGCCGCTTGAGGGAGTGAAGAAACTCGCTCAGTTCATGAAAGACTTCCAAGCAAAGAACCAGTAGTCTATAGTGGAGGGTTTATTCCCTCCCCTTATCTCTCTTTTTGCTCAGTTATTCTTTTTACGAGTGTATTTCGAGACAGCTTCTTGTAAGAATAGAGTCAGCTCTTCCAGCCGGTCGCTTTCGATGAGGCCTTTGTAAGTCCGCCGCATAACCGACCCACTTACATGGACGTCAAGATTCCGCATCTTGCTGGTCCTAAAGAAGGTCTTGAGGGCTGAAGCAATCGGAATTAGAACGCCGCCCGGCAATCGACTTGAGAGAAAGTCTTCACAGCAATGGCAGTCAATTAGGATAATTGTGTTCTCTTGGTCAGTCAGAACTTCAACTGGCATTTCTTTCTTTGAATCCAACCTAAGCGTGAAATTGCCCACGTGCTTCATGCTGGCAACCCTTTAATCTGTGTAGTAGCTGTTTCCGCATGGCTTGATATCCATATAAGACCTGCTCCATTTGCGTTTCCTTAAGCCACATCGCCTCCCCATCAAATGCGGCTGTTTCCATCAGACTTATCACTTTCTGGTGTCATCCAAAAACGGCGACTGCCCCTTGAGCAAGAAGAAAACCGTCGATGATGCAGATTCCAGTCAGTCAGCGAATCTCACACTCGAAGAGGTGCAGAATCGACTGGATGAGATCTCCATGAGGCTGGCAAGACTGGAGGAGCTCATCGAGAGGGTCAGCCCGGGTATTGAGGAGGTTCGTACCTCTGCTAGGGTCATCAGGGAAGGATTCGACTTCTACGATGGAATGGTCAGGCTAATGTCCAAGTTCACCAAGACGGAGAGACTTGAATCAAGATTTGGCGACCTCAAAAAAGACGATATCAGTTGGCGAATCATTCAGACATTGGATGCCACATCTCGGCCGTTGAACATCAGTCAGATAACAGCTGCTGTGAGAGCAGAGAGGGGAACGGCCTCAAGAAGAATCATTCGTGAGCGTGTCAATGAACTTGTGGGCCGTGGAATCCTAAAGGTCATCGAAGATGATGATGACAGGGCCAGATACTTTTCTCTTCGAGCCGAGTGAGGGAGGTCACCGGCATTTCAGAGTTCAAGTCATGCTTGGTGCTTTGTGACACTTGAAGTGGTCACTTTTGTTCACAATTCCTATATTCAGTGACCAATCGATATCATACTCGGTGAACAGTAATATGAGTGACGAATACTCGAATGATGAACACGAGAAGAGAAAGAAGAGCAAGTCTAGTGACGCTGACGAACTGCGAGAAGTTGCAGAGGTACTTCCGCAATTGCTTGGTGCGTTGAATGAATCAATACCAAAGCTGATCTCTGGCTTGATTGGCAGTGTCTATAGCCCGGAATCTGCTGGCAACTTAGCCGCAGGCATTGGCAAATTCTATAACGACCTGATCAAAGAGGGCATCCCTCAGGACGTCGCGCTAGACATGACAAAGAAATTTGTTGGAGCGCTAGACTTCGGTAAACTAGTGAGTATGGTCAGTGACGAGGCCTCTCACGAAACTGGCAGGAAGATGAGACGACACAAGATCAAAGTCGACTTTGATAACGAAGATGAAGAATCTGACGAGGAGTATGAGTAGTAGTGCAAACAGCGAGAGCCATCGGGTCTATAATACTCACAAGCGTAGGAGGAGGATCCAGGCTCCTAGCCAAGACATGGTGGGCACTGCGAAAGGGCCGTGGCGAAGTAAGGAAGTCAGCACGAACATTCTACGAAACCCTAAGAGAGGCAGGGATTCCCGAGGAAGACGCCAGAGCGATTGCAGTGGCCTATGCTCAGCCAGCTTATGATATTCTCAGATTCCGAAGCCTAATCAAGATGGCAATGGAGATGAACGAGTCGGATTCATCTCCCTCCTTCTCTACCTGATTACGAGTACAGCACAGGGTGCCTTACGGACAACTCTCTCTGTTGCACTCCCAAGTCCGCCTCGGGACTCAGCAGTCATTCCTTGAGAGCCCATGATAATGAGATCCACCTTCTTCTCTTTGGCAATAGTGATGATCTTGTCGGAGGGCAGACCCTGTTCAAGGATGGGCTCGATTTCAAGTTTGAACTCAGACGCTGCCTTCCTGTATCCTTCGAGGAGACGTTCGCCATTCACTATGTATCGTGTGAGTAACTCGAGAGAGTCGGTGTCCGACATTGTGGCTATTTGCTGCACCATTCCGATATTGACGACATGGAGGAGCAATATGGTGCCCTTTGTAATCTCAGCTAGTTCATACGCTACGGTCGCAGCTCTGGCGGCCGCACCACTACCGTCGACCGGAAGAAGAATCCGCTTTGTCCGCCAGAAAAACCGATCTGGCGATTTATACATGATTTCTTCCATACATATACTAGGGAAAAGTCTCTGAAAAAGCCTCGGTATTCTGGTTATTTGACGACAAGCACAGGACAATCAGCTCCGAACGTCACTCGTTCTGCTGAACTTCCCAAGCCTGTACGTCCGCCGCCTGTAGCACCTCTAGCGCCAATAACCACAAGATCCACCTTCTTTTCCTTTGACAAGTAAATGATTCTATCCGAAGGAGAGCCTCTGTCCAATATGACTTCGGTTTCTATCTTGTACTTGGTGGATGCCTTTCTTACACCCTCAAGGAGTTTCTCACCCTTGACCTTATACTTGATCAGAATCTCTTCAGGGTCAGATTCTGACATTAACGCGATTTGTCTGACAATAGGCGTTGGAATTACGTGAACAATGAAGAGCTTGGACTTTGTCATCTCAGCAACTTCGAAAGCAACAGTGGCGGCTCGTGATGAACCTTCACTACCATCAACTGCAAGCATGATTCGCCTGGCATTGCAGAAGATATGCCCATCAGCACAGTATCGAATTTCTTCCATGAACACGAGTAGTCACTTTTCTCTCAAATAACTTGTTATAATGGCCAGTTTTCCTGTTCAGTGCCAACGTTAATATTCACGTATGTCAGAATAGGCAGAGATTGTTGACGCGTCTGAAGGAGGAGCAATCACTTGACAAGTGTTGATCTTATCGATTATCATGAGAAGCAGAAATACCCGAGTCATAAGGGTGCAATTGCCGGACTATTGATTGTGTTCGGAGCATTCGTTGGATTGGGTATGTACGCACTATGGAATCTATGGCTTGTGTATGAAGCCGACATTACGAGCATTATTGGGAGCATTTCACCCTACTTGGCTGATAACCTCTGGCTACTAGCAGTGGGGCTCGGCGCCATAATAGTTCTGAGCATTGGCTTGGGTCTCGGGGCATCAATGGCTGCAAGGCGATTGGGAGGGACTCTCATTTACATCGGTGCAGGTGTTATGAATCTCCTGACCTGGGGACTTGTCATATTCCTGGTCATTAGCGGAGCGATTCCCTTGGCAGCATTGGGCACAGCATGGCCTATCATGATACCAGGCATCTTTACACTACTCATCACTGTTCTTCTATTTACAGTGTTCAAGGACAGAGTCCGGAGAGCTGGTGAAATCATCAAATTGACCGGCCAAGTCACGCTTGATGAGAAGGGGACCTTTGTGCCGCCACTGCTCACAATGATTTTCACCCTAGTTTCAGCAGTGCTCTTTGCAGGTATTATTGTCTTCTTCATGCCGCAGGTCTTGGCGCCTGATTATGAATTCATCCTAGAAAGGGATTGGGGCTATATCATAGGCATTGTGGTGTACCTCTTCGTGACCATATTCTTCTACAATTTCGCCTACTCAACAACCTCTGCCATCACATACATCTACATGCGAGGACAGGATCCGAGCCTCGGAGATGGCGTAAAGGCATCACTTGGCGTCATCGGAGGTCTCGTTGTCTTGAGCATTATGAGCGTCATAATAGCACTCGTCAGGTTGATCATTTCAGCTGTAGCTAGAAGGTCGTCCAATGTATTTGCCAGAGGGGCTGGAGCAGCTGCCTCAGGGATAATCGCTTGGGTCTGGATGCTCGTGAACTACTTCACTATACCAGCAATGGTGGCGGAAGATCTCAGTGCAACGAAAGCCATCAAGAGAAGTGCCGGATTAGTGCGAAAGAATTTCGTCGATGTCATGATCAAGGAAACTGCAGTCCGCTGGGGATTCAGTGTGTTGGCATTCATGATGTTCATTGGCTTTGCAGCATTTGGGGGGCTCTTTGGCTGGATCTATTCTGGAGGAGATATCTTCACGACATTGCTGGTAGTAATCGTGTTCACAGTCTTTGCCGCAATTCCAAGTGCACTCGTGTTAAGAACCTTCGACATTGTCTATGTCACGCTTCTGTACGTCTTCATTAGGCGGAAAGAGGGTGACATAGCTGGTAAAACTGCCATCCCGAGTGCAATGACTCAGGAGCTCGACCGCGCCTACGACAGAGCACAGGGAAGTGGCCAGAGCTGATAGCATAGTGTGATGGTCGGTCGGCCATCACACCTCATCTTGTTCAGGCGAAGGAAAAGGAGCCCTCCACTTCGATTCCGGCAATAGTCTTCTTCAAGATTCAATTCAGCCAATCAAAGGCTTGCTTCCAGGTCACACTGGAACCGGAGTACGGGTTGAGATACAGGGTCTGAAAGAACCTTGTAAGCTCGCCCTCTCCTGCGGCCTTGTTGAAAACAGGAAGCACGAAATCTGTCTTGCCAAAGTAGTAGGTAAAGATGTATGGAGCCCAGAAGTTTTGACCGCCAGTGGAAGTCCTTGGACTTATGAACCCTATTGCAGACCTGGCGGACTCGGGAGTTCTAAATCCATATTCAATCATGTAGTCCACAGCTTCATCCACCGTCCTCCCCCTGTCATTCAGCATGATAGCTGCGTTGATGCTGGTCATCCTGCGAAGAGTGTTCAGAGCTTCAGCAATCTTGATATTGGGATTGTCCTCGACGACACCCAGAAACTCCCTTGCCGTGTCAGCAGTTCCCTCCGAGATAACGCACCTTCCCGTGTGGAGAGGCACAACTGCAAGTTCAAGATCGCCAGACTCCCGATAGTACTTCTCACGCCAGAGGTTTGAAACATGGTGTTCGTATTCGTGAAATATGACGCCATACAGCGTGTCAATATTGAAAGTCACGTCAAGATTGAACTGGTTTATTGATTTGAAACCGGGTTGATACCAATTGTACCCGCTCCAGGGAGCTCCCCTAACAGTCTGGTATTCAACGCCATTATCAGTGACATCTGTTCCCATTACGGAATGGATTCTCCTCTTGAACATCTCACCGACTTGTGCAGCCTTCGTTTGAAGCTCGCCTTCAATGAGGTGCTGAAGCTGGGCACCTGTGATTTCGCCTCGCTTGACAAAGAAAGCAACACGCTCTCGCAGGTCCGAACCGGAAAATCCTGTGAGTGCATCATCGAGAACCGCGATTCTCTCTTTGATGGCCCTATCGGAGAATCTCTTCATTGGAATGTGAAAAATATCGTGTACAAGGTCTGCATAGGGGATTTTCCTTCCCGCAAGCCATTCGACCACGACACAGATCGATTCGCACTCACCAATCAAATGGTCCGCTCTCAGCTGGGAGTCAATCTCATCGCGAATCCCATCGATAAGGGATTTGACTTCACCGACCAGCTCCTCTGGTGATTTCCCTTTTCTCTGGTGAATGGGGTCTAATGTCTCTGGACCAAAATACGCATCAACAAGACTAGTCCCTGTCTTCTCCTTTGTGAAGTGGGACACCTCACCACAGAGCCTTGCATAGGTCGCGGGTACATCCATAGTTACCAACAACCAGACGAGAGCCTTCGCCTCTTTAGTACTTGTCCTTCAATTCAAGATGGTTTTTATCTTGGATTGCACTGGCGAAGATAGGAATCCATATGACGAAGAAGAAGGGAAAATCTGCTGCTAAGATTCTTCTTGGCATCGTGGTAATAGTCGTCATTGCTGTGGGCGTAATCGCATGGCATGATGGCTTGTTTGGACTTACCAGTATCAATGATATCAATGATGGCCTAGTACCATTTGGCACTGCGGTCGCTGTGAAAGGAGAAGTGACTCTAAGAATAGGGAACATCATCACAATTTCTGATGGGAGCAACTTCGTGCTGATAAATTGGGCAGGAGCATCGACCCTCAACTCAATAGTCGTAGTGAGAGGAGCTGTAAGTTTGCCTGCCATGTTGGCAAATGTGACCTCTGTGGATGTTGTGTGGTTCTTCAATCAGCTGTAGTAGAAGAGTGAAGCCCTCACTAGGCCCTGAGTGGTGCTCTTGCAAAGACTCGCTCAGTAGCATCTTTGTAACAGAGGCTAATGATGGCTTCTTCCTTCGTTAATTCGACTCGACTGTATAGTTGAGTTGTCGCGCCTCGCACTCTCCTTGAGAGAAGAGTTCCGGTATTGCAGATGACCATATCACCGAGTTTCCATGTCCAAGGAACATGGCGATGGCCACTTAGAACCATAGAGCAATTTGTATTGTCAAGAACCGCTAATACGTCACCGGCATCCTCAACGACGTTCTGTTCTCTCCCAGTATGCGGCACCGGAACCAAGTGGTGATGAAGTGCAAATATCCGGACCTTCTCTTTGGAGCTATTGAAGAAATCACGCATCTCATTATACTTGACGCGGCCGACATGCCCTGCGTCGTTGTCAGGCTCTGCACTGTCTGCAGCGTAGATTGCGATGTTTTCAGTCTGATAGGTCTTGAACCGTTCTCCAAAGAACTCCTCGAAGACTGCTGAACCATAGTTTCGCTCATCGTGATTTCCGGGAATGATAACGTGGGGCACCGAGAATCCTTGCAGCGCAGATGAGAAGCCTTCGAACTCCTCGCGTAAACCCTCAGTTGTGAGGTCACCTGTTACGACAAGCAAGGGTGACGACACATTCGCTGCTTTTTTCTCAATGCGGTCGAGAATCATTCTCAGATCGTCGAGCGTGACTCCAATTTCGCCAACATGGACATCACTGACATGGAAGATCGTTGTGTGAGGTCTTGGCATCTACCTGAAGCCTCCAGACACACACGCACTGTGACAGGCGCTGTGACAGGCGCTATGACAGACGCAGGCACTGTGACAGGCGCTGTGACAGGCGCTATGACAGGCATCATGGGAAACACAAGCACTGTGGCAGGCATCGTGGGAAACACATCTACTTGTCCCTTCAATCAGTGGCTTCAGAGGCTCGGTGATGATATTGCCCACACTCTGCAAGACGCTACCTATTGTGTTGGTCACGTTTGTCATAATCTGACCTGTAGTCGTGGCTACATCCCCTACTACTCGCCCAACACTTGAAATGGCATTGCCGGTTGCCGCCGACAAATCAGAAAACCAGTCAGGAATTTGCGGCGGAGCGATTGCAGTCCCGGGGCTGCTGAAGACCCTTCCTATGTCAGTGTCATGGCGTGGGTGCATGTATAGCCAGTACCAAGCCCACCCACTGTCATGGTATTGCTGATTGAAGTAGTAATCAGTACGTCCATCGAGCGTGGGCTCTTCCTCCAGTTCTCTCCACGCACCCTCGACCATCTCATCATGGTGTTCCTTTGTGACCTCAAAATCAGCTTTCCAGGCCTTCTCTTGGACCTTGTCCGCGAGCTCGTCGAGCATTGCATCGATTTTTCCGGGGTCCAGCTCATCATCCGTGATGCTGGCTATGAATTTCTCTTCGTAGTACGTCAGTTCCTCGAACTGGAGGCCGGTAACGGAAACCTTCAACGGATCCGTTGACAGGACCCTGATTGCACCCTTTCGAACACATGACATCATAATCATGGATACAAGTTTTTGTCGGGTTGTGTTTACGAAGAACGCCGACTCGATTGGGTCAAGATCGGCTACGGCGCCCGGCTCTCCAAATGTCTGTATAGCAATTTCAGGGGTGGAATACGTGTAGGTTGTCTCATCAACCTCCCACTTCGCACCATATGATGCTGTCACTTTTCTATATCCGTAGTAGACCATGCCCAGGGCAAATGCACCGCCTATGATGAATATCCAGTAAGAAGGCGGAATAAGTGGCGGAATGTACTCCTGAACATAGATATCCACCGAGAATGACGGCCAGTCGGTAGAGTTCAATGACGAAGAAGTGATTAGAAAGTTGATTGTGAGCACAGCAGCTACATTGGCAGGAACGAACAAATAGGTCTCACGCCACACATCGCCACCTGTCAGGGCGCCCACCGTGGTCAAGACCGATCCCGACACAAGCGTGAGATTCTCAGGGAGCGTCATCAAGATTGTGACATTCTCGAGCGGCAGGTCACCATAATTGAAGACATCGAGTTCTAGTTGGAACTGAGTGTCCGCCTGTGCATTTACGAAGGGGCTGACAGTGTAGTCGAGCGCTCCTGATTCAGCGAAGGCTGCATAGAATGTCCAATTCGTGTATTGAAAAACTCTGAAGCGGTCATAGGCATTTAGGCTCGCAAAGTCCATACTGACAGTGAAGTAGCGAGGGCTTGCTGCAATGTCATAGGGATAAGCAAGTAGGTCAATATTATCGAATGGATACTTCGCAGAATCCCGCCAGAGACCTTGATTCTCATCTTCGATATACCCCGCATACTGGGCGCCCTCAGGAGTCACTCCATGCGAAGGCTCGATCCATGAGGAATTGACCTCGATGGGATATATTACCTGGACTTGTTCGTAATCGACAGCGATTGACCATTGAACAGGAGCCCAATTGAGGACTCCAAGGTCACCGTAGGTCGGTGATGTTGTCATTTCGACTACTCGATTTGTACTGAAGTAACCAAATACGACAAGCACCTGCTGCCCTTCGGGTGTTCTCGGGGTCCAGTCAAGGGCGTAGCCTTCTGAAATATATCCAACAATCAGGTCGTATCGATTCCCACCCCATTCAGCATACGCACGTGTCGTGTCAACAAGAGTTGTTTCTTGAATTCCTTGAAAATCGAATCCGCCCAGACCACCACTCGCCGCAGTGAATGTCATCCAATACGTCACGTTGATCCGTCCATTGGGCAAGACCATGACATCAACGTATACACTGTCCAAGTTAGGATTGGCACTTGGAATATGTGCCACTACTGTTATCGGGACAAGTCCTAAGGCAAGCACCAAGACAAGGAGAATCGCTCCTAGACCCTTCCTCACGTTTCACCCTCGCAGTGATAGTCCATATTACTAGTCATTCTCTTCCACTAGGTTGTTGATTCCTTCAGTCCTCTTTCCTTGCTCTAATGACCTCAGCCTGTGCCAGCGTCAGATTAGAGAGGTCAGCTTTAGCTGTCGCCCACTCCTCAAGGTCAGGGAACATCGCAATCATCCCACCCCAGACTAGGTGGTAGACACGCTTGAGGACCAGGTTCGCATCTCCGCCCTCACCAACATATTCGAAGAAACACTTCACTAAAGCTGGTGACTGCTCAGACATACTCTCGGGGATGTCGGTTCCAAACCCAGCAAACTCCACTCCTAGCTCGCGGAAGACATCCATTCTCTCACGGATGCCTGCAGCGATGATAGGGAGGTCAATATCGTATGCGCTGAAATGCATGATCAACTTCTTTTGACTGATTTTACCAAATGGAAGCTTAATTTCATTTGTGCTCATTGAACACACTCCTCGACAACGCTGATTCTAACAGAAGACTGGGAATACTTAAGCCTTTCAGATTCTTGGGCGTGCACTTCATCAGAACCGAATGCTTAAGATGATAGGAACTCAACGAGAGCGAGATAGAAGTGTCTCAACAGATTCCGCACTATGACTACGCCATTGAGGACCTCGCTTGGATTCCTGAGTTCATACTAGAAGTCAAGGACTACTTCTATCCGCGGCCCGAGGACAATCTTTTGATCCTGCGACCGAACAAGGTCATGAACCTGAACGAGACAGCCATGCGGATGCTGAGGCTTCTCTTCGAGGGTAAGAGCATCGAGGAGCTCGTCAGCCATTTTGTCGACCTAGGCGCTGATAGACAGGTAGTTCTGAATGACCTGGCCTCATTTGTAGATGACCTGAGAAACATGGTTTCAGGAAATCAGAATATCTACTCATACAAGACTGCCAAAATCGTACCATTCGGGACGCATGAAATCAAGTACCCTGTCCTGAGTGAGATTGCTCTTACCTATCGCTGCAACAATGCCTGCAGGTTCTGCTATGCTTTCTCACCCTACAGAAAAACAAATGAGATGACAACAGAGGAAGTAAAGAGAGTCATCGATATCATAGCGGATGACGCTAAGGCGCCCAGTCTCTCCTTTACGGGAGGTGAGCCCACCCTCCGCGATGATCTGTTCGAGTTGATCGCGTATGGGAGAACGAAAGGGCTCCGAGTCAATCTAATTACAAATGGCCGGCGATGCAGCGACAAGGAGTTTGTGAAAAAGCTCGTTGATGCGGGTCTGAACAGTGCACAGGTCTCAATTGAAGGTCCAGATGCAAAGACACACGATCATATCGTCAGTGTTCCCGGCGCATTCGAACAGACGATTCAGGGAGTCAAGAACCTGCGAGAAACAGACATCTATACTCACTGCAACTCAACCATCTGCCGTCCGAATCTTGACAGACTAGAGGACCTTGTCGATTTTTTGGCTGATGAATTGAACCTCTCATACTTCAGCATGAATATGGTGATCTACACGGGCACTGCCGCATTGTTGCGCGAGGAGTTGCAGATCAAATACTCCGAAATCGCGGAGATCGTGAAACGCGTGAAGCACAGGGCAAGCAAGAAGGGAATTCAATTCGTATGGTACGCGCCTACTCCAGTCTGTCTCTTCAACCCAATCGCAAGTGGACTGGGAGCCAAGAGCTGTGCGTGTTGTGATGGTCTCATCTCAGTGGATGCCGAAGGCGGTCTACTGCCGTGTTCAAGTTTCAGCGAACCTGTTGGAAACCTCCTGAATGAAGGATTTGAGAAGGTATGGTACAATAGGGCGAGCAGGTTCTGGAGAGGCAAGGATTTCGCGCCTCAGGGGTGCAAGGAGTGCGAACACTTCGCGTATTGCTACGGAGCATGCCCGCTCTATTGGGATGTACATGGCTTCGATGAGATCAGGGAGTTCTGGCCGAAGAAGAGCCGAGCAGCAGAGAGGATTGCTGAAGTCAGGTTGAATCTAAGTCGTCGAATACGAGGGGACCAACATGGCATAACCTAGTTAGATCTACTTGCTTTCGGACATGCCATAATAGGTCCACATACTCACTGGAGCTCCAGCCATCTTGAGATACATCCAGAGCTGCATTTTATGCATCGCGATATGTGTGGTGATTTCAGGGGCGCACTGAGCCCAGCTCTTCTTAGGGCCCTGTTCGTAAAATGCTTTCAAGTCTTTCTTCAGGACGCTCTCATCTGACAGACGTTTCAGATGTTTTACGATTGTCGCAACGCCCTCATCGAACACTATAAGCAGGTCTCCAATTGCTGAACGCCTGAGCTCTTTTTCGAAGGTATGGACCTGTTCGAACGAACTGAATTCCTTAGTAGTATAGAATTTGTAATCAATGATTGGGATTTGAGCAAGGTGATTCGCCAAATCCTCTAGAGGTCTTATGCCACTGCAAGGGACATAATGAGGATCTATACCTTCGGCTGCAGAGAGAACAGATCGAGCCTGAGCGCTCTCACGTTCAAGCATTTGAATGAGAATTTTCGGAATCGTATCCAATTAGAACACCGTTTCTTAAGAAAAACCGAGGAGACTAAAATGGTTTCCCACGTCCAACGTGAGAGTTATTAGTTCCACCCTTTGAGAAACACGATGGCGACTTAAATGTCAATGGAGCAATTCTCACGTCTGATGACACCAGTTGCTCTCTTGGACTACAAGAGGCTCAAAACAAATATCGATGGGATGGCAGAGATTGCCAGAGACAACAATGTCAATCTGCGCCCGCACATTAAGACGCATAAGTGCGTAGAGATTGGCAAGATGCAGATCGACAAGGGTGCCAAGGGGATTACTGTTTCCACTCTGCGGGAAGCCGAGGTCTTTGCTGATTCCGGGTTTGAAGATATCACATATGCAGTCCCTATATCGAGGAACAAGATTCCAAAGGCTCTGGAGCTTGCATCAAGAATATCTCTGAAGGTCATAGTCGATGATCCACGTATAGTCGATGACTTAGATGCATCTAGCCAAGTAGCTCAGACTGAGCTAGATGTCATGGTGAAAGTCGACTGTGGCCTTCACCGGTGTGGTGTAGAACCCGCCAGCAATACTGCAGTGAGTCTTGTGAAGAAGATCAATGAAAACTCCAATCTAAGATTCAAGGGCATTTTGACTCATGCAGGGCATTCCTACAACGCGAAGAGCGTTGATGAGATAAAGAGGATTGCACAGCAGGAGCAAGAGGTGATGGCGCGGTTCGCCAAGACCTTGAGGAGAGAGAGGGTCCCTCCAGAAATTGTAAGTATTGGATCAACACCTACTGTCGTACTTGCTGATTCATTCGATGAGGAGATAACTGAGATTCGTCCTGGCAATTACGTATTTTTCGACTATACACAAGTGGCGCTTGGCACGTGTAAAGTGAGTGATTGTGCATTCACCGTCCTAGCAAGTATAATTGGCACTTACCCAGATAGAATTGTAATAGATGCAGGAGCTACTGCTCTCTCAAAGGATATTGGCCCTGTTCATATCAATCCGAAATGTGGCTTTGGTCAGGTTTTTACTGGTTACGATGAGAACAGATTGGCGAACGGGATTATCCTCGATTCGCTTTCACAGGAGCATGGGAGGATTGCCCTAACTAGACAGGCAGACATCAGCTTCTCTCCAAAGATGCTTGTGCGAATACTGCCGAATCACTCATGCCTCTCTGCGAGCTTGTTCAGCGAATATGTTGTTGTAAGAGGGGACAAGTGTTCAGAGACATGGAGAATGATGTGAATCTAACCTGTCATTCGTTGACGTCTGCTGAGTATCTGGGTTCAGGCTACTCTATGCATTATTCGTGATCATGTGGCCGCAGTACGGGCAAGTCTCTTCTTCACCGGGTAGGACCGGCGCTTCTAGCTTTCCTGAGCAATTGGGACATGACGTCACTGCCTTTCGAAGCTGTGAAACAGCCTCCTGCGTATAGATTACGCGCGAATTGCGATCAACCGTCCCTCTGAACTTTCCACGCTGTGTCAGCTTGGCGACTGCTTCAATGATCTGGGCATCAGTGGAATTCGTCACTTTGGACACTTGGTCGAAGGTCATTCTCCGCTGTGCATAGAGCAGGTGGAGAAGGCTCTCTTCCAATGATACAGAGCTTGGACTGACTATCTCCGAAGACTGTCGGTCGAGGTATACAAGAGGGAGTCGCCGTCGAGAGAGCTTCTCTGCAGCATCGGCCACAGCCTCGGGGTCAGCACCAAGTTCTCGTGCGGCTGCTGCAACACCGATTCGTCCCTCTCGCTGAACAAGTGGAATGAGGTCACCTGAAACATCGCCAATCCGTGCCTCATGAGTTCCTCTTAGAATCAGCCAGAGCCCAATTATCAATTCAGGCAAAGCAAGAATACCCCACGATGCTAATCCAGAGGTAACAAGGACAAGCACATCATCTTCAGGCATGGTACGTACTACCTGATAGACTAACAGAGTCATTGCACCACTGATGACTACAAGAATGATACCCAAGAGTTGTGACAGACGAGAATTCAAGCACTCTCACTCCTGAGATGCCAGACTGCATGATGCCAATTATAGATTCCGACTCGTGACACGTATGCGGAGGGGTCACTTTTCGGGGAAAATGCGGAATATCAGAGGAAAAGTGGACCAAAATCCGCGGTGACCTTTCAACGGATAAGTTATATATACACAGAACGCATCAAAGCGATGTAACCACCAAGAAGGACGTGTTGTATCTTTGGTATTGGATAAGGAAGGCGCGACATCTGCCATTATTTTGAGATTGACTGCTGGGAAACCAGTGGAGTTTCCAGCCGAATTCGTAGCTGACATCGGGGAGAAAGCCGCATTGACAGTGCTGCATCACAAGGATAAGGTCGTAAAGCTATTCCCTGTCGCTAGCGAGGATATCTATCTGCTGAGAATCGAGATCAGCGATCTCTCTCGGAACTTCTTGAAGCAGTTGAACTTCGCGTTCAACGATGCCAAACTAAGCGACATAATCTTCACGACTGGAGTTTGCCTGCGTGGTGAGCGCTGCTACTATGAATGTTACTTCATCCCAGATCAGCTGGTTGTAACACTCAACGAACTCGAAGAGAGTCTAAAGAAGATTCCCGGAGTATCCAGGGTCGTCTTGCGGAAGGTACAGTAAGCTCAGGAATCCTGAGGAAATGGGGCGCCTAGGAAAATAGGTCAAGCCAAGCAACCGTCCGCAATGGAGAATCGAGAGCCTCAGGTGCATGAGGCTCACTACCTTATTTTCTAGCTAAGAACTAAGAGAGAGAAGTTTCTCATTATCCGGACCACCACAGCTAGGCTGCAATGGTTCATAGTGGCTGTATCGGGATTAGGCTCGAGCAAGTCATAGCAGGAAACCAGAGCCCCTTGGCTATAGAAGATCTAATCCCTCTTTTCGCAATTCTCTATAGTTTCTCAAATTGTCAGGGATGTATGCCTTTAGTAACACATCAAGTATCTGCTCAGGATCTCTTTCAATTCCATAGCTCTCAAAGTAGTTGAGGACATTCAATATATCTCTACGAAGCAACAACTCAATTCTGTTCATGTCTGAATGAACACCGACAGGCTCCCCCTGTGGCACATCTATAAACCAGGGCAGGTCTTTCCACCAGAGAATGTTGAATGCACTCAAATCACCATGAACATAGTGCACATCCCGATACATGATAAGGTACTGGTCAAAGATCTGATTCATCACAGACTCAGGATCATCCAATTGCACTTCTCGGAGTTGAGGCGCCGGGGTCTCGTTGTCGCCTATGAAGCGCATTGTCAGGTAATTCGCGACTCTTCCAATCGGGGTAGGAACTTGGATACCAGCCTTGAAACAGCTTTGGAGAATATCATACTCCTTGACTGCAATGTCCTCAATCAGACCGAGTATGAATCGTGTCTTCTTTCCACTTGCTTCTCGAATATGCCCCTTACCCATTGACAACTTGTGAGGAGTAGCCCAGATTCTGTATGCCTTCAGGATTATTGGATGGCTATTCCACTTCGCTAAGAAGATAGTCGCTTCCTTCCCCGCACTCATGGGGCAGACGACATCTGTGACAAGACCATAGCTGATGGCATCCTTCCGAATAGCAGCGTATTTTGGCTCTTGCATGAGAGCCTTGCCGCTGGTGCATCCTCGAAGAGCATCACGCTTTTGATCTATCGCTGTGCCCTTGGCCAGAGGATTGAACTTGTCAACTCTACTCATCGATCTCACCTTCTTCAGCTATGGAGGCAACTTCCTCTGAGTAGTTTCTTAGGTTATCCGGAACGTATTCAGATAGGAACACCCGAACAATGTAATCAGGGTCTCTCGATATGCCATATCTCTCAAAGTAGTTGAGAACATTGCTGATATCTCGACGAAGTAGATTTTCAACCTGTTTCATATCAGACCAGGGGTCGACAGGACATGCCTGAGGCATATCGATTATCCAAGGTGTGTTTCTCCACCAGAGAATATTGAATGCGCTCAGATCGCCATGGACATAGTGGACATCTCGATACATCACAAGATAATCATCTAGGACCTGATCTAGCACGCTTTCGGGATCATCTAGATTGACAGTTCTAAGTTGAGGAGCTGGCTCCAGTCTGTCGCCAATGAATCTCTGGGTCAGGTAGTTGCCGACCCGTCCTATTGGAGTAGGAACATGCATCCCTGCCTTGAAACACGCTAGGAGGAGGTCATACTCTTTTGCCGCTAGGGCCTGCATTCTACCCGGAGCAAAGAATCCTTTGGACTTCTTCGCCTGAGAGGTCTGCCAGAATCTGAAGGCCTTCAGAATTATCGGATGTTCTCTATGGTAGGCAATATAGATGGATGCCTCTTTTCCAGCATTAATCTGATAGGCGACATCGGTCGCAAGTGCGAAACGAATGGCGTCTTCCTTGACCTCACTCAGTGTGAGTTCCTTGATCTCAACGGTCCACCCGCGTTGGTCTCCTCTCTGACCGTCCCTCTTTATAGAGAGTGCGCTGGGCTTCCTGGGGTTTAGCTTCTCCACTACGCCAGTCATTCAGATCACCCTCGAAGGCCCCGGAGAATACATCTCCCTGATGTGTTTGGCTGTAAGCTGCCTGGACCGTCTAAGCTTAGATGTGTCCTCCATCCGACCGGTATCTTCCTCTGCGTTAGTGCCCGATGTAGCACGAGCATGTGGGCAATTATGGTTGCCAAGTTTGTGTTTTTGCATCGTTTCTTAGTCATCTCATTCAAGAGTTGCACGCATCATTTGTCAGTGGCTCACAAAGACCGGAAAAGCAGAAACCTGCAGGATGCGCTACGCTTCAGAGTTCCTTCACTCATGATGCGTGAAACAGATGAAGACACACAGAAGCAGTGGATGTTGCTCAGACATCATCGACGTCGGTGCAGGTATCCGCTCTACTAAGCTCTACTACAGTCATTGATACACATACACCTCCGTTTCCATTAGGTCGAAATGTCTGCCATCTCTTGAAGTATATAGGCGTTACGGTCAAAGCGAGAATTGAAAGCATTTAGGTGGAGTCGGTAAGGACTTCTTCAGCGTCTGCCTTGACTATGTCTACTGGTTTGGTTTCATCAAGATATCTCCAGAGCAGAAAGACTCCAATCATTCCCAAGCTTGATGCCAACCAAAATGGAACGACGACACCGTCAATCAACAATGGTCCAATTGGGATGAGAATCAAGGAGAAATACGCAAACAATGCGCCGCCCACTATAGGTCCAACAGTGGCACCAGCATTAAGGAAGGCCTGGATTGTTCCGAAGAACTTGCCCCGAAGGTTCCATGGCACAATATCAGCTTGGATTGCAGCCATCGCGGGTTGGGAGGCGGCCATCGCGGCGTTCTGCCCAATCCATACCACACTTGTCTGTGCCAGGTCGGCGGCAAGAGGCAAGACAGCGAGACTCATTCTGGACCCGAATGCACCCCAGATAGCTAGCCCCTTCCTTCCACGGCGATCTGAATACCGTCCCGCAGGGACAGAAACCAAGAAACCAACAGCTCCTGCTCCTGAAAGGACAAGTCCTATGAAACCAATATCTGTGGTGATACGACTCATGAGAAAGAGCTGGAGTACTGGCTGACCCAGACCCATGGCGAGTCCATCGAGGGTGGACATCAAAAAAAGCACGTAAATCATCTTCTGCCTTCTTGGAGTCATTTCTCCAGTTTCCAAAAGAGGCGGGGGAGTCACTTCTTCATCTTCATCCGCGGTCAAGTCGTGTCTCTCTTGCCTTCTCAGGGAGGCATCTTCAAGTTTCCGCGGCGCGGTTTCTTTGAGAACTATCGCAGTCGCAATAACAGAGGGAAGCACGATGAGGGCTCCAATGTAGTATGGTACTCTGAAGACATCGGGCACTGGCAAGACCAGAAAGTCGCGACTATAATTGTAGAGTAATCCTCCAACCCCGGGGCCAAGAACAAAGCCAATGTTTGAGAGAGTCATGTATAGGCCCATGCCTTCACCCCTTCTGACTGGACCAACGATGTCCATCAATGCAGCTTGAGCCGTCGGCCAGACCATTGCGGATACTACGCCTTGCATCGCGCGTACTGCAAGCATTTGAATCCAATCCTGCACCAAGCCGAAGAAAAGTAGAAGGAAAAAATAACCTGCCAAACCTATCAGGATTATTGGTTTTCTCCCATAGGTATCGGAAAGACCGCCCCAATACCTTGCCAATAGCGTTCTTGTCCCCATGAAAGCTGCCATCATTACTCCAAGGATTAATGAGAATTCAGCAACAACTTCAGCGGGCACAATATAGCTAGGTCCCGGAGGCTCTGTGAGACCTCCCTCGAGCGCGATGAGATAGTATGCCATTGATGGGGCCACGACACCAAAACCGAGCATGATTAGCATTGCATTGATGCCCAAGACCAACACCCGAGGATTGCGATAGAGACTCGGCGATCTGGCGGTCTCGGCAGTACATGACATGTTCTCGGCCTCGTAGGCACTTTGTCGGCTACACCCTGCTAATATAACTACAGGTTAGGACACGAAACAAGGCCCCTAGGGAAGGATTTATCACGTTTGAAATTCGTTGTTCTTCGATTTCTGACTAGTTCAAATCCACTAGCAGGGACAGAGCAACGTCTGGAAGTCGAAATCCATGGCAAAAACAAGCAATCCGCTAATAGTCCAGTCAGACAAATCAGTCCTGCTGGAGGTAGACAATCCACTCTACGCGGATGCAAGGGACTCTCTGGCACGTTTTGCTGAACTAGTCAAAAGCCCGGAATATGTGCACACGTACAAGATATCTCCCCTGAGTCTATGGAATGCTGCAGCCATGGGAATGACACCTGATGAGGTTATAGCAGCCTTGGAGGAGTTCGCGAAGTATCCAATTCCAGCAAACATCTCCAGAGAGATTGTTGACTACATGTCAAGGTATGGGCAGCTCTCACTCTACAAGGAGGGACCTGACCTTCTGCTACTGTGTGAGAATCAGGATCTCGCAGAAGAGATCTGGGCAAACACGAAGATTACGCGGTACATACTGGACAGGGTGAATGAGGTCACATTCAAGGTAGATGAAACACAGAGAGGATTCATCAAACAGGCTCTGATTGAGATTGGTCATCCCGTAGAAGACATTGCGGGTTACATTGAGGGCGAGCAACTCACCTTCGAACTTCGCACTAACACCCTTAGTGGCAAGCCTTGGAGGCTCAGGACCTATCAAGAAGACTCGGTGGCGACATTCTATGCAGGAGGAGGCGAACGAGGAGGTTCTGGTGTGGTCGTCTTGCCTTGTGGTGCTGGGAAGACCATGGTGGGAATTGGCGCCATGCAGAGGCTGCAGACATCGACACTGATCCTGTGTCCTAATGTTGTCGCCGTAAGGCAGTGGATTCAGGAGCTTCTGGATAAGACGACGCTCAGACCTGAGGATATTGGCGAATACACCGGTGATATCAAGGAAGTCCGTCCTGTCACAGTTGCAACATATCAAATCCTGACCTGGCGCAGATCACGGGATTTGGAGTTCGAACACTTCAAGATCTTCGAGGCAAGGAATTGGGGTCTCTTGATCTATGATGAAGTACACCTACTCCCTGCACCCGTGTTCAGAGCGACAGCCTCGATTCAGGCCACACGAAGGTTGGGTCTGACAGCAACGCTGGTGCGAGAGGATGGTAAGGAAGAGGATGTCTTTAGTCTAATTGGACCAAAACGATTTGATATGCCGTGGAAACTGCTGGAGGACCAAGGATGGATTGCCACAGCTATTTGCTACGAGATAAGATTGGACCTTCCAGATAATATGAGAAGACAATACGCGATTGCAGAAGACAGGAAGAAGTACAGGATAGCTGCAGAGAATCCAGAGAAGCTGAACATCATCCAGAAGATACTCGCACATCACACGAATGACAATGTCCTTGTCATTGGCATGTATCTTGACCAGCTTGGTATCATTGCCAAAGATGTTGAAGCTCCCTTAATCACGGGTAAGACCAGTAATGAAGAAAGAGAGCGACTCTACGCTGACTTTCGAAAGGGAGTGGAAAAGATACTGATTGTATCAAAGGTTGCCAACTTCGCAATCGATTTGCCAGATGCAAATGTCGCAATCCAAGTTTCAGGAACATTCGGATCGCGGCAGGAGGAAGCGCAACGCTTGGGCAGAATCCTCCGACCGAAGGCTGATGGCAGCTTTGCCAGGTTCTACTCACTTGTTACGAAGGATACAAGAGACATGGATTTTGCAGCGAAGCGACAGTTGTTCCTCACTGAGCAGGGCTATCAATACGTTATCGCCTCCGCTGATGAGAATGTATGGGAAAAGCCACCTGAGAGTTTCTTTACTTAGCTCAGGCACTGGACTAGAAGAGATAGTTCAGCATATGGATAGCAGATAATATTAGTCCAGCAGGATGAATGACCATCTCAGTCCCAGGTTTCACGATAACTACTAAAAGGGCGTTCACGCCTGCCAAATGCATGAACGGGAGAGACATGCTCTTGGTCTTGGCATACCTTTTCAGAATGAGAGGCAGCCCCATATCAGTTGTCGAGGCTGTTGACTTCCTGTCATTCAAATGCAGGTATGGAGCTCCCACAGATGTGAGGAAGATGCTCGCTGCAGCTGTCAAGAATGGGATGGTCACTCTCAAAGATGACAACATTCTTGCACAGTTCTTATACGATAAACAGTCGCTTCCTCTCAATCTGTTGTGTGCGGTGCTAGACAAGGTTCAGTTCAACGAAGACATCGAACCGATCCACTAGACAGTTTCGGCCGCATATGCCCTCAGAGATGCAAGGAGGGCTTCCAGGTGGATGAATGAGTTCTTGCCTTGTGTCACGCGGTAGTCGATTTCAGCTACCCTGGCCAGAACCTTGCTGAGCATCTTCGGATCAAAGGGACGTCTCACGAGATCGCGTTGAATCTCAAGAAGCACCTCCTGAGGTGAGTAGCCGTCAAGAGCAAGTAGATTTCTCATTTTCTTGCGCGCGGGCTCGAAGGAACCTTCAATGGTCAAGGTGATTACTTCGCGTACGCTGGAACTGAGATGTGTCTGAGAATGTGCATATACTGTGTCCTCGGTTATGGTGTCACTGGCTGCCGCAGCAATCTGTAATATGTTGAGTGCACGTCGCAGGTCGCCCGAACATTCCCGAGCGATTGCTGACGCTGCATCCAAGTCAATGTTGACGCCCTCCTTCTTCGCTATTGTGCGGATGTAGTCTGCAATGATGTCAGTATCAGGAACTGAAAAAGGAAGAACTGAGCATCGCGAGATTACGGCCGGGCTCCAACCTGAAAGTGTCGGAGTCAGAAGAATGAAACGACACGCGTCGCTGTAGAGCTCCATCGTGCGGCGAAGCGCTTGTTGCATGCTACTACTCAAAGCATCAGCCTCGTCTAGAACGAGAATCTTGACTTTCTCATCGGCGACTGTAATTGTAGAAGCAAAGAGTCTTATGGCCTCTTGGAGAAGCTGACTGCGGTTTGGCGGACTTGTCTCCCCCTTCAGCTTCAAAGCAGATTGAGCCTCTCTGTAGACAATGGACATGTATTCGTCGAGTTCAGAACGTTTGTCACGATCGAGTTTCGCGATGTCCTGCACTGTCCTCTTTGCATCTGTTATTGAGGTGTCCCAGACGTCTCGAATGTTCAGAGACTTGAAATTAGCGTCATAGCTGGAACCCAGAATCGCCCTTGAAAACACTTCAGCCGCAGAAGTCTTACCTGTTCCAGGCGGACCATAGAATATCATGTTGGGCAATGTCCCGGATCTAGATAGGTTCTTGAGGTGATTGATGGTCGAAGTCTGTCCCACAAACTCGTCCCACGTTTTAGGTCGATATTTGATGCACCACAGGAGCGGTTCCAAGTTGACACCCAGTAGAGCGTTTCAACGGGACAAGATAAGCTTGTTTCTTCAAAAAGATGAGTTTCATACTTGTATGAAACCACCCTCGTGAGACGGAAGACTATCAGAACCAAAAGCTCCTTAAATGATAAGAAACCCGGAGCTTGCCTCATAATGGACACTATTAGTTCGGGTTGTTAGAATGCCAAGAGAATCGCTAGAGAAAGAGTTGGAGCATGTCTTCAGAGAAGACTTGCTCTCAGCATGTCAATTGTGGGGAATTGATGTCACCGGCAAGGACACAGGCTCTTCTCTGATTGAGATGCTCGCTGCAAGGATGAAAGATCGCAATCAGAGAGAGCGCGTCTTTGCTACATTCACAGATCTGGAGAAGGACCTCCTAGGTATACTGACACTTAGCGGGGGGGCAATGAGCTATGATAGACTTAAGCCCTTCAGAAAGATTTACAGCTACGGTCAACTCAACCAGACTGAGAGAGACCTTCGCAAGAAGGCTGTGATTGTCAGACGCATGATGAGCAGACTGACAGAGTATGGTAGAGAAGTGGCAGAGTTCAAGGTTCTTGACTTCTTCATCCCGCACCTGAAAGAGTATTTTGAGGACAAGCCGATTCCACAGCCTGAGAAGACCATCAAGGTCAAGAACATCGTGGACGAGAGGGATGCCTTAATCGTTGATATGCTCCTTCTTATCGCATACATTGCCAAGAACGAGGTGCACATGACCTCTGCATGGGAGTTTCCGAAGAGGGATATGGACCGAGTCAAAGAGTGGATGACTAAACAGACAGATGAGAGGTTCGACTTGGTTCAGAAACTGGCTCGTAAGGTCGGTGCCTATTCGATTGTTGAGGAAGACAAGGTGGTGGCCTCGAGAATCGACCTCTTATTCAATGGAGAGCAGCATCATGTTGCGCGGCGACTTCTCCAGTCAATCCTAGGTAGAACAAGAGCCATCTGGGCGACACCCGATCAGCCAACGGAATACACACTGAATCTCGCGATATGTCGACTCAGAGAGAGTACAAGAGAGGACTGGGTCACTATCGAAGAACTGCGTGATTGGATTAGAAGCGAATTGTTCATAGAGAACCAGCCACTGAAATGGATTCAAGTGGACAATGATAGAGTACAGATAGCCCTGGAAACACTATTGCTTCTCGGTCTGGTTGAAGCAGCATACAAGGGCAAGAAGATCATAGGGGTCAGACTCACTGATGTAGGGCTCCGAGTCCTCAAGAATTACTCTGTGCCCGCAGAGCCCAAAGATCGAGAGACTTTCTTTGTACAACCGAATTTTGAGATTACAGTATTCACGAGCGAGATGGAGTATCAGAAACTCTATCGTCTTATGCTTCTAACAGAACCGGTCCGAACTGATGTGGTGAGCACCTTCAGAATCACTGACAAATCAATCTTCGAAGCAATTGAAGTAGGTGCTCGAGAGGAGGATCTAATAGGCTTCCTCGAGAAGGAGAGCAGCAAGCCACTCCCGAAAAATGTCAAGAGGTCAATCATCGACTGGACTTCTCAGACAACTTTCACGAGCATCAGTGAAGTACAGTTATTTGAGACTCACAGTGCGAGAGACCTCGAGAAGCTGATGCTGTTGCCAGAATTCAACACCTATGTCGTCCGAAGAGTCGGACCGACAGGGGTGGTCGTCACTGGGGACATGAATCTATTTAGTGAGTACCTTCGAAAGCAGAAGTGTATGGTCAAGAGGGAAGCACCAGCGAAAGAGCCCGTAGCATCCCCAGGGACTGAGATAGCAGAGCAGGTTCTGCTGTTTGGGGGAGGAGAACAAGCAAATGAAGACGTTCCTGATCAATGCGGGGGCTGCCCAGCTACCCAGTCCTGCAACAAAGTCATTCATCGAAAGGCCCGGGAAACCAGAGGTGCATAGCGGTGACCGGCATCTTGCCTGAAGCACTTGCAGGTCACTTCTTCGGTGTTGGCAGCCTAGGTGAGGTAGACCATGATTCACCAATGCAATACATGAAGAAGCTAGCTCTTCCCTACTCTTTTCAACTGCCTGCGTTTCGCGAGGAAGACATGATTCGGCAGTTCGGAGCTATTGTAGAGGGGTATGAAGAGGAGGGAGAATTCGTTCTTGATATTGACATCGACACCTACAGGGATATCACGAGTGAGGATGAGCCTCTCCTGCCAAGTGGTGCATATATGCCAAGCCTATACTCGATGATGGATGGGACGCAGTATCCATATTTCAAGACACAACAGACGGCACCTGCGACTATGTGCTTCAGTATCAGGGGTTCAGATGGGAAACAGTTGTTTAACAGAAGCATGTTTCACTTTTTTGTACGCCTGATGTCGAGAATCGCACTCGGTCAATTGAGGCACCTCAAAGAGCACTGCGAAACGATTATTCTGTGCCAAGATGATCCGAGCCTCGGATTCGTCAGAGACATGATAGAAACGGATCGGGCAAGTGGTGTGTTTCTTGATCAGATTATTGAGAAGACTGATGCTATTTACCCCTCGGGAGTAGTGCCTGCTTTCCATTATTGTGGTGACTGGCGTGAGCTGAGAAAGGATGATTGGTTTCTCTTGTGGGACAGCTTGCCAAAGTTGGCACACATTGACGTGCTAAGATATCCCCCAGACATAGACGAGGAACAGACAGAGAGAATGAATGGCTTTATGAAAAGAGGGGGCGGACTCGCCTTGGGACTGCTTCCAAATGTCGATGAGGGCTATACGCGCTCGGTACTAGAAACGCTCAGAGTCAACCTTGCCACAACCCTAGACAAGATGGTCAAAACCGGAATCGATATCGACCTCGTGGAGAGAAACACAATGCTCTCAACGCAATGCGGTCTGTCAGGAGCAAGCGTTTCCTTGACGCGGGAAATACATGAGCAGAGCGCTTACTTCAGGTCAGAATTCACAGACATTCTTGAGAGACTAACTCGTTAATTGCCGATGTGGTGGAGATACGCTTAAGAGAAAGAGTCTAGGCTCGACACTCGACCTAGACTGTGATAGCATGAACGAAACGAAAAAAGAACCTGGTTTGGTGATGAAGTTCGTTCAGGACTACAGATTGAAGATGCTCATTCCAGAGCTACTCGTTGTCTTTGGCGTATGGTATTTCATGCCAACGCTGGGAGTCACTTTCTACGCTGGAAATGTCTATGAGATCTTTGGGATCTGGATGTATCTATTTCAACCATTGGTCTTTGTGCCGAGCGGGCTACTACTCTTGGTTGTGGCAATCATGCTCCATGGCATTTATCCCCTAGACAACTATCACGAGGGAAAAATCCCCAAACTTCCCAAGGCTGCCACTATCATGATCATCATCTCATTCTTCTTGTTGCCAGTCCTCGTCGCCATGCAGATGCTCGGATACTTCATGACCGAGGCTACAGAGTTCTTCTCAAGGAATCCCTTCTGGGAGCGTGTTGAGAGCGTTGGAGACCTTCTCTTCTATGCCGGTCCAATGTTCTTTGTCGGCCTCCAGTGGTGGCTCCTCTTCCCCGTATTCTTCCTCGCACAGGGCGTTGATGGGATACACAAGGTCGCACATCACGAAACATCGAGTGCAAAGATAACCACTCTCTTCTACTTTCTATGGCCAATCACCATGCCTTTGTTCTTTGACCCTGTCGAGATCATGGCGATGGCCGCTCTATCAATCCCAGCCTTTTCGTTCTACAGCTACATCCGTCCTTACTACACATACGTCACAGCAGTTCATACCCTGACATTTTCACTTCTTGTGCTGTCCACAGTTTTCATTGGTCCGATGTTGCCTTTACTGAACGTGTGGTATCCAGGAATAATCCCGGGTCACACGCCCGTGAGCCTCTGGCCAGCTCTCGCCTTGGATTCGACGGCTGTGCTCATCATTATGGGCATTATTGGCATTGGCGTCGTTATTGCATCCTAC
>Ga0153916_10000239_pt1 | contig 35624 bp, 36 predicted proteins | sample Opewatmetagenome_FD_109642 | JGI IMG/M metagenome (GOLD analysis project Ga0153916, IMG submission 109642) | Freshwater wetland microbial communities from Ohio, USA - Open water 3 Core 3 Depth 4 metaG | ecosystem: Environmental > Aquatic > Freshwater > Wetlands | place: USA: Ohio, Lake Erie...
CTTGACTTCTTCGCAGACTTACCATCAATTCATCGCAAGCTGAAGACACTCTACGAGGTGGGCATGGGCTATGTTCAACTGGGCCAGCCCGCGACGACACTGAGTGGCGGAGAGGCACAAAGAATCAAACTAAGCAAGTTCCTTTCGCGGCCCGCCACCGGTCAGACTCTGCTCCTCCTCGACGAACCGACGACCGGGCTCCATTTTGCAGACATCAAGAAGCTGCTTGAGGTTCTTCATAGGCTTGTGGACTTGGGCAATACAGTGCTCGTTGTGGAGCATCAGCTCGATGTTGTGAAGACCGCGGACTGGGTGATTGATTTGGGCCCTGAGGGCGGCGACGAGGGCGGCTACCTCATCGCAGAAGGTACTCCAGAGCAAGTGGCTGAACGCGAGAACTCATACACTGGGAAGTACCTCAGAGGGGTGCTTCACGAGGCGAGACCAGAAGCTGCAGTCCAAAGAAGCGGCACGAGGAGGAAGAAGCCATGACGGGCTACATCAAGGTCCGAGGCGCCTCTGAGCACAACCTGAAGGGTATCGACGTCGACATCCCGAGAGACAGGCTCGTTGTCGTCACGGGACCCTCAGGTTCGGGGAAATCCAGTCTTGTCTTTGATACCATCTTTGCCGAAGGTCAGAGGAGATATGTTGAATCACTCTCATCATATGCCAGGAGGTTTCTGGGTCGACTCGATAAGCCGAGAGTTGAGTCAATCACAGGCTTGCCACCCGCAATCTCAATTGAGCAGAAAGGGGGAACCAAGAACCCCAGAAGCACGGTTGGAACCAGTACCGAGATTCACGACTATCTACGACTTCTGTTTGCCAACATAGGCATCCCGCACTGCCTCAAGTGTGGTGCCGCTATGGAACAACTCACTGCGGATTCGGCTGCAACACTTCTGCTTCAGGAGAATGGTGGCAAGAGAATCGTGGTTCTCGCCCCGGTCGCGAGAGAAGAGCCAGGAAAACTAGAGGATACGCTCCAGCATCTGACCGAGAACGGTTTCACGCGAGTCAGGGTCGACGGGGAGATTCGAGAACTTGAAGGACTAGAACTGGACGGCCGCAAGAAGCACAATGTGGACGTAGTCGTTGATAGAGTCGAGCTGGGCGAGAAGAGCAGAGAAAGACTGGTCGGTTCCATTGAGACTGCTCTAGAGTCAGGGCAGGGTTCGGCAGTCATAGCTCGGGAAGGGGAGCAGGATATAGTATTCGCAGAGAAACTCATGTGCCCACACTGCGGTATTCAATACGAAAAGCTCGAACCCAAGGCTTTCTCGTACAACACTCCTGCTGGCGCATGTCCGGCCTGCAACGGTCTCGGTGCCACAATCAGCATCGATCCGGAGAAGATTGTTCCAAATAAGATACTCAGTCTAACAGATGGTGCCCTGAAGCCATGGGCCGGGTCTCAACAGTCATGGCCGTATCGCTTGCTTGAAGCTCTATCTGCAGAAGCGAACTTCTCCCTTGACACGCTGTGGAGCAAGCTTCCAGAGTCCGTTCACGACCTCATAATGTGGGGTCGTCCGCCACTCAGAGTGAAGTTCTCCTATCAGCAGATTGACTACAAGGGACGACTTCAAACAGTAAACGTGACCCGCACTTGGGAGGGCATGGTACCTAGATTTGAGAGGCACCTTCGCGGAAGACTATCCGAAGAGACCAAAGAGAAGATCATCAGTCTATACTCAAGCAGGAAGGTCTGTGCAGCATGTGGTGGCAAGAAACTTCGACCGGAAAGTCTCGCAGTGACAGTTGCAGGAAAGACAATCGACAGCGTAACCTCAATGACAATCGAAGATGCTCTCGACTTCTTCAAGAATATCGAACTGACAGAGCGGGAGCACAAGATTGCTGGACTCATCCTGAAAGAGATCGTGTCCCGTTTATCATTCATAGTATCAGTCGGACTTGACTATCTCAACCTTGACCGTCCATCGATGACACTCTCGGGCGGAGAATCACAGAGAATCCGTTTGGCGACTCAGATTGGGTCTGCGTTGACGGGAGTACTCTACTGCTTGGATGAGCCCTCGGTCGGTCTGCACCCTCGCGATATTTCACGGCTGCTTGTCACTCTGATTCGACTGAGGAGCCTTGGCAACACGGTTGTAGTAATCGAACACGACCGTGACACAATCAATGCGGCAGACTACGTTGTGGACTTGGGTCCGGGAGCCGGCGTCCACGGAGGAAAGCTAGTCGCATGCGGCACTCCTGAAGAAGTGCTCTCGAGTCCGAAATCACTCACTGCCCTCTATCTCGCAGGCAAGAAGCAGATACCAGTGCCCAAGACGAGAAGGGCGGGTAGCGGAAAGTCAGTAGTCGTAAGGGGAGCCCGTCAGAACAACCTGAGAAACATAGACGTTGCATTTCCACTTGGGAGATTCATCTGTGTCACGGGAGTCTCTGGCAGTGGTAAGAGTACGCTCGTCCACGAGACACTATACAAAGCCTTGGCCCAAGTCATGGGTTCCTCCACGGAGACACCTGGTGACCATGACGGGATTGACGGAGCCGAGAACATTGACCGTCTAATACTGGTGGACCAGTCTCCCATTGGACGAACTCCTCGGTCAAACCCTGCAACCTACACAAAGGTCTTCGATGAGATTCGCAAGCTCTTTGCACTGACTCCCGAGGCAAAGGCGAGAGGCTACACGGCAGGCAGGTTCAGCTTCAACACGAGAGCCGGCAGATGTGAGAAGTGCCAAGGCAGTGGGCTTCTTCGAGTCGAGATGCACTTCATGACCGATGTCTACATCACCTGCGACGTGTGCAACGGTAATCGCTTTGACAGAGAGACACTCGAGGTGAAATACAAAGGCAGGAACATAACTGAGGTTCTCAGGATGAATATCGAGGAGGCACTGGGATTCTTCCAAGACATTCCGCAGGTGGCCGACAGGCTGCAGACACTCGCTGATGTTGGTCTTGGATACGTCGAACTCGGCCAGCCCGCGACCACGCTCAGCGGAGGCGAGGCACAAAGGGTTAAGCTTGCAGCAGAACTCTCGCGCAGAAACACAGGGTCTACCCTATACATACTTGACGAGCCTACAACCGGCCTCTCAGCATCAGACGTGGATGTGCTCCTCAAGGTCTTGAATCGGCTTGTCGACTCTGGCAACACTGTCATCGTCATCGAGCACAACCAAGAAGTCATAAAGACTGCAGACTGGGTGATTGATTTGGGTCCCGAAGGTGGGGTCAAGGGTGGTACCTTGGTTGCCGCAGGAACGCCAGAAGAGGTCTCATCAGTACCCGAGTCTTTCACTGGGCAGCATCTCAAAAGCGCTCTTTCAGGTCCCAAAGTGCGTCACAGTGTAGTTACCACACTGCCGCCTCCAAAGACCTGATTTATCACTGACTGCATCGCAATATCAGCTGACGAACGGAGATTCTCGATGTGTCCGATCTTGCCAAACTGGTTGGTGACCTTCCTGAGCTTCCAGGGGTGTACCTCTGGAAGGATGAAGCAGGCAAGATCATTTACATTGGAAAAGCCAAGTCACTTCGGAAACGTGTTAGCTCATATCTCAGCAGAAAGGAATTGGACTCAAAGACTGAAGATCTCATGAACCATGCCCGTGACCTTGAGACGATAGTGACTAACAACGAGCTTGAGGCTGTGATACTCGAGTCAACACTCATCAAGCAACATATGCCAAAATACAACATCGCACTGAAGGACGATCGAAGGCATGCTTGGATACGTGTTGACCTCAACAAGGAGTATCCAGTGTTTGAGGTGACTCGCGATGTCGCAAAGGACGGGGCCAACTACTACGGGCCCTATGGAAGCACAAGGCGGCTCGACAGATTCCTAGATTCAGCTCGTAAGTTCATTCCTATTGCTATGTGCAAGAGCCCAGAAGCTGTCAAGAGGGAGTGCACAGATTACTACCTTGGTAGATGTGCGGGACCTTGCAAAGAGCATGTCCCAAGAGAAGAATACAGATCCATGGTCGAACAGATGCGTCTGTACCTTGAGGGAAAGGAAGCCCAGCTGACTCAAGCAGTCAAGAAGGAGATGGACAAAGCTGCTAACAACCTCGAGTTCGAGAGAGCTGCCAGACTCAGAGATCGGCTCAAGGACATAGAGATAGTCATGAGGAAACAGAAAGTCTTCGACGTCGCCGAAATTGACAAAGACGTTCTTGGAATATCCAGAACCGAACAGGCTGCTCTCGTTGAGATGCTCATCATTAGGACGGGAAGGCTTGTTGGCACAGACCATTTCTATTTCGAACTGAGCATGGATACGACGGATTCGGAAGTCCTCTCTTCATTTGTAAAGCAGTTCTACTTCAAACTCCCTCAGGTCCCTGATGAGATACTCGTGCCGGTCGAAATACCTGAAATGGAACAGCTTGGCGATTGGCTTAGTCAAAACAGGGCCGTGCCCATTAAGCTGTATCTGCCCGCTGAGGGTAAAGCGAACGAACTCGTCAAGATGGCAAACGCAAACGCCACGAGAAGCCTACGGAGGATACTCGTTCTTGGAGACCGGGACGAAGACATTGTTGACGAGGGCGTCAAACAGCTCAAGGAAGCTCTGGGACTCACTCGCGCGCCGTTCCACATAGAAGGCTTCGACATTGCTAACATTCAGGGAACCGACCCGACCGGTTCATGTGTGGTCTTCGTCAACGGTCAAGCCGCAAATAGCAGCTACCGGATGTTCAGGGTACGCGTGAAAGAGACCCCCGATGATTATGCCATGATGTCAGAAGTGGTGCTGAGAAGGTATAGAGGCGTCCTTGAAGAGGGCGGTGTCATCCCTGATTTGATAATGGTCGACGGAGGAAAGGGCCAGCTAAGTGCGGCGCTCAAGGCTCTTGATCAGCTCGGACTCGAATACCTCCCAGTTGCGGCTCTTGCAAAGAAAGAGGAGATCATCTATACTCAAGACAACATGGACGGAATTGCTCTCCCGCCTGAGTCGCAAGGCCTGCGATTGATTGAAAGTATACGAGACGAGGCACACCGATTTGCGCAACGATACCATCACATCCTGAGAGAGAAGAGATTCACGGGTTCGATACTGGAGGAGGCGCCGGGGATTGGACCGAAGAGGAGAGCCGCCTTGCTCAATGCATTCGGCAGCTACGAAAAGGTCAGGTCAGCGAGTGTAGAGGAACTGGCGAAAGTTGAGGGGATGTCGCAAAAGACCGCAGAAGCACTCAAGGAGTGGCTTGACAAGGACGAAATTGCCTAGATGAAGTCGGTCCCTGAGAATGAGCAAGCACTTAACCCGGAGAAGCGTATGTATCGCCGATAGACGTGAGGGTCTTCGTAGGAGTCAAAACGGAACTCGGTCGTGCGTATCAGGTTAGAGAACGTGTTCGCAAGCTCAGAGGCGTGAAGTGTGCATGCACGATCTACAGGGGTCCATATGATGTGATTATCACAGTTGACGTTCCAGACTTGAAAGACTTCGAGACCCTCGCCCTATACGAGCTTCCTCGCATTCAGGGTGTTCTGGACTATGAATCGTTTCTCACGGCAAGCCCTGATGACAAAGAGGAAGCAGGATGGACTCCGGATCCCATTTTCTCGCCGTCAAAGAAGTAGCAAGCCCTCCTCAAGAAGCTCATTCAATGCTCCTTCGTAGCAAGTAGCGAATACATCAGAGGAAGCTGAACCTCAGCGTTGTCATAGTACCATGACCCATCCTTGGCTTGCTTCAGGAATGGGAATTGCTGGAAAACCGAACTCGGAAACTCGTGAAGAAAACGAATTCGCAGGCCAGCATTTGATAATGCAGTGACGACATCACCCAACCCATGAGCCCACTCATAATCGACGTATGGTCCTATCTTCTTGTCGGTTTCTGCGTAGGACTTGTCAACGTCGAACCGACTTGGCTGGGTGTTGTGAAAGTAGCTGTATCTAATCTCGAACCCATCATGCGAGTCCGAATCGAACACCCACATCAAGGGGTGAAATTCGGCGATGTAGAACACTCCTTTAGGCTTCAGGAAACTGGCAACAATCTCCGCCCATCTGGGCAAATCTGGCAACCAGCACAGAACGCCGTATGAAGTGAAAACAACATCGAACTTCTTGCTCAGAACCTTCGGCAGATCATAGATGTTGGACTCGATAAACGTCCCCTTGAGACCTGTTTGCTCCGCCAATCTTCGTGCCAGCTGAATGGCCGCTCCTGAGAAGTCAACGCCAGTCACATTCGCCCCCTTGCGCGCCCACGATAGCGTGTCGAGACCGAACTGGCACTGGAGATGCAACAGACTCTTTCCCTTTACGTCGCCCAGCTCATTGAGTTCCACAGGATGGAGAGTTGTTGCTCCCTCGAGAAACTCCCTTGTCTTGTAGGTCTTAGAATCAAAATGGAGTCTGGAGAGTTCGTCCCAAAGCTTCTGATTGGCTCGGAAAGCTGCATCGATATCCTTCACCGGTTGTCATACCTTCAACACGGACTGCAAACCTCATCGGTTATGCTTTTTGCTCGTCGCACGAGAAAAGATGGCGTACTAGTTTGCAGCAGAGCGAAACGTCGCCATTTGCGCATTGGAAAGCCACACCATTTCGTTTAAATTGGGGGGCTCAAAGGCTCAAGACCCTCGGACGCTTCAATGTCCGTACAAGTTATCCAAGAGAGGACAACAATGATTTGGAAGGTAACTGACAAATGCACCGGATGCGGCACGTGTGTTGATGTCTGCCCGGTCGATCCTTCTCTTTACGTTCTCAACGAAGACAAGAAGACGAAGAAGAAGAAATCGGAGTATCAAGTCAAGCGTGCCGACGAATGTACAGAGTGCTACGCCTGCACTGATTCATGCCCCGAGGGAGCGATTGAGGAAGGGTAGACTCCCTGACTTATGCTCTGGGACGACTGATATTCTAGAAAAAGATCGAGCCAGTCCACCACCGACAATTCTGCAGGTGGGCTGGTTCGTCATACTGATTCAATTTCATTGGTTGCGAGTTGATAGTTGGGAAAAGGGGGGGTCGGCAACTGCCGTTTCCTTTCTGCGCATGACTCCAAGAAAGGCTGGGCCATTACTTGATTCGATACGGTTCGCCAAAGACCGAATCGAAAAAGGACTTGAGCGTCGCGTCTATCAGCACAACGCGAACTAGAGCTTTTTCATCATGCCCGGGATCGTAACTACCTGTGACAAGCTCAATCTTTGACTTGTCGTCCAGCATCAAGATGGTCTTGTCTTCATCGACCTCCTGATGCATTCCGAACTTCTCACGGACCTTCTTCATGCTAGGTTCGTAGGCCAAGGGATCGACATAGTAGAAGAGCTTCACAAGCCTGTGCTTGATACATCCTCGATAATAACGTTATCCGCATTTCCTCTAACGCGTACCTTGGGCAAGATATAAGTGAAGGAAGCCAAGGCCGCAATATCAAAGGTGTTAGAGGAGTAAGCATTGACCGGACTTCATTATCGGACAATCTGTGTCTTGCTAGTCAGCCTGCTTGTCATGGGAATCGGCACCGTGGCGTTCGTGCCCGGCGCAGCTTCGGCTCAGCCCGTGACATCGTTCACACCATCAGCAATTCCCTGGACGACCTACAGCAAGAACATGAATGTGACTACTTTCGTCGCGCCCGATGGTAGTCGTGACCAGCTCTGGCACTTCTTGAACGGTGCCCAACAGAGCATCTATGTCGAGATATTCGGTATAAACAACCCGTACATAGTCGATCTGATTCATCAGATCCACGCGGCGAAACCATCACTGGTGATGAAGTTCCTAATTGGATGGAATAGCCTAGGATACCTGGACCAGAACAAATGGGTCGCCAACGACCTAACGAATCTTGGCCTTCCGGTAAAATGGACTAAGTCAACCGACTTTGACCAAGCTCATCAGAAGTATATCATCATCGACAACAAGACCACGATAGTTCAATCAGGCAACTGGGCAAAGACCAGTTTCCCTGAAAGTGGGAAGATATCTAACCGTGAATGGAACATTGCAATGACTGATGTCGATGTGACCGCTGCCTATAGGGCAGTCTTCGATTATGATTGGGGCAGGGGTAAAACCTACAGTGTCGCAGATGGCACAGGCTCCGCCTTGTCCTACTCCGAGAGCGGCAGTAGCTATCCGCGTCCCTTTGCCACTGCCGGTACGTTTAGTGGTCAGATGAACGTAACTCCGATTTTCAGTCCGGATACGAGCTTGCAGGGCATCCTTTACTGCATAAACCGAGCCCAAGTAACACTCGATGTCCAGATACCATACTTCACTGATGTAAATGATGGAGGCCAAGTGGACCAGGTCATTAACGCAATATTAGCTGCGAAGGCTCGTGGCGTTACCATCCGGATAATAACAGATGAGACGAAGGATTTCGAGAACATATCTGATATTTGTGTGGCCAATGGTATTGCAATAGGGTGGCAGGACACGACCTATTTCACTGCGGAGCATAACAAAGGAATCATCGTTGATGGAGAGCTTGTGCTAGTCTGCAGCATAAACTTCAGCGATGAAAGCATCGCCAACAACAGAGAAGCAGGTGTGATCATCGAGAACAACAACGTTGTTCAGTGGTACCAAGCGGTCTTCGACTATGATTGGAGCATAGCCGACATTGTCAATCCGATTACGACGACAACCACAGAACCGGGCATTGACTGGGTCGACGGTGTAGTGGTTATCGCGCTAGTCATAGTGGTGTTTAGTGGGGCTTACTGCAGGAAGAAGTGAGAACTGTAGCAAGACTCCATGGCTTATTGTACAGCTCAGAACCAGCACACCTGGGCAGAGGGGCACGCTCGCCTCTCGCCCGGCCATCTTTCATCCGCAGTTCAATCCCGAGAGAAATCATTGCTTTGTCCACACATAGGCCTAGGCATCTGAACCGCTTTCTGCCATCTTCGCAAACTTGAGGCAGCTCTCAGCTTCGTGGTTCTCTCCGCGCTTCTTATGTAGTCCGGCTGCTATCCTGTAAGCGCGGGCAACCTCGGACCACTTTTGCTGGGCGTCTAAGCAGAGAGCAAGTGCCTTCCAGGTCTCAGGATTGGCAGAATTGTACTTTAGCGCCTCATTGTAGCATCCCACAGCCTCTGGAATCCTGAGAAGACTTTCGAGTGCCCTTGCTTTGCGGCACCACAACGAGGCATCAGTGGGTGCGCGCTTGAGACCTTCTTCGGCGGCCGCAAGTGCATTGTCGAAGGCTCCCATTGCGAGATATGCCTCCGCTTTGTTCGAGTAAGCGTCGGGTTTGTTTGGCATGACTGCAATAGCTTTATCAAAAATCTGAACCGCTGTGTCCTGCTCGCCAATGCTTATGTGAATGAGACCCATCTCATTCAAAGCGACGAATGATTTAGGGTCAGCCTTCAGAGCTTTCTGGTAAGCCTCAATCGCCTTCTTGTTCATTCCCTTCTGTTTGAAGAGGCGTGCGGCTTCCAACCATTGGTCACGAGTCTGACCCTCAAAAGACATACGAATGACTCCGAACTGATGTGTTTTAACAGTTCTTCTTACGGACACGGATTTTTGGTGAGGTACTCAGCGCTGGATTAGTACGAACTGGCAAGGTGTTAGGTCCTCGTGCTTGGACACAAGGGTTTTAACGAGAGCGGCTCCGTAACGCGAGCACAGCGCGAGGCCACAGTATGAGTCATCGCTATCAACCTCCCATTGACAAGGATAATGAGACAGAAGAGGAAGAAGAAGCCTCTGCCGAAGAGGCTGAGGAGGAGGAACTCCCTGAGGAGGTAACTCCTGAGGAAGGAGTGAAACAGGGTTTCCTCGATGACCCATGGCCGAGGATGGTATTCGCGCTTATGGTTCTCGGTTTCATTCTTGTCATATTCACTCCAATCGATATGTGGGCCACCTACCGTTATAGTCTCGTCGGAACATACGTTTTCGTGATTCTAGCTTGTGCAGGCGCTCTCTTTGCATTCAAGATATGGAAGAAGAATCCCGGATCGGGTCTTCGTTGGGGAGGTTTGTTTAACGGCATTACCATCTCTTTCTGCCTAGTGCTTGGGGTAACCGACTCTCTCGAGACCGTCTTCTTTGGCAGCGGACTGTTTCCTGGTGTCTCAACCCCCGTGTTTGCCATTGCGATATTCGTGGTCGTTATGTGTATGTACAGCGTAGTGCTGATTGATCGGTCCTTGAAAAAGGGATATTGATGACTACTCAGTCCCCTTCGTTGGAGGAAATCATGGTCCAGATACGGCGATTCGTGGAAGAACGAGACTGGACCAAGTATCACAAGCCGTCGGCCTTGGCCATCTCGGCGGCTATCGAAGCCGGAGAACTGCTTGAGCTTTTTCAGTGGCGTACGGATGAGGATGTGCAGTCTTCAATTGCGAAGGAGGAATATCGAGAGGCTATGGCGGACGAGATTGCTGATGTGATGATTTATTTACTCCGCCTCTGCGACACCGTCGGAATCAGTCCTTCATCAGCTCTCATCAACAAGATGTCGAAGAATGCCCGGAAGTATCCCGTTGCCGAATCTCGAGAGAAGGACCCATGTAGGCTCAGGAAGGCCGTGTGAGTAGTGTATATGTCTCCGGGCGCCGGTCTTTGAGCACATGGTTCCTCGCTGTAATCATCTTGTTGTCTGAATCTCGTGGTTCGATGTCGACCCAAAACAGTCCTTGGTCTGTCACGCCTCGACGCAGAAGCACTTCGCCCTTCGGACTGGTCACTTGGGACATTCCCGAGAACTGAACGTCCCTTTCGAGACCAGTTCGATTAGCGGTGGCTGTAAAAACGCGATTCTCGATCGATCTGGTTCTCATTGCCTCCTGACAATACGGAAGAACAAGGTTGGCTGGATGCAGGATAACTTGGGCGGACTTGAGAGCCAAGATGCGTGCCACCTCAGGAAATGCCCAGTCAAAGCACACCATGATACCGAATCGATATCCGTGAAACTCCACTACAGGTGGTTCTTTGCCTCCCGGGGTGAACCATTCACTTTCATGGTCGAACAAATGCAGCTTCTGGTAAACGGCAAGCAGTGCACCATTGGCAAATGCCGCCGCCGAGTTGTAGACCAGATTGCCTTGCTTCTGGCATATGCCACTCACAATAAGACGACCCTTCTTAGAACTGGCCTGAAGGAGCTTCGAGAAAGGTCCAGCAGGTATTTCCTCAGAAAGGCCGGTAGCCTCATTCTTGGACCTAAAGACATAGCCCGAGTTCAGCAGCTCAGGAAGAACCACAACATCTACTGATTCATGGTCTGCGGCTTGGAGAAGTTGTCGCGTCTGCTCCATGTTCCAAACCTTGTCACCAATCTTGGGCTGCGTTTGGCCCACGCCGATTCTGATCATGAAATGCTCGCCGAAAGCAGAAATGCAGATCCTCGCTATCTCTGCTTTGGTTACCACCACATCATCTCAGAGGGCGAACCTTCTAGGTCGGCTCAAGCACTGGAAAATGATACCGAAGGAACCGAACTTACTTCTCAGAGAGAGCGTCCTGATGGGGCGTGGGTTGGGCAACAACCTGTGCCGATTCTGTCGAGTCAATGACCGCCCTAATCTCACGTTTCACTCTGAGAAGGATGTTGTACGTTCTTCTGAGCTCTCTTTCGGTATCATGATGCCAGATACTCTGTACGGCCATGAAGTTGATTCTAAGAATCCTGAACCTTCTCGCCATCACTGTGTATCGTTCTTTGAGCTTCTTCACGGACACGCCGGGTTTGGCTGCGGCGTCTCGGAGCCGGGCCAACCTCATTTCAATCGACGACATTTCTCTGGAGACCATTCTCTCTATTGCCCGGCCAACCAGCTCTTCGCTGTAATCCTCTACCAACCTGAGGTGAGTCCAACGCCGCACGGTGGCGCCGTTTTCTTTCATCTTTGTCACGAATGTTCTTGCATCGTAGAGAGGATGACTCGTATCCGACCTATAATAGCGCACAGACTCCTTAGACCTTAGATGAGGGAAGAGGAGAACACCCGGCCGCAATCTCACGCAAGGAGACCTACGTATCAGTCTCTGTGTCAGTTGTCTTTGCTGTGCCGAAGGACTGTCGTAACTGTAAGCTACGACCATGTATGTTCTATTTTCGGATTCGTTTGGACCCGAATCTTTCACTCTCGGGATCCGTTTTGTTTTCCTGAACGATATGTGTCTCCTGTTCAGGACGATATCCCTCACTAGCTGAGACTCCATCTTGGCCAAGTAGACACCTCTCGCCAGAGTCCTTATCCCCTCCACCCTCTCGGCCAGTACCTCGAAATCCCTTGTGGGTTCCAACAGAATAGCCAGCTGTAAGCTTCCGCTCAAGATGACCTGATATATGCGACGAGTTGAGGATCTAGACTCGGTCGAAAGAATCACATCCTTCAGGGAGAGCTCTTCGCAAGGCGGCCTACAGACCGGGATTCGCCTTCATTGAAGACATGTTGTATCATCCCAGTATTGGGCCGTGGGTGACACTGCCGAAATGCTTCGAAACTACCAGATATTACCCTTTTGATGATATAAAGCGATTGAAATGCACAATAAGCGTTGATAATGCCCGGATTACGTATCACAGTCAATGTGTACCATCTTCGTAATCGTGGAGAGTTATCACCGACCTGTAGGGTTTGGGACATGCTTAACACCTAAGTAAGCCAATACATGTTCGAGGTGAGCTTGTTGTTCTGGTTCCGAGACGAGGATGACTTTGACGACGACTGGGACGACGAAGACGACTGGAGCGACGACGAGGATTTTGACGAGGACTGGTAGAATCGCCCCAGAAGGACAACGGTAACTACCTAGAACAAAGGCGGAGGTGAGCTCTAGGGATTGGCCCTGAGCTCACTTCCATCTGTCCCTCAGAACAGACCGTGAAGCATGGCCGTCTGACAGGTGCATGTTGCTTTCTTGGGAATCTTAGGAATCAGCTCATAGGTTAGCTTCCGAACTCGATCTATGTTGTTGGACATCGTTTTCAGAACCATTTCGTGAGTTACATGCTCGGTTCCATAGACGTCCTTGTCAGTGGGCATAGCTATGTTCAGATAGCACATCCCAGCTTCTCGTGCTAGCACGGATTCAGGATACGCCGTCATTCCAACGACGTCCCAGCCCTGATTGTGGAAGAATATCGACTCCGCATAAGTTGAGAATCTGGGACCGTTTATGCAGACGTATGTTCCCTTCTCGTGGACCTTGTAGGTGAGCTGCTTTGCGGTCTCCACCGTAAGCTTTCTCAGCTCGGGACAGTAAGGGCTCCCAAATGGAACATGGGCTATGGGTCCTCCGTCAAAGAAAGTATCCTTTCTCTGGCCGAAGGTCCTGTCGAAAATCTGGTCAACAATCACAAACTCTCCCAAGTCTATCCTCTCCGGCTGCAGACTCCCACATGCACAAGGACTGATTATCCTCTTGACACCAAGTGACTTCATTCCCCACACGTTCGCACGGTAGTTGATCATGTGAGGTGGAATGCGATGATTTCTGCAATGCCGCGCCAGAAACGCGAGAGTGCGTCCCTTCACTGTTCCCACGATGAAGTTGTCCGATGGTGCTCCATAGGGAGTGAAGACCTTAATCTCGACGGGATTCTCGATTACAGTTGGGTCATAGTTGCCACTGCCCCCGAAGAGTCCCAGCTCAATCGGCAGCAGCTTCTCAATCTGGTCCTTCTGCTTTGGATCCACCAACACATACGCAGGTTTAGCTTCGAATGCCATGTTTCGTCAACTCCGGAGACGGTTTCCCTGAGTTACTCCGTGCAGCCCTCCATTTATAGCTAATGAAGAACCGTAAGCCAGTCCCGTCACAACAGCGGAGGACAAGCGCTTTCCAAACCGAGACGTCATGCTGCGAAGAGTGAGATCCAAGCCTTTGTTAGCATTACGAGAACCCAAGAAGCACGAGCCCATAGTGCACGATTCCACCAAGCACGATAGCGAGCGACACTTCAACGAAGCTAATCATTGCGGCTCGCTTCAAGCCGAACTCCTTAGCTAGGACCGCGATCGTCGCAATGCACGGAATGTAGATCATGACCACGAATGCAAACACAAACATCTGCACGGGTGTCATGACCAAAGCGAAGTTCGTCGTCCCCATTAGCGACGCGAGAAGAATCATCGTCATTTCCTTTCGCAGGATACCGAATATGAGAACGATTCCTGTCACTGCTGGTAAGCCTAACCACAGGACGGTCACTGGACTCATGGCTAATTGGACAATCGAGAGCAGCCCCACTACATTGCTAAGTTGAATCGAGAAGTTGCCGACGATAATCAGAGGAAAGGCAGTGTAAACGAATTCCTTCAGATTGACCCAAGCCTTCTTCATTGTCTTGTCCAGACTGGGCCTCCGATAACGGGGCATCTCCATAACAAGACCAGTTGGCTCTCCGGGAAGCACCTTGAATGCTAGGCGGCTGAGAGCGAATATGATGATGAAGTCAATGATGTACAGAACCGCAGCCCATCCGAATCCTACGTAGACGGCGACCATCCCCATGATGACGATGCTTCTCGCGGTACAAGGAACGAGGCTCGTTGCGAAAGCACATATCAAACGCTCACGTCCCGTTTCCATGATTCGACATCCAAGGCAAGCGGGGACATTGCAGCCAAAGCCAAGCATCAGGGGGATGAAACCCTTGCCGTGAAAACCAATCTTGTGCATCGCTGAATCCATTAGAAATGCTATCCTTGCAAGGTAGCCTGTGTCTTCAAGAATCGACAGTGCGATAATGAAAGGTACTATGTACGGAATCGCAACGGTCGTACCTGCAACCACCCCTTCGATTAGCCCGGCCCAGATGAACCCTGCAAAATCACCGGGAAATGAAGAATAGTAGGCAGACTTGATCTGCAGGAATCCTTGGTCTAAGAGTGAAGAAATATGTTCACCCAGAAAGAAGACGCTGTAGAACATGAAGACGATGACGAGTACCATCATCACATAGCCAATCGCGGAGTGCAGGGCGAGGCGATCCACGCGTTCTCCGAACGTCTGCTTACGGACATCGTGAGCGGTAACGTCGGAGGAGACTCTGTGAGCAATCGTATAGAGCTCAGAGGCTAGGGCACTCCCTGCATCTTCGCCCGTGACATTCTCGATCTCACTTCTGAGCCTCTGCACAACAGCTTCAATCTCCGGTTTCTCTTTGTAAACCAAAGCCTCGATTCCATTATCACCCTCAAGAAGTCTGAGTGCGGCCCACCTCTTCGGAAAGGAAAGATTCACTGCTTCGAGCGTGTCGGCCAGCTGACGGACTCTGCTCTCGAGATCTGAGCTATACTTGATGGGACTGGACCGTTGATATCGACCAAGCGAAACTCGTATGACCTCATCCATAAGACTCTGAAGACCGAAATTCCTAGTACCTACAGTTGGAACGACCGGCACTCCCAAAATTCGTGCGAGGCGTTCCGAGTCTATATTGAGACCTTTGCGCTCAGCAACATCCACTTGGTTCAGCGCGACGACCATGTGCGGCTGGAGTTCGAGGAGTTCTAGTGTCAGGAATAGGTTTCTCTCTAAAGCAGCAGCGTCAACAACATTGATCAGAACATCAGGTGCGGACGATGTTATGTACTCGCGGCTTATGGACTCGTCAGTTGAATAGGCTGTAAGACCATAAGTGCCAGGCAGGTCCACAATGTCGAGAACGCGACCGCAAAAGGCCAACGTGCCCTCTGCCTTTTCGACAGTCTTGCCGGGCCAATTACTGACATGTTGATGGAGACCAGTCAACTGGTTGAATATCGCGCTCTTACCGACATTGGCATTTCCAATCAATGCGATTGTCAGATGCTGGCTGGTCATTGTGCATGCCCTCTCCACCTTCTGCCCGAATGCGGACCTGGAGGAGCACCATGCCTTGGCGCCTTACCCTCGCTAATCTCGACGAATACGAAGGACGCAAGCCCTCTTCCAAGAGCAAGTCTCGTGTCCCTAACCGCAATCTCAACAGGTCCTTTGAAAGGCGCGACGTTTACTACCCTTAATCGTGTGCCTTGCGTGAGTCCCATGTCAAGAAGACGCTTGTACGCTCCATTTCCTGCCCTCACAAATGCAACGACAGCTTCCTCACCAGTCCTCAGGTTCGACAGCTGAGTCACGAGCCGTGGGCGATCGTTTGCCTTTTTCCTTGCGGCTACACAGTCATCGCAGTCCTTGACTTCGAGGGAACACGGTGGAATGGGGTTGTGATCATCAGGACATGTTGCGGGTTGGTCGAGAGCTCGACACATGGCGTCCGCAACATCATCAGAAAGGCTGTGCTCAAGTCGGCAGGCTTCATCATGCACCTTTTCACGCTTGAGGCCCAGGGAGTCATGCAAGTAGCGTTCCAAGAGCCTATGCTTTCTTACGATCCTCTCAGCGTAGGCCATGCCCATGCCCGTCAGCGTTGCACCCTTGTATGGCTCGTACTCGACGAGACCGTCTTCTGCTAATCGCTTGAGCATCTCAGTAACGCTAGGAGGAGAGACAGCCAGCTTCTCAGCGAGCTCTGTGGTTTTTGCTGGCTCGCCCGTCTCATTGAAGGCATGAATCGCCTCAAGATACTCTTGGACGCTGTCGGTGCTCATGTTTCGTCATGATTTAGGTGGCCCTAACTTATTTATAGATATTTAGGTCGACCTAATTTCTCCTACGGACATGAATTCAGATGGATTTCGGACATGGGTTCATCGGGAAAAATGACATCGCGAGACAATCTCTCTTCGTCGGCTTGTGATTCCGTGATCTCAATCAGGAGAATGCCCTCCGATATTGCTCCTGATACCAACTACTCAGCATTGGGTATTCTTGGGTCGCATGAGTTAAGAGCAGGAGTGTGGATGATTTGCATTCGCGTAGGGGATGGAGACTCGTACATGAATGGAGAGCTCGGCTTCGAGACAAGCCTCGCCGAATCCAGAACCGTGAGACTGGCCTTAGCCCTTGGCATCATTGGAGCCCTCCTCGGTCTTTGCATCGTCTTTCTTCAGATACTTCAAGTCGAAGTTGTTGCAGAGAGAGGATATGCGACGCTCCAATATATGGCCAGAGTGTCAAACGTCATTGGAATGGCCTCTGGGGCATTCATGACTGCCGCGTTTGTTGGAGTGATGAGGAAGCATCTGAGTCCCCTCGGGTTCCTGTTCGTGGCTGTGTATGCTATCCAATGGATTGTACACTATGCCTTCCAGTACCTGTTGTCGCTCTTGTTCTCATTGGGACTGGTCAACGTGTACCCTTTCCTGTCGGCAATGACATCCACTTTCCTAATCTCGGTCTTGAGCTATGCACTCTGGACAATAAGAGCAGTTGCAGCAAACAAGACTTCGTTACTAGCCATCGTAGTACTACGGCCCCTGATACCATGGGGCTTCCTGATTTACTACGTGTACTGGGTGCCCGGTCTAGCGGAATTGGCGGGTTGGATTGGGTACGCCTTCTACTATATCCCATCCATAGTCATGTCGTTTCTTCTTGGGCTTGCATATCTCGTATTCTTCCTGAAAGAGTACCTTCAGTGGCAGGTTATCTAATGCTGCCACCGAGGAGACGTCACTTCATCATGCGCCATGTCTTGTCAAGTGGATACTGAATCAGCCCAAGGAAACCCATGTGCGCCTTGACCTTGGACAACTGCTCATCCGAAATAACTACGTTGTTGTACTCTCTCAGGTACTTCTTGAGCTCGAGAGTGCTCATCTCCTTTATCTTCTCACCTTGGAATATCTTAGTAATGAGGGCCGTCAAGTCCTCGTAGAAATTCCACGGCCATATCTCCCAAGCCCACGCAACTTCAACGCCGAAGTAGTCAGGTACGAACTTAGAACCAGCAATGTGCATCAAAGTAGCTGACTTCACTTCGGACGCGCGCCCTTGTTCCTTCACATGGTTCACAGCCAGAGTGAGACTCTCTCCGGTGTCAGTGATGTCATCGACAACCAAGACCTTCTTGCCCTTCACATCGCCGCTCAGCGGGCATGAAATCCTAGCCTTTCCGTCCTTTGTGGCGGTGACACCCCAGTGATCCACCTTGATGCTGTAGAGCTCTTTGACGCCGAGCAGGTCACACTCTATCCGGGCATGAACCCATCCACCTCGTGCAATACCGACGATTGCTTGCGGCCTCCACCCCGAATCTCTGACCTTCATCGCAGTCTGGTATGCGTATTGATAGATATCATCAAAATCAAGAATGTAGCAGAGAGGTCCCTTGAGTTCTACCATCGCGGCAACCCGTCTTTCAGCCGGAGCTGCGTTACTTAAAGGTTTGTTCTTAGCACCGCTCTCGAGCGGATCTCGATTCCGACAGGGAACCGATTTGAGTGTTGCAGCAACAGACTCTGTCTTGGCCTGCGCACTAATCAACCGACCTTACGACAACTCGATGAATCAATAGTGCATTGAATACCTACTCGAACCCACTGACCGTCACTTGTCCTACAGGTCTGCTCCCGCCTCTGACCTCAGACACTCTAGCTGCAAACCCACCAACAAGCGCCCCCAGAAACCATGCGTAATATGAGACAATGCCCAGCTGACCGTAAGCAACCAAGTTCAGCCCGACAGCGACACCAATAGCTTCCCAGACCACAACGTCTGCCACAAATGATAACAAGACAAAGATGACACCTGCGATGATCCCTTTCACAAGAGCACATACCTGGAATCTAAGTGTACATCCGCCGCCAACGAGGTTCCTATATGTCGTGACCGCAACGACAATCGGCAACCCTGCAAGCAAAATCATGGCGAATGGTTCCTGACGGAGGACAATCGACGCCACATAACCGAGGATTGTGACTATCGGATAAAGCACCAACCAGGAAATTGGAATCCAAGACCAAGTATTAGGGGTGTGAGTCATCTGCAATGTTGTCGCCCCTCGATTCACAAAAGCAGAGCAAATCACCTCTTCGGTATGACACAATGAATATCGCGACAGTTACACCTTCAGTTCCCATAGAATTGAATCAACCCTGCCCGGCGTGTATCGAACACGCACGGTGACTCCCTCGCCGCTCACAACTTTCGTCGGAGTCTCAATTGGAAGGAAGATATCCCTCCATCCGTCTTCCATGTGGAGCGCGATATCGTCAAGGAGCTTAGCCTTGAAGAATCCCACGAGACCATGCAGAGTCCCTTGCTCGGATATGTCAAAGCTTAGTTCACGGTCTACTGTCTGCGGCGATCTATGACTGCCAAAATCAAACGATACGAGATGTCTTGCAGCCGCCAAGTCTTTGAAATCGTCGAGACCGACAGTCTGCGGTACGCGCGGAAAGTGGAGCTCGGGAAGCTCGAACCTGCCCCAAGCTGCGGGACTTTCAACGGGAACGATCCATACTTCAGCACTCTCCGGAATCAATCTGCCTCCTTTCTTGAGAAGATGCTTCAGAGCATGAGAACACGCTGGCACCTGCTGCTCAATGAGCATCATCGATGAAAGCATCTCACATACGACGAGGTCGGCTCGCTCTGTCGGGCGGAAGTCTGAAAAGTGTCCAACGAAGAACTCAACCCTGTCTTCGAGGCCATTCATTGATGCGGCTTTCCTAGCGTAGTCGATACATTCTGGGCTGATATCGACAGCGGTTACCTTTCTGGCTCCGGCCCTCGCTGCTAGGAACGAAAGAACCCCCGATCCCGTCCCGAGGTCAATGACGTAGCTGTTAGGCGTCACCAGCTGTTTCAGCGCCTCATCGAACTTGTGAATTCGCGACCTATGATCTAGGAGACTTGCAGCATGGAGTACCGGAAAAGGAGTTGCATACTTGCTCTTTGGCATCGCCATTCATGAGTAATGCTGACAATATAACAAAGCTCCTCTCGCATACTTGAGGGGTCGCTGCAAGAAAGCACGATTTTGGCACAGGGGTCTTGAACCGCACTGCCTATTTGTGAGTCTCATACTGCCATATAGTGAGATACTTATGGCGTCCGTCCAAGACGACACTGCAGCCTTTGACGGCTATTTGCCAGTATTCACGGGTCTTTCCGAACCGACTAACAGAGGAAATGAATCGTTGATACATGCGAGCTTGAAGGATGCGGCGAGGGCACTTGAGGAAGGACGCGCAAAAGACGCAGTCTCCATCCTTGAACGAATCCTCGATTCAGACGGAGAGGATGCTGACATCCTTGTTTGCCTCGGCATGGCTCATCTTCAGTGCGGGGACCCTGCGAAGGCAGTGGAGGTTCTAAGGAAGGCAGAGAGCCTAGCAGATGACCACACTGTTCTTGCTCTTGTGATGGGGCGTGCTCTGAAAGCCTTGGGCGAGTTCGACGAGGCGGAGAAGTATCTGAGGCTGGCTGTGCAACTCGATCCCGAAGAGCCAGAGGCATGGACCGACCTTTGCAAGGTTCTTTATGTCAAGACGAGATACGCAGAGGCATGCGACCAGCTGCGTCGTGCAGTATCTCGCTTCCCGCAGGATAGGAAACTCCTAGGATTGTACGCGATGTCTCTTCACAGACTCGGCGACTACGGAGGGGCCGCTGAAATCTGGGAGAAGATAGAACGGCTGCAGCCCCAGTCTATTGTTGCAGTGTCGAACCATGCATATGCACTGCTACTTCAAGGAAGGGTCAGCGAAGCCGAGCACCTCATCGAGAAAGCCCTACAGATAGACCCGGATAACTACCGGACTCTAATCGTGCTTGGTGAGACTAAGTTTAGGCAGGACCGTGCCGAAGAGGCGGTTTCCATCTTCTCGAGCGTTCTACAGCTCGAGCCCAACAATGCAGAAGCTCTAGGGAGGCTTGCCGTACTAGCACAGCGTTGTCGCGACGAGGATGGCTGCGAATCCTATCTACAGAGGCTCAAGTCTAGTCTTGCAGAGAATCCTGAGTCTTGGCGCTATTTCCACGAGACTTACAGGCTGCTGGGTCGGACTCGTGAGCTGATCGATTGCCTACTCAAGGGAGCAAGAGATGATTCTGGTGCGGCTGCTGTGTGGGTAACACTCGCAGCAGAATATCAAATTCGGGGGGAATCCAAGCTTGCTGAGGACGCGTGGATGATCTCCATCAGGCTCAGAGGATACGTGAAGGCCCATTGTCCAAAGTGCCAGTACAACTTCCGAATCAAATACGAAGAGAACGAATCCTTCGACATCAGCAATAGCCTGACTTGCCCGGCCTGCTTTGAGACTGTACCAATGCCTGAGGGACTTGCTCTTTATTAGAGCGTTGACCCATCTACTGAGAGATGGCGAGCCGTAAATATCCAAAGTACCCGATTCCATCAGTGGGCGGGGTAGTCGTCGGACGAAACGGTATACTCTTGGTACGAAGAGACAAAGAGCCCGGGAAAGGCAGCTGGAGCGTTCCCGGAGGCGCAATCGAGTTGGGGGAGGATCAAGAACGTGCCCTTGTCAGAGAGATTAGAGAAGAGACCGGCGTTCTGTCCAAGGTGATTCAGCTGTTGGGCACGGCGGACGTTGTGATTCGAGATTCGAAAGGAAAAGTCGAATATCATTACGTCATAAATCATTACTTGGTCAGAGCGCTTACTGACGACACCCGGCCTGAAAGTGCCGAGGCCGAAGTCAGATGGTTCAAGTTTGAAAATCTGCCGAAGACCGACATGAATCCGAGAGTCTACCAGCTCCTCGAACGAAACAAGGAGAAGATTGTCCTTCTGGCAGCCGGAACAGAAAGCAGCAAGCAATGGAGACTGGACACGCCCGGACACGGAAAATAAAGTATATCGCCAAGAAGTATAAAAGGAAAAGGAATCGTGTTAGAAGTGGCAGAACTCTGTAGCATCTTAAGGAAGTGTTCGTAGCCGATGTTCAGAACAATAATCTCACTGTTAATATGCCTCCTTGTGGCTGTCGTAATTGGTGCATTCCAGATTCTGGGCCTAACGGTAGCTCAGATACAGGCACTACTAGGCTCTGGGTCTATAACCAGCGGTCTTCTGGCCTGGGGAGCTTTGCTCTTTGCACAGCTGATATTTCCGTACTCCGCCGCCTTGAGTGGCGTCTACGGACCTCTGGTTGCGCTTGGTGTTGCGGGATTTGTGGCAGGACTCATATCGAAGAGCGGTGTCAGGATGTTCTTCGTTTCCATCATCTCGATCGTCCTGTTCTTCCTGGGTTTCGCTCTGCTGAGCATGGGTCTGACCATCTCAGACTATTCCGCGATGTGGGGCATAATCCAGTCAATCGCAATAGACCTTGGCGCATCTTTCGCTCTGATCTTCATTCCAGGAGTCATTGGCGCAAGCCTGACAGCCGAGGAATATTAAATCAACTAGAACTCTCGTAGGGGGTATCTTACCCCCTGCCCTCACTTTTTCTTTCGTCGGTTGACTGCAGGGATTTTGCGATCAGGTCTGATACTATTTCTAGGAATTCTTTCAGATAGTCAGAGTGTACAAACGCACCAGCCGCCATGGGATGACCCCCTCCTTCTGCAACCATCGTTCCATATCTATCATTCAAGGATTTGCTGGCAGACACGAAGACTTCTCTCAGGTTGACGCCCCTCTTCACAAGACTGCGGGCGGCGCGGCCAGATATCTTCAGCATAGGACCTTCGCCCGACACCTTGGTACTTACTCCAATCACCGGCTTGTCTGTAGGAACGATTCTCGACCCCTGAGCCATGCCTATCACTACACCTACAATGGTGTCAGGTGTTTCTGGATCCATGACGAGATACATCCCCGGTCTCTCCTCAACACCACCTGTCTCAAGACGCCGCAGCGCGCTAGCTAAGTTGGCACGGTGTTGCTGGAGTAGAGTCTGTCCTTCCCGCCAAGCCTCTAAGTCTCCGAAGCATATTCTGACACCCACCTCAGGTTTCTTGTTCCTTCCGCACGCGTTCAGCAGAGTCGAGAACTCTTTCGCAGTCCTGAGCTCCGTCCTCGGTGGGCGCCTGACAAGCGTCATCACGTCACCGATGATACCAGTGGCGGCTTTGGGGTTCTCATAACTTTGAAGAATCGAATCAATTAGCTTCTGAATTACCCGTCTCTTCTCGTCGGGCTTCAAATCGGCCCATGTTCTCCAGATGTCCTCACTGTCCTTCAATGGGATGCCCAACTCATCAAAGAACGCAAAACACCCGTCCCTGTTGCCGGTGATTCCGGGAAGGTAGGGGTCTGTCGTAAACTCCAACAGGAACGGCAGCGGCCTTGTGCTTATCCCGAAGAATGTGAGGTCCTTGTGCACCTTGACGTAGCCATGTTGTTCTGCCAGAGCTATTATCTCCTTGTTCAAACCTGAAAACCCGCGACCATAGTAATCTTGAAGGTCACCCGTTGCGCCCACGACTGCCAGTTCGCTGAGATCGACGTTCTCAGTTGATATCGCGTATGCAACCAAGAATGCCAAGCCTGCCCCTGAGAGTTCGGAACTCCCGATCATACCATGCTGACAAGGGTTCACTTCGATGATGCCTTGCTCGTTCTTCTCGCGCCAAGAATCCGGGTCTTCATCAGATGGAATATGATGGTCTAGAACGATGATGGCCTCGATGCCCGGTTGGCCTTGGATGTTCTCTCGCACAAGACTCATCTGACCAGACCCAAAGTCGGTGAATATGACCAAGTCTGGTTGTAACTCTCCCACGAGGGTCTTAACTTCTAGGACGGTCTCGGAGCTCAGCTGGTGGATGTTTCTCCAAGATGTTTTCTTGCCGAGTCGCTCGAGCGTTGTGACCACTATGGCCAGAGAAGTTATCCCATCTGCATCTATGTGTGAGATTGCAAGGATCTTTGTGGAATTCCTAACAGCGCTGGCGGCTCTGTTCACTTGGTCTCGCAGTGAATCCGGCTGTACGAAGCTGAGTCTCTCCATGAACCTACAATCAGCCTCCTGCCCAAGTTATCATTTAAGCTGAGCGCTATGGAATAGCATTCTGGCGAGTATGCTTCGAGATGGGGCGACACGGTCCGGGAACTCAGCGTGCCTTGGCAATCTCACGCTGCCAGTCTCTAAGATCATCACGCAGCTTCTTCAGGTCATTGGCACTGATAGGATCGATGCGATTATAGGTTCTCAGAATCCTAGTCCATCGCTGTATCCTGACTACGAGAGCACCCCCGCTCCCTCCCTGCTCAAGAGTCTCCGCAGCTTCGTTTATCTTCAGGGCCAAGTCACTAGCAATTGCTCCTTCTCTTATTTGGGAGTCAAGCGTGTCAAGAACGGCCTGAAGAGCTGACGCTGCCGAACGGGGTTCAGCAGCCGCCGAAGATGGTGCAGACACAGCTCCCGCCGGGGTCCTCCGTGTGCCTTGTAATACCTCTTCGAGTCTCTTGTTGTTAGTAGCGACTGCATTAGAGATCTGGGCCACGGTGTCTTGAATTTCCCCAATTCTCGACACTACCTCAATCATGCGATTCAGTGTGTCGGCCAAACGCTCAAGCGACGTGCTAATCTCTGCAAGCTTGGCTCGCACGTAGGTGTCATGTTCACTCATGTACTTCCCTCATATGGCACGGCATAATATGCTATGAACGGGGGCTAGGAGTCTGGCCAGTCTGATTAAACTTTCTATGCGCTGAGTAGTTTATGATTGAGTTCAAGACAGGGAGCAGGCCACCTAAGGAGCACGCAGCCTAAGGCTCTGCAAAAACCGTGCTGCAACCTAATGTTATTATAGCTTGCTCGGCGACCGACACCATCGGAAGGCTTGGGATTCCAGCCACAAGGAGGCTGCAACCAACGTACGTAATCAGCAGCAAGAAAAGAGAGGAAGTGCCGGTTGCTGTGCCGGGCACAGAGAAGGCCAAGTGTCGTTGGCTCGTGGATCGAAGCAGCGGTGCCAAGACGTATGCTTTGCGTTTGTTCGAGATAGAGCCCGGCGGAATTGTGCCGCTACATCAGCATCCTGAAGAGCACGAAATCTTCGTTATCGGCGGCAAGGCCGAAGTCATGTCTGTTACGGGCAACACTTCCGCGCGAAAAGATGATGTGATATTCATTCCATCAAACATGATTCACGGAATCGACAATCGGAAGGGAAAGGAGGCCTTCAAGTTCATCTGTGTCATACCCTTGCTAAGCAAGGAGTAGGCCGAAAGACGCCTCTGTGACTCCAACTCGCCGCATTCATATGGGCAAGCAACGTCTTCATGGATAACAACCCGAAAGCCGGTGTGACAATGAAGCTCAGGGACAAGCAATTGTGGCTCTTCGATGTTGACAACACGATTGTTGAACAAATCGAACATCCAACTCCCTTTCAAGACGCACTTGACCTGTGTGATGAACTCGTCAGAAGAGGAAAGACTATCGGCATTCTGACAAACATTGGGCGTTTGTCATCGAGACAGATTCAGCGAATCCTGAATAGTGCCGGATTCAAGTTCGAAGCTGTCAACGTCTTCAGCGCCGGAGCTGCAGCAGCGGCGTACGTCCACAACAGGTACCCGGGCGCCAGATGCTTTGTTATCAGTGAAGGAGGAGCGATTGAAGACTTCATCGCAAGAGGGCTCGACGTGACCAATAACCCCCCGGTCGACTTTGTCGCAGTCGGCGCTGATAGGGGACTCACGTACGAGCGGCTGAATTTCGCTACAAAGATGGTCAGGGACGGCGCACCACTCGTCTGCATAAGTGGGAGTAGAGACTACCCTGGAACGTACTTGGGCAAAGAAGACACATTCATCGGTGAACGCTCAATCGTTGCGGCAATCGAGGACGCGACCGGCACAAAAGCTGTGATTGTCGGCAAGCCCCTGCCAGAGATATTCGTGGAGTCTGTCAGGTCGCTTGGTTTCAGTATCGCAGAGTCTGTCATGGTTGGGGACAACCCCGCATCGGACGTAGCTGGAGGCCGGGCAGCCAGCATGACAACCATCCTTGTGAGGAGGGACCCATCGCTCATTCTATCGTACGATTCGCGAGGACTCGACCAGACTCCAGACGTTACTGTCAATAGTCTTGACGAAGTCATTTCAAAGCTCTAGGCCGAAAGGTGAGCTTGTTTTGTAAGTGATAAATGCATAGCAGACAGAGCCCGAAAGACTCAAACGTGCTGAACCGGTCAACCTGATTCGATGAGCCCTTATAGCAGACCCTTCACCGGGAAGCTGGCGAATGGGAGCCTCGTGAGTTTCAAGGTTGACTGTAAGGGGTTGAGCCTTGGGGTCATTCAAATGGTCGACGTCAGAGTCGCGCCATCGCCCCCGGCATTCGAGGACTACGAGCAAGAGGTTTTTGATCGTATCCGCTCTGAAATGACGCTTGATGGCCTCAAGGATGACCCAGTCTTTCGCTCATTCAGGGAGTTGTATTGGACCTTCGGGATGGATCCCACAAAACTGCGCGTCTCAAGCGAAGCGCTTCTGAGAAGGATACTCGTGGGTCAGAACCTTTGGCGAGTCAACAGTGTCGTTGATGTCGGCAACCTTGCTTCGGTCGTCCATAAGCTGCCAATCGGTTTGACAGACCTGTCGAAAATCGTGGGAAAGCTGTCAGTCCGCACGGCCAAGAAGGGTGAATTGTTCCGCAGAATCGGTGGAGAAGCACTTGAGTGCAGAGGCAGAGAAATCGTTCTTGCTGACGAAGAGAAAATCGTCTGCTTTGGTTATGCAACGCACGACTCTGACATCACAAGGGTCACTGACCACAGCAACGAAGTCTTGATGCTCATATACGGGTCCGCGCGAACAAGCGAAGATGAAATGAATCGTGCATCAACCACGACCTTGGACATGATTGAGCGGTGGCTTGACTGCCGCGTCACGGGCCGGCGGCTGTTTCGTTCGTAGGTTGTGGTTGGCCGAGACTCTGTATCAGGAACAGTTCGAACCACAACGAAGAGTACTTCAGAATTGCAGGAAAGGTTTCCCCAAGATTACTCGATCTAGTAGGTGACTTATGGTCGCCTTTTCAACGATTTCCTCGAAACGCTTCTTGAGCCTGCCACCGTCAACATATTCAGGCTCAAGTATCCCAGCGCTCTTGACTACCTCTTGGAGGATGTAATCGAACTCGTAGCTCAGATACTCGGTTGGCTTGCCGGTCTTCTCGTTCGGTGCAACAACCTTCTTCGCAAGGCCCTGGGAAATTGCAGTCTTGGTTTCCTTCAGGTATGTTGACATTGCCCGCTCATATTCGAAGTTCTTGGCCTTCACCAGCTCCTTCAGGAATGGTAGACCGAAGGTGGTTCTGGCGACAGCCTCGATTCTAGCTATGAATGCGTTCATTATGTCGTCATACGAAACCGCTCCAAGCTTGCCGCGAGTTGCGAATATCTTATCTGTCTCCTTGACTGACTTGAGCTTGGCCCTCTTCTCGTCGAGGACTCTCGCCCTCTCCTTCTCTTGCCGCTTTCGCTCCTCTTCCCGGGCCTTCTCTTCTTCGCGTGCCTTGCGTTCTGCCTCTTTGCGTCTCTCTTCCGCGGAGCGAGCTTTCTCTAATTCCTCGAGTAGCCGTTGCTGTTCCTTCACCATCGCGGCCATGTGTTTCTGTACGTCCTGCTCTGTGAGTGTCACATGATTCGTCAATAGCCATCGTACGGCCATTTGGCTAACCTTTGGGGCCATGTCTGCTGACGAGAATATGAAGGAGGCAACTTCCTGACCAGGGAGAGCCTTTATGATTGACTCTGATTCCCTTTCTCCCGCGATGGGCTCAAGGATCCTCTCCAAGACCTTTAGTGACTGTTCGCTGCTTATTCGTCCAGTGGCGATTGTATTGAACTGCTCGAATGCCTTGTAGTCGATATCCTTCGGGCTTTGAGTGGAAATCACACATTCAATACCATATTTCCTTGCCTGGCGGAACAGCAAGAGATAGATCTCCTTCGGGCCGGGCGCCCTCATGCCAGCCGGGATGAATGGTGCGGCTTCGTCTTGGTATATTACCAGTTTCGGTCTCTCTGTATAGCCCTGCTTCAGCATCCAAGAATATAGTTGATTCAGGACAATAGAGATGAAGAAATGCTTCTCTTCTTCGCTCCTTAATGTCTTAAGAAACAGGACGTTGATTGGCGTCTTCCCATTTACCGGCTTGGTCAACTCGTCGAAATCTAGTTGGCCCTCCTCCCGGAACAGCAACTGAGATGAGCCTACGGTCAAGCTCCGAAGGGCCGCCGCAAGTTTCTGCCTTTCGCTCACCTTCATGAATGGCTCAAGATCGACACCCACAGATTCTTTGTCAGCAACGAGCATGTCAGCGAGCTCGCCAAGGCCCTTGATTTTGACCTTGTTCTGCCACTTGACTCGAATGAGCTCGTACACGGCAGCAAAGGACTTGCTCTCCCAAGTGGATGTAAGACCAGCTACTTTCAGAAGAACCTTGACAAGAGTTCTCGCCGAGTTGTCCAGTAAGCGAATCATGTCATCAGGGTCGGCCTTCTCATCAGGCAGACTCAGGGGATTAATGGAAACGGACAAGCCCTTGCTACTAGCAGGTGTGTAGACTCGCACTATGACCTTGTCCAAGTATTGCTTGAGGCGAGAGGAAGGTACTCCCTTTGATTCGAGGACTTTCGGATCGCCGGGCAGCATCAACGATGCAATATCGCCCTGAGGGTCGAATGCAAGAACTGGGATCCCCTGCATTGCCGCCTCTTCGAGAATGACTTTGCCCAGTACCGTCTTTCCAGAGCCTGTTGACCCGAAGATGCCCCCATGACGCCTTAGCAAATCAGTGCTTATCTCAAAACGTTCGTCGGTCTTGTTTCCCTGGGAATCCAGCTTGTAACCCAGCCATAATCCGTCTTTCGTCATCGAAAGCACCATCTTGAACCGCATGTCCGGCAGTCACACTTAAGCATGTTCCATTCCTAAGCACCTTGCCTGTTGCCTAACGACTTTGCTAAAAGAAGTAGAGAATGGAAGTGAATTCTTCCATTCTTGTCGCTGACACTACTGTGCTACTGGTTCGTATCGCCTTCCAAGGACAATCGCAATCACAATCACAAGTACTACAGCGAAGATGCCTAGTACTAACGACGCTTGAGCATAGGAACCGAGGTAGAAGTAGGTGTACTCCAGTCCGAACTTGATCGCAGCCATGACGGCTCCCAGAAAGAGCGACACGAGCATGAATCGAGCCGTCATCTCCTTCACCTTGCCCTTCTCTCCGCCTTTCATGATGGTTTCCCTGAAAATCAGGAAGACGAACAGGAACACATAGGCTATCACTATCATCGAACCAACGCCATATATGCTGCTCTGGAATGATATGCCCAGATCCAGGATTCCGTAGATGAGAATCGTGGCGATTGCCATGAGGAACACAAACATGTTGCTAATCAGTTTGTCATCCGGATGAACAAACCCGGTCACCTCGGTGAAGGTGTTAACGATGCTCATGATGATGACAATCACGGAAAGCGCGGCGCCGACCAGCCATGCATAGTTCGGGTATTGAGAGGTGGATGTCTCAGGCAGGTACTTGAAAATCACGGCGAAAGCCAGAACTGCCAAACCAATCCCTGAAAGCACATTGCTAACGGTTGTTACTCTGACCATTCTTGAGTCTCCCCAGCAGGGTTTATCTAATCAACCGTGTGGTGGTTGCTAATTAACTCTTGCTAGGCCATAGCTGATTGTCGGCTATAGTCTCTCGTGTACGAGGTTCGGACATGAAATATGTGCCGACGATGGCGATGGCTATGAACGAAGCTACAAGAATCGCAAGACCAAGAATACCGTACGTGGCGTATGCGAACCCACCACTTGCAGGACCGATTATCATACCCGTGCCAAAGAAGATGCTGTAAACTCCCATCGTGGTGCCTCGGGCGTCTCGCTCGGAAACATCAGTCAGGTACGCCATTGCTGCAGGCGGAAAGGCTCCAGCAACAAAACCTAGAGCAGGAAGAATGGGCCATACCGCCCAGAGAGCGGTGATATCTGCAGAATTGGACACCAAGAGGTACGCTAGCATGCCGAACCCGAGGAGCCCAACAATGATGAACGGTCGTCGCTTCATGTAGTGATCAGACAAATGGCTCATAGTAATGATACCGATTACAAGGGAACCGCCGAGCATTCCGAACAAGATGAGCAAATCCGTGGCGGCCAAGGACTTGAATTCCTCTTCGAGGATTCTCTCCGAGTAGCCTATGAAAATGCCGTACATTGATATAATCGGCACATATACGGGCACGAGCTTCTGTATTCTCTTATCACCGGCCACCTTTCTTATGAGACCAGTAATGCTCATCTCTACGTGAGTATCGGTTCGCGTCTCTTTGATTAGTGCCAGTGCTCCTAAACCTGCGAAGGCGGCGGCAAGAGCGGCCGCAACCAAGATGTTGAATGCAGTCCATCCGAACTGCAGTAGAAGAATACCGAGACTGAAGCCTCCTGCAAGACCGAAGAGTGTGGACAAGTCATAGTAACCCATCAATCGGGCACGATTGGTCACAGATGACATATCAGCTACCATTGACAGCGTTGTCGAAACCTGAGACGCTGCACCGAGACCAAACACGGCTGAGAAGAATAGCAGAACAAGCACACTATTGGCAACAGCAAAAAGCAGCGCTGACAATGACGTGATAAAGAGACTGGCAACGAATATCGGTTTCCGACCGATTTTGTCGCTGTAGGAGCCGAAGAAAGAAACAGATGTCAGCTCCGCAATCGGGTAGACGAGCAGCACTGCTGCTATCTCTAACGTCTGTAGTCCGCCGCCCATGTACGAAGTGCTTTGAATAACCGCGATGCTAATATAGAATGAGGCGCGCATGATCATGGTCACGCCATACATGGCCATGATGTTCCAAAAGTGCCCCGACGCTCTGAGTCCCATTCGGCTTTCCCATTTTTCCGCTCATTATGTTCCTAGTTATAAGTTAAACAGTCTGGCTGCGGGCACCAGACTTAAATTCTGCCCAGACCGAGCGTGCAGACGGGGTTCCATGGATGAATTGGTTGGCCAAGATTGTGAAGGGAAAACCCGACGAGTACGTTCATGCCAAGCTCGTGAAGTATGGCATTGGGACATATCCGGGTCCCAGGACAGTCATAGGGCTCAGCCAAGGACGAATTGCATTCAAGGCGGACTTTGATCATGAGAGGATGTTTGTAGAGGGTTACCTCAAGTTTGCACCAAGAGGCATGCACAAAGTCTCCGGTACAATTGTGACCTATACCGATCGTAAGTCGGCATTCGCAGGCCTCACTCTCCCGCTTTCGTGGACCAAGTCGAAGGGAGAAGGCGCGACTGTTTTCAAAGCCAAACTAAGCGAAGCAGCGCCCATCGAAGACCTCCGGGCGTTGCTGGAAGCGGATGACCCGACCACGTTCCTTCTGCTGTCTATGAGCCCACGTGAAGGGACAAAGCCCTGGACCATAACCACCAAATCGTCATTTCCTAAGGTGACCTTCGCAAAGGGTGCATCAGGAAAGGCAGAAGACAGCGGGGCAGATGAAAAGGGCGAAGAGGAAGAAGAGCCGGAATCCAAGCAAAAGGACCCCACATTCTGCAAGGGTGCTTATTCGAACACACCCGAAATCCTCGAATTTGTGTTGAGTGAGGCTATACCAGATCTGATATCCGAGGTAACTCCCAAGTCGAAGAACATTGAGATTGATCATCAGATCGTGATTGACAGGATTGTTGTTCCAGAGGACGATAAGCTACCGTTCTCCGAGAAAAGAAGGCTTGCCAGAAAGACAGGTAAGCTTGTCCGAAAGATTACAATTGACGGAAAGACTACGAACAAAGAGTACCCCTTCACAGCATAGGGCTTTGACTATAGAGAGGTTTAAATCAGGGTCAAGTGAGGCTCGCGGAGACGAGTGATATCCGAGGTCGCATACCATGATGCAGCTTTTTGAAGGGTACCTGATATGGGTGGCATTGACCTTCATTGTCCTTTCGCTGGTTTCGTTCTCGTGGATGGTCGTACACGTCGAACATGCCCGTCACTTCTCGAAGTATAAGGTGCTGTTCGCTTTGGTTCTAGGTTCACTCCTCATGGGTTTTGGTATTCATTTCCTGCTTCTAGTGTAATAATAAGCGGCGCCGATAATTGGGCGAACATATGTCTACATAATGCATATCTACAGCGCCCCTGACAAGAAACGTAGAACTTGTCAGTGCTAACCAGTCAGATTCGGAATGAAGGAGACGCCTCCTCTTGAGCGACCATGAAATCGAGACCCTTGCAGCAGCCAGCGGACAGAGGCTTGTTCGGGAGTTTGCTGACAAGTACGCCAATCTGAGAGAGAGGGTCCGAAGACTGCCAATGGCGGAAGCAAAGGAAACCTCAACTCAGCTTTCGTGCCCATTGGAAGTCGCACAGGTCGCTTCCCTGGTCAACCTAGATGGTATCCTGAGCGCCAAAGAGGCAGTAGGCATAATATCAGGCGAACTGCAGCGAAGAGCAACTGTCGGAGAGGATGTTCCCAACATATCAAGCAACATCTTGGATTTCTCGTTGGTCGAAGGCAGATGGATTGAGTACATCTATGGCAGTTTCGCTAGAGAACTGGAATTGAAGACCAGAGAGCTTTCGAACCTTGAGTCCGCTGCAGAATCTGAGAATATCACTGTCGAGAAGGCACTCATTATTCTCAATGCAAGAACTAAACTGGCCGAGGGCTTCATCATGCCAGCAATACGGGCTTGGCTCGCGGAGCATCCCAAATCCAACAGCGAGGATCTGTTGATGGCCTTCGGACCTGCTGTAACCAAGTGGAAGCCCAGTACTCTGAAGGGGAAACTACTTCAGCTTCGAAGAAGGAACCAAGCCATGTTCAGACAACTGAGGACGGCCCTTACGTCAGCTTCTGAATCGGCAACGGTGGACGCCACAATGGCCCGGATTGACAGCCTTGTGGATGGACTAGGCGCAGATATGAGCAGAATGAGTCCGAATGTCGTAGCCCATTTTATAGTTCATATTGCTCCAAGGCCAACGGGCAGAGGAGACAAATCCCGCTATGTAGAGGTGGGGGTCAGTTCAACCCGAGGAGACAAGACCGAGCCGGACATGGCTTCCCCATTCGATTTCCTAGAGAGAGATGTCCGCCTTGCGCGACGGCGCTCAGGTGCTGACCAGACGGCATATCTCAATGAACACATATCTCGCGTAATTCGTGTTCTGAAATATCAAGGGAATTCCATCTCAGATTGTGTAGAGAGGTGTGTACTCGAAATCCGTGAACGTCTGCATTTGCAGAATGCACCAGCCAGTGAAATCATCGAGAAGGCAAAGGCAGAGCTTGCTGACGCGCCAGCTGAACAAAGGGATGAGATTGCGACAAGAATCGTGTCTGACTTCATCAATTCCTACGTCATTGTCGGGTGACAATCAATGGAACACGGACCAATCTTCTGGCTGCTCGGCATCGAAGCATACGACTACGATGTCGGGGTCTTGCGTGGGACCGATTTGAAAGGGAAAGCCTTGATCCTCTCCCGACAGCTCTGGTCGATAATCCGAGGAGAGACGGTCATTTCCGTTCTAATTGGACCGGGAGTCTTCAAGGGAGTAGCGACTATCGGAAACCGAAGGGTCGAAATACTGGAACCGTTGCTGGCATTGATGTTTGATCCGACCCATATGCGGGCTGACGAGCCTGTACCACTTGTTGATATTATCTCTCCCGAAGTGATTGATCCGTTGGCAAGCCGCAAGACGGAAGAAATCATGACCACAATCCGTCAGCTCGTCATTGAACGAGGTAATGTATTGGCGGCTGAACCACTCATGAAGATGAGAACGGACGCTAATGTCCCAACAACAGCATACGCAATGGATTTGCTGAAGAAGATTCATGTAGCTCACGTGTCTGGCACGCAGAGGGCCAGATTCATTCTTGCAGGCACCAACAGCCCGATGTACCGGCCTCTTGTAGATTGGTACAAGAAACGGAAATACGACGAACCCGCGCGCATCAAGGTTATGGCCATGCCTTTCAACAAATTCAGCAGTTCGGTGGACATAGAGACTATGTCTGACTGGACAATCGTAGAGAAGGCAGGCATCGATGGGAATTCCGGAATCGAGGCCATTCATGAAGAATATGAGCAGACTCTTGGTGGCTTGCGGGAAAACGAGAGCCTGTTCATATACGAAGTTTGAAAACTGAAAAGGCTCCATGCCTAGGAACCTTGTTCTGTGAGGCCACTGCAGTGGAGGTCGTAGACGCAGAGATAAAGAAGCGACTTTCTGAGCCATACGTACTCCTGCTCAGACGCGCAAGGCAGGAGATGGCTACACTAGTAGGGGTCTTCTCCGAGGTCTTGTCAGATAGACAGCGAGCATCTCTCACGGGAATGGTCGAATACGGGTACAGAGCCGCAGGCCTGCTTGAAATCAAGCGTGCATATTTCATCAGATACAACAAGCCCGTGTACTTTCAAGAGAGGGAGTTCCATGAGATACTCAGGAAAGCAAACAATATTCTCATCCCTGGCAAAGAAGTCCCGTCGTTCATAGAAGACCTACGGACCTTTCTTGCTCGCATTCAGACAGCCCGACCAAGGATTGTCCCCGTCTGTCCAACCTGCTTGCGTGATGATCGCCTCACTGTTCTCTCTCGGAGAAACGCAGTGAAGGTGTCTGAAAGCCAAGTCTCATGTATCAGCTGCGCGCAAAGCGACCTCAAGACTGAACTCAAGAATATGGGCATCACATTGTCCCGGGCCATGGTCGTCCAGCTTGAGCGGCAAGTCTCGCGAGTCAAGTCCGTGCCGAGGCTTCTGGAGATGCTGACACCGGGTTTCGACCCGACGCGGGAAAGAGAGTTGACACTGTTTGACACTATCTCTGTCGGCGAAAGCGGCCCGGTGCAACATATATCCGCTCTACCAATTCCAGAGGAGCTTGCTCGGCTGCTTCAAGCCGAAGGCATCCAGAATCTGCTTCCTGTCCAGCAATTGGCCGTCGAATCTGGCTTGCTACGCAATGCTAGTCTCTTGGTAGTATCATCCACTTCATCAGGAAAGACGCTAATCGCGGAACTTGCAGGCATACCGAAAGCAGTGGCGGGTAAGAGGCTGATCTATATTGCTCCTCTCGTTGCCCTCACTAACGAGAAGTATGAGCAGTTCAGAAAACGATACCGGGCGCTCGGATTGCGCACGGGGATAAGAGTGGGCATGTCTCGCCTCGATGTGGGAAACGAAGGCAGGCCAATCGTAGACACGGACATATCCAAGGCAGACATCATATGTGCCACATACGAAGCATTGGATACGCTATTTCGCTCAGGGGAGTCTGCGCAGCTAGACAAGGTCGGTACGATAGTAGTAGACGAGATTCAGAACCTAGCAGACCCCGAGAGAGGACCTGAGCTTGACGGATTGGTGGCAAGGCTGAGATACCATGCTCCCCGCGCTCAAATCCTCTGTTTATCTGCCACTGTCGGAACTCCAGAGAATCTGGCGAAGGAACTCAAGCTGACCTTAGTTAATCACACTGGCAGACCTGTACCATTGGAACGTCATCTGGTCTTCGCTCATAGTGAAGAAGACAAACGAGAAGTAATCCGCAGACTTGTCCTTCAGGAATTTCACAATACGAGTAGTGCGGGGTTCAAGGGGCAGTCCATCGTGTTCACCTATTCACGACGCCGGGCACATGCCTTGAGCGATTGGCTGCGTGAGAACGGGACTTCATCCACCGTCTATCATGGAGGTCTTACTTACAGCCGCAGGCGTCACGTTGAATCAGCATACTCTAAACAGCGCTATGCATGCGTTGTCACCACCGCAGCTCTAGGAGCCGGAGTGGACTTGCCAGCATCTCAA
>Ga0153916_10000240_pt1 | contig 35568 bp, 37 predicted proteins | sample Opewatmetagenome_FD_109642 | JGI IMG/M metagenome (GOLD analysis project Ga0153916, IMG submission 109642) | Freshwater wetland microbial communities from Ohio, USA - Open water 3 Core 3 Depth 4 metaG | ecosystem: Environmental > Aquatic > Freshwater > Wetlands | place: USA: Ohio, Lake Erie...
GCGAAGGTCAGCTGGAACATGGCGTACACGAAATCCGGCAGGTACTGCCCCTTGCTGAAGGTCGCGGCGACCGCCGTGGCCGGGTCTTCGCCGAGCATGAACAGTTTGTCGAGAGAGCCGATGAAAGGGTTACTGCCGGCGGTGAACGCAAGGCTGTAGCCGTAGATCACCCACAGCACGGCAGCTACGCAGAAGATGGCGAAGCTCTGCATCACCGTCGACAGCGCGTTCTTCGTGCGAACCATCCCGGCGTAGAACAGCGCGAGCCCCGGCACGGTCATCAGCAGAACGAACGCCGTCGAGGTCATCATCCAGGAGACGTCGCCCTTGTTGCAGTCGAACCCCTTGTCGCCGCATTTCGGCGCGGCGGCCGGCGCTGCCTGCGCGGTTGCGGGTGCGGCTGCCGGCGCCGGTGCAGCCGCAGGTGCGGCAGCCGCGGCCGGTGCAGCCGTGGGTGCGGCGGGCTTGTCCTGCGCGTGGCCGACGCCGGTGAACGCAAGCGACGCCGCGAGCGCGAGGAGCGCGATCAATCTTTTCATGTCCATCTCCCTATAGCGCTTCCGCATCGGTCTCGCCGGTGCGGATGCGAATGACTTTTTCCAAATCGAAGACGAAAATCTTGCCGTCGCCGATCTTGCCGGTGTTGGCCGCCTTTTCGATCGCCTCGATAACCTGATCAAGAATGTCCGTCTTGATCGCAGCCTCGACCTTCACCTTGGGCAGGAAATCGACGACGTACTCCGCGCCGCGGTACAGCTCGGTATGGCCTTTCTGCCGCCCGAAGCCCTTCACCTCGGTCACGGTGACCCCCTGGACGCCGATCGCCGAGAGCGCTTCGCGCACCTCGTCGAGCTTGAACGGCTTGATGATTGCGGTGACTAGTTTCATGTTGGCTCCCTGGCCGCAGGGGCGGCGTGCGCCGCCCGCCGCGCGCCTTTAGAACGTTTTGCCGAAGGTGACCAGCAGGCGGCCCTTTCCAGCGTCGTACGTGTTGCCGGAAGTCGGGTTGACGAAGCAATACGGCTCGGCGTTGTTGCAGTCCGCCTTGGCGTTGGTGTCGGAGTAGTACAGGCCGAGCGTTCCGACGCCCAGGTCCTTGCTCACGCCGAGCTTCCAGTCGGTATAGCTCGCGTCGCTAAAGCCATGAACGTCCTGGTAGCCGATGTGGCCGACCAGCGAAAAGCCGCTCCCCACGTCGTAGGTGCCGGTCAGGTCCCAATAGCCGCTGCCCTTGGAGTCCGCTCCCGTGGTCGGATTTTTCCATCCGAACAAATTGGTCGTGCTGTACGAGTACTTGCCCGTAAGCCACTTCCAGCTCAATGCGCCGTAGATTTCCGTGGTGTCGGGCTTGGGGTCCGGTTTGCCGGTGCCCGGGTAGTTGTACGTCAGCACGCCGACGTCGAAGCCGAAGTCCTTGGCGAAGCTTCCTTTGTAGCCACCGTAGATGTCGGCCTCCAGGCTAGCGCTGGCGCCCGGTACGGCATCGCTGATCCAGCTGATGTTCGATTCCCAGGTGCCCAGATAGAAGCCGCTCGAGTGAGCATAGTCGAAGCCACCTTGAATGGCCGGTTTGCCCCGGGTCTGAGCGATGCCGCGATACAGGTACTCGGACGCGAGGGCTACGTTGCCGGTAAAGGTGTGCGGCGACGCCGCGGCCTGCTGAGCGGAGGCGAGCATGGGCGCACACATACTGGCGGCGGCGGAAAGGGCGAGAGCGGTCTTGCGCATGGTGAACGTCTCCAAGAATGAATAGATTGAGAAGAGCCCTTGCGGGTTTAGCATGTCCTGTGCCAGCAACTTAATTATTACAAGTCAATAGGTTAAGACGATAGTGGTGCGGTGCGGCGAATCCTGTGCACCAACTCGGGGCGTCATTTCGCGGGTATGCGAGAAAGTGGTGCAAAGGCCGGGCGTGCTAAATTGGCTGCGGGACCTTGGGTGCAGAGCCAATGATCGACCGACACCTGATAGACGAGCTGGGCGAGCGCATCTCGCAGGCCGTGCGCGACGGGCCGGCACCGGACTTGGAGAAGAATCTGCGCGCCTTGCTATCGGCCTTCTTCGACCGCTTCGATCTCGTGGTGCGCGAGGACTTCGAGGTGCAGAAAAGGCTTCTCGAACGCGCGCAAGCGAAGCTCGGCGCCCTTGAAACGCGGGTGAGCGAGCTCGAGTCGCGTCGCAACGCGCCGAGCGCCGGGTAAACCCGGGGTCGCCCGGCTGCGTTTGTCTTCTCATGGTGGCGCGCGACTGGCGCCGCGGGGAGGACCATGCCGTTGGCGGTGGTGGCGAGCCGTGCGCTCGCGGGAATCGATGCGCCCGAGGTCACGGTCGAGGTGCATCTGGGCCCGGGGCTGCCGGCGTTCCACATCGTCGGTCTGCCGGATGCCGAGGTGCGCGAAGCCAAGGACAGGGTGCGCGCCGCGCTGAACCACACGCACTTCGATTTTCCAGCGCGGCGCATCACGGTAAACCTCGCGCCGGCCGATCTGCCGAAGGACTCAAGCCGCTTCGACCTGCCGATTGCGCTCGGCGTGCTCGCGGCGAGCGGTCAGCTGGCTCCCGAGACGCTCGCGGCCCACGAGTTCGCGGGCGAACTGTCGCTCACGGGCGAGTTGCGACCGGTCAGGGGCGCACTCGCCATGGCGCTCCAGGCTCGAAGCGCGGGACGCGCGTTCATCCTGCCCGCGGACAACGCGCCCCAGGCGGCACTGGCCGAGGGGGCGTGCGTGCTGCCGGTACGCACCCTCCTGGAGGTCGTCGCGCACCTGACCGGCGAGGCGCCGATCGCGCGCTACACCGCCGACGCGCTCGCGCCGCCGCCCGCCTACCCCGATTTTGACGACGTGAAGGGCCAACACCAGGTCAAGCGAGCACTCGAGGTCGCAGCGGCAGGGAGCCACAGCGTACTGATGGTCGGGCCACCCGGGACCGGAAAGTCGATGCTCGCTGCGCGCTTTCCCGGGATTCTGCCGCCGCTGTCGGAGGCCGAGGCGCTCGAGGTGGCCGCGATCCAGTCGGTATCGAGCGCGGGTTTCGATGCGGCGCGCTGGGGCGCGCGCCCTTTCCGCGCGCCGCATCACAGCGCCTCCAGCGCCGCGCTGGTCGGCGGCGGGAATCTGCCACGCCCAGGAGAGATCTCGCTCGCGCACCATGGCGTGCTGTTTCTCGACGAGCTGCCGGAATTCGACCGCGACGTCCTCGAGGCATTGCGCGAGCCGATGGAATCGGGGCGCGTGTCGATCGCGCGCGCGGCGCGCCAGGCGCAGTTTCCGGCCCGCTTCCAGCTGGTCGCAGCGATGAACCCGTGTCCATGCGGCCATTGCGGGTCTCCCGCCGGGCGCTGTCGGTGCACGCCCGAGCGCATCGCGCGCTATCGGGGGCGGATTTCAGGGCCGCTTGCCGACCGCATCGACATCAAGCTGGAGGTGCCCGCGCCGCGCGACGCGGAACTGGTGGCGCCCCAGCCGGGCGAGCCCACGAGCGCGATCCGCGAGCGGGTATTGCTGGCGCGCACGATGCAAATCGAGCGCCAGGGCAAGACCAATGCACTGCTCGAGACGCGCGAAATCGACCGCTACTGCGGCACCGACCGCGATGGCGACAAGCTGCTGCGCCACGCGCTGGCGCGCCTGCTGCTCTCGGCGCGCGCCTACCATCGGGTGCTGCGTGTCGCGCGCTCGATCTCCGACCTTGCGAGCTGCCGCACCATCGCCGCCGAGCACATCGCCGAGGCGATCCAGTACCGCAGGCTCGACGCTTCGTTCTAGGGCGCGTCTGCTAAAGTTGCCCGCTCATGGCGACTTACGCGATCGGCGACGTCCAGGGCTGCCACGACGAGCTGCAGGCGCTGCTCGCGCGCATCGGCTTTGACCGCGCGCGCGACCGGCTATGGTTCGTCGGTGACCTGGTCAACCGCGGGCCGAAGTCGCTCGAGGTGCTGCGATCGGTGCGTGATCTAGGCGACGCGGCTGTGGTGGTGCTCGGAAATCACGACCTGCACATGATTTGCCTGCACGAGGGGTACGCCAGGCGCCGCGAGGATGACACGATCGACGCGCTGCTCTCCGCCCCGGACGCGAACGAACTGATCGGCTGGCTTCGCACCCGCCGCATGATGCACGTCGAGGGCGCCTACGCCATGGTGCATGCGGGGCTGCTGCCCGGATGGTCGATCGACAAGGCCATCAGTCTGGCCCGAGAGGTCGAGATGGCCCTGAGCGCAGCCAACTATCGCGATTTTGTGGCGCACATGTACGGTGGCACGCCCGACCATTGGGACGACGCGCTCGCGGGTTGGGACCGCTTGCGCGTCGTCGTCAACGCCATGACGCGCATGCGCTTCTGCACGCCCGACGGCGTCATGGAGTTCCATGCGAAGGGCATCGAACCGCCGACCGGGTTCGCGCCGTGGTTCGAATTGCGCGCCGGGCGCGCGGAACCGGCGATCGTTTGCGGGCATTGGTCTGCGCTCGGCCTGAAGCTCAGCGCGCGGCTCGTGGGGCTCGACACCGGCTGCGTGTGGGGCGGCTCGCTCAGTGCGCTACGCCTCGAGGACCGCCGCCTGGTCCAGGTCCCTTGCGCCGCCTATCGGCCGCTCGATGCGAGCCAAAATCCGGAGAGCTTATGAACGAGTGCATTTTCTGCAGGATCGTGGCCGGGCAGGTACCGGCCACGCGCGTCTACGAGGACGCGCACACCCTCGCATTCATGGACATCGGCCAGGTGAATCCCGGCCACGTGCTGGTTGCCGTCAAGGCTCATGCCGGGAGTCTCTACGAGCTCGATGACGAGCAGGCTGCCGCCGTCTCGCGCGCATGCGTGCGCGTGGCGCGCGGCATACGTGCCGCATTCGCGCCGCAGGGCCTTTCGGTGTATCAGGCGAACGGCAAGCCTGCCGGACAGACGGTGTTCCACTACCACGTCCACCTGCTGCCGCGCCACGAGGGCGACGGGATGGAGCTCACGTGGCCGGTGAAAAACCCGCCGCGCGACAAGCTGGAGGAGTACGCGGCGAAGATCCGCGCCGCATTGCTCTGACTTCGGCTCTATCCCCAAGGATTGAAGCCGAACGCACTCTTGTATCGCTCCTCGATCTCGTCGCGCGACGGCGCGTGGTTCTGGGCACCGCGGTATGCGATCTTGATCGCGCCCATCACCGCGCCGAGTCGGGCGGTGCTCGGCCAGTCCCAGCCATTGGCGAGCCCGTAAAGGAGCCCCGCGCGATACGCATCCCCGCACCCGGTCGGGTCGACGAGCTTGTCTGCCTTGGCGCAGGGGACGTCGTGGCGTTTGCCCCCCGCATAGACCAGTGAGCCCTTCGCGCCCAGCGTAACCACCAGCGCCTTGACGCTTTTCGCCACATCTTCCAGTGTGCGGCCGGTCTTTTCCTCCAACAGCTTACCCTCGTAGTCGTTGACCGCGACGTAATCAGCCAGCTGGATGAACTCCACGAGCTCCGCTCCCGAGAACATCGGCAATCCCTGGCCTGGATCGAAGACGAACGGGACGCCGTGCCGCGCGCACTCGCGCGCGTGCCGCTGCATGCCATCCTTGCCGTCCGGGCCGATGATCGCGAGCGTTGCGCCGAGCTCGGCGCCAATGCTGTTTTCGTGCGAATGGTTCATGGCGCCCGGATGAAACGCGGTGATCTGGTTGTCGTCGAGGTCGGTGGTGATGAATGCCTGTGCGGTGAACTGGCCCTGGACGATCTTCAGCAGCTGCGTGCCGACGCCGAGCTTCTCGAAGCGCCTCAGGTACGGCTGTATGTCTTCACCGACGGTAGCCATCACCAAGGGCTCGCCACCAAGAAGCCGCAGGTTGTAGCCAATGTTGCCTGCAGTGCCACCGAACTCCCGCCGCATCTCCGGTGTCAGGAAGCAAACATTGAGGATATGCAGCTGGTCGGGCAATAAATGGTTCTTGAAGCGATCCGGGAACACCATGATGGTGTCATAGGCGATCGAACCTGTGACGAGCGTAGCCAAAGAATCTCCAGTGATTACGGAAAGAAGAGAAACAGCCGGAATCCGGTGGCGCGCACGCGGCTGGCGTCGAAGCGCATGCGCACGCTCACCTCGCCGCCCGGACCGATGCCCTGGGCCGTCAGCTGCTCGGCGCGCGCGGGAGCGAGATAGTCCGACGGCTTGAGCACGCGGCGCACCACCGCTTGATCGGTTTCGTCGGTCAGCGTCAACTCCAGCTCCGGGTACTCCTGCACAAAGCTCGCGCGATTACGGATCAGCGCGTTTAACACGATGACGTTCGCGCCGCCCGGCTCGGCCTGCAAGTCCGACGACTCGATGCTCATCAGATCGGAGCGATGCGGGAGCCGCAGGCTGCAGCCAATGATCTCGCAGGCTGCGGCAAGCTGCGGTCTGGCAGCCGGCAACACGATCGCAATGTCGTTGCGGAAGTACAGCGCGAGCTGGCCGGCTAGAGCCAGGAGTGCGAGCAGGGCCAGCACGCCCCAAACGAACGCAAACCGCCGAACCGGCGCCTCATCCTCGAGAAACTCCGGTACCTCTTCAGGCTCCAGTTGTCGCATGCGCGACGGCGCAGGGGGCGCCGGTCGCGCCGGCGATTGCCCGGCCGGTCGCGCCGGCGCTGGCGGAGGGCGGCTCGCCGCCGGCGCTGCGGCGCTTAGGTCGAGATCGAGTGTGGTATCGGCCGCCGCGGCGCTGCGGCGCGACGGGTCGAACAACCCGAGCTGCGGCGACGGCTCGACCGCGAGGGGGGCGCCCTCCTCGCCCACCAGGCAGGACACCGCGTCGAATACGGCGGAGCATTTGCCGCAACGCACCCTGCCGCTGCGCGCCACGAGTTGCGCCGGCTGCACGCGAAACGCCGTGCCGCAGTTGGGGCAGCGCGTGATGAGGCTCATGCGCGTCTTCCCTCGAGCAGCACCCAGCCTTCGACGGACGCAGCGACGGCCAGATCAAATGCAGGCCGGTAGGCGGCCGCTACGTCACGCGCCTGCGACTCAAGAATACCCGACAGGGCAAGCTTGCCGTTTATCCTGACGCGTGCGGCGAGCACGGGCGCGAGCAGTATGAGCGGGTTGGCGAGAATATTGGCTACCACCACATCGTAGTCGCCTGGCGGCAGCGCCTCCGGGGTCGAGACGCGCACCACAACTTGGTTCGCTCGCGCATTTTCCCGGGCCACGTTGAGCGCGAGGGAATCGAGGTCGACGGCGTCGACCTCTACCGCGCCAAGCTTCGCGGCGGCAATCGCCAATATACCGGAACCGCATCCGTAGTCCAGCACGCGCTCGCCACCGCCGAGAACGCGCGCGAGAAAGGTCAGCGCGAGCCGTGTGCTTGGATGAGAGCCGGTGCCGAACGCCATTCCCGGATCGAGACGCACGACCGCTGCGTGGGGATCCGGCGGCTCGAGCCAACTCGGAACGATCCACAGGCGCCCGCCAATGGACAGCGGCGCGAATTGCGACCGCGTACGGCGCACCCAGTCGTCATCTTCGACGCGGCTAACGCTGAATTGCGGCGTCGTCGCCAGCCTCGCTGCGCGCGCCGCCTCGACGACCAGTGCCAGAACGTCGACGTCCAGCGCGAGCAGCGCGCACACCCGGTTCCGGTTCCACGCGCTCGGGGCATCCCACGATGGCTCGGCAAAGCGGGCGACCTCTCTCGCGGTGCCGGCATCCGCATCCTCGATGCTGACCGACTGCGCGCCGCGTTCGAGCAGCGCTTCCGACAACGCCTCGGCCGCGGCTTCCTCGACGTCCAGCGTAAGGGACAGCCAGGGCATCGGCTTACTTGGCCTTGGGCTTTTGCTCCTGGGCGAGCTTTTGCTCGAGGTAATGAATCGAGACCCCGCCACGCACGAAGCGGATATCGTTGAGCAGCTCGAGTTGCAATGGGATGTTCGTCTGGATGCCCTCGACCACCATTTCGGAGAGAGCGACGCGCATGCGCCGGATGGCTTGCTCGCGCGTGGCTCCGTAGGCAATCACTTTTCCGACCATCGAATCGTAGTAAGGCGGCACGCTGTAGCCCTGGTACACATGCGAGTCGACCCGGATTCCCGGTCCGCCGGGCGCATGGTAGGAGGTAATGCGTCCGGGCGACGGCGTGAAGCGGTACGGATCCTCGGCATTGATGCGGCATTCGATGGCGTGACCGCGCAGCTGGATGTCCTTCTGACGAAAGGGCAGCTTCTCGCCCGCGGCGACGCGGATCTGCGACTGAACGATGTCTATGCCGGTGATCATTTCGGTTACCGGATGCTCGACCTGAATGCGCGTGTTCATTTCGATGAAATAGAACTCGCCGTCTTCGTACAGGAATTCGAACGTGCCGGCTCCGCGATATCCTATCTTGCGGCACGCCTCGACGCAGCGCTCTCCGATCTTGTCGCGCAGCTTCGCCGCCAGATCGGGCGCGGGCGCTTCCTCGATGACCTTCTGATGGCGCCGTTGCAAAGAGCAGTCGCGTTCGCCGAGAAACACCGCACCCTTATGGGTGTCGGTGAGCACCTGGATCTCGATGTGACGCGGATTCTCGAGGTATTTCTCCAGGTACACGGTGGGATTGGAAAAGGCCGCTTGCGCCTCGCTGCGCGTCATCGTGACGGCATTCAGCAGCGCCGCCTCGGTGTGAACCACCCGCATGCCGCGCCCGCCTCCGCCTCCTGACGCCTTGATGATCACCGGGTACCCCACTTTGCGAGCGATTCGCACGATCTCCTTCGGGTCCTCGGGCAGCGAACCTTCGGAGCCGGGCACGCACGGGACGCCGGCTTTCAGCATTGCCTGCTTGGCGCTCACCTTGTCGCCCATTAGGCGGATGTTGTCCGGGCGCGGGCCGATGAACACAAACCCGGAGCGCTCCACCTTGTCAGCGAAGTCCGCGTTTTCGGCAAGGAAGCCGTAGCCCGGATGTATCGCTTCGGCATCGGTCACCTCCGCCGCGCTGATGATGGCGGGAATGTTGAGGTAGCTCTGCGAGGCGGGGGGCGGGCCGATGCATACCGATTCGTCGGCGAGCTTGACGTACTTCGCCTCGGTATCGGCCTCGGAATGCACCACGACGGTACGGATGCCGAGCTCGCGGCAGGCGCGCTGGATGCGCAGCGCGATCTCGCCGCGGTTGGCGATCAGGATCTTTTCGAACATTTATCCGATGATGAAAAGCGGCTGGCCGTATTCCACGGGCTGCCCGTTCTCGACCAGGATGGCCTTCACCGTGCCCGAGGCGTCGGACTCGATCTCGTTCATTAGTTTCATCGCCTCGATGATGCATATCGTCTGGCCTTCCTTCACCGCCTCACCCACCTCGACGAAGGCCTTGGCGTCGGGCGAGGGCGAGCGATAGAAGGTTCCGACCATGGGAGACTTCACCACGTGCCCCTCCGGCGGCGCCTCGGGAGCCGGCGCAGCCGGCGCGATGGTCTTCGGTTCGGCCGGGACCGCGGTGGGCGTAGCCGGCGGCACGGCGGAGGCCGGGCCCACGCTCAGGCCACCGCCCTTGACGATCTTGACCTTCTCCTCGCCCTCCGTGATCTCGAGCTCTGCAATGCCCGATTCCTCGACGAGGTCGATGAGCTTCTTCAGCTTGCGAAGATCCATGTGGACTCCCCCCTCCCGGCCGGAACTCTTGGCGAACCGGAAACGCTGGCGCTAGGGCGCGCCCACTTCTGCTAAACGCCCGAGCGCATAGCTGAGCGCGAGGTCGTAGCCGCGGCTTCCCAAGCCGCAGATCATCCCGAGCGCCACGTCGGAAAAGTACGAGTGGTGCCGGAAGGGCTCGCGCGCATGCACGTTGGACAGATGTACTTCGATGAACGGAATCTTGATTGCCGACAGTGCATCACGCAGCGCGATGCTGGTGTGCGTGAACGCGGCCGGATTGAAGATGATGACCCGCACGCCTTCGGCCCTCGCCTGATGAATGCGCTCGACCAGCTCCCCTTCGTGGTTGCTCTGGAAGGTCCGCAAACCTATCCCGGCCGCTCGTGCCGAAGCCTTCAGCCGGCGATCGATGTTAAATAGCGTCTCGTGGCCGTAGATCTCCGGTTCGCGCGATCCAAGCAAATTAAGGTTAGGTCCGTGGAGAACGAGGACGCCGCTGGCCCCAGATTTACGCTTCTTTGGCATTTTCGCTGCAGAACGCCGCATTTTACCGCATTTTACGCACGCGATTGCTCCCTGTTGCCGGGGTCGCCTGCGTTACGAGCGCAGGAGATCCCCTAGCACGCGCGCAAGTTCCGGCTGATGAAGCGCGCCGAGCTTGTGTCCGACGACCGCGCCGTCCCTGTCGAGGAACACAGTATAAGGCAGCGCTCCCGATGGGTTGCCCAGCTTTCGCATCAGTTCGACCGCTGAAGCATCGGCTACCAAGACCGGGTAGCTGATTTTTGTCTCTTTCGTGAATTCGATGACGTTGGAAGCAGAATCGACGGCGATCCCTACGACTTCGAGGCCCTTCGATGAAAGTCGGCTGCGCTCGGATTCCAGCAGGGGGATCTCCTCGCGGCACGGGGGACACCACGTTGCCCAAAAGTTACAAAGGAGAACCTTGCCATGCCACTCCTCGATGCCGTGCAGCTTTCCTTGTAGGTCCGCGAACCGCGCCGCTTTGAGCGCTGCAGCTTCCGACCGGGACCCCAGCAGGCGTGGGGCGACGATCGCGCCAGCCGTTGCGGCGGCGAGGCCGACGCCGCCCAGAATCAGCACATCACGCCGGCTGAGCGCCATCGCCGAGCAGTCGGTCACCCGCGATCAGCATTCCGACCTCGCTGATGCTGGCGCGCTCCATCACCCGGCCGGCTTGCGAAGTCTTAAGGGCGATACGCTCGTCGCGCGGGTCGAATACGGAGAGCTTGAGCGGCGCACCTTGCCAGTTGAGCGATAAGACGGTGACCGCGTGCGCGCGGTCACCGGAGTAGCGGCGCCCCTCGTGAGTGTCATAGGGGATGCTGCGGTCGAGGAGAAAAATCTCGACTTCCTTGGCGCTTTCCGGGAACAGCTGGAGGTCGATCTCCGCGTAGCGGCCCGCGATGCCGCGCAACACCGGCCCGGTGAGATACGGATTGAAGCGCTCGAGGGCGCGCATCGCGTCGAGCGCCACCCGACGCAGCTCGGCGATGCGTTCCTCGTGTTCGTCGGCCTGGTAGAGCGCGCGATAGGCGCGCAACTCCGCCTCGATCTCGTCGTTGGCCGGCAGTGCCTGGCTCTCGGCGGCGCCGAGCTGTCTCGCGGCCTTGCGCTTGGCGAGCGCGAAGTCGTCGATGCCGTCCTCGGCCATGATGCGCGCAGCGGCCGCCGCGATTCGGGCGCGGGTACCGTTCTGCCGCGATCCTTTGCGGCTCATTACAGCGCCTCTCTGGGTACGGGAGCGCGGACCACCGAGCCCCGATGACGCGCATCATAGCGCAGCATCGGTGGCGGGTCGGTATCGCGTAGAATTTGCGCCTTTTCTTTGCAAGTTCATGACCACTCACGTCCACATCCTCGGCATTTGCGGCACTTTCATGGGGGGCATCGCTGCCATCGCCAAAAGCGCCGGCTACCGCGTTACGGGTTGCGACGCGAACGTCTACCCGCCCATGAGCGATCAGCTCGCCGCCCTCGGGATCGAGCTGATCGATGGCTTCGGAGCGGAACAGATCTCGCTCGCACCGGACCTCTGGCTGGTGGGTAACGTCGTTGCTCGCGGCAACCCGCTGATGGAAGCGATCCTCGATCGTGGGGATCGCTATATGTCCGGTCCGCAGTGGCTCTCGGAGAATATTCTGGCTGATAAGTGGGTGCTTGCTATTTCGGGAACCCATGGAAAGACGACGGTTTCCTCTATGGTGGCGTGGATCCTCGAGTGCGCCGGACGAGCCCCTGGATTTCTCATTGGCGGCCTGCCGCACGATTTCTCCGTTTCGGCGAGGCTGACCGCCGCGAAGCACTTCGTCATCGAGGCCGATGAGTACGACACCGCATTCTTCGATAAGCGCTCGAAGTTCGTTCATTACCGCCCCCGGACCGCAATTCTTAACAATCTAGTGTTCGATCATGCCGACATCTTTCGTGATCTTGCCGACATCGAGCGACAATTTCATCATTTCGTGCGAATCGTGCCCAGGTCGGGTCTGATCGCGCTGAACGGTCGTGATGAGGCCCTGCGGCGAGTCATGGGAATGGGCTGCTGGACCCCCGTCGAAACTTTCGGTGTTGAGACCGGCTGGCAGGCAAGCGAGCCCGATGCGCGCGGCAGCTTCGAGGTGGCTTGGCGCGGAACCCCGCTAGGGCGCATTGACTGGGACCAGCTCGGTGCGCACAACCGGTTGAACGCGCTCGCCGCGCTCGCCGCCGCGCGCCACGCCGGGGTTGAGCCGCGGTCGGCGATCGACGCGCTGAGCCGCTTTTCCGGCGTACGACGACGCATGGAGCTGCGCGGCATCGCGCGTGGCGTCACGGTCTACGATGACTTCGCGCATCACCCTACGGCGATACGCACAACGCTGGAGGGACTGCGCCGCGGCGTCGGGACGGCGCGCATCCTCGCCGTGCTCGAGCCGCGCTCAAACACCATGAAGCTGGGCGTCATGAAGGACGCGCTGCCCGCGAGCCTCGCCGCCGCCGACCGCGCCTACGTCTACGACGCGCAGCTCGGCTGGAGCGCCCAACAGGCACTGGCGGCGCTCGGGGACCGCGCGCGCTGTATCGGGGACCTCGATCAACTGCTCGCCGCCCTCGTCCAGGAGGCGCGCCCCGGCGACCGCGTGGTCATCATGTCGAACGGCGGCTTTGGGGGGTTGCACGCGAGACTGCTCGAACGCCTGGGCCAGGGCGGCTGATATGGACCAAGGTGCCGCCGCCAGGGGACACGCGCCGATATCGGGATGATCGTCTATCTGCACGGGTTCAATAGCTCGCCCGGCTCGCACAAGGCGCGCACCCTGGACGCCGCCATGCGGGCGCGCGGCCTCGGGCGGCTATTCGCATGCCCGGCGCTGCCGCCCGCGCCGCGGGAAGCGGTGCGCGTCATCGAGGCGGAACTTGCACGCCACGGCGAGCACCAAGTCGCCTTGGTCGGCAGCTCCCTCGGCGGCTTTTATGCGACTTACTTCGCCGAGAAGTACGCACTGCGCGCGGCGCTGATCAATCCGGCAATTGCGCCGTACATCGGCCTCGAGCCCTTCCTCGGCCCCCAGCAGAACCTGTACACAGGCGAGAACTACGAGCTGACGCGTGCCGACCTGGAAGGCTGGCGCTCGCTCGCTGTTGAAGCGGTGGACCCAGAGCGCTATCTGTTGTTGCTCGAAACTGGCGACGAGGTTCTCGATTGGCGCGACGCCGCGCGCAAATACGAAGGCGCGCGAACCGTGATCCGCGACGGCGGCGACCACACCATGCAGAGCTTTCCGGAGCACATCGACCGAATCCTCCGCTTCGCCGGCCTCGGCAGCCGCTGATTGCGCATTGCCGCCTCTATATAATCCGCGTTTGACATGCGGCTGCCATGCACGTTTTGTACGAAGAGGACGGCGAATTCAAGGTCGGCGCGGTGCTCGCACAGGCACCGGCGTCATTGCAGGTCGAGGGCCCCCACGGGCGTCGCGCCAAGGTCAAGGCCGCCAACGTCCTGCTGAGCTTCGAGCGTCCCGCCGGCGAGGAGCTGCTGGCGCAGGGTCGCGCCTTCGCCAAAGGACTCGATACCGAGTTTCTGTGGCAATGTTGCGGGGGCTCCGAGGTCGACTTCCAACATCTCGCGCGCGATTACGTCGGCCGCGAGCCCACGCCAGTCGAGGCCGCGGGCGTCTTGCTCAAGCTGCACTCTGCGCCCATTTACTTCCATCGCCGCGGGCGAGGCCGCTTCCAGGCTGCAAGCGCCGAAACACTGGCGCGCGCGTTGGCGGGCCTGGAGAAAAAGCGGCGCACGCAGGAGAAGATCGCTGACTGGCGGGCGCGCCTCGCACGGTTCGAGTGTCCGCCCGAGGTGGAGGCGCTGCGCGAGGAGCTGCTGTACGCGCCGGATCGCAACAGGCCCGAAACCAAGGCCTTCGAACAGGCTTGCCAAGACACCGGACTCACGCCCGCGCGCCTCTTCGAGCGCTGCGGCCTATTGTCCGACAGCCACGATTTTCACCTCAACCGGTTCCTGTTCGAATTTTTCCCCAAGGGCACCCGTTTCCCGCCGCACGAGGTGCCCCCGGCCCCCGAGGATCTGCCGCTTGCCGAGGTGCAGGCGTTCAGCCTGGACGACATCGGCACCACGGAAATCGACGACGCGTTCTCGGTGACCCGCGTGTCCGAGAGCGAACTACGCATCGGCGTGCACATCGCGGCTCCGTCGCTCGGCTTCGCGCCAGGATCGTCGCTCGACGCGATCGCGCGCGAGCGCCTGTCCACGGCGTACATGCCGGGCACCAAGTTCACCATGCTGCCCGAGGACGTGATCGCCGGATTTTCGCTTGACGCCGGATGCGAGCGACCAGCGTTTTCGCTTTACCTCAACGTCTCGGCCCGCGACCTTTCGCTGCGCGGCCACCATTCCCGCGTCGAGCGGGTGCGGATCGCAGCCAACCTGCGCCATGCAGAGTGCCAGGCCCTGAATGACGCATTCCAATCGGGGGGCCGCAGGGGCATTCCGTTCGAGGAAGAGCTGCGCACGCTCTGGCAGCTGGCGTCGGCGCTCGAAGAAAGGCGCGGCAAGCCGAGCGTCAACGCCGGCATGCTGGACTACGTATTCCGGATCGAGGACGGCCGGGTGCGCGTCGAGCCGCGACGCCGCGGTTCGCCCCTCGACAAACTGGTGTCCGAGTTAATGATCGTTTCCAACACCACCTGGGGCGAGCTTCTCGCCGAGCGCGATATCGCGGCGATCTATCGCGTGCAGTCCTCCGGCAAGGTCCGCATGAGCACGTACCCCGAGGCGCACGAAGGCTTGGGCGTGTTGTGCTACGCCTGGATGACATCGCCGCTTCGACGCTACGTCGACCTCGTCAACCAGTGGCAGCTCGGCGCCTCGCTCGCCGGCCGCCGCCCGCCGTTCGCGCGCAATTCCGAAGCTCTGCTTACGGCAATGCGGGCCTATGAAGTCACGCACGCGCGCTACGACGAACACCAGCGCGCGATGGAAACTTATTGGTGCCTGCGCTGGCTGCTCCAGGAAAAGCTCGCTTTCGCCGAGGCCGCAGTGTTGCGCGAAGGCATGGTGCGCCTGGACGGCCTGCCGCTGACGCTGCGCGTGCCATCGCTACCGGAACTCGAACCGGGAACCCGGGTGCGGCTGGAACTGGGCGAGATCGACTTGGTCGAGCGCAGCCTGGCCTGCACCTACCGCGAGACGCTTTCGGGCGCCGCGGCCCGCGACGATTTGCCTCCGCCCCAACCGCAACAAAAGCCCTAAAATAGCCGGGATCGGACGGCGTGAGGGGATTTTGCAGGTAGCGATCGCCACAAACGTTTTTCGCCCGCCGGAATTCTGGATGCGGAGCGACCGCCAGACGCGCGTGCTCTACGCGTCGGTAGCGGTGTCGCTCCTTCTGCACGTGATGCTGCTCCTCACGCACTTTGGCTTTCCGCAGGCGTTGCGCTGGAAGGCGGCCAACCAGCCGCTCGAGGTGGTGCTGGTCAACGCGAAGACCGAAGAAAGGCCGCAGGAGGCCGACGCGCTGGCGCAGACCAACCTCGACCGCGGCGGCAATACCGACCAGGACCGGCAAGCGAAAACCTCGCTGCCGGTGACTGCGCCGAGGCACACCGGCAAGGATCTCGCTGCGGCGCAGCGGCGCCAGCGCCACCTTGAGGATGAGCAGCGGCGCCTGCTTGTGGAGGCGAGCAAGCAGCGTGCGGAAACGCCGAAGACCGAGCGCCTGGCGCCGGCCAAGGTGCCGACCCCTACCGTAACGGGGCGCGACCTCGCCGATCTGTCGCTCGCGGCGATGAAGCTGCAGGCCCAAATCGACAGGCGAATCGATGAATACCAGAAGCGCCCGCGCAAGCAATTCATCGGCGCGCGCGCCAGCGAATACCGCTTCGCCCAGTACGAGGAGGATTGGCGCCTCAAGGTCGAGCGCATCGGCACGGTCAACTATCCACCCGAGGCACGTGGCAAGATTTACGGCAACCTGCGTCTGACGGTCACGATTCGGCCCGACGGCAGCGTCGATTCGGTCGCGCTCGATCGCTCCTCGGGTCTCAAGGTGCTCGACAAGGCTGCCTTCAAGATCGTGCGCATGGCATCGCCGTTCGCGCCATTTCCGCCCGACATTCGCAAGGACACCGACTTGCTCGTCATCACCCGCACCTGGTTCTTCGGGCAAGGCGACAAGATGTGGACCGAGTAGCGTATGCCTGCGCGCTATGCGGTGATCGGCAACCCGGTCGCGCATTCCAAGTCGCCCTGGATTCATGCCCAGTTCGCGCGCGCCACCGGGCAGGACATCGTCTACGAGGCCATCGAAGCCCCGCTCGATGCGTTCGCGCGGACCGTGGACGATTTTCGGGCTGGCGGCGGCCGTGGTGCGAACGTCACCCTCCCGTTCAAGGAACAGGCGTTTGCCTATTGCCGGGCGACGAGCGAGCGCGCGAGCGCGGCGCGGGCGGTCAACACGCTGGTGCTCGACCGCGGCGAGCCCTGGGGAGACAACACCGACGGGGTCGGCCTGGTACGCGACCTCGAGGCGAATCTCGGCATCGCCCTTGCCGGCAAGCGCGTGCTAGTGCTCGGCGCGGGCGGCGCCGCGCGGGGCGTGCTGCAACCGCTGCAAGCGGCAGGCGTCGCGCAGCTCGTGGTGGTCAACCGCTCCGTCGATAGGGCGCGCAAGCTCGCGGCGCGCGTTCCTGGGGTCGAGGCCTGCGGCTACCCCGACCTTTCTGCGCGTGCATTCGACCTGGTGCTCAACGCCACCTCTGCGGGGCTCAGCGGCGAGTTGCCACCGTTTCCGCCCGGGGTGGGGCGCACGTTGTTCGCGCCCGGGGCGCTCGCCTACGACCTGGTGTACGGGCGCGACACACCGTTTCTCGCCTACGCTCGCGATGCCGGCGCGCGCGCAAGCGATGGCGCGGGAATGCTGGTCGAGCAGGCGGCGGAATCCTTCCGCATCTGGCGGGGTGTGCGCCCGGACACGCAGGCCGTGCTCGCCGCACTGCGCGCGCATTGAGCCCCCGGCGCGAGCGGCGTAGCGCGCCAAAGCTGCTGGGATATGCGGCGGGCGTCGCGGCGCTGGCGCTGCTCTGCGTGCAGGCGTGGTTCTACCTTCAGGTGCTGTGGTGGAACGCGCACGACCCGGCGATGAGCGCGTTCATGGAGGAACGGTTCGCGCAAATGCGCCGGGAAAATCCGAACGCGCGCTTGCAGCACCGCTGGGTGCCCTACGCGCGCATCTCCGCTAACCTCAAGCGCGCGGTAGTCGCCGCGGAAGACGCCAAGTTCATCGATCACCAGGGCTTCGACTGGGAGGCCATCCAGAAGGCCATCGAGAAGAACGAGCGCGAGGGTAGGGTGGTCGCAGGGGCATCGACCATCAGCCAGCAACTGGCCAAGAACCTGTTCCTCTCCGGCGAGCGCACGTGGATGAGAAAGGGCGAGGAAGCGGTGATCACGTGGATGCTCGAGTCGACCATGTCCAAGCGACGCATTCTCGAGCTGTATCTGAACCTCGCCGAATGGGGCGAGGGAATTTTCGGAGCCGAGGCCGCCGCGCGCCACCACTTCGGCGTGTCGGCGGGGGCCCTGAGCGCCGAGCAGGCCGCCTGGCTTGCCGCCGTCCTGCCCAGCCCTACACGCTACGATCGCGGCCATACCACGCGCTATCTCGCCGGCCGGATGCGTACCATCCTTGCACGCATGCCGGCGGCGCAAATTCCCTGAGACGGACCCGACCATGACTCAGATTCCGCCCGCCGCGCCCTTTAAATACAATCGGGCGCAGCCGTAGGCCTTCCGGCGCGACGCGCAGGCGACATGTCCGAACTGCTCACACGGCTGGAGATCGAGGACCTGAAGGAGAACCTGCGCGAGGTGCAGGAACTCCTGCACCGCCACGCGCTGGTCGAGAACCTCGTCGGGCGGCAGGAAATGCCCAGGCACGCGCTGGTCGAGCAGCTGGTGCACAAGCAGCATCTCGCCGAGCTGCGCGCGAAGCTCGATAAGCTTCATCCGGCCGACATCGCATACATCCTCGAGGCGCTGCCGCCCGAGGAACGACTCGTGGTCTGGGAGCTGGTCAAGGCGGACCGCGACGGCGAGATCCTGCTCGAAGTGTCGGATGCGGTGCGCGAATCGCTGATCGCGAGCATGGACGCCAATGAGCTGGTCGCCGCGGCCGAAACCCTGGAAGCCGACGAGCTCGCGGACCTCGCGCCGGACCTGCCGGCCGAGGTTATCCAGGAGGTCGTGCAATCGCTGCCGGTCGAGGAGCGCGAGCGGTTGCGCTCGGCACTGTCTTACGCCGAGGGCACCGTTGGTGCGCTGATGGACTTCGAGATGGTGACCGTGCGCGAGGACGTCACGCTCGAGGCGGTTACGCGTTACCTGCGGCGCATGGACGAGTTGCCCGACCACACCGATCAGCTGTTCGTGGTCGACCGTGAGCAACGCCTGCGCGGCACACTGCCGCTCGCTCGTCTGATCGTTTCAGACCTGGAGGCCGAGGTGGCGACGGTCATGGTGCACGAGCGCGTGACGCTGCACCCCGAGGATCGGGCCGAGGATGCCGCCCAAGCCTTCGAGCGCTACGACCTGGTCTCCGCGCCGGTGGTCGATGCGCGCGGACGGCTTGTGGCGCGGCTCACCGTCGACGCCGTGGTCGACTACATCCGCGAGGCGAGCGCGGAATCGCAGCTCGCCGAAGCGGGTCTGCGCGAGGAAGAGGACATCTTCGCGCCAGTGCTGGACAGCTTCAGGAACCGCTGGTCGTGGCTGGCGGTGAACCTTGTCACGGCGTTCATCGCGTCGCGGGTGATCGATGCCTTCGAGGGCTCGATCGGCAAGCTCGTGGCGCTCGCCGCGTTGATGCCGATCGTTGCCGGCATCGGCGGCAATTCCGGCAATCAGACCATTACGATGATCGTGCGCGCGCTGGCGCTGGGGCAGATACAGCAGCCGTACTGGAGGAAGCTGCTGCGGAAGGAACTCGGCGTGGCGCTGCTCAACGGCGTGGTCTGGGGAACGCTGCTTGGCGTGCTCGCGTTCGTGCTCTACGGCAACGTCGCGCTCGGCGGCGTGATGGCGCTGGCCATGCTGCTGAACCTGATCCTCGCGGCGCTGATGGGTGTAGCGATTCCCTGGCTGCGCGCGCAGTTCGGCAAGGACCCCGCGGTCGGCTCCTCGGTGCTGATCACCGCCTGCACCGATTCCGGCGGGTTCTTCATTTTCCTCGGACTCGCTACGCTGTTGCTGGTTTGAGCAGCAGGGCCGAGGCGATGCGACGCACCGCGCGCCGCTGGCTCTTGAGCGCGTAGTCGAACACCCCGACGCGCTCGGCGAGGACCTGGCTTGTATAGCTGGAGGCATCCGCCGGCGGCAGCTCGAGCCAGGCGTCTGCCTCGTCGTTGGATGCGCAGACGCGCATGCCCTGCTTGCGCGCAAGGTGCATCATCGCAGCGTTCTCGCTAAGGCAATGCATGAAAAGCCTGCAGATACCCCAGTTGCGCGCGTGCGTGTGGCTGCGCGCGAGAAGCGCAGCGCCAACGCCGCGACCTCGCCAGGCGGCCAGCACCGAAAGGCCGAGTTCTGCGTGCGCGTGACAACGCGCGAGGTGCGCGGCAGCGACGAGCTGCAGCTCGTCGTCAAACACGCCGAACACCGCGTCGATCTCGAAGTCGATGCGCGCGACGTAGTCTCGGATCGCCTGGTCGGGCAGGGCGACGCCGAAGCGCAACCGCCGGTCCTCGTCACCGAGGGTCAGCAAATGCCGCTCCAGCGCCTCGCGCTCGAGCCGTGAGAGTTCACGTGTGATGATTTGCATCATCAACACTAAGACAACGAGCGATACGCGAAGTTCGTGCCCGACGAATCAGGCGACCGCGGCGAACGCGGCGCGTGCCGCGGCGAGCGTGGCTTCGATCTCGGCTTGCCCATGGGCGGCAGAGACGAAGCCGGCCTCGTACGCAGAAGGGGCAAGGTATACGCCGCGGTCAAGCATTTCGTGAAAAAAGCGGTTGAAGCGCTCGCGGTCGCATTGCATGACTTCGGCGAAGCTCGCCGGTGGCGTGGCGCGGAAATAGATCCCGAACATGCTGCCGATCGACTGCGCCGAAAAGACGACGCCGGCTTTCCTCGCCTCGGCCGAGAGCCCGTCGATCAGCGCGCGTGTGGCGCCTTCCACCTTCTGCTGGAAGCCGGGCGCCTCGACCAGGGCGAGCGTGGCGAGCCCCGCCGCCACCGCGACCGGATTGCCGGAAAGCGTGCCGGCCTGGTATACCGGCCCGAGCGGCGCGATGCGCTGCATCACATCGCGCCGGCCGCCGAACGCGCCCACCGGCAGGCCGCCTCCGATCACCTTACCGAGCGTGGTCAGATCGGGCGTAATGCCGAAGCGCTGCTGCGCGCCGCCCGTGGCGACCCGAAACCCCGTCATTACTTCGTCGAACAGCAGCAAGGCGCCGTGGCGCGTGCACTGCTCGCGCAGCGCGTCGAGAAATCCCGGGGCCGGCAATACCAGGTTCATGTTGCCGGCGACCGGCTCGACGATCACGCAAGCGATCTCGGCTCCCCGTGCGGCGAACAGCGCGTGCACCGCGCCGATGTCGTTGTAATCGAGCACCACGGTATGCGCGGCGGTCGCGGCCGGCACGCCCGCGGAGCTGGGATTGCCGAAGGTCAACGCCCCCGAGCCGGCCTTGACGAGCAAGCTGTCCGCGTGGCCGTGGTAGCAGCCTTCGAACTTCACGATCGCGTCGCGTCCGGTGAAGCCCCGCGCCAGCCGAATCGCACTCATGGTTGCTTCCGTGCCGGAGGACACCAGCCGGACCATCTCGACCGACGGGACGAGGCGGCAGATTGCCTCGGCGAGCTCGATCTCCGCTTCGGTGGGTGCGCCGAACGACAGCGCGCGCGCGGCGGCGGCCTGGACCGCGGCAACGACCGCGGAGTGCGTGTGGCCGGCAACCATCGGTCCCCAGGAGCCCACGTAGTCGAGATAGCGCCGGCCCTCGACATCCCAAAGGTATGCGCCCGCTGCGCGCTCGAAAAACGGCGGCGTTCCGCCGACGGCGCGAAACGCGCGCACCGGCGAGTTGACCCCCGCAGGGATGCGCAATTGCGCGCGGGTGAATAGCTCCTGGTTGCGGCTCGTCATGCGGAAACGCTCGTCCGGCTGGTAAACAGGCTCGCGTAGGCGCGCGCCCGCGCGGCGATGTCGGGCGCATCGAACAGGTCCGAAATCACCGCGACGCAGTCGGCCCCGGCACCGATCAGCTCGGCGGCATTATCCAGCGTAATGCCGCCGATGGCGACCAACGGCACGCCAAGCGCGCGCGCGGCGCGGAACAGGTCGAGCGGCGCGCGCACCGCGTCGGGCTTGGTCGCAGACGGATAGACGCTGCCGAAGGCGACGTAATCGGCGCCAGCGTCGACCGCCGCGCGCGCCAGATCGATACGGTCGTAGCATGAAGCGCCCAGCAACCTGCCGCCGAGGCGTGCTCGCGCGGCGGCGATTCCGCCGTCGTCACGCCCGAGGTGCAGGCCGTCCGCACGGATCGCCAGCGCCAGCTCGAGATCGTCGTTGATGATAAGCGGCACGCCACGCGCGCTGCATAGCTCGCGCAATGCGCGCGCTTCTGCTGCGCGCTGCGCCGCGCCGGCCGCTTTGTTCCGGTATTGCAGCGCCGCCCAGCCGCCCAGGCGCGCGTGCTCGAGGGCCGCGCGCGCCCTGGCAAGCAGCGCCTCGCTGTCGGCCGAATCGGGCGTGATGGCGTAGAGGCCGGCGAGCCTCATGTCTCTCCCCCGTCGGACTCGCTCTCGACCTCACGGGCCCAGAAGAATCGGTCGGGCAAGATCTGGCCCATGCCCGGACGAAAGCCTCCCGCGAGCGCCTGCCAGGTGTACTCCTGCGCTTCGCGCACGGCGTCGGGCACGTCGAGCCCGTTGGCAAGAGCCGCAGCAATCGCCGAGGCGAGGGTGCAGCCCGAGCCGTGGTAGCTGCCTGGCAGGCGCCGCCAGCGGTCCGCGCGCACCACGCCCGCCTGGTTATAGAGCGTATTGATCACCTCTGCCGTCGCCTCGTGCGTACCCGTGGCGAGCAGGTACTCGCAGCCAAGCGCCAGCAGGCGGCGCGCACATTCGTCAAGGTCGCGGGCTTCGGGCTCGCCCTCGTCCTCCGCGAGCCGGCGCAGCTCCAGGCTGTTGGGGGTGACAATGGTCGACTGCGGCACCAGCAGCTCGCGCAGCGCGTCCACCATCTCATCGGTCGCCAGCGCATCGCCCCGTCCCGAAGCGAGTACCGGGTCGAGGATCAGCGGAACGTCGGGATAGTCCGACACGATCTCGGCGATCACTGTGACGTTGTCGGGCGAGCCTAGCACCCCGAGCTTGAATGCGGCCACCGCCATGTCTTCGAGCAGACGCCGGGCCTGGTCGGCGACCCAGTCGGCCTCGATTGGCAGCAGCCCTTCGACGCCACGCGTGTCCTGGACCGTTAGCGCCGTGACCACCGACAGAGGGTGACAGCCCATGCTCGCCAGGGTGAGCAGGTCGGCCTGCAGCCCGGCGCCCCCGGTGGGGTCCGATGCTGCGAAGGTGAGGACGATCGGTGGCAGGGAGGGCATGCTGGACGCCGGGCGCCGAAGCGTTACGCGCGGCGGAATACGCTAAGATGCCGAGCCATTTTAACCTACCTGTCACAGTCCTAATGCCGGAGCAAGAACAGACCTACCGAAGCTGGATGTGCCTTATCTGCGGGTTCGTGTACGACGAGGCGGCCGGGCTCCCCGACGAGGGCATCGCGCCCGGAACGCGTTGGGAGGACGTGCCGATAAACTGGACCTGCCCGGAGTGCGGCGCCCGCAAAGAAGACTTCGAGATGGTTGAAATTTGAGACCAGCATTAATTCACGCTCCGAGCGCGGCTGCTTCAACTACACTCTGAAGTCCGGGGCGGGGGAGGATATGGCGGGCAACGCGGCATTGGCGGGCATCAAAGTCATGGTGATCGACGATTCGAACACCATTCGCCGCAGTGCCGAGATATTCCTGTTGCAGGCCGGCTGCGCCGTCATTCTCGCCGAGGACGGCTTCGACGCGCTGGCCAAGATTGCCGACCACCAGCCCGACGTCGTGTTCGTCGACATCATGATGCCGCGGCTGGATGGCTACCAGACCTGCGCGTTGATCAAGAAAAACCCCAAGTTCGCGGCTACGCCGGTGATCATGTTGTCCTCAAAGGACGGACTGTTCGACCGCGCGCGCGGCCGCATGGTGGGGTCCAACGAGTACCTCACCAAGCCATTCACCAAGGACAGCCTGATCAGGACGGTCGCGGCGCACGCGCCAACGCGCGCGGACGCCGCCGCGGCGAGCGGCGAAGGCGCTTGATCGACGGAGGACACCCCGCATGCCCATCAAGAAAATTCTAGTGGTCGACGACTCGCCGACTGACCGGCAGTTCCTGCTCGAGGGCCTCTCGAAGCTGGGCTACCAGGTCGTGCTGGCCGACAGCGGCGAGCAGGGAATCGCCAAGGCGAAGACGGAGATCCCCGATCTGGTCCTGATGGACGTGGTCATGCCCGGGACCAACGGCTTTCAGGCGACGCGTCAGATCGCGCGCGACGAAGCGACCAAGCACATCCCGGTGATCATGTGTACGTCGAAGTCGCAGGAGACCGATCGCATCTGGGGCCTGCGCCAGGGGGCCAAGGATTACGTCGTCAAGCCGATTGATATCGCGGAGCTAGCGGCGAAGATCGCAGCCCTGAAGTGAGCAAAATGGCAAAGCGCGTCAGCCTGAGGGAATTTCAGGAGGGCCTGGCGAACCGCCTCAAGGCTGCCGCCGGCGAGCCCACGTCGAGCGCCCGTCTTTCGTTCGAGGCCGGCGGAAGCCTGTGGCTGCTGCGGCTCGAAGGCTCCGGTGAACTGCTGCCGGTGCCGCACGTCGATCGGGTGCCGCTCACGCGGGAATGGTTCCTCGGCGTGGCAAACGTGCGCGGGGTACTTTTTGGCGTCACGGATTTCTCGGCGTTCCTCGGCGGCGCGGCAACCGTGCGAGGCTCCGACAACCGCCTGTTGCTCATCGGCCAACCGCTGGGCATAAATGCCGCACTGCTGGTGACGCGCTTGACCGGGCTGCGCAACCTGACCGAGTTCGGGCGCGCCACGGACGACGACGGCCCCGGGGCGCAATGGACCGACAGCATCTGGCGCGATCGGGACGGCCGCCTGTGGCGCGAGCTCGACGCTGGCAGATTGCTTTCGCACCGAGATTTCCTCGACGTCGCGGCGCCCTGAGATTCTGGGAGGAATCATGGAATTGAAGTTGCCCTTCAGCTTCGGACGCGGCACGGCCGCGGACCGTGCGGACAAGTCTCCACCCCTGGCGAAGCGCCTTGCCGGTGCCGCGAGCACCGCGCAACGCAAGCCGCTCGCCATGCTGCTACCGGTGTTCGTGGTGCTGCTGATCGGCACCGCCCTGCTGGTCTGGAGCAACTATCAATTCTCGAAGCACGGCACTCAGTACATCGCGGACGCCGGCCAGCTGCGTATGCTTTCGCAGCGCCTGGCGAAGGCGTCGCTGCAGGGACTGCTCGGTAACCCGTCCGCGTTCAGGCAGGTGCAGACCAGCCGCGACGCGTTCGCGACTATTCTCGACCGGCTGCAGAGAGGCGGCACGGTGGCGGGCGACGCGCTGCCCGCGAGCCCGGCGAGCGCGCAGCCCGCGCTGCAGGCGCTGGCGAGGGAGTGGCAACGCACGGAACGCAACGCGAGCACGCTGCTCAGGGAACAGCAGGTTCTGGTGGGGCTGGGCACCGCGGTATCGCAGTTGAGCGGCACCAATCCGCGGTTGCTAGACCTGGCAGAGCAGGTACAGACACTCAAGCTGCAAGCCGGCGCGTCAACGCGCGACATCTCCGCAGCCGCCGAGCTGGTAATGCTCACCCAGCGCCTGGCAAAGAACGCCAACGCGCTGCTCTCGGGCGAGAGCGTCGACCCGGAGGTGGCGTTCCTGCTCGGCAAGGACACTAACGAGTTCCGCAGCACGCTGCTCGCCATGCAAAACGGCAGCGCGTCGCTGCGCCTGAACGCAACGCGCGACCCGGCTGCGGTGGCGAAGCTCGAGGAGCTGGCCCAGGCATTCAAGGGTTACCAGGACTCCGTCGCTTCGATTCTGGGCAACATGCAGCGGCTGATTGCGGCCAAGCACGCTGCGTTCTCGATATTCAATGATTCCGAGACCCTGCTCGGCGCCACCGAACGGCTCGCCGAGGAGTACCAGGCGAGCCTTGCGCAGGACAAGACCGTATACGTGATCGTCCTGCTGGTGGTGCTGATGGTGATCGTCCTCGCGCTGATCGCCTACGTCTTCGTCAGCGAAGAGCGCTCCCGCCGCGAGCAGGCCGAGATCCAGGAGAGCTCGGTCAAGCACCAGAATGACCAGAACCAGGAAGCGATTTTGCGCCTCATGAATGAAATGCAGACCTTCGCCGAAGGCGATCTCACGGTGCGCGCGACGGTCACGGAGGACATCACCGGCGCGATTGCCGATTCGGTGAATTTCGCAATCGAAGAATTGAGAACGCTGGTCGGCCGCATCAACGTCGCGGTCGAGCAGGTGACCTCGGCCACCGAGTCCGCGCAGCAGACCTCGACGCAGCTGCTCGCGGCGGCGGAGCGGCAGTCCCAGGAGATCCGAACCACGGGCTCGCAGGTGCTCGGCATGGCGCGCGCGATCAATCAGGTCTCGGCGAGCGCCACCGAGTCGGCCGAAGTGGCACGCGCGTCGCTGGCGGCGGCCGAGAAGGGGCAGCAGGCCGTGCACAACGCCATATCCGGCATGAACGGAATTCGCGAGCACATCCAAGACACGGCCAAGCGCATCAAGCGCCTGGGCGAGTCGTCTCAGGAGATCGGCGAGATCGTCGAGTTGATCTCGGACATTACCGAACAGACCAACGTCCTGGCGCTGAACGCCGCGATCCAGGCCGCCTCGGCGGGCGAGGCCGGGCGCGGCTTCACGGTCGTCGCAGAGGAGGTGCAGCGCCTTGCGGAGCGCTCCGGCGAGGCCACCAAGCAGATCGGCGCGATCGTGCGCACGATTCAGACCGACACGCAGGATGCGGTGAGCGCAATGGAAAAAAGCACCCAGGGCGTGGTCGAGGGCACCAGGCTCTCGGACGCAGCCGGACAGGCGCTCGCGGAGATCGGCGAGGTTTCGCGCCGGCTCGCGACGCTGATCGAGAACATCTCCCGGACCACACAGAGCCAAGCCAAGGCCGCTGGGGCGGTGGCGATCAGCATGCGCAACATCCTCGGCATCACCGAGCAGACCACCGACGGCACCAAGCGCACGGCGGCATCCGTGCTCCAGATTGCCGGGCTGGCACAGGACCTGAGGGGCTCGGTGGCTAACTTCAAACTCTGACCGGGATGACGATCGCGCCCGAATAGCGATGAGTACCGCATTCGACATCGGGCCCCTCAGCTGGGTCAAAAGCGAGATCGACTCTTCGCTCGAGCGCGCGCGCGCCGCACTCGAGGCCTACGGCGGCCGCGCGGAAGCGCGTGGCGAGCTGCAGAACTGCCGCCTTCAGCTGCACCAGGCCGCGGGTGCCGTGCAGATCGTCGGCCTCGAAGGCGTGTCGCGTTTCTTCGAGGAAGCCGAGGCGCTCGCGGAGGAGCTCGAGGCGGGTCGCGCGAGGGACGAGGTGAACGCGACCGGGGTGCTCGAGCGCGCGATCGTCGCGATCGGCGCCTACCTGTCCGATCTGATGGACGGCGCGCCGGACCAGCCGCTCAAGCTGTTTCCCGCCTACCGCGCGTTATGCGAGGCGCGGGGCGCGCCGCACCCCGCCGAGGCGGATCTGTTTTACCCAGACCTGTCGCTTAACCCGCCGCCGCGCGACAAACCGGCGATGCGGCTTTCACGGCAGGAGGCGGACAACTATCTGCGCGGCCAGAGCTCGCGCTTCCAGCGCGGCCTGGTGAAATGGCTGCGCGAGCCCGGCGACCGCGTGGCGCTCGAAGAGATGCTGGCAGCGGTCGACGCGGTGGAGCAGACGCAGACCATTCCCGCGCAGCGGGCGTTCTGGTGGGCCTCCGGCGCGCTGCTCGATGCGCTCGCCAAGGGTGACCTGGCGCCCGAGTCTGGCGTGCGCAAGGTGGCCACGCGTGTCGAGCAGCAACTGAGGCGCCTCGCCGAAGGCTCGCCGTCGGTCGCCGAGCGCATGCTGCGCGAGGTGCTGTACTGGGTCGCGCGTGCGGGCGGCATCGGTAGCGCCGGGGCGCGCGAAGCCGCGAGCCTGAGGGCGCTTAATGCGCGCCAGGCGTACCGCCTCGACGGTTCGCTGCCGCAGGAGGAGCCCGAGCCCGACATTTCGCAGCGAATGTCGATATCACTCGCGTTGCGCGAGTCGATCGGCTACGCCAAGGACGCATGGGGTAAGTACGCCGCGGGCGTCGAGACGGCGCTCGCGGCGTTCGCGCAGCACGCGCGCGCGATCGCTGAGCGCGGGCGGCGGCTCGGCAACCCCGATCTCGCCGCGCTCACGCTCGAACTCGCGCGCGCGGCCGGCCACCTGGAAGCAAGTCCCAAGGGCGCGGTAACGGAAGCCGTCGCGATGGAAGTTGCGACGGCCTTGCTGCTGGCAGAGAACGCGGCCGAGAACTACCGCGGTCTGCCGCCCGACTTCGACCGCGAGGTGAAGGTGATGCTGGCGCGGCTTGCAGTGGCGATCTTCGGCGCGGAGACGACCGGAGCGCTGCCTACGGCTGATCTGGTCGAGGAAATGACCAGACGCGCGCAAGCGAGGCTGGCCACCGTCAGCGCACTGGCCGAGATGCAGGGCAACCTTCACAAGATCGAGCAGGCGCTCGACGCCTATTTTCGTGATCCTGCGCGCGCCGGCGAGCTCGCGGCCCTGGATCCGCTGATCCACCAGGTAAGCGGCGCGCTCGACCTGCTGGGCGAGGAACAGGCGCGCGATGCGCTGGAGCGCTGCGCCGCGCGCGTGCGCGAATTTGCCGGCGCGGCAAGGCGCCCGGAGCTCGCTGATTTCGAGGAAGTGGCGCAAGTCCTCTCGGGGTTGGGCTTCTACATCGATGCCCTGCGTCACGGCAAGGCGGACTTCGCCGCCGCAATGCGACCGGTCGGCACGCGCGCTGCGATCGCGGAGCTAGACCAGACGGCGGCGCGCAGCCTCGAAGCCGAGCTGCGCAAGAAGACGCGTGCGACGCAGGCGCTGTACGAGGCGTTGCGCGCAACGCCGCAAGACGAGCGCATCAAGGCCGAGCTGAAGGACAAGCTCACAGAGATCCGCGACGACGCGGAGCTCGCGGCCGACGCCTCGCTCGGTACCCAGGCCAGCGAGGCGCTGTCGCAGCTTGACTCGGCCGGCGCAGACCGCAGCCAGCGCTTGGCCATTTCGATGGCGGAGCTCGCACCCCACCCGTCCGAACCGTCGGCCGAGGCGCAGCGCCTGAAGGACGCCAGCGAACAGGTGATCGATCAGGAATTGCTCGCCATCTTCCTGGAGGAAGCCGAGAGCGTGCTTGCAGCGATCGGCGAGAGCATGAACGAGAGCCGCGCCCAGCCGGGGTCGATCCAGCACCTGGTGACCATCCGGCGCGGTTTTCATACGCTCAAGGGAAGCGGCCGGATGGTAGGCCTCGCCCATCTCAGCGAAGCCGCGCTGGCGGTGGAGCAGGTGCTTAGTCTCTGGCTGCAGGATGAGCGCGGCGCCACTCCCGAGCTGCTCCGGCTGATCGAATTGGCGCATCACGAATTCACCGATTGGGTTGCGCGCTTGCACAAGGGCGCGCCGCTGCCAGACCCCGCGAGCATCGTGGCCGCCGCCGAGCGCGTCCGGCGCGGAGAGGCGCCTGAAGCCGCGCCGGTCCCTGCCGAAGCCGTCGAGCGGGAACAGGAGGTCGTGGTCGACGGAAGGACGGTCTCGTCCTCGCTCTATGCGGTGTTCGTAAACGAGGCACGTCAGCACCTCGATACGCTCGATCGCGAGCTCGCGGCGACCGCCACATCGGGCAGCGTGCGCGATGAGCTGGTGCGGGCGGCGCACACCTTCGCGAGCATCTGCGGCACGGTGCAGATCGCGCCGATGCACGCGCTGGGGTACGCGCTGGAGGGGGCGTTGCTGCGGCAGCGCAGCCGCGGCACGCCGGTGGATTCCGCGGAGCTGGGCTTGCTGGCGCGCTGCGTCGCGGCACTGCGTGACATGTACGCAGCGACCGGCGAGCGGCGTGCGCCTGCCGTACGCGAGGACCTTGCTCAGGCGCTGGAAGCGGTCCCGGGTCGCGCCGAGGCGCCGCCGCAGCCAACGCTCGTGGAGCCGCCGGCCGCGGAGACCCTGGAGGAGCGCCGGCAGCGGCGACTCGACGACGACATCGACGCCCAGCTCCTGCCGCTGTTCCTCGAAGAGGGCGCGGAGCTGTTGCCGCAGGCCGGCGAATTGCTGCGTGCATGGCGCGCCGAGCCGACCAATCTCGATCGCGCCAAGGCGCTGCAGCGCGTACTGCACACCTTCAAGGGCAGCGCGCGCATGGCGGGGGTGATGAGCCTCGGCGAGCTGACCCACCACATGGAGACGCGGGTCGAGAACGCGATTGCGCTCAATCTTTCACCGACGCAGCTGTTCGACGATCTCGATCTGTCCTTCGATCGCATCGGAGTGCTGCTGGAACGGCTGCACAAACCGTTCGACGAGTCCGCGGCGGCGCGGCAACGCGTCGAGGCGCCGGCTGCCGCGCCTGCGCCGACTCCCGAGCTGGCGCTGGCGCGCGGAGTGCTGCGGGTACGGGCCGACGTCCTCGAAAAGCTGGTGAACGAGGCGGGAGAAGTGGCGATCACGCGCGCGCGGATCGAGGTCGAGATGCGCGCGCTCAAGACCGCGCTCGCCGACCTCACCGAGAACGTCGCCCGGCTGCGCGGCCAGCTGCGCGAGATCGACATTCAGGCCGAATCCCAGATGCAGGCGCGCGTGCGCCAGGCCGAGGAGGCGGCGCGCGAATTCGATCCGCTCGAGTTCGACCGCTTCACCCGCTTCCAGGAACTGACGCGCATGATGACCGAGAGCGTAAATGACGTCGCCACGGTGCAGCAGAACCTCACGCGCGTGGTCGACGACACCGACGCGGCGCTCTCTGCGCAGGCGCGACTCAACCGGGAGCTGCAGCAGGATCTGATGCGCGTGCGCATGGTGCCCTTCGGCACCCTGGCGCAGCGTCTGCACCGGCTGGTGCGCCAGACGGCCAAGGAACTAGGCAAGCGAGCCGGCCTCGAGCTGCGCGGCGTCGGCGTGGAGCTCGACCGCTCGGTGCTCGAGCGAATCACCGGGCCGCTCGAGCACCTGCTGCGCAATGCGCTCACGCACGGCATCGAGGCGCCCGCCGAGCGCGCGGCGCGGGGCAAGCCCGAGAGCGGCGAGATCCGCCTCGACGTGCGCCAGGAGGGAAACGAGGTGGTGCTGGCGCTTGCCGACGACGGCGGCGGCCTCGATCTGGAGAAGATCCGCGCGACGGCGCTCGAAAAAGGCCTCATCGGTGCGGCCGAGGAAATGAGCGAGCGGCAGCTCGCCGATCTGATATTCGTGCCGGGGTTCAGCACCGTCGCCGAGGTGACCGAGATCGCCGGGCGCGGCGTCGGCATGGACGTGGTCAAGGACGAGGTGGGGGTCCTGGGAGGACGCGTCGAGCTCGAATCGACGCCGGGACAGGGCACGAGATTCGTGATCCGCCTGCCCCTGACGACCGCGGTCACGCAGACGGTACTGGTCAAGTCTGGCGCGCGCACCTACGCGCTGCCCGGAGTAATGGTCGAGCAGGTGCAGCAGCTTCGCGCGGAGCAGCTTGCGAAGCTGCGCGCCGCGGGGCACGCCGAATGGGCGGGACGTCGTTACCCGTTCGCCTACCTGCCCGAACTGCTCGGTGAGCCTGGGGCACCGGACCACGCAGAGCGTCGCTACGCGCCGGTGCTGCTGCTGCGCTCGGGTGCCGAGTCCGTGGCGCTGCTGGTCGACGAGATGCTCGGCAACCAGGAGGTGGTGGTGAAGAACCTGGGACCGCAGCTCGCGCGCGTGCCCGGGATCTCGTCGGTCACCGTGCTCGGCAGCGGCGAGACCGTGCTGATCCTCAACCCGGTGCCGCTTGTGAAACGGCCGCGGCCGGCACCAGCGCGTGGATGTGCGCTGGCCCCCGCCCCCGAGGCCGCGCGACCCAGAGTCATGGTCGTCGATGACTCGCTCACGGTGCGAAAAATCACTGGCCGGCTCCTCGAGCGCGAAGGCTACCAAGTGGTGACCGCAAAGGACGGCGTCGAGGCGCTCGAGAAACTTTCGCTGGCAGTGCCGGACGTTATGTTGATCGACATCGAGATGCCACGCATGGACGGATTCGACCTCACCCGCAACCTGCGGGCCGACCCGAAGCTCGCCAATATCCCCGTCATCATGATCACCTCGCGCACCGCGGACAAGCACCGCGCCTATGCGCAGGAGCTCGGCGTCAACGTGTTCCTCGGCAAGCCCTACCAGGAAGACGAGCTGCTCGGCCACATCGCCGGCTTCGTTGGCCGCTGAGCGATCAACCCGGTCTGACCGCCGCAAAGCGCTCAAAGGGGCGCTTGCGCGCCGCGCCGTGATCGACGATCGGCGCGGGATAGTGTTCGCCGATTACGCAGCCGGCGACGCGCTGCTCCTCAAGGCCCATGGTCCAGGGCGCGTGCACAAAGCGCGGCGGCACGCGCGCCGGCTCGGGTACGAAGCGGCGGATGAATTCTCCCTCCGGATCGAACCTGCGCGACTGGGTCACCTGATTGAATATCCGAAACCACGGCTGCGCGTCGGCGGCGCGTCGAGGATTTCGGTGTCGAAGACGAACGCGCAGTGCACTGCACCATGCGCGCTCGAGGCGGCGTGCAGCGCGGCATGGTCGGTGCTGCGCAGATCGCGGCGGAACCAGACCAGCGCGGCGGAGTCGAACGGCATGCGGTAAAATACTGGCAAGCATGTCCTCGATCAATCTGACGCATCACTTCCTGATCGCCATGCCTAACATGGCCGATCCATATTTTGCGAGGACGCTGACCTACGTGTGCGAGCACAACGACCAGGGTGCGCTGGGCGTGGTGGTCAATCGCCCGATCGACATGACTCTGCAGGCGCTTTTCGAGCGCCTGTCGCTCACGCTGCGAGACAACGAGTTGGCCGCCGCGCCGATCTTCTTCGGCGGACCGGTGCAGACCGACCGAGGTTTCGTGCTGCACGCCCCTGCCGGCAACTGGCAATCGACGCTCAGGGTGCGCGAAGCCATCGGTCTGACCACGTCCAAGGACGTGCTCGAGGCGGTTGGTCGCGGCGAGGGCCCGGCGAAGATTCTGGTCACACTGGGCTACGCCGGGTGGTCGGCGGGACAGCTCGAGCACGAGCTGTCGCAGAACGCGTGGCTCACCGTCGAGGCGAAGGACGCGATCATCTTCGACACGCCGGTCGAGGAACGCCTGCCGGCGGCGATGGAGCTGCTTGGCATCGACTTCGCACGGCTGCAGGACGAAGCGGGCCATGCCTGAGCGGCAGATGCCTCGCCCGCGACGCGCTCAGCCACCCGCTCTCAGCCGCTTTTCCTCTCCCGAAAGTTCCGGCACGGTGCTCGCGTTCGACTTCGGCGCGCGGCGCACGGGCGTGGCCGTTGGCGACGCGCGATTGCGCACTGCGCATCCGCTGAACGGCATCGCAGGGGTTGCGGCCGAGCGCCTCGCGGCGATCTCCAGGCTGGTCGAGGAGTGGCGGCCGCAGCAACTCGTCGTGGGGCTGCCGGTCGCCCCTGACGGAGGGGAGCATCCGCTGGCGGGGGCCGTGGAGCGCTTCGCCCGACAGCTCGAAGGCCGCTTCGGGCTGCCCGTGGCGCGCGTCGACGAGCGCTACACTTCGGCCGAGGCGGAAAGCCGCGTGCGCGAAGCGGCCGGCGCAAGGCGCGCAGCGAGGGCCTCCCGCGCGCGGGAGCTCGATTCCTATGCAGCACAGCTGATCCTGGAGCAATATTTCGATGAGCGTCCTGCCTGACGCCGAACGGCTGTGCGCGCAGCTGATCGCCGAGCTCAAGCCGCTTGTCGGCCCGAACTCGGCGATGATCGGCCTGTATACGGGCGGCGTGTGGCTGGCCGAACGGCTGCACGCCGGGCTCGCGCTAAGCGCGCCGCTGGGAACCATGGACATCGCCTTCTATCGCGATGACTATCACAAGCAGGGGCTGGCGCGCGATCCGAAGCGCACGCAGATCCCGTTTCCAGTCGAGGGCCGCGACCTGCTGCTGGTCGACGACGTGCTCTTCACCGGCCGCACCGTGCGCGCCGCGATGAACGAGCTGTTCGATTACGGCCGCCCGGCGCGCATCTCGCTCGTGGTGCTCGCCGATCGCGGCGGCCGCGAGCTACCCATCTGCGCGCAGCACTGCGGGGCGAAGGTCGAGGTGCCGGCCGACATGCGGCTGCGGCTGCGCCGTGGCGACGACGGCGAACTGAAGCTCGAGCTGGAACGTGCAGAGTAACCCGCAACTGAACGCGAACGGAGAGCTGCGGCACCTGCTGTCGATCGAGGGGCTGCCGCGCGACGTTCTCGGCAGCATACTCGACACCGCGGCCTCGTTCGTCGGCGTGACCGAGCGCGAGGTGAAGAAGGTCCCGATCCTGCGCGGCAAGAGCGTGTTCAATCTGTTCTTCGAGCCCTCGACGCGCACCCGCACCACCTTCGAGATCGCGGCCAAGCGGCTCTCGGCCGACGTCATCAATCTCAACATCGCGGTGAGTTCGCAGACCAAGGGCGAGTCGCTGCTCGACACCGTGGCGAATCTTTCGGCGATGCAGGCCGACCTGTTCGTCGTGCGCCACGGCTCCTCTGGAGCCCCCTATCTGATCGCGCAGCACGTCAAGCCGCACGAGCACGTGATCAATGCGGGCGATGGCCGGCATGCGCACCCGACCCAGGGCCTGCTCGACCTGTATACGATACGGCACTACAAGCAGGACTTCTCGCGGCTGAGCGTCGCGATCGTCGGCGACGTGCTCCATTCGCGGGTCGCGCGATCGCTGATCCACGGGCTTACGACGCTCGGTACGCCGGAGGTGCGCGTCATCGGCCCCCAAACACTGCTGCCGACCGGCGTCGAGTCCCTCGGGGTGCGCGTGTTCCACGATATGCGCGAAGGTTTGCGCGGCGTCGACGTCGTGGTGATGCTGCGATTGCAGAGCGAGCGCATGCGCGGAGCGCTGCTGCCCAGCGCGCAGGAATTCTTCAAGCACTACGGCCTGACGGCGGAGAAGCTGGCGCTCGCAAAGCCCGATGCGATCGTCATGCACCCGGGGCCGATGAACCGCGGCGTGGAAATCGACTCGTCCGTTGCGGACGGGCCGCACTCGGTGATCCTGCCGCAGGTCACCTTCGGCATCGCCGTGCGCATGGCCGTGATGAGCATGGTGGCGGGCAAGTGATGAAGATCCTGATCCGCAATGGACGCGTGATCGACCCGGCGAGCGGGCGCGACGCGATCGGCGAGGTGGCGATCGCCGACGGGCGCATCTGCGAGTCGCTGCCGGGCAAGCCGGAGCGCGTGATCGACGCCAAGGGCTTGGTCGTGGCGCCGGGGCTGATCGATCTGTCGGCACGCCTGCGGGAGCCGGGTTTCGAGTACAAGGCGACGCTCGAGTCGGAGATGGACGCCGCGGTCGCGGGCGGCGTCACGAGTCTTGCGTGCCCGCCCGACACGGACCCGCCGCTCGACGAGCCGGGACTCGTGGACATGTTGCGCAGGCGCGCCAAGGTGCTGTCGCGCGCCAGGGTCTACCCGGTGGGCGCGCTCACGGTGCAGCTGGCGGGCGAGCGCCTGACCGAAATGGCGGAGCTCGCGGAGGCCGGCTGCGTCGCGTTCTCGCAGGCCAATGCGCCGCTCTCGGACACGCAGGTACTGTGGCGCGCGCTGCAGTATGCCGCGACCTTCGGTTTTCCCGTCTGGCTGCGCGCCGAGGACCACTGGCTGGCGCGCGGCGGCGTCGCGCATGACGGCGACGTCGCCACGCGCCTCGGCTTGCCGGGCATCCCTGCGTTCGCCGAAACCATCGCGCTGGGCACGCTGCTCGAGCTGGTGCGCGCGACGGGCACGCGCGTGCACCTGTGCCGTCTCTCGAGCGCCGGGGCGGTGCAAATGATTCGCGAAGCGAAGGCCCAAGGGCTGCCGGTCAGCTGCGACGTCGGCGTGCACTACGTTCACCTGTCCGACATGGACCTCGGATATTACGATTCGCACTGCCGGCTGACGCCGCCGCTGCGCAGCCAGCGCGACCGCGACGCGCTTTCCGGCGGGCTCGCCGACGGGACCATCGACTGCCTGTGTTCCGACCACACGCCGGTGGACGAGGATCAGAAGCAGCTGCCCTTTTCCGAGGCGGAGCCCGGCGCCAC
>Ga0153916_10000241_pt1 | contig 35531 bp, 41 predicted proteins | sample Opewatmetagenome_FD_109642 | JGI IMG/M metagenome (GOLD analysis project Ga0153916, IMG submission 109642) | Freshwater wetland microbial communities from Ohio, USA - Open water 3 Core 3 Depth 4 metaG | ecosystem: Environmental > Aquatic > Freshwater > Wetlands | place: USA: Ohio, Lake Erie...
AGAACCAGAACCGTCTGGTAGAAGCTCAACGAGTACTGGCTGAGGTTTATAACTGGTTCACTGAAGGGTTTGATACACCCGATTTAAAGGATGCGCACGCCTTGCTGGAATCTCTGAATGAGATACGTAATATATAAGGTGAAGAGTATGGGGAATTTGCTGTTAGAGAAGGTGCCGGGAAGGAAAGAGTGAGATAATGTATATCAATGGTTATCCTATTGGCGCTCTATGCCTTTGGTGGACTGCTCCTGGCAGGCCTATCCGTCCCATTGATCCTGCATAAGATCCCACCCAACGGCTTATATGGCTTTAGGGTGCCCTCCTCATTGGAGGATCCCCAGGTCTGGTACAAGGTCAATGCCTATTCCGGTCGGCGCTTCCTTGTGGTAGGTTTAGGCACGGCGATTGGGTCGACCATCCTGTATTACCTCACTTTGCCCAATGTAGAAGAGTATGCAATGAGCTGCCTGGGCTTATTCCTGGCACTTTTCCTATGGGGTGTCATCACCAGCTACCTGTACCTGAGAGCTATCCAAGAATAAATCTCCTATTCAAGGCAGCTGGGTGGTTTGAAGCTTTCCGCCGACGTATAACTTTATTAAATCCAATAATTCAGTCATCGCAAGGTGTACATCCGCCTCACCACCCTGATGTTGGGCTTCGATGGTGAATAAAACGTGAGAGGTATCCTCGCGTGCTGCACTTTCATCGCTCTGACGGTGGCACCATCGCCGTGCAATCACCAATCCCGTCTCATCAGAAAATATCACCTCGCCAGGCTCGGGGTGCTCTATGTAAGTCTCACCCAATGGGGTATAGCGCTCAGAACCATCAGCGAAACGTACGGTGATGGGCAGCTTCAACTGACGCAAATCAAATGCAGCAACCGGCAGTGCATAATGGATGCTGACAAGATTCGCCATATCCACCAGGGCATTGATGCTTGGGATATCGCCTTTCTTGGTTAGGCGGCGCAGCAACGCTTCAACAGCCGATCGATATTGAGTGGGGTCAACCCCAAATTTACGAAAGGCTGCCCGCCAGGCAGCCACGGAAGCCAGCTCGCTCAAGCGCGTCTGCCCAATAAATTCAAGCACCGCTGCCTGCTCATTGAGGAATGACTCCCTTAAGCCTTGGGGAGTGGCGAGATTATGTACACCTTCCACCAGAATTATGCCAGCATGCAGGTTGGGAAATTGGGAAAGGACGTTTGGATCGTAGCGAAAAATGGTATTCATAAAAATATTATATCCCTGTCGAGGGGTGATTTTTTTACCTAAAGAGTAAACATCTAGACAATCAAAACGTGATTCATAGTAAAATTGAGTCCATGACAAAAGCAGAATTCCTTAACGCGTTGAAAAATGGACGACAGCTGTGGTTTGAGAAATGGAAAGGCATTGACCTTTTTGGTACCTCCCGACCGCGGGTTCCTGGGCAATTGAGCCTGCGCGACATCCTCTATCATGTTGCCTGGTATGAACACGAGATGGTGGAAATGTTACAGCTGCGTTCACTGGTGGGCTCACCCTGGTGGACATTGCCAGTCGATGAACGCAATGCGTACATCCTTGTGGAAGGGCAGTCCATGAGCTTGCTTCAAGCCTGGCGACAGGAACAGCAGGTATACGCTGAGTTATTGAATCAGCTCCAGACGGTTCGCAATGAGGAGCTGAATGAAGCCAGGTTTTTCCAGGAGATGCCCACCGATTGGAAACCCTGGCAGGTGATCGCCAGCAATTCCTATGAGCATTATGTCGAGCATTTTTCAGACATCTATTGATTCTTCTCATACAACGTGATATTAAACCCTGAGGATAATCGATCCAGCCCTCGGGGTTTTTTTATTCTTTCTCAGAATAACATCGATGGATACAAGATAAGGAAGATTACTTACTAATATTCCCCCCGCAAGCGCTCAGGCAGGCATTGGGCGATGTGTTGCATCACTGTATCCCCCACCAGCTTATCACGCTCATGGGCTGAAAGCCCGGTGGTATTCTCCAGCTGGTACATGCTGCCAAATTTCAGGTTAATTCGACCATTTTCCTTCCATACACCCACTGGCAGGATGTATGGGCAGTATTGGCAGATTAACTGCAGGAATCTCCCCACACCAGGAGGCAGAGTACCCAACACGCCGCCAGGGATATCCCTTCCTTCAGGCGACATCCCAATCACCGGTTGGGAGGTCTGACGCGCATATTTCAACACCTGCGTGACGGCCACAGCCCGATCCACTGTTTCTGCCGGGTCAGGTGGCATGGCAGGCATGGGCGTAAAGCCAAGCAGCCTCGCCCCGCGTGGGAATAACCAATGCGTAAAACCAGTAAGCCAACCAGAATTTGTCCAGCCTGAAGTTACCACCCAGTGAATATGTTTCGGGATAAACGCACTGATGAGAATGACAAACCACCAGGCATGAAAATCAGGGGCATGATAGTGGTTAGCGGTGATCAGCACCCCCTGTCCGTGATCTGTCTGCCCCATACTGGAGAGGAAAGTTTCCACAGCTGAAATATCCACCCTTGGGGCTGGGTGCAGTGTGCGGGTGAGCAGGCGGGCAATGGGTCGGAAAGGAATGGGCATGGTGGGTGAAGTAGGATGATTATAATGGCATCCTAACGCACTTGCAATTCATGGCAGACAAACTTACAATTACCGCAATCATGTCATCCGATTTATCGATGGAAAGGGAAGAGTATGCGACCTGAATGGGATATTTACTTCATGAAAATTGCACATGTGGTGGCTCTGCGCAGCACTTGCGATCGCGCTTTCGTAGGCACGGTGATGGTGCTGGATAAGCGCATCCTGACCACCGGTTTCAATGGCTCACCTGCCGGACTCCCCCATTGTGATGAAGCTGGTCACCTGATCATGGAAGGTCACTGTGTGCGCACCATCCACGCGGAAGCTAATGCCATCATACAGGCTGCTCTGCATGGGGTGAGCACCAAGGGCTCCACCTGCTATGTGACCCACTTCCCTTGCATCCAATGCGCCAAGATGCTGATCAATGCAGGGGTGGTGCGCATCGTTTACGACCAGGAATACCGCATTGACGAGAATACCCTCGATTTCCTGCAGCTGGCAAATGTGGAGCTGGTGCGTGTGAACGGGGAGGAATGATATGACCAAACACCTCAAGCTCTTTACCCCCGGGCCGGGTGATGTGGATGAGGATGTGTTGGCGAGCCTGGCGACCCCCGTTATCCGCCATTACGGCCCCGAGTGGATGGAAATCTACCATGAGACTCAAGGGCTGCTGAAACTGGTATTCAAGACTGAAAATGAAATTTTCTTTGTACCCGGGGCAGCTTCGTCCCTAATGGATATGGCCATCGGAAGCCTGCTGGCCACTGGCGAAAAGATCATCGTGGGGGATAATGGCTTCTTCGGTGAGCGATTGGCACAGATTGCCAGGGGATATGGTTTGGAAACCATAACCCTGAGTGCTCCCCTGGGTAAACCACTCGAACCGCAAGCATTGAGCAAGCTACTCAGGGAGCATCCGGATGCGAAAGTAGTGGCGCTGGTACATCACGAGACGGGTACTACGGTTATGAACCCACTGCGAGAGCTTGCTAAGATTGCCAATGAAGCCGGTAAAGCGGTGGTAGTGGATGCAGTCTCCTCTCTAGGTGGGGCGGATGTGCGCGTGGATGAGTGGGGGATTGACGTGTGCGTGACGACCCCCAACAAGTGCCTGGAAGCTTTGCCCGGAATAGGATTTATAAGCGTGTCACCGCGTGCCTGGGGATTGGTGGATGCTCACGCCCAAATTAATCACGGCTGGTACCTCAACCTGCGTACCTGGCGGCAATATGCCACGGAATGGGGCTCATGGCACCCAACCCCCGTGACCCTGCCCACCAATATCATCCTGGCAGTGCGCACCAGCCTTCTGAAGATCGTTGATATGGGTCTTCAGACCCATTTTGAGAAATACCGGCGCGCCAGCCACGCGGTACGCCAGGGATTACGCAGCCTGGGGTACGAGATGTTCGTGGAGGATGAATACGCCTCCCCCATTGTCACCGGGGTATGCAGGCGCCCGGAGTTCGAGCTGGCAGAGATGAGCCAGTGGTTGGTGGAGCAACACAGAATAGCCATCGGAGGTGGATTAGGTGAGCTTTCAGGCAAGATGTTCCGCGTGGGACACCTGGGCAAGGCTGCCACAAGGGAGTATCTGGTGGACTTCCTGTTTGCGATGGAGGAATTCCTGCGCCAGAAAGGCATCAACGTCCCCTTCGGTGCCAGCCTGAGCGGGCTGTAACAAGGAAGAACTTAATTTGGCTGGATTAACCTATACAATCTCACAGGAAATATTTGACAAATACCAAGGCTATGCTCGGGGTGTAGTGCTGGCATTCAACGTGCATAATAACCCATCCCCCCAAAGCTTGATCCAGAGGCTACGCCAGGCTGAGGCTTCAGTGCGCGACCAGACCGGTATCGAAAACCTTGCTGAACACCCACGGATAAAACCCTGGAGAGAAGCTTACAAAGCCTTTGGTGCTAAACCGAGTGAATTCAGGTCATCGGTGGAAGCTATGACCCGGCGGGTATTGCGCAACGATCAATTACCCAGCATCAACGCCCTGGTGGATATCGGCAACCTAGTCTCCCTGCAGCACCTGGTGCCGGTGGGCGGACACTCCATGGATGAGCTTACCCAGGATATCGCACTCCGTCTAGCCACCGGAGATGAAGACTTCATGCCCTTCGGATCCACTGAGATCGAGCACCCTCTACCAGGGGAGGTCATCTTCGTCGAGGGTAACACTGTGCTCACCCGGCGCTGGACTTGGCGGCAGGCTAACCACACCCTCACTCTGCCGGAAACACAAAGCATAGAAATCAACATTGACCGCTTGCCTCCAGTGGAGCTGGAGGAGATTCATGCCATTGCCAATCAGGTGATGGGTTTGGTGGAAGAATTTTGTGGGGGGATTATGCGTTATGAGATACTAAGTGCCAGTCACAGCCAGATGAAGTTGGAATAAGGGTGTGATTGTCCAGCATCTGATTACACCCAGAATCTTGAAATAATTTATTGGATTGGTGCTCCACACTGCGGGCAGTGGGTCCAATCGGCTTGCAACCCCGCACCACAATGGGAACAATAACGTGCCGGTGCGACGGAAGCCGGGTTGGGGTTCACTTCAGAATGGTAAACTTGAGCTTGATCCTCCTTGGTAAATTTGTGCCCCTGGGTTTGAAGGAAACCTGCTGCTAAAACCACGAGTAAGATGACCAATAGGACTGGTAATACGATTAACATTACCATCATTAAAACTCCGAACATCATTGGAAACCTCCTTTTTTACACGATAATTGTACGATATATAGATTAGTATGTTATGCGCTATTTTGCCCCTGGTGGCACATGCCATTTGGCTTATATAACCAATGACCTAGTTTTTTTGTGACATTCACCATTGTTTAATGGAAAATTATTTATTGACTAATATTTATATCTGTATATAGTGTAACTTACTATCGGTTGTATTCCTTGTTTATCCACAAAATAAATATATTTCTACAAACTTAGCGGTGACTCAGGACCATCTAGGCATTATATATATTCGTTTATAGGAGGTCTTTATGTCGACTGTGCTTGAGGAGCTGGTTGCGGCGTTGGATATCAATGAGGTTGTTGATGTTATTTCAGCCTTGGTTGCCATCGAGAGTCACCGCGACGCGCCAGGTCGTGAACGCCCCTGTGCTAAGAAAATCGTGGAGATCTTTTCTGGCTGGGGGTTACCGGCTGAAATACTCATCGTCCTGGATGAGCGCCCGAACGTTGTATGCCGGCTGAAAGGGACAGACAGCGGCGCTTCCATGATGTTAAATGGGCATATCGATACAGTGCCGTCTTACAACATGGATTTTCCACCCTTCGATCCACAGGTACGTGATGGATTATTGTATGGGCGGGGAACAGTGGACATGAAAGGCGCATTGGCCTGCATGATGGTTGCCATGCGCATGCTGCATGACTTAAAAATCCCACTTAAAGGTGATGTGATTTTTGCAGCGGTGATCAACGAGGAAGACCGCTCAGAGGGAACTGAATATCTGGTTCGCAACGGTCCTTCTACAAATCGCTGCGTGGTTGGAGAGCCCACCGGTTTAGCCATCATGGCCGGTCATCGTGGCCTGGAGTGGCTGGAGTTCGAGTTCATCGGTAAAGCAGCCCACGGAGGCACACCGGAAAAAGGGGTGAATGCGATTAGCATGGCGGCGCGCTTTATTCGTCGGGTAGAAGACAAATTAATGCCCGAGTTGTCCCGCCGAGTCCATCCTCTGATCGGTCCAGCGGTAATGAATTTTGGTGTAATCAAGGGTGGCACACAGCCTAGCACGGTGGCGGATCGATGCATCCTGCAGGTGGATCGCCGCTGGGTGCCAATGGAGAAACTGGAACGAGTGTTGGGGGAATATGAGGAAATCCTGTATGAGCTGGAAGCTGAAATACCCAATTTCCATGCAACGATGACGCGCATGGAAAGCAACATGGCGACCATGGACCACATGCCAGTGGATATCCCGCTGGATGATCCATTGGTGACCGGACTGCAAACCGTTTTACGACAGCTTGGCATTTCTGAGCCGCGTATTGCGGCCTTTGGTGGGTGGACGGATGCCTCGTTGATCAGTAATTTTGGACATATCCCGGTATTGAATTTTGGGCCGGGCGACCTGTCAGTAGCACATTCACGCAATGAATACGTACCAATCGAGGAATTGCGCCTGGCGACGCTTTCCTACGCCTTATTAGCAAACACTATTTGTAACCAGACTCTGTAATTCGTGGGGAGTATCCCCACTAAAAAAATCTAAGGAGCATAAAAGGAGTTTTGTTATGAAGAAGTTTCCCCATGTCTACGTGATCCTGTTTCTCCTCATCGTCATATCTGCCATCCTAACCTGGGTCATCACACCCAACGCGTATGATTACCAGGTGGATGCAGAAGGCAATCCCACCAAGTTGATCAATCCGGATAGCTATCATCCGGTGGATCGGAATGGATTTGATCCATGGAAGATGATCCAGGCTATCCCCAAAGGAATGGGAGAGGTTGCCAGCATCATCTTCTTTATTTTCATCGTCGGTGGCTCATTCAATATGATCCAGGCTACCGGAGCGGTCGACGCAGGCATTCGGACCACGGCGAACGCGTTGAAAGGCAAAGAAGTGGCATTGCTATTCGTCATCGTGGTTTTATTCAGCATTGGGGGTACAACCTTCGGCATGGCAGAGGAGGCATTGGTTTTCATTCCAATGCTGGTGCCTTTGGCGATCGCATTAGGCTATGACTCATTAATTGGGCTTGCGCTGGCATTGGTAGGGCCGTGCGCAGGCTTCTCAGCGGCATTCATGAACCCGTTCACTCTGGCGGTAGCCCAAGGTATCGTAGGTTTGCCTATCTTCTCCGGGTTGGAATATCGCGTTGTAATCTACGTTATCACCACCCTGGTAGCTTTTGTTTTCATCTACTGGTATGCGCGCAGAGTAAAGAAGAACCCGCAAATCAGCATCATGTATGAAGCGGATCAGAAGCGTGAAAAGGTGGACTTAACCGCAAAGACACCCTTCACATTGCGTCAGAAGATTGCTTTAATTTTGATGGCGCTGACCTTTGTACTATTGATCTGGGGTGTCACCCAGTATGGCTGGTACATAGACGAAATCGCTGCCCTCTTCTTAAGCATGGGTATTGTATGTGGGCTGATTGTGGGCTTTGGCCGAGCAAGCTCGCTGAGGCATTTGTGGAAGGAGCAGCAAGTCTGGTGGTCGGTGCTTTGGTAGTTGGCGTAGCGCGCGCCATCCTGGTGGTGCTGCGCGATGGTGCCATCCTGCATACCATCGTGCATGACATGGCAGCTGTCGTTGCTGGCATGCCTGTCTTCCTTTCAGCGCTTGGCATGTATATCGTACAAATAATCATCTCGGTGATCATCCCATCTGGCTCAGGGATGGCTTCGGTGACTATGCCAATCATGGGGCCCCTGTCAACCCTTTTGGGACTAACCCAGCAAACCGCAGTGCTTGTATACCAATTCGCGGATGGATTTACCAATATCATCATCCCCACCCAGGGTTATCTGTTGGCTGGATTGGCTTTGGCGAAGGTGCCATTTGAAAAATGGGTCAAATGGTATTGGCCACTGTTCTTGATCTTCATTGTGTTGGGCGTAATATTTGTGATCATCGCTCAGATCATAAAATTCGGCCCATTCTAATTTTTCCTCAATTGGCCTTGGTCTACTTTGACCGAGGCCAATTGATATCGGTGGTTTTGAATTACAATTAATCTCACCCCAGTTCTCAGGGGTAGCATGACGCGCTGCTCGTATGCCTGCGAGGTATACGGGCAGCCTGACATATAAAAAAATAAAGGTCAAAACATATGATACTCAACCAACAGCAGAAAAGAATCCTTCAGGTAATTGATTCAACATCAACAAGCATCTTTTCCATCTCGCACCGCATCCATGATACCCCTGAATTGGGTTCTCAAGAAAAATTCGCCTCGGGTTTATTGTGTGACACGCTGGAACAGCATGGCTTTGAGGTAGAACGGGAGTTTGTGGGCCTTCCAACCGCCTTCTGCGCCCGTTCAGGCAATGGGCAGGGACCGCGCGTGGCTTTCCTGGCCGAGTATGACGCACTTCCGGAAATGGGTCATGGTTGTGGACATAATATTATCGCCACTTCCGCCCTATCGGCAGGTATTGGTCTGGGCGCGGTGGTGAGTGAGTTGGGTGGTGAGGTATGGGTGATTGGAACACCAGCTGAGGAAACAGATGGCGCCAAGGTAACAATGGCACAGAAAGGTGCTTTCAATCAAATCGATGCTGCCATGATGATCCATCCACATGCGGGTTATTATTACATCACTGAATCCCTCGCCATGGATGCCATCGAGGTTGAGTTCTTTGGTAAGCCATCTCATGCTGCGGCAGCACCCTGGGAAGGTCTCAACGCACTCGATGCAATATTGATAACCTTTAATTCCCTGAATGCCCTACGCCAGCAGATACATCCGGATGCGCGCATCCATGGGATCATCTCAAACGGCGGAGTCGCGCCTAATATCATTCCCGACCATACTATGGCGCGTTTCTATCTACGGGCAAAGCAGCGCTCATATCTCAACGAACTTAACCAAAAATTCCTGGCTTGCGTCCAGGGAGCCGCTATCGCTACAAGCACGCAATTTAAAACCCGATTGTATGAAAATTCCTTTGATGATATGCTGAATAATCTGGTGCTGGCTGAACGAATGCGCGACTATTTAACCGAGATCATCGATGTACAGAAGGTTGAACGTGCTCCTGAACACTTTGGCTCGATCGATATGGGTAATGTTTCCCATGTTGTCCCGGCGGTTCATGTGTTGGTAGATATTACCCAGGGAAAATCGGTTTCTATGCATACCCCTGATTTTCAAACTGCGGCTGCCACACCCTATGCTGACGCGACTATCTTGCGGGCAGGCAAAGCTTTAGCGTTGACTGGATTTGATGTATTAGCGAATGCTTCTTTCCGGGAAGCTGCCTGGGCAGAGTTCAAGCAGGAGATGGGGAAACCTTCTTCCAGACAATTCAATTCCTGACTTATCATTTCGTCTCGCAGCTTAATCTCCTGATTCATCAACCGTGATGTATATGCTGGGTGTCATGCCCAGCATTATGCGCGCCTGGACCCACATACTTTTCTGGGTCTTTATCAAAGTCGCGCTTGCAACCAGGCGAGCAGAAGTAATATGTCTTCCCCTTATAAGCCGATTTTCCGGTCGCAGTCTTGGGGTCAACATCCATCCCACACACAGGATCTCTTTCCATCGTATTCACCTCTTTCTCCATTCAAATCTCGTTTTAGAACAAATTCGTTAATCTTCGATGATAACGCTAACGCTCAATCTTCAGCCCAGCTTGCTCCCAGGCTGCCATGCCTCCAGATAGGCTCCAGATATTGGTATAGCCTAGTTCCACCAAAGTCTCAGCAGCAATGCTGCTCATCCTACCACTGCGACAATATAAAACGATCTTGGCGGCCTTATCCGGGAGTTTATCCAGGTTCTGTGCAATCTGGTCATAAGGGATGGATAGGTCCGTCCCAGAGATATTCCCTTCAAAGGGTATATGCACGTTTACGAAGGGGAAATCCTTGTTTACCAGCAAGTTTTGCAGCTCGGCGACGCTCACATCGGTGAAATTTCCCCCCGTGACAGAGACCTGTTTCCCTACCACTTCCACTGTGGTGAGGGGTGCTGCAGGACTACCGCAAGCCGCCAGCAAGAAGATCGCAACCAGCATCGGAATTACTATCGATCGAGTCATTTATTCCACTCCAAATCTGAGGCGTGATAACATTAAATTAACAATAAATAGTCAAAGATCTTCTTTTACTCTTCCAATGTATAACCTCTTCAATAATGCAGAATGCTGCGTCAAGATTGGTTTTTCAAAACCGCTAATACAGATTTCAAGCTGGTTTTAACTTCCTGGGGAAATCCCGCCATTAATTTCTTTGTCTCAGCATCCACCACGCTGAACATGACCTCTGGATCCTGGATGCTGACTTCCACGCCATCGCTTTCCTGCTTTAGCACCACATTGCATGGAAGGAGCAGTCCGATCGCTTCATCAGTGGATAATGCTCGGTAAGCAAAGCGTGGATTGCAGGCGCCTAATATTTGATAGGGTTTAAAATCTACACCAATTTTCTGCTTCAGGGCCTTTTGCATGTCAATTTCAGTCAGGACGCCGAAACCTTGCGTTTTAAGGGCCTCCACGACCTTGGCTTTTACCTCTTCCAGGCTGCCTCTCATTTTGATATTCATTCCATAACTCGCCATTCGTTTGATCTCCTTTTATTCAATAGTTGAGGGTGATTGAGCCTATAACGTGACCCTCAGGATGGTACCTTTGTCGGGTGACGTGCGGATATCCAGGGTTGCACCGATCAGCTCAGCCCGTTCATGTAACCCTAGCAGTCCATAATGACCATTAGCAGCATATTCCGACGGGTTAGTGGGTAACTCAAACCCTAAACCATCATCAGCCACCTGCAAGCTCACGCTACCTGAGCCAAAGGATATGGAAAGGGAAGCATGTTTCGCCTGGGCATGCCGGGCAATATTACTCAACGCTTCCTGTGCCATCCGGTAAAGTGCCAGCTCTGCCGAGGCATCCAAGCGCCTCTCGGTACCCTGGCGATGAAATTCCACCTTGAGGTCCATCCCCTGCCCGGTCTCCCGCGCCAGCATCTCGAGGGCTGGCACCAATCCGAGATCTTCCAGGTACACCGGGCGAAGTGCCCGCGTTAGCCGACGCAGGTTTTCAATGGTTTGCTCGGTCAGTGTGGCGATCTCATCCAGCTCAGCTGATTCAGGGGCAGCTGTTTTTACGGAAGGCTGCAGCTCCAGCTGAGCTAGCTGCACTCGCTGCTTGAGAGCAATCAAAGCCTGGAGCGTGTCATCATGCAGCTCACGCGCCAGACGACGGCGTTCATCTTCCTGCGCGGCTGTAATAGCACCGATATAGCCATGCAAGCTGCGTTGCGCCTCCCTCACCTTGTCTGCCATCCGGATCAGCTCTTTTTGTAAGTGCTGTATCTCCGCAATGCCTCCCACCGGTTGCTGGATAGTCTTAAAATCGCCCCATGCTAAGGTCGCAGCCTTTGATTCCAAAGAGCGCAAAGGCTTGACCACCTGGCTAGCCCCGAGATACAATGCCAGCAACATGATCAACACTGCCGGGACAAGCACCAGGGGTGCGATTTGCGACGTCCGCAAGGTAGGTGTAGAGACTGCTTCCCAAGATTCTTCCGTGATGAGTGCCCAGCCAGCTGCAGCGACGGGGCTGTATGCAGTCACATGCTCATCCCCACCCACATTTACATATGTCGTGCCACTTTGCCCTTGCAGCGCTTCGGCTACGCCTGGATGGTCCGCTGATTGATCAGTTAAATTTCCAACTTTGTAGAGAATCTGGTGGTCCGCTCCCACCAACAGGATGGATAACTGGCCCCCAGGTGGCAGCATACCTGATAAGGTCGCTTCTGCCAGTGTGGTGATTGAAAACGCACCGACGATCAAGTACTTCCCATCCAAGTCTGCTGAGATCAAACCCAATAGAGCATCATTCACAGGGTAATGAGATACCACTAGTTTGCCAGGTTGAGTAGTCAGCTCAGGATAAATCGTCTGCCAGGCGGAGTCATCCGCCCTCCATGTGCTCCAGAATTGTTCGTTCCCACTGACGGAGAGCAGCTCCCCTTGCGGATCAAAAACTGCCACACCGGCATCGAAGTCAGACATCAGGTACCCGATATTGGAAAAGTTGTTCATCACTCCTTGTGAGGAATTGGCGGAGAGCAGCCGTTCGATACTGGTCAGCTCTTGCACCCTATTTTCCACCTGAGCACTCAGCGCACTGGCAGCGATACTCACCGACCGCATATCTCGATCCCCGACCAATGTGCGCATCGCCCTTTGGTGGATGGTTATACTCCCAAACGTAATGGCCACCAATAACAGGGTGAGTGGCAGCAGGATGATGGCAAACAACTGCAGCACCAATCCCAGAGGAGGCAATCGGAGGTTGATCTTCAGGCGGTTCGATTGGGTCATAAATAAATCATTCTTCTGTGATATTCCCCACGGATTGGGATATCCACCCCAATGACACTGCGCGCATTACCGCTTCTGTGCGGCTGCTCGCCTGAAGCTTGTCGAATATATGAGCCAGGTGCCCCTGGACAGTGCGGTCACTGATACCCAGCTGGACACCGATAGCTTTATTGGTAAATCCCTTTGCCGCCAATGCAAGCACTTCCATTTCCCGTTCGGTGAGCTGTTCCACCTGGAATGCATCTTTGGGGTGACTGAGCTGGGCTAATAACTTTTGGGTGATGGAGGGATCCAGCACTGATTTGCCACTGTAAATATCACGAACGGCCTGAATGAGATCTGCCGGTGAGGCGGTCTTCAGCACGTAACCATTGGCACCCGCCTGCAAGACTGCCAACACGTAGGGGTCGTCATCGTATGCTGTGAGGATCAACACGCCCACGGTGGGGTAATTGGTCCTCACCCAGCGTGTCACCTCAATCCCACTGGCTTTGGGCATCTGGATATCCAACACTGCTATATCAGGCTGGTGCTTGTGGATGAGGTTCTGTGCCATCTCTCCATCATCGGCTTCGGCGATGACCTGGATATCACCGGCTCGTTCCAGGAACTGGCGGATGCCCGCCCGCACAATGGCATGATCGTCAGCCAGCAGTACCCGGATTGGCTCAGTTTTTGTGATCATACATTATATTTCTCATGCATTTTCATCGAATCAGAAGCAGCCTTCGTAAACACCGGTTGATCTTGTGGAGTTAACGCTTTATCTAAATATGGATAAGTGTACCAGACGCATCCTATTCCAAACAGTAGACCAGTTAATAGTCGCATTAGTGAATTAAACGAGCCCCAGGCATCACCTGAATAGAATGAAGCTTGGAAAATGTGGCGGGTTAGCTCCGCCAACCATAAATTTTCAGTCCGAAAACCCTGCCCGATTCCCGCCAGGTCACTGATGAAATGGCTGGTGCCATCTAATGCCATTGGCAACAGGAGCAGCACCAAACCCCACCAGGGTAACGGCTTCAACCTGCGACGCACAAGCCACCATAACAGGCCAAACAGCCACAAGCTGGTGAACATGGAAACCATACGGTCAGACCAGGCAATTTTCCAACCCATCTCGGGGTTCCCAATAAACTGCCTGAGGATCACTGGATTTACCGTGTTCTGCCAGGCATTTTGTACCTCTGCCAGCGAATAAGTTAGCTTGGGGCCGTAAAGAAAATACGACCGCTCTGGCAGCTGGTGACAAAGCCAGGAGTAAATAAAATAAATTACTTTGGAGGCATTGCCCCAGCCCACATGCATAAATACGGGTGCCAGGAAGGGCAAACCCACATATATCCCCAGCGCAATGCTGAGGGGAATGATCCAATAACGACGAAGGAAAGGATTCATATCATACTCAGAGGTAAACGTTTGTCTGCGGTCTTCTTCAAATTAGATGCTTATTTCGCACCAGGGTGGATTATTGCACCCCACAGCTTCCACCACTGCTGGGAGCCTGCTCGAGCAAACCATTTTGTGCGAGCCACTGGTGAACAGCCTGAAAACCGGAAATCGACGCAAACTGGCTGCTGACGATTGTCTTGGCATCCACTTTAGCAAAATCTACGTTATTCGCAGCTTTAAAAGCTGTTGCTACTTCCAACATTTGCTGTGGGTACCAGAAGGCAGTGACGTATTTGGCAGTTTCGAACATCTCAGCTAATGACGCATCCTGCGAAGCCATGAGCTCCAGCAATCCGAGCATTGCCATGCCATGATTGCAGTCGGGGAAGTGAGTGGGGTTGTTGCAACACGGACGGTAGACCCCCGAAGCCACCTCCACAAGCCTGGCTTGCTGTTCATCGGTTAATTCCATGATCTTCGTGCTGGCATACAGCTCGGTAGGGCTTTTCGCTCCAATCGTCCACCCGCCTGTAGAGGCAAATCCTCCAACTTTATCACTCCCTCCGGATACCATTGGACCTTCAGTGAGGATGGCGTTTTGGTTGGTCAACCCCAGTGCCCAGAAGAAATTGAGTAAAAAGTAGGCATTTTCAGGATTGATCACGATATTTGCGTCGGTTCCCTTGGTCAGGATCTTCATTTGATCATTGCTCAGCGGCTTGTTTTGTTGCTGGTAAAGGTTGGTGAATTTGGCCAGATCAATTGCTCCAGCTGCAATCATCTGTGGACCAACGTCCCCGAACGCAGCCAGGATTTTGTACCCATCGGGTGGGTTGATCTGGTGCATGAGCGCCATAGCCTCGTCCTGGCTTTGTGCTGTACTCGTAACGACCTCGTCGTGCCTTACCCGATTCCCAACCAGGTAGCCGCTGCCACCCCCTAAAGTAAATACCACCAGAAGCACCAGGGCTTTTATCGCTAGCCCTTTATGGCTATGCGCGGTTGGGGTGGGTTCAGGCACAGCTTCTGACATGTTACTTTCGTTCTGTGGGGACTGAGGCAGATCAGACATTTTCATTCTCCTATAAGCCAGATAAAATTATTGTGATGAGGCGTCATCCTATATTTGCTGAGATTATGATGGTAAAAGGCTGGACGGGTATTTATTCACGCCCAGCCTGCCATCCACCACGAACAATGAATAAATATTGATCGCATTATGTAACTATGACCAAGAAGTTATACGGCATGTGCTTTGTGTTCAAAATTTATAGAAGGCATTGACGGGCGTGCGACAAGACGCCTGATGGTCGATTCCAGGTGTGGGTCTGCCCGCTGTTGGGGAGTGTCCACGACTGAAAACCAGGTTTGACCGTTATATCCATGGGCCATGAGGGTGATTGGCCTCTGGTCGACCTGATATACCAACAACACCACCATCTGGCAATCACATTGGTCAGTACCATGATGCGGGCACGGGCATAATGCCTGACTATGGCGGGCAACCTGCAGGTCAAAGGTGCGCATCACCGACAGATCTGCCCGGCTCACTTGTTCCGCCAGCCAATCCACTGCTTCATCGCAGGGCTGTTCAACCATTAGGAAGGGAGTATTTTCGCCCATTGTCATATCAATGATTACATCTGCTCAATCACAACGTCGCAATATACCCGGGTATTGCCCACATGCCTAGCGCTATCCGCGGTATGTTGATATAAGCTTTTCTGCCCATGAATGCCATTTATCCCTTTATGTGTGGTGCAAAAAGTAAACGAAACATCGAGAATCCAAATCCGATCATCACGGCAACCAATTTGACAAAACGGTTAAAGTTTTATTACCCCAGGCAGAATCATTGCTGGGAAGATGCACCTCGAAATCATGCATCCCGTCCATGCCAGCGTGCATCATAAACTGCATGGTCAGGGTAGTTGTAGCTCCAGGTTTGAGTACCATCGAACCGATGGTAGGAGTGGGAGGTCAGCACCCCTCAACTACTTCAACGTAGGGAACTTTGCTGAAGCGCAAGGTCTGGTCACCCACGTTCATAATCTGAAACTTGACCTCAACCGTTTGACCAAGCTTGACATTGCCCAAGTCTACTTTCTGCTGGTCCACTTTCAGGCTGGGTGTCCCACTGACTTCGATTGCAGCTTTCGGTTGGGAGGGTTTACTCAATGTAGAGACTGCTCCAATCACGAGCAGCACTCCACCAGCGAATAGTAAAATCATTGGCCAGAGTTGCTTCTTCTTTCTATGTCTGAGGTGGTTCTTGATTTTGTGTTCACTCATGGATATACCTCAATTTGGAATTGAAATGTCCATAAATAGGCGACGAGTGCCCAGGTCTGATCTTCAGTAAATATTGCCCCCCAGGATGGCATACCAGTTCCCATGCCACCGCGGATGATCTTTCCCTGCAAGTGAGCTGGGCTGGCAGATAGCATGCGCAGTGCGTCGGTAAAGTTTGCCGGGCACTGGGTTTGCTCGCCCATGGTTTGGTTCAAAGCCTTATTCCCAGAACCCACCGCTAGCTGATCGGCGAATACCCCATTCCCGGCTCCACTCTCACCGTGGCAGGCAGCACAATTGGCTGTGAATAACTGCTTGCCGGCTTGTACCTCTTCAGGGGTAGTGTTTGATTGCCAGACCCACGCCGCCAGATCCCAAACATCCTGGTCACTCAGCTTCTTCAATACAGGTTCTGAACTCAATGCCAGCCATAGGTCCAGCGGAGTATGCGACAGGTAATAATCATGGCTTTTATATGTTTCTGGGATATTCTGGTTAAGCAAGGCACCTCGCCAGGCAGATGGCAATTGAAGGGGTGTGAGGCTGGCTTTGTGGTCAGCGTCGATGTTCAATCCCAGCCTGACGTAAAGGGGCGATTTAGCTGGCTCGGCTTTGTCGATCGGACCAGTCACCTCAATCGTACCCCGCATACGCCAATGGTTCACACTGCACCAACGGGTGCAGTAAAAAGTATATTTGCCAGGCTTGGAGAAAACCAGGGTGATGTCAGACATTTCACCAGGGTTGATGTCCACGGCTGGCTGGTCGAGTTGGCCTACTGCAAATCCGTGGGTTACGTCATCGGATGTCAGACGCAAGTGCAGTGGTTTTCCAACTGCGATGGTCAGGTTTTCGGGCGTCCAGCCACCTGTTTCGGCCATACGGGCATGCATAACAATCCCTTGCGATTGCTGCCACAGGTTTGCTGCAGGGATGGAAATTACCATCGCCAACCCAAGAATGATAACCCCGCGTGCCAGCCATTCCTTAATCATAGGTCATCCTATCAACAGCCATAACATGCCGATTGAGTACACCAGGTAAAATACCAACACAGGCATATTTGAGGGAAAATTATGTTTTCCATCTGATTTGGACAATTTCATGGTCACCCTGGTTGACCAAAAAATACCTATCATTAATAAGATTACCTGCAAGAGTGGGCTGAAGCCAGATACATCCAGCGATCTGGATGTGTTGGTGGCATTCAATATATGCCATCCCCAACCGAATGGATCATTCAACACACCTAAGACAAGGGTCAGCTTGGGGAGCGCAAAGGATATCGTGAACGCAATCCAGGACATTAACCCCAACGGCAGCAATCCCTGGGCATGGCTGGCTACCAGCCGTTTCAGGGGGAGGCGGTTCTGACTTATTTTTTTCCATGACCAGACACACAAGCTAAATAATGCAGGTAAAAATAACAGGTTGAGAGCCAGGAAGCCGGTTGCATATGCCACCCAGGGTTGTGAGCCTATCTCGAAAGCACTTAACTTTAGCCAGCCCCAGGGTCCGACAAAAACTGCTGAAAATGCCAGGGCTGAGCCAAGCATCGTTAATGCCAGGAAGGTTTCATCCAGTCGTGAAGAGCTTATATGCCCACCTAGATCACTTCCATATGGACGCAGGTTCAGAGCCAGGTTGTCTTTCGGGCAGGCACGCAGGCACTCCATACACAGGCCACAAGCCGAGCTATCTTTCATTGCCAGGGGGTATAGCCCCCATGGGCATGCGTGATAGCAGGATTTGTCTCTGTGGTTGGCGCAGATTTCCTTATCCACCACCCTCACTTCCATCGGAGCAGCCTTGGCATACATACCACTGAAACCACCGATTGGGCAGATGTAGCTGCAAAAAGCCCGGTGCTCGAAGACCAGGCTCATCCCGACCGCTAATGCAAAGAGAGCCAGAAGCACCCAGCCGGTGACTTGTGGATCGGTCAAAGTGACAGCGCTGAACAAACCGATCAACAGGAACCCACCCGACTGCAGCCAGGAACCTCGCAGGGATTTTGGCCAGCGCAGGTTAAACCCATTCTTGTGCGAGCCTTTATCCAAAATACCACCCTGCTGCAGCCAATCTCCCGGCAGCGGGATGGGGCAAATGCTACACCATGAGCGCCCACCAAATGGAATGAATCCCAACTTGAGCGTTGTCCACCAGGCAATCCACACCATGATGATGGCGAAGTTGTGGTTACCCACTCGTGAGCCAAATAATGCGGCAGCGAGGGTGAATACGAAACCGATCAAGGTCACAGCACGCGCCAGGAACTGAGGCCACCGGCTTTCAAGCATCGCCCGCAACCAGGGAATCCGGTAGAGATTCACCCGTGAAGGAATGGTATATCTCTCCGAGGATCCGGAAAGCGTGGATTTAGTCGCTGCTTCTTCTACCCACAGGGACTCTTGCAACCGGGTCATTTACGCCCTTTCCAAGCCCCCGCAAACATTGCCAGTCCCACCAATGCAATTGCCCGCCACAATAATGTGTTGCGTCCCACTTCCAGCTTTCCAGTCATGAAGGGGTGTATATTTCCACAGGTGGTGGTACAGTGAAAGTGGAATGAGCCCTGCCGGTCTGCAGTAAAAGTAATGCTCGCTGTTTTACCAGGGTCTGCCATAGTTTCCAGGTCATATCCATCAATTGATAGCCCATGCACCACATCGGTGGCGACCAACTCAATGGTCACCATATCGCCAGGATTGACCTCCAAAATTGCCGGGCTATACTGGAAGCGACTGGCCTCGATGCGAAAGGTGCGTTCGGTGGGTGCTGCGGCACCTGCGGGGATCGGAACGAACAACACCACAAACACAAGTGTTGCCAGGATTGCCCAATGCCACCAACGTCTCAAATTCTGGCTGTGCAAATTCTGGTCTATCACGGTATGTTGGATGGTCCGTATTGGGAATAGGTCTGGTCGATATAGGCCTTGATCTCCGAAACAGTTTTGCCCTGTTTCAGCAGGCGCATCGTGTCTTGGGTGATATCCACACAGATGGAGCAGCCCAAGGCGTGCGAATCATAGATGATCGTTCCATTCTCATCCACACCAGAGACGTAGCACGAGTAATTCGAGGCTTGCCCTATGGCACCACACCCGCAGTAGCAGGGGATTTGCTTCATCACCTCGGGATTTGCTGCCGCGAACTGGTAAGATTGCTGGACAATGGTCGGAGCAGATTTAACCTCGCCAGGCATGCCATCCATAGAAACCATGGTCAGTTCGTCCTGTCCGGAGGCTGGTGATGTACGACAGCTGGTCAAAAAAGAAAAAACAAAGGGGAGAACAACTAAAAAAGAAAGTACCTTTGCGTGGATGGGTATTTTCAAGTTATGTACCTCTGATAATTGGGGATGTGCAGGGATTATACGGGTGTCTTCAGGGGCGGTTGAGCGCCATCTGACGGGTGTGTATATAGGCAATTATGCCTATATGCGAGGCTGTCCATGCCACCGAAGTTCCAGCTATGCATCCTTATAAGGATTGATAATAGCCGCCTCCCTCCCCTAAATAGATTTTATGGGGCAAAGATCCTGAGAGTAGAAATATTCAAGATTTTCTAAGTAAACAACGGGACCTGTAGATAAGTTATATCCAATGTTTATCGTTATTTAAGCCATAACTCACCATAAATTGTTATTATAAAATGTCTTTATGAGGGCCGATTCAGGCAATAATGCTATGAGAAATTCCGATAAAATTGACAGCAAAGCCACGGCACTGATTCGTGACCGCTATCAGCGCATGTCACCAAAATATGACCAGATGGTGGAGGGTTCAGAAAGGCGATATACAGCTTGGCGCAAGGATTTATGGTCCAAAGTTAAAGGACCACACATCCTTGAGGTGGGCGTGGGTACTGGCAGGAACATGCCGTATTATCCCGCGGGGCAACAAATCACTGCCATCGACGTGACCCCAGGAATGCTTTCACAAGCTCAAAAAAGAGCAGCCTTGCTGGAGCTGAATGTTGATTTGCAGGTGGGGGACGTCCAGGCTCTTGAGTTCCCAGACAACAGCTTTGACACAGCAGTTGCTACATTTGTTTTCTGTTCTGTGCCCAATTCTGTGTCAGGATTACTTGAGCTCAAACGGGTGGTAAAACCCCGTGGACAGATACTATTGCTTGAACACACTCGTTCGCCCAACCAGCTCCTTGGAGTATTTATGGATTTACTTAACCCACTCAGCATTTGGTTTTTGGGGGATAACATCAACCGCAGAACGGTTGAGAACATCGAGAAAGCTGGGCTGGTCATTGAAATGATCACGGACCTGGGAATGGGTGGGATCTTCAAACAGATCCAGGTTAGCGTGGAGAAGTAGAGTAAAGATCACCATATTTTCGCCGTTAATACCACCTGGTCAGGTTTTCCAGCCATTTACGTGCCGCCTTGGGTGACTTAAGCACATAGTCCCCACCGCTCGAGCGGATATAACCAAAGTACTGTGCCACCGAGATGGCTACACCCCCCAATGAATGGATAGTCTCAAAGGCTTCAGCATCATTATCGTCATCTCCGATGTAGATTAGTCGCGCCCCTGGCAGCGGGAAGCTGTTCAATAGAAAGGATACCGTCTTCCCTTTATGCGCTTTCGCAGAGCTCACCTCCAGGAATTTAGTGTGTTTGATCAGGCGGTACTCGTCGGTGATCAATTCCTGGTCGAGGGTCTGCTGGATAGCGGAGATTATCCGGGTGGCTTCCTTTTTTGGGGCGAAGCGGGCATGCAGTGCCAGCGCCCAGCCTTTATCCTCCAGGTAGAAACCTTTATGACCGTCAATGATCTCCTCCCAATGAGGTTTCAGCCTATCCAGGTACGGACGAACGAGGGCATAATCCTCGCGTTGGATCCTTTCACCATTGGGGGTTTGCAGCTCAATCCCATAGGTACCGGCGATATAAATCCCCTCAACCGGCAACAAGGTCTGGATATCACGCAAGCGTCGCCCGCTGACGATCGCCAGTCGGACCCTGCTATTTGCCGCCAAGCGTTTGATCAGATCAATAAGTTTGGGGTCGGGTTTGATGATATCGGGTGTGCGGGTGAATTTCACTAAGGTGCCATCATAATCGAGGAACAACCATAACCGTTCAGCTTCAGATACCCAGGTATTTAGCTCACTTTCAGATGTGAACTTCAAATTGCCTCCCCTCCTGTCAGTAGTGGAAGGATATCGTGATGGAAGATCGCCTGCCAGGTGAAATTTCGGCGGACGCGCTGCCGTAATCGCTGTACGGAGCTGTTCTGCGCCCAGCCTAAGATCATATCAGCTACCTTTACTGCAGCATCATCAGGTAAAAACCGGGTCACGTGCTGTCCTCCAATTTCCTCTGCAGCCGGGATCTCCGTGCTGAAGATGGGCATGCCAATCATCCCAGCTTCGAGGATAGGCATGCCAAACCCCTCACGGTGACTTGGCATAAACAGTACGTCACAGGTTCGATACAGCTCTCTCACCAGGGATAATCCAATGGTATAGCCTTCCCCTGGTCGTGGACCTGATTCATACACAAAGCGTGCTTCTTGCTCCACATGTAATTTCCGCCGTAAATCCAAAAGACTTTGATAGTATTGCAGATCTCCAGGATCATGGGGATCTGGCGGGCCGGTGATGACCAACTTTGGCTGGATTCCTCTATGCTTCAAGCTGGCAATGACTTCCAAGGCTTTTTCGATATTTTTCGCCTGGGTGATGCGAACCGGCATTAATAGAATCAGATCAGCATCTCCAAGATCGAGATGCGTAATAAGGGCTTGCCCTTCCTCAGAAAGACTGTACAGGTCCGCTGGATCTACGCCATCATAGATGACTTGGATGCGTTCGATTGGGCAGTTGAACAATCCTGCCAGCTCTTCCTGGCGAGATCGCGAAACCGTCACGTAAGTTATGTCATCCCGCTGAGTGCGTAGCAGGGCCCACGGGTAACCGGGATGTACTCTGGAATGTGAGTGTGAGCTCGTCCAGCTAAAATCATGGCACCACGCAATGCAATTCTTAAGCTTCCCTTTGTCGAGTAAACGCACCAGGGCAGCAGTTAGAGGCAGGTTGAAATGCTTGGTGAACACATTATGAACCATCACGGAATCCATTGATTGCAGAGCAACCTCGAGATGCTTTTCCAGGGTAGCAGATAAGGTTTCAAATTCCGAGGGTACGCTGCCAGCCTCCAGCTGCTGGCTAATTTGGACAACCTGTGGATAACGCGAATCCATCTCCGGGAACTGAATGAATTCCGCCCCATCAGGCAAAGCAGACTTATCCCCAGCCCCGGCGATCAGCCTGACGGGGTAACCCTCGTTGAGCAGCAAAGCTGTATGGGCATAGATCACGGCTTCCACGCCCCCAACCACGGGTGGAATCGAATAGTGCAGAATGGCAGTCTTCATAATCCCAGCTTTACGATGGTCTCCAGCTGATTGCACAGCCAATCGACAATATCCTCCCTTTCGATCAAGCTGCGCAACCGTTCAGCTCTCTCTTTACGTTCCTCAGTTGGCATGATCAGTGCCTGATGCAAGGCGCTCGCGGTGGCAGATACATCCAGGGGTGGGATGACTAAGGCACCTGACTCAAGTTGCTGGCGGGCACCAGTGCGCTCTGAAAGGACTAACACGCCTTCCTGCTGGTTGACCACCGGACCTTCTTTGGCAACCAGGTTCATCCCATCTGCAATAGAGTTCACCAGCAGCACATCATACAGTTGTAAAGCAGCCACAGCGCGAGGGTAGTTTTCACCAACCACCACCCTTACCGGTTCCCAGGCACTATCTCCATATTTGGCATTTACCTGCCCGGCAGCACCCATTAATTCGTTTAAGTAGTTTTGGTATTCTTCCACCTCCATCCGGGAGGGGACCAGTAGTGCCAGGAATTGGACCTTACCGCGATATTCAGGATGAAGCTCGAGCAGCTCATCGAAAGCCAGGAAACCCCGCACTATATTTTTACTGGGCTCAATCCGATCAATGCGTACGATGAGCGGGTTTCCGCCGTACTGCTCGAGCAAGGACTTGTGGTGTTCCGCAACTTCCTCCGTCTCAGCCAAACGCCTCAATGATTTCACATCAATTGAGATTGGAAAATCGCGTACAAAGGTGGCATGGTTTCTGTACCAGACCCGACCTTGTTTGAAATTTACGTGGGCGTGGGGTAAGTGCGACTCACAGGTGCGGATAAAGTTCAATCCATCTTCGCGCGTTTGAAACCCCAACAAGTCCACTGCGCATAATCCTTCCAGGATGCTTTGACGCATGCGCGGAGGCAGGAAGCCCCAATCCTCAGCCCCAGGCCAGGGGATGTGAATAAAATGCATGAGGGTGTATTTGACCCGTGGACGGAAGACCCTGCGGATGAAATAGGGTGTCAGATACAAATGGTAATCCTGGAGCATCACCAATGCTGGTCGCTGGTCGGTCAGGATTTGCCTGGTCACAGCTTCTGCAAACTGCCGGTTCACAGTCACATAACCGTTTTGCCAATTTTGCCAGGTAGTACGGTCGATGGTCGGTGAGCGGAAGATATCCCACATGGAATGTTGAAGGAACCATAATAGCGGATTGGCTATCACTTTGTAATAGCCATCATAAGCTGCGTCTTCGGAAGTGACGAATTTCACCCGGATGGAACCACCTTCCTCACCGATGGGCACCACGCCACCCTGCCAGGTTTTATCTTCCTCCGAGAGAGCGCTGGCGATCCAGCTTGCATCCACGTGTTGGGCAATACCCGATAGGGCAGTTACCAACCCACCTCCACCACTGCGCTGGGGTTGGATTTCTCCATTCTCGTCCTTATGGAACGTGACTGGTCCGTGGTTCGAGGCAATGATCAGCTGCCTGTTTTGGAGCATCTCCTCCCAGGAGCTACAATATTCATCTCTGCCTGGTGAATTGATTGGATCAATTGAAGGTTGCATGGAATTCCACCTATTCTGATGAGCTTTATTATCCCTCAAAAAATGTTTTATTTTGAGGGGAAAGATTGGTGATCATCGTTAAAAATTCTATTTTATCGAAGGCACTAAATGCCGAATCATGTGGAATCGGACCCAGTTGATTAAGGAACATGGCAAATGTTTGAGATAGCGTGTACAGCATTCGCGTCCGACTGGGATAGATTCCTATAACAATGTAAGGACTACGAGAACCATGGGAGGATGTGATTATACTGCATGCCGGTAGACACGGTGATTTTTATAGGCGACTGCGCCCAAGTTTTCCAAATCTCGCCGCATTTGCACGGCAGTCTCTGCCACCTGATAGAAGGCGGCATGAGTGAATTGACCCGTCCGTATCATTTTATCCCCCTCAGCGTAAAGCAGCGCATTACCGCCCAGCCCTTGAAATTCTGGTAAGATGCCACCTCCATTGATGGCTACCCAGTGGGTGCGGCGCATTTCTAGCAGGATATCCACCAGCCCAAATGGTAACAAGCGGCCACGGTGGCGCTGTAGAGCACTGGCTGCATCCGGGAAGGCTAACGCAAACCCCACCACTTCATCACCATGGGTCATGATTTTGATCAGGCGCGGGTCAGCGACCAGCTCGAGGGTATCAACCACCATCTTTATCTCACGCTCGGTCAGGGGAGCATATTCCCAATTATGCACAAAGGCTTTGTTGTAAGTCTCACCGATCCTCCATGACCAGGCTTTCAATTCCTTGATGGTGCGGAAATGGTGGATCTTTATGTCCCCATGGCGCTCTACCCATTTTGCGATGCGATATATGCGCTCAGGAACGTGAAACTCAGCGATATTGATCAGGGTGGACACAAAATCCACTTCTTTGGTAAATCCCAGACGTTCCAAGAAAACCGGATAATAGGGCGGGTTGTAGTTCATGCTGGTCATCATAGTGCGCTGGTCAAAACCACTGATGAGTATGCCATAGCCATCCATGACCCCAAAGCCCTTTGGTCCAATCAACATGTCCAGCCCGCGCTGGTGGGCCCACTCAAAAACCCGTTCGAAGAGGGCAATAGCGACGTTAAAGTCATCCACACAATCGAAATAATAAAACTGGGCTTTTTTACTTTCATGGTATTGGTTGAAGTGTCGATTTTCAAGTGCAGCAATCCGTCCAACCACCCGGTCATCCTGTAGCGCGAGGAAAAAATCAGCCTCAGAATGCTCAAAAAAGGGATTCACGCGCCGGTTTAGCTGCGTCTCCATATCCACCCACAGTGGCGGAACCCAGAAAGGATCATTCCGGTACAGGCTAAATGGAAATCCGATGAACTGGTGAACCTGCTTCTTTTGCGATAAATCCAGAGTTTGAATGGTGAGCATACGCTCTGCCTCTTCTGATCGCCCCTGCCGAATATGCCATTCGTTATAAATATCCCCAGGCCAGCCTGTAAGCCGCATTCTGTGCACACAGGTTTCCCTGCGCCGATGACCATCTCTCTAGGACGTAAGTTACCTCACGCCTCATGCAGTCTACCCGAGGCTGCGGACCTCGCGATCCAGGTGACGAGCAGTCACCTCCCGAGGGATTGCCTCTGCTTGACCTTGCTCCTGGTGGGGGTTACCTGGCCGCAGACATTACTGCCCACGCCGGTGGTCTCTTACACCACCTTTTCACCCTTACACCCCACCCGTAGGTGGGGATGCGGTCTGTTTCTGTGGTCCGATCCGTCAGGTTGCCCCGTCCCGGGTATTACCCGGCACCTTGCTCTGTAGAGTGCGGACTTTCCTCGATGGCACGTGACCACCGCGATCATCCGGTCAGCCTGGGGAGGATTTATGTTACCACAAAGTGGAGGAATCAGGTAATTAGGTCAAGGTATTGTCACTCTGGTGTGCAATATGTCACCACAAGGAGCTTATGGCTTTTTAGTTACTATCGGCAGAAAGATGTGGGAACCAACCTGGGTGACATCAATAGTTACCAGAGTTGGACCTTTATAGATGCTGTAGGTCAGGTTATCTAATGCGAATCGACCACAGGGGTCGTAAAAATCTATCGCCAGACTGCGGAACAGCGCGTCAGGGGCGATGTCCACCCAGTTTTCGGCAAATGGGAAGCCGGTGCTGATTCCATCAGCGTAGATGGTGGCAACAGGGGTGAGCATGGAATCATAGGCAATAACTGTGACGGCATTCGCGATAGTCGGTGAGCAGCTCAGTGCAAAACCGAATCCAGCATAGTTTACATCAGCCCCGAAGTCAACATATAATATACCAGCTGCGTTACCTTCAATAAGTGGCGATTGGACGTATGCAGTAGAACCAGGACCACCCACTACAAAGGTAGCGTCGGGAGATGGCACACCGTCAACTTTGAAATTGAAGCTGAGTGGTGGGATGGTGTGACCGAATAGTGTGTTGGCAACGAAGCCATGCACTGGAATACCTAGTGCGAACTCTGGCTCGTTGAAATGCACGTCCCGAAGATCATCGGAGCTTAAGGCGATGCCATCGGTGGCAGTGTAGGTAAATGTGACCGTGCCATAGAATCCATTGGCGGGTGAATAGTTAAAGGCACCATCCGGGTTTAAGACCAGGCTACCTTTTACCGGGGGCTCCACAAGTCCGACAGTCATCGGATCGCCTTCGGGATCGGTGTCGTTGGTCAGCACACCTGGGGCAGACACGTTGAGAGCCGTATCTTCGGGTGTAGTGTAGGCATCGTCCACAGCTATGGGCGCATCATTAAGACCTGTGATCAAAATGTGGACGGAGGCATTCGCGGAGTAGACACCATCGTAGATGACATAAGTGAACGTATCCACAGCTTGCTGGCCAGGGGCTAGGTACTCGAAAGCACCATCAGGGTCATAGATGAATGTACCATCATCATTGGAGGTCAACTTGCCGAGCAAGCTGCTGGCATCATAGCTTTCCATGACAAAGGTGTCTCCGTTGGGGTCGAAATCGTTAGCCAACACGTTAGGGGTTATGAAGGGCGAGTCTTCATCGGTGATGAAGTTGAATGGGAGGTAATGGATGGCAATGTTATCAACCATCCAACCAAAGAATGCGTTGGCTTCGTTATCAACGCTATTAAAGCGGAAGCGCAACAGAATGTTCTTGCCAGTAAAAGTTGAAAGATCAAAGCTTGGCATGTACCATGTGCTCTCGGTACACAAATGACCCAAGGTAACCCAATCAGCGCCACCGTTTGTTGAGATTTCAACATAGCGATAGTCAAACGAATCACAGGCATTCTCGGTCTTTTCGTGGCTGGAAAGCGTCAACCAGGGCGAGCTATAAAGCGGCAAGCTGATGGGGTTGTTAAGGGTCAGTGTGCCAGTGACGACACCGGAATCATAATTACAGATGCCATCCTGGCCAAAGTAAGCGGCATTGAAGGGGCTTGGGAAGGGTGTAACCTGTGCACCACAAGTATCGGCCTGGTTTTCGGGATTCCACAAGCCGGTCATTGTCCAATTGTCATAGCTACTTTCAAAGTCCTCGTAGAACAGCGTGCCATCATCCTTGGCTTTGGGCGGGATGTTTGCCCCACAACCGAAGGTGGTCAGGTAGTAGAGGAGGTTGGCACGCAAATTGTCAGCATTGGGCTGCGGTGAGTGCCAATTGGTAGTGGTCATGCCTCCGAACGTGGCATGGCCAAAGCCCCAAGGCTTTTCAGCCAACGGGATGTTAGCACTATCGCCGGTCAAGATGTTTGTCACGCCACCACCCAAAACGCTTGCATGCGAAAAAGAAGTACCAGTGAAACTGGAACCAGCAGGCAAGAAGGGGCCATTGAATATCGGGTGGGCAGGGTCAACGGCCACCCCAGTGTTTGACATTGTAACGGGAACAATATATGCCAGATTGACACCGTCGAAACCGTAACTCATGCCATCACCCTCATTGGGTGCAGCGTTGAGTAGCAGACAGCCCCCATTAGCCACCCAGCCCTCCAGCAATGCCTGGTTGGCGGCCAGGAAGGTTTCCAGTTCGTCGGCGTCCATATCACTACCTTCCATGAAGATAAGATTGGTTGCCGGGGAAAAAAGAGCGTAGGGGTCAACGGTCTCGTAGCGCAAGTCTTGCCAGAAACCAGCCCCGAATACGCGGTCCATGGCGGTTTCATTGGTAGCTACCCCCCAAGGTGCACCAGCGGTGGAGCGGATGTATACCGGGTTCATTTGCACGGGTGTAGAGCTCGACAAACCGAACATCTCCAGGCTGTTGTTGCCAGAGGCCAGCACCGAGCCATCCACTGATGAAACCCGGTACCAGCTACCATTTCCGCAGCCAATGGTCAATTGGTTGGGACCATCGGCGGTTAAGCCAGTACCCCCATATGGGCAGCCTAAACCCGCATTGGGGATGCTGCGTACCACAGTGCCATCAGCCGGATTGACTCCAATAATTGTTTCAACCAGCATCCACAATAACACACCATCATATGCCAGGGCTTCCGTCGTATCACCCTGACCAGGAATGCTGCGGAGGTAAGCGCCAGTTGTGGGGACAAAAAAGTGTACCTGGTTGGAGTCAGCGTTGTAAACTGCCAGCTCGCTGTCCACCAGCTCCAAGCCTTGCAGAGCTATCAAGCGGGCATCGCTCCAACTAAACAGGAAGTTACCAGAATAATCGAAAGCGCGCACCGACTGAGATGGGAATTGCCCAGTGTAGATGGTGAGACCATCAGTGGCGATGCCGTTCGGAAAGGAATCACCGATAGCAAAGCTGCCAGTGTCGTTTAGGTCGCTATCCAGGAAGTGAACAGAGTCATCGCCCCAGGTGGCAGCGATGTACTGCTTGTTTGGATCGCTACTGGTGCTGGGCGGAGTGAGAGGAGACTGCGGACCCCAAGCTGATTCCGGTACGGTTTGGGTAGGTGTGGCAGGGGTGACCGGCTGTTGGCTGGTCCGCTCATCTGGACCTGGTTGCTGTGCCAACGAGACCCTTATACTGGTTACCAATAATGCCAGCACCAGCAACACACTTACCAGCAGATTCCGAACGTGTATACGCTTCCAGGTATTCATTTGAAACCCTCCATTAGATTGGTTGATCGAGTGTATGGATTAATTTATGCAGAACTCAATTCTAAATGACAGTTGACTAAGTTATAGTAAGAATAGCTGAAAAATGCAAGTAAAGTGCGTAACATCTTGTCCGGCAGATAGACGCGAGGAGTAGGGACCCCATACTCCTGCTTTCCGAAAGCATTACTGAGGATCCGGTACTATTTATGGCGGGAAGACTTCCAGGGCGGTAAAGTCGACCCAATATAAACCCACGGCATTGGGAATTACCTTCAGGATCGCCTCTCCGATTGTCCTGGCTGGATCTTTAAATTTACCCCACCATTTTTTATCTACCGGGTAACCAATTTGGAAAGCCACCGGTGCGGGGTAATAATGCCTGCCCCAATCAGCAAATTCCTCCAACATATGATCGAGCGAGCCGAACATCTGGCTATCATCCACAAACAAGACCCCTTCACGCTGGGTGCTTGGCAGCATGCTGACGGCCCAGTGCTTGAGAAATAGGCGGTATTGCGGATTATGCATTCTAGCTGCTGCCAGCCAGGCAGATGCTTCGTCATCATTAACCGGCACACCTTCAGGTTTTATGAATGAATGGTGCTATTCGACGTCCACCCCCATTCCAATCACACAAGGGTGATTGCCATATCGTGTCAGGATCAGGTCAAATAAGGTTTCAAGCTTTGTGTCTCCAGGCTCCACCTGCAGCCAAACCCGAAAGCCGAGCTGGTCAAACAAATCCAGGGCACTCTGGTTCTCATCATGCATGGAGAAGGATATATTCAGCTCATCGCAGCTGCCAGGGAAGCTCAAGTGGGTTCCCAATCCTTCTAAAACACCGACGATCCAGATTACCTCAGCCGTCGCGCCACTGAAACGGCCTACCATTTCCTGCCCGACACGGGCCCAATATTCGGCACCCGGGTTGTATCCCAGACCATACGGGAAGTAGCGGAACCCGACACCTAGAGAAGACGTCTTATTGGGTGTAAGACTATTATGCATAATTTACCTGCCTGGATCAAAAAAGCTATGGTACGGGTCTTTGTGAGGATCAACTTGGATTTACAACATAATTCCCCTACACGTATGCGGTACTCCTGAACGATCTCATTATGTCCAGTCAAATGTGGGTGATTGTAGCTGAGTTTCTCATAAAAAATCCACCCTATTTTATCGGAATTATTTCAGGAGTAGTATAATGCCATCGATTTATTCATAGGAGATATTCATGAAAAACAAGCTCTTATCGATTGTAATTGTGCTCGTTCTATCAACCCTGCTCTTATCTGCATGTAATTTACCCAGCCGGCAGATTGATCAAGCAGAAACCCCAACCCCGATGACTGCTGCAATAATTGAAAGCACACCCACCCCAGCATCCGTTTGTTATAACCCATACTTTCCCAGCAGGATAGATGATACCTGGGAATATTCCGGCGCTAATAGTGCCATCGGGGGCTATACACGCACCGACACCATCACCAATTCAGGTGCTGAGGCTTTTTCGCAGCAAACCATTTTATCGAATGTCACCTATTCTGTAGCCTACACCTGTTCATCCACTGGCCTGACTTCTACTGACCCCATCCAGCAATATGCCGGGGCTCTGCTGAGTGGTCCAAATTCTCCGGTGAAGGTAAAATTGACCTCCAACTCAGGTATCAGCTTACCAGCCAAGATCACCCCAGGTGACACCTGGCAACAGACTGCTGATTGGGGCGCTACCTCACCAGAGATTAACCTGAATGGCAGGTTTGTCTTCGATTACACCGCGGTGGGTTATGAAAGTGTTACCGTCCCGTTCGGGACGTTCGACGCCTTGCGTGTGGATGGCACCATCGAAATCGAGGTCACCGGTTTCCGAATCCTGGCCGGCACATATACGACAACCACCTGGTTGGTGCCTGACGTTGGGATTGTCAAAAGCGAAGGCACCAGTCATGTCCCAGGGGTCGATTTTACCGACAGTATGGAGCTGACCAGGTTTTCGCCGGCACCATAAAATCCCACTTTACAAGATTAGGTTTATATTCGGAGAGGATTAAGCTTATCCGGAGTGATTGTGGTCGGTTTGACCGAACTCGATCCTCACCCCCAGGTGCCCTAACCGAAGCTCATCCCCATGGGTAATTACCACGGGCGTGGTAACCGCCTCATCGTTGAGAAAGGTGCCATTGGTGGAAGCCAGGTCTTCCAGCCACCATTGTTGATGATGGTAGGATAATCTGGCATGTTGCGAGGATACGGTCTGGTCATCCAGAGGGAAATCACATCCGGGTTCACGTCCCAGGATGATTTCGGGCTTGGTGTAATGCTGCGACTGGGTACTTGCTTCCACCAGACTGGTCAGGGTGAGGGGTGGCGGCTGGCGGGCAGCCAGCAACTCACCTTGCTGTTTCAAATCACGCAACAGGGTATAGATTGCTAACCCCAGGAAACCGTAAAGAAGGCCAGCAAGCAGTATCCGTAAACCCAATAAAATGATGGCGCTCACAATGGGATTATACTCTTACAGCACTTCAGGGGCAGGCGGGTCAACCGGCAGCTCCTGGGTATAGCCAGCTTGTGTGGCTGCCTCCAATCCGTAAACTAATGGCACACCCGCCAGCAGGATGACATCCCCAGGGCTAAGGGCGTGGGTGGTCACTGCCACCCCGTTCACATAGGTTCCACCCTTAGAATCCAGGTCAAAGATGACGAACCTTCCCTGGACGAGACGTAGCTGGGCGTGCATGCGCGAGACTCGTAGGTCTTCCAGGTACAGCTGATTCGAAGGGTCGCGGCCAATATTGACCACAGGCTCGGTGAGGGGAAAGGTCGTCAGCCCATTGACAATCAAAAACGCCTTGGGGACCCGGTCCGCAGATGCCTGACTTGATCCATCCAGAGTCCCTGCAAGCTGGGATGTGCTCGAATCTCCCATCCCAGTATGGCTAAACTCGACCAAAACGTTTATCTTTACTGCCAATGGGTCTGCCACCACGCGTAACATGGGCGTGGCTGCAAACCCGATGCCCTCCTGATATGCCGTGTTCTCCAAGTTGTGGGTCAGCCGGTCCAGTGTGTTTGGATGGGTCAACAAGAGCTGCGCTTGCGAAGCTGGCATGACCAGGGTGTACTGGTCAGGGGCAAGGCGTGTCGAATCGCCTGAGTTACCTACTATGGGTAATTCATGTATCCCTGACCACATCGCCATGATGACTTCATGTTCCAATTGGTTAAGCAATTTCCGGGAGATTCCATCTCTGGCAATATCACCTTCGATCAAAGCACGTATGCGTGCTTCGAAGCGAGTTAGCGAGGTTTCAATCCAGCTCATATCCATAATTTAACCACATAGAGGGCTGGATATAAAGGATGGATATTAGCTACTAATATGAGAATTATCGCTTTATCACTCATGTTTGCACCAACTGCTTCGGGAACGAAAATACGGTATACTCTTTAGACGTATGCAACCCGTATTTGGTTTCCGTGAGAACGCCCACACTGCCGATTGGGAGCTGGAAGTCTGGGCACCCGACCTGGCGACCCTGCTTGAGCAGGCCGCACGTGGCATGTACTCCCTCTCTGGAATGCAGCTGGTGGCAGGTGAATCCCAGGAGCGCTCGATTGCACTCCATGCTGTGGATGCCGAAAGCCTGCTGGTGCGCTTCCTGACCGAGCTGCTGTGGGTCGAACAGGAGGAGAAGTTGGGCTTTGATGGATTCGCCATCACGGTTGAAGACCAATGCGATTTACGGGCAGAATTGCGAGGGTCGACCATTGCCAGCCTGGATAAGGAGATCAAGGCGGTTACCTACCATAATCTGGCAGTGCAGACCACCCCACAGGGGCTGCGAGTGAACATTGTTTTTGACGTATAAGATAGAAGGTGAAAACATGGTCACACTACAAGACCTTAAGCGAATCAGCGACTATGAATGGGAAATTCCCCAAAGCTTTCGGCCAGATATGCGGGTACCCGTGCGCCTATTTGCCACGCGCCGTATGCTGGAAGATGTGGCAAATGATAAATCGCTCGAGCAGGCGGTGAACGCGTCCACATTACCCGGGCTGGTGGGGCACGTTATTGTCATGCCCGACATGCACCAGGGATATGGCTTCCCGATCGGGGGCGTAGCTGCCACCCGCCTACCGGACGGGGTCATCTCACCTGGAGGCATTGGCTATGATATCAACTGTGGTGTGCGCCTGCTGGGCTCACAGATCAGCGTGGATGCAGCTCATCCACACCTGGATGACCTTGCCACTGCCCTCAACCAATTCTGTCCTAGTGGCGTGGGTGAAAAAGGCGTAGTACGTCTGACGGAAGCTGAGCTCGAAGCTGTTTGCCGTCAGGGTTCACGCTGGGCACTCAGACAAGGATTTGCCAGTGAAGCTGACCTGCGCCGCACCGAGGAATCGGGGTGTGTGGAAGGTGCCGACCCAAGCAAAGTGTCTAAACGGGCACGCGAGCGGGGCCGTCCACAGCTTGGCTCGTTAGGTGCCGGCAACCATTTCATCGAGATTGACCTGGTCGAGCGGGTCTTTGACTCCCAGGCAGCGTCGGTAATGGGCTTGGAGCAGGGAACCCTGGCCGTCCAAATCCACTGCGGCTCACGCGGCTTTGGTCACCAGATCTGTACCGATTATGTGGAAGAATTCCAGGAGGCAGTGCGGCGCTTCGGCATCCACCTGGTGGACCGCGAGCTGGTATGCGCTCCACTCAGCTCACTTGAAGGTAAGAATTACCTGGCTGCGATGCGTTGCGCGGCCAACTATGCCTTTGCCAACCGGCAGATATTGGCTAACAGTGCCCGAAAAGCTTTTGAGCAGGTGCTGGCTGGCAAGGTGAAGGATTGGCACCTGCATCAGATCTATGACATCTGTCATAACATGGGCAAGATCGAGACACATGTCATCGATGGGGAGCGCATGCAGGTATGTGTGCACCGCAAAGGTGCCACACGTGCCTTCGGACCCGGCGCCCCAGAGCTGCCGGATGAATATAAAGCCATCGGTCAGCCTGTGCTCGTCCCGGGCAGTATGGGCACCGCTTCGTGGGTCCTGGTTGGTACCTCTGGCAGCATGGAGCAGTCCTTCGGTTCCACCTGCCATGGTGCTGGGCGCCTGATGAGTCGTCACGAAGCCAAGCGCAATGTGCGTGGTGAAAAGCTGCGCCAGGATCTGGAAGCCGAGGGCATACATATTCGCGCCGGGTCGATGGCTGGACTGGCCGAAGAAGCTCCCCAGGCGTATAAGGATGTCGATCAGGTGGTGGAAGCTGTGGTGGGTGGGGGCATCGCCCGTAAAGTTGCCCGGCTACGCCCGCTGGCAGTCATCAAAGGATAGGGAACCGTTTATACGACAAAAACGTCCTAAGATGAATTACTGGAGGTATTCATGAGAGAGAAATGCATCGTATCGTTATTCGTTGTTACCCTGCTTCTCGCTGCATGTGCTGGTCCAACACCAACCCCAATCCCCGTGGTGACTGAGAATTCGGTTTACCCAAGTCCAATATCGAATGTGCCAAACACATATCCGGTACCTGCAGTTGAAACACCCCCTGCATACTCACCTTATCCCGCACCGGGTACACCCGGTGACGGTTATTTAGCCATCCCACTTTCAGGATTTGAGCCTCAGCCCGGCGATGCCAAGCTGACTCGGGATAAGGTGTTCCTGGATCTTAAGAGCAGCTCCGTGGTGTTCAGTGAGAGCCTGCTGACTCAGGTGAGCGTGCTCCTGAATGGCAACCTATCTGACCCCTGTCACCAGCTGCGCGTGGTAGTCACACCCGCCTACACCCAAAACGAGATCGATCTGGAGATATATTCGGTGGTTGATCCAAGCACCGTTTGCATCGCCGTGGAGAGTCCATTCTCTGCCACCATCCCTTTGGGCAGTTACTCCACAGGGCAGTACGAAGTCGTAGTGAACGGCGAGAGACTGGGTGAGTTTGGTACAGCATACGATCCCCAACCCGGGGATAATAAATTGCGCCGCGGTGAGGTAACATTGGATATGGCCGCGAGCCAGCTGATCGTCACAAGTGGCGAGGCCAATGTAGCCAGTGCCGTCTTGCAGGGTGACCTGCCGGATCCCTGCCACCAGCTGAGCATTGTGTTCACTCCCGCCGATGCCCATAACAAGATCAACCTGGAAGTGTACTCGGTATATAACCCTCAATCCATCTGCACCATGATCATTCAGCAATTTCAAGTCATTTACCCGCTGGGTA
>Ga0153916_10000242_pt1 | contig 35430 bp, 26 predicted proteins | sample Opewatmetagenome_FD_109642 | JGI IMG/M metagenome (GOLD analysis project Ga0153916, IMG submission 109642) | Freshwater wetland microbial communities from Ohio, USA - Open water 3 Core 3 Depth 4 metaG | ecosystem: Environmental > Aquatic > Freshwater > Wetlands | place: USA: Ohio, Lake Erie...
GGAATTGCGGGGTTAAAGATTTCTGGATACATCGTACACTTCCTTTTGCAATTGCAAAAAACTTTGGTAACGGCGTGGACTGATCTGCCCCTCCATTACCGCCTTGCGGATGGCACAGCCCGGCTCTTCATCATGCTGGCAATCCACTCTGAAGCGGCATTTGCCCACCAGGGGGCGCATTTCCGGGAAGAGTAGCGCCATGTCATCATCGGCATCTAAAAACCCAAACTCGCGTGTCCCTGGTGTATCCACGATCGCACCATCCCCATCCAACGGGAACATCTCAAGGTTGGTGGTGGTATGCCGACCCTTACCCGTCACCTGGTTGACTTCCTTCACTCGCAAACCCAATCCTGGCTCCAGGGCATTCAGCAGGGCAGTCTTGCCTACACCCGATTTACCTACCATTGCGGAAACGCGCCCCTTGAGCGCCGCGCGCATATCTTCTATTCCCTCACTGCTGACAGTGCTGGTAAGCACGCAAGCATAGCCAATCTGCCGGTATTCCTCAAGGGCATCCTGAAGCTCTCCTTCGTTGCCCTTCACCAGATCCATTTTGGTGATGCAGATGAGCGCTGAAATACCGCCAGCTTCAGCCGAAGCCAGATATCGGTCGAGCAGGTTCCACTTGGGGTCAGGCTGCGCTGCCGCGATCACCGGCACCACTTGGTCCACATTGGTCACGATGATCTGCTCGAATGGGTGAGCCCCATGTGCCAGTGGCTTAGGAACTGCGCTCCTACGGGTGAGCTTGTTGCGCCTGGGTAGCAGCTCAATGATCAGTCCCTTACCATCTTCTGCCCGGATATAGCGTACCTGATCGCCCACGGCCAATGGGTCCATGTGCTCGAGTTCCACTACCTTTTGCACCCGGTGGTGTAGGCTGCCTGGGTCGGCGGTAGGGTAGATCAGCAGCTTGCGGATGCGATTGGATAGCTCGCATAGCACAGCTTGCCCATCGGTGTGGACGATATAATTCCCGATTGTTTTTTTGTAGACTACACCAGTGAAGGTGGGTCTGCCATCGTACATGTTCGTAATATTAGCGTGCATTGTAATTAATCCTGAATAAAGCAAAACCAGCCACGTTTGATTCCCGTGGCTGGTTTGATAATGAGAATAGGTTGTTGGTTGCTGATTATCGATAGGCGAGCCGCCGATGCCTTCGGCTGGTCGGATCACCTCCTGAGGTCAGCGTAAACAAAAGCCACGGGGCATGAACGCTCCCGTGGCAGGTAGAACCATCAATGTTCGTACAGTCTTATCCCGCGACGAATAGGCGCGCCCATGCGTGATATAAGTGGACTACCGAGATCATATTTAACATTGAACGCGCTCCTTTCTTTTAGAATAAAACATGCTAGATGAGTTTATCATTAGCGAAATATGCTGTCAAGGGATTAAATAACCTTGCAAGCAGGTTGGGGCTATGCGATTTGTTCTTGTGGTAGATTGAGAACGAAGTTTTTCCGTTGAAACCTGACTGCAAGGATGATCTTTGCTCGTAACCAAGTGAGCTTTCCTGGTGAGTGAGATGGCATTGGTGAATTCATGTTCAATTCGCCGATGGTCTATCCCTCTTCTAGTTTTAGGAGAGGGGCAGAGGTGAGGTCGTCCCCCCTACCTGAAAATAATGCTCATTCACATTGCCCGCCTTAAGACTATTACATTATGAGAAGTAATGGTCCTATACAGGTTGCCGATAAGTTCCAACCTCGATCTTTTGGCTAGCATTTTTAATGAATTCTCCTATCCTATCTATCGCCTTTCGGGCCTCAGGCACGAAGCTGGCGGTAAACTGCCACACGTGCTGCATTCTTGGCCAGACTTCCAGGGTGACATCCACACCAGCTGACCGGGCTCTCTCAGCAAAGGATGTGGAATCTGATAGCAAAACTTCATCTGAGCCCACCTGAACGAGCAGGGGCGGGAGGCCATGCAAGTCGCCGAAAAGGGGCGAGGCAAGCGGGTCGCGTGGATTAATACCTCCAAGATACATTGTTTGAACTTGTTCACCAATATAGCGGGTTACTATCAGTTCTTTTTTGGCGTTAAACTTCCAGCTTTCTCCGCTGAGGGTCAAATCGGTGGCAGGCGATAGACAAATCGCGGCAGCTGGCAGCGGTTTGCCTCGCTCGCGCAAAGCCAGCAGGGTAGACAAAACCAACCCACCCCCAGCTGAGTCACCAACCAGGAAGATTTGATCCGGTCGAATACCTTGTGCTAGCAGCCATAAGTAGGCGATTAATGCGTCATCTAATGCAGCCGGGAAAGGATGCTCAGGAGCTAACCGGTAGTCAATGATCAGGGCTCGTGCCTGCGCCGCGTTGGCGATGTTGCCTGCCAGGTTACGATGGGACTGGATTGAACCAATCATGTAGTATCCACCATGCAGATAGAGGATGACACGCCCATTTGTCACGAGTAGGGGTGTGACCCATTCACCCGGAACACCATTCACATCCACCGCTGTATTTTTTAGCTTATCCAGGGGCTTGAATAATTTTGCAAACGCCTCGAATCCGCTGCGCTCTTTCTCCAAGTTTACCTCTCTGATTGGCGGGGATATGAAGTGTTGGAGTTTCATATATAGGATGAGTAGGTTCATTTGAATGCTTGCCATGTTATTACCTCCATGTGAATATATAGGTTGATACGCCAGTAAATAGATGCGACATTCAGCACCCATAATGTAATCTCGTGGTTTTACAGGTGGTATGTAAGAAACAATCTGACTAATAATAAACGATTGCTTATGGCATTATAAGTTGATATTAACAATATTGAAATAATCTTTTGTGAATGCATAGTATTTCCCTCTTCAATTATTGGGAAATGGCTGGGGTATGAGTGCAAACTCTAATCTTAAATTATTCATAAAGCCCTTGTGGATTAGAACAATTGTGCTATAATTAGAATGCATTCCTATGCTTTATATTAAACAAAGGCGTTTGTATACCGATTGGTCTTTACCGGCATTAGTGCATTCCTATATCAATTGGATCTCTCCCATATCGGTAAGTGCTTTTACCATTTACTGTACATTACCAACCTTGTATCACATGAAATCCGGTTCGTTCCTTTTCGTTTATTCTTGGAACCAATCTCTCCTTCCTCTCCCCAAAGGGCTTAATCAATTAATCACCTGACCATTACTTATTTGATTGCCTGAGTGCCTAATCACCTGATCACCTAATTGCTAATCATATTATTACCCGATAATTGAATGCTTGTGTATTTATAATAATTTAATTCCTCTTTTCTCCCACCTCCACAAGCGGTATACTCTCCCCATGCCTGCCACCCTTCTCATCATCGAAGACGAGCCCGAGCTGGTGCGCGTGCTGCGCTCCTATCTTGAACAAGCTGGTTTCAGCGTGCTCACTGCCCTGCGTGGCGATACGGGTCTTACCACCTGGGAGGATAAACACCCCGATCTGATCATCCTCGACCTGAACCTGCCCGGCATGGACGGGCTCGAGGTGGCGCGTCGTATCCGTCAGAATGAAACCCGCAGAACGCCCATCATCATGCTTACCGCCCGTGCCGACGAGATGGACCAGCTCGCCGGCTTAGAGCTGGGTGCCGATGATTACATTCCTAAACCCTTCTCGCCCCGCATCGTTGTCGCTCGCGTAAATGCCCTCTTGCGTCGTTCAGATACTTTCAAAACCTCCAAGCAATGTTTGCAGATCGCAGATTTAGTTATCGACCAGGAAGCCCATACCCTCACCCGTAGAGATAAGGTCATCGAGCTCACCCCTACTGAGTTCAGCCTGCTTGTGACCCTTGCCAGCCAGCCCGGGCGTGTGTTCAGTCGATTGCAGTTACTCGAAGCTGCTCAAGGGGTGGCATATGAGGGTTATGGGCGAACCATCGATGCCCATATCAAGAACCTGCGTGCCAAGATCGAGCCTGATTCGAAGAAACCTAAATACATCGAGACCGTTTTTGGCGTTGGTTATCGATTCGCTCGAGGTTGATTACAAAAATATATATCGAGTAGTCTTATGCGTCTAAAACTATTTCTCTCCTTCACCCTGATTGTACTAGTCTCAGTATCGCTCGTGGCAGTTATTGCTCGACGCGGAGCCGTAAATGAAGTACGTTCGTTCATGTTTCGTGGTGGGATGTATGGTCTGAGTGATTTGACCAACAGCCTGGAAAACTATTACCAAATCAATGGCACCTGGAAAGGCGTCCAGTCCATTTTTATTCCCATCCGTGGAGAGATGTCTGGCATGGGAGGGATGATGAACCAGCGGCTGCTACTTGCAGATGCATCCGGCACAGTGCTGGCAGATACCCAGGGAGGAGCAGTGGGGGATAAGCTAACCATCGTAGAGCTCGCTACAGCTATCCCCCTCAGTGTGGATGGACAGACAGTGGGTTATCTGTTTGCCTCAGGTGGTGTGGGTGTTAGCCTGGTAAATCAACAAGCCATACTAACCCGCTTAAACCGCGCCGTCCTCCTGGCGGGGTTGGTAGCTGGAGGGTTGGGGTTGATCCTGGCGCTTGGGCTTTCTTATACCCTTTTACGTCCGGTCCACGCCTTGACCATTGCGGCACAAAAGCTAGCCAGGGGTGACCTCTCCCATCGCGTGGTTGTTCACGGTGATGATGAGATGGCAACCTTGAGTCATTCCTTCAATCAAATGGCTGATTCTCTTCAACAGGCGGAGGAAGCTCGCCGAGCCATGACTGCCGATATCGCTCATGAGTTACGTACCCCACTGGCAGTGCAGCGTGCTAATCTTGAAGCGCTTCAGGATGGTGTATACCCGCTTACCAGCGAGAACCTGGCACCGGTGATTGAGCAAAATTACCTGCTCACCCGCCTGGTGGAAGACTTACGCACGCTTGCCCTGGCAGATACTGGACAGATTGAGCTTGAGCGCACTCCCACTGATCTCACTTCTCTAGTTGAGCGTATGGTGGAACGTTTCCAACCTCAAGCTGGTTCCCAGCAGGTCATGCTGACCCTTACTCCGCCTGCCGACCATATCCCACAGATTTCTGCTGACCCACTCCGTTTGGAGCAGGTGCTTACGAATCTGCTCTCCAATGCTTTGCGCTACACCCCCACTGGAGGCCAAATCGAGCTATTGCTCGCTTCCACAGATGGATCAGTGCAGCTGAGCATCCACGATTCTGGTCCAGGTATCCCTGACCAGGCATTGCCTTACATCTTTGAGCGCTTCTACCGTGTGGATAAATCCCGCGCCCGTGCGGAAGGCGGTACCGGACTCGGCTTGGCAATCGCCCGTCAATTAGCTCGTGCTCATGGCGGTGATTTAACTGCCACCAACCACGCCTCGGGTGGTGCATTATTTACATTAATATTGCCAGTAGCGAGGTAGTGTTACCCCAACTTCTTCAATACCCTCAGTGCTCTTAGTGTCACCCACTTGTTGGGTTGTTTCTTCATCCCAAATTCCACCCAGGTCTTGCCAGTGTAATCGTACTCCAGCAGCCACCTCCCCTGCTCATCCTGCTTCTTTCGGATGAGCTCAATGCTGTTCGCTAGGCGAGGATCACTGCCATACCCCAATGCCACCAGTGCCTCTACCACTTGTAGCAGGTCGGTGATGTAAAAGACTGGAAATCCGAACTTCCACCAGTTTCCGCTGGGCTTATCCCCCAGCCTGGTAGGCCAATCTGCCTTGGCTGGGTCGGTGCTAAAAAAGAAGTCCACCCCTTCCTGAATGGCATTATTGATCAAGGGTGTGCGTTGTGCTTCTGGGAGCTTCCCGAATGCCAGCATGACCTTGGTAGCACCCCACGCGCAGGGCTGACCATAATTGGGTCCGCAAGCAAACTGCGGCCCACACTTGTAGGCATAATATCTGCGTTCGGCCTCTTTATCATTCCTGGGTGCCATGCCCTCCCCCGTGACGGTACGCGCCATCCACTCGAAAGCCAGCTCTAGCTTGGGGTCGTCGTAACCCATCTCAAGCAGTGCCCAGCACAGATTGCCTTGCAGACAGTCGATGGTGCTTGAGGGCGTTCCATAAATGCCAAACTGCCCACCTGGTGACAGAGCCTTGTTTATCAGATAATTACAGGCAAGTCCGATGCGCTCATCTTCACTTGCCAGTGCTCCTAGTTGCGCCAGCATGATCAGTGACCAGTCTGTGGAACGGTATTTCGTCGTGTACCCTGGGCCTGGCTTAGCCCAATACCCTTCCGGCTGCATTTTATCCAGGATGGCAGCGATGGGTCCCTTGGTATGGGCGGTTTGCCGGGCTGAAGCTAGCTCGGGATCATCATGCGGCTTATTCAGCAAGTCGCGCAATGCCAGGTACCGCACTCCGGGATTCTCGGGCTCCAATAACCAGCTAACCGTGTCACCCTTGAGTTGCTTTTGCCATTCCATATCGTCCTCCTAATAGTTTGTCATTGAGAGCGCTCTTTGCTCGAAACATGACGAACGATTCTTGTGAGCGAGATATAGGAGCGTCTTTCGCGACGAAGCAGTCTCCGACAAGCGCCAGCAAACTTGCTTCGAACTATGAAAAGCATTTGCCGCCCTAATAAATTTTAGGGCATTTACTAACAACCACACCCCAAAACTCCTCACCTCTTTCTTCCCCACGCCGAGTACAACCCGATGAAAACGAACACCCCGGCTAAGATGCCCACCGTGGGATTTGTGATCTTAAACAAGCTTGCAATCGGACCAGAAAATAGCACCACGGTCAGGAGTGAGATTCCCAGGATGGTTAAGATCGACATGCCTCCTCGGCGACTACCGGTACTGCCACTCACTCGCTGCCCATACTGTGGCTGTACCTTCCTTTCCAATACTTTTTTAGCATCCTTGCCGGCTCCGCCTTCTGGATCAAGCTCAATCACCTTTTGGAAATGCACAGTGGATTGTTCGCTTGAGTTGGGAATATACATGGAGTACAAAGAGCCAAGTTGGTAGTGTGCCTCTAAAAAGTCTGGCGCAATCTCAACCGCCTGCTTCAGGTACCCCTCCGCAACCTCAATCTGGTTAAGCTGCAGCGAAAAAATCCCCAAAAGGTACAAGGCGGCGGGGAACCCTGCTTTGTTTTCAACCGCCAGCTTAAGCTTCTCAATGGACGCATTCCGGTCTCGCAATGATATTGCCTGCAGGAATAACAATTCGGCATTTTCAGGGTGTTCCTGGAGCGCTGTCTCGATGCTTGCTTTCTTTTTTGAGGGAGGTTGAAGAATGAAATCCAGAGCTTGAAAATAAGGGTTGTGCCTTTCGCTCTCGTTCTGGAATTCCTTGAACCAATTGAGTACTGCTTTCCAATCTTTATTCCCCACACTTTCCAGGTAACCCTTGTTCCGGATGATGGCGGGTGGGTTGATGAACAGACAGGCTATATTCTGGATGAACGTTGCTACGGGTTGGTTTTGTTCTGCTTGCAGCCACTCGGAGCCGGTCTGGTAAAGCGCTTGCCAGTCTCCACGGAATAATTCACCTCTCATCTGTGCATTATATGAACTGCTTTGGGTAGGGAAGCTATTTGTCATCTGCTCCACTAAAACATGTCCTTTCTAACCTTTCGTAGATATATTTCAACAATTATGATTTTCTGTAAAAATTATAACCTTCTGATGAGATTCAGTTAGTCTCCGTCGATCATACTTCCTGCACTATATAGTATTTTACCCGATGCGTCAAACCCAACTTTCAGGCTGTAATCTCAATACGGTTCCCATCCGGGTCTATCACCACGCTCTCATAATAACCGTCCCCTGTACGGCGCGGACCATCCACCACGCGGTACCCGTCTTTTTGCAAACGATCCGTCAGCTCGTCCACAATTTCTTCACTTTCACACGCAAATGACAGGTGACTGTAGCCAATAAACACCTCACCATTCTTGTTAATAGCATCGGCAATTCCCGGTCGAGTCATCAGCTCAAGTCGTGCACCCGATGAAAAGTCTAAGAAGTATGATTCGAATTGCTTGGCAAGGTTACGATACTTGCTTCCTGCTCTCGCCTGAAAATATATTTCATAGAACTCTCTCATCTGCTCTAGGCTATTCGTCCATATGGCGATATGTTCGATATGCATGCTCATGCTCCGTTTATAGTGTGATCAATGTCAAAGCCAGCAGGCATAGGATTATCCCTGCCCATTGTGCTAATGACACCTTTTCTTTCAAAATGATGCTCGCCAGAATAACTGTCCCTACAGGGTAAAACGAGGAGAGTAATGCTGCGATATCCAGGCGGGTATATTGGGTGGCAAGCAGGTAAAAGATATTCCCACCCGTATCCAGTACCCCAGCAATAATGGCAACCGGATTGGAAGTAAGTCCTGGTATTGGAAGGTGATTAATTCGCAGCATGATGAGTGATATGCCGAGCGTTATCGTTCGGGCAATCAGTACTGGTGCAAAGACCTGCCCTTTGTCCACCAGTGAAATAAAGAGAAAAAAGCCCCCAAACCCTATTCCAGATAGGAATGACAGTATCATGCCTTCCTGAAAGGATTTATCGGTTGCGTCAGGCGATCTGCTCACCAGCCAGATGCCCAGAAATGCCAGAACGAAACCAATCAGCTGTATAGTTTTAGGTAAACCGGCAGAAATCAGCCCAAAGAGAACCGGTATTGCTGCGCAGGTGATGGCTGAGGTCGGTGCCACGCTGGCTGTATGTCCCATGGATAGTGCCCGGTACAGTGCAGCCATCCCCAACGCGCCAGCCAATCCCGCCATCGCTGACCAGAAGATGCTGCGTCCTGAAGGGATCCCCTCTCCGCGGATGAATACGCATATCACCAGTACGACCACCCCGGAGAGTGCTGCTAGCATCAGCACCTGATACTGGTTGCTCTTACGTGCCGCCTGCCCGCCTGAGAAGTCCCCACTTCCCCACACCGCTGCTGAAGTGATGGCGAATAGAATCCCTATGATATCGGTGGGTAGCATTCAAAATCCCTATGCGTATGGCAATGTTAGGATGGTCGCGAAGATGGTTAAGTTTATCACTAACAGGGAGTGCATTTTTCATCCGTTCACTGCCACCCTTGAGCGGTGTTCGTGGCATTATTTGTTATGCTTTGTGTGATATAAATATTGGCACAAGAAAGCTCTTTCTAATGTCTGCCAACAACATCACCCGCTTGCTGGACGCAAAAAAGATACCATATACAGTCTTTGAGCTGCCTCCTCAGAAATTGGGAGCACTTGAAACAGCAAACTTGCTCAAAATACCGATTAAACAGGTATTCAAGACTATTGTCGTCAATCGCGAAGGTAAAGGCAAGCCTATCCTGGCAGTAGTGCCAGGCTCTGCTGAAGTGGATTTAAAATTACTTGCGAAAGCCTTGGGTGAGAAAAAGCTGCATCTGCCCACTGAACGCCAGGCTGAACAGCTCACCGGCTTGCAGGCTGGTGGTATTTCACCATTGGCATTAATCAATAAAGGTTTCCAGGTTGTGCTGGATTCAAGTGCAAAGGAATTTCGAGAAATCCATATTTCTGGTGGGCAGAGGGGGCTAAATATCCGCCTGCCAGTGGAAGCTTTAGTCAGTCTCACCCATGCACGTGTGGAAATAATTATCAACATTAGCCAGGCTGGGTTTCCAGTCTGATAATTATTTTTACAAATATCCTCGCGCTTGCAGCCAAAGCAAGGAAGGTTCTAAATCATTCGCACTAGTCTCAATGGTCCATAACGCATTGGGGGAATGCATTAATAGCAGGTCAAGGACTTCGCTTACATTGATCCTGCCCTTGTCAAGCCTCCAATGGTCATCCAGGATGCCATTGTTATTGTGCAAGTGGACGTAACGGATCCTATCCCCGAGACTTGTGATCCAGTCCGCCAATGTTTTGGATGAATTTGCGAACACATGCCCGATGTCAAGACAAACCGTCAACCGTTCACCCTCGAATGCCTGGTCCACCCGGTCGATCAGCTCCACCAGGGTTGTGAAATCATCTTCATAGACATTCTCCAAATGTATAAAATTTGGGGCAGGTTTATCAGCGAGAAAATCAATCCAGAAGTCAAGTGAGTTTTGAATCCATATGTCGCGGGGATACGTCTTGGGGAAAAATCCCGAATGCAGGACGAGATGCTGGGCACCGATCATTTGTGCCAGCTCAAATCCCTGCTGAAATCTGGCCCGAGCTACCTGGCGCACCCATGGATCCCGGCTGGCGGGTACCAGCTCTGAAAACGGACCATGCAACCCAAGCAGTGGAATGGTGCTCACTTTCTGGTGGATCTCTAGTGCCAGGGAAGGAACCCGATCCAAGTTTTCCGGGATGGCGAACTCCAACACTTCCAAGCCGACCTGATATTTAACAGCTATCGGAATAACCTGATCCAATGCAGTCCAATCGGATAGCAAGATTTTCATTGAGCTCCCTCTGTAAATATACGAGTTAAATCAACCCAACAACTCTAGTCTGCCTCATCATATTATGAAGCTTGATTCCCAAGTTTAGCTTACGGGTGTGCCATCATAGACCGGCAGGAGGATGGTTACCTCCAGACCTTGGGGTGAGCGATTCCGGGCTGTGATCTTCCCTCCCTGGGCTTCGACGAGCTGCCGCGCAATGGATAAACCCAATCCGGCGCCGCCGGTAGACCGGGCGCGCGATTTTTCACCACGCCAAAACCTGTCGAAGATATGGGTCAACTCTTCTTCGGGGATGCCTGGTCCACCATCTGCCAAAATCAGTTTGACGTTATTCTCTAGATGGCGAATGGTCAAGTCAATTGAGCTGCCTTCGGGTGTAAAACGCAAGGCATTGTCGATAAGGTTCCCGATCACCTGTTGAAAGCGCTGTGGGTCTACCCTCACATCAGGTAGATCTGGTTCTGCCTCCAAATGCAGGTGGACGTTCCTCTCACCTGCTTGGGCCGAGAATAATCCTAGAATGGTCTCTGCCAGCTCAGATAATCTGACAGGCTTCATCTCGAAACGCAGCTGGTTGGCATCCGCCAATGCCAATAGTCGTAAATCCTCCACCAGGCGCTCTAGCAGGTAGGTTTCTTCCAGGGCAGGAGCAATATGCGCTTCATCCGGTGGATAAACTCCGTCCAGTATGCCCTCCAGCCTGCCTCGCAGGATGGTGATCGGAGTGCGTAGTTCATGGGCAATGTCAGCAAATAAGTTGCGCCTTTGGATGTCAGAGCGTTCGAGCTCCGCCGCCATATGGTTGAAGTGGTCACTCAGGGCAGATAAATCATCATTTCGAGCATGCACTGGTACACGCGCCGTCAGGTCACCATGTGAAACAGCTTGTGCTGCCGCGATCACCTCTGAGAGAGGATTGATCATACGGCGCATCAGTAACAGACCAATGATCAACGTCAATATGCCTAGCAGCACCGAGATTACCGCGGTCGGACCGATCAGGTAGTAAACTAGCTGGAATGGTCGGGGGAGTGTGCCATGATCCATCAACAATGTCCCCACTAATGCACCATTGATGGTTAAAGGTAATACCAATTCATCTGACTGAGCAGTGAATTGAGCACCAACCAATGCGCTGTTTATTGAGCCGTGATCGAGCACCACTCTCCCGCTGGCATCTAGCAGAATAGTCCGTTCCCAATCTGGCTGCAAAGCCCGTATGGATGTGTTGGTGCGCTCTTCCAACACGCTCTCCACACCCTGCCAGCTGCCGTGACCCAGGTAATAGGTTTCCAGGATGATGGCGGTCGGTGAGCGGTAGAATGGATTGGAGCCAGTATTCCTAGCGACGACGATTGATGAAACCAATAAGATGAACAATACAGTCAGAAAGACGACGATGCCAAACGAACGCAGCAGGAGCATTAATAATCGGCGGCGGATGGATTGGATAGATTGGGCATCTTCCTGTTTCATCCGCCTGCCTCGATGAACTTATATCCTGCCCCGTGCACAGTAATGATGTAGTTCGTCTCGCCTTCCAATGGTTCGATCTTGCGACGCAGGTTGCGTATATGCGAGTCAATTGCACGCTCATAGCTCTCGAACGCCACCCCACGCACTGCGGTCAATAATTGCGCACGCGAAAAGATGCGCCCGGGCTGGCTTGCCAGGGTTGCCAGCAGCTCGAACTCGGTTGGGGTGAGCGGGACCTCGCGATCGGGGAAACGTGCACTGTAATGCCCACGGTCAAGAATCAGGTCTCCGGCATGAATGACTTCAGCTTGAGGGTTGCCTGTCCCCCGGCGGAGCACTGTGCGTACGCGTGCTACCAGCTCGCGTGGGCTAAAGGGCTTGGTCATGTAATCGTCTGCACCCAACTCTAAGCCGATGAGCTTGTCAGTTTCTTCCACTCGCGCCGTAAGCATGATAATCGGTACATTGCTTTCCCGTCTTAACTCGCGGCATACGTCCAGTCCATCCATTTCAGGCATCATCAGGTCGAGGACTACCAGGTCGGGCTGGCTTCTGCGAGCGATGGCTATACCGGTGGAACCATCATAAGCATGTGCCACCTCGAAGCCGGCTTTAACCAGGTAGTCCTGGCAAATTTCTACGATCTTCGGCTCATCATCGATCACTAGAATCTTCTTGACCATATTGTCTCCATTATCGCATAGAACTGCCCTCGACAGTAGAGGCACGCTGGACCTGGAATATATTCAGTATCGTGCCCTTACGCCTTAGTCGCCCTATAGATCACTATCATGAGCTGGTACATACGATTTTCTCGCAGCCGGTAAGAGAAGTAGAACGATCACTGCCACAGCCAGGAGTATACGAACCAGGTTTTCGATCAATATCATCGCTGAGAAGATACGTAGCAATCCTGGAATTGCCAATAAGATTAACAATACTGCCAGCACAATGGCTAAGATTGCACCCCACCGCTTACTTTTGAACAAGCCGATGGCAGCTACCACTGACAGTACAAGCATCACGATATCCAGGCCAATCGTGACTGGTCTGATCAAGCGAAATAACCTGGCAAAGCCCGTGCCAAACTGTTGGTTGGGAGTAAAGTTGGGCGTTGTCCCCTGGTTATTTTGGTTATTAGTTAGTCCATTGGATGGGAACCCATTTTGAGGAAACCCATTCTGTGAAGTCGAGTTCCTGTTTCGGAATTGACCTGCCACAAACTGCCGGTTGCCAAGACCTCTCCCTAGCAGACCATACTGGCTGGCAATCCCAAGACCTGCCACAAACAAGCTCAAAACGATTAATAAGATGGCTGCGATGGTGACCACAGCTGGTCTTTTTGTGTCCATAGTAGATACTCCTTTATAAATACCATTCCTGCGATGCTGCAACATTAATAAGCAATACCTTCTTTGATACAGTAGGGGCATGATAGTAAACATCCGGAAGAATGCCAGCATCCATGAGGATGATAGTGCTCCGACTCAATCATATTTATTCATATCGCAGCGCTTCAATAGGTCTCAAAGATGCTGCCTGATAAGCCGGATAAATCCCGAAGAACAATCCCACCAGCGCCGCGAAGAAGAATGAATACAGGATGACATCCAACGAGACGTATGTGGTGATCAATCCAGTCAGTGTGACGATTCCAGCAATACCCGCGCCTAGCAGGATGCCTATCACCCCGCCGAAAAGACTCATGGTGACCGTTTCGACCAGAAATTGCATCAAAATAGCCGAGCGTCTGGCTCCAACCGCTTTACGCAGACCAATCTCACGTGTGCGTTCACGTACGGAGACCAGCATGATGTTCATGATGCCAATACCACCTACAAACAGGGAGATACCAGCGATGGCTGCCAGGAAGGTAGTGAGCGTGGTGCTGATGGCGTTCAGAGTGCTCAGGAACTGATTTTGGCTGGAAACAGAGAAAGGCAATGTATCGTGTAGAGTAAGTCCATGATTTCTCCGCAGGATGTACTCGACCTGGCTGATCACACTGCTCACGGCATTTGGGTTGGTAGCCGAGAGCGAGATGCTTGAAAGTATGCGCTTACTGTTCTCCAGCGCCCTGCCGCCAAATAGACGGCTATAACCTGTCTCAAGGGGGATTAAAATGACCTCGTCCTGGCTGAAAAAACCTGTTGAGCCCTTGGATGCCAGAACACCAATCACAGTAAAGTTGATCCCGTTGATCGTGATATCTCGCCCCATTGGGTTTAAACCGCTGAACAGATCTGTGGCCGCTTGTGAGCCGAGGATGACAACCCGGGATTCGGCGGAATTGTCACTATTGTTGATAAAACGCCCTTGAGCTATTGTGTAGGCATTGATCGAGGCGAACTCTGGAGTGACACCCGTAATCGTGAATTGCGATTGATTAGCGCCATACATCACTTGTGCAGAGGTCTGGTAGACTGGTGCAATCCCAATCACATTACTCGTATCCTTCGCGATTGCTTGGTAGTCTGAGTAATATAACGGCGTGGGCTGAGCACCGACACCAGCCTGGCGTACGTTACGGGCAGATGATACGGAGATCAAGTTTGAGCCCAGGCCTTCCACCGTGCTGGTCACACTGCGGGTGGCCCCACGACCGATCGCCATAAGAGCGACTACAGCCGCCACTCCTATGATGATGCCTAGCATAGTTAGCCCTGAACGCAGCTTATTAGCTAGCAGGGCACGGAATGATATACGGATACTTTCTAAAATGTTCATGGTTATTTCTCCTTCAAGCTTTAATCAACGCCTGAGAGGTTTTCCTTGGTTTAAATTCAATTATTCTGCCACAGCTTCCTCTGGGCGAGGCGTACCCGCTGACAGAGGATGAGCAACTGGCACATCACTGATGATCTTGCCGTCCACCAGACGGATGATGCGCTGGGTGTGGCGTGCGATGAATGCATCGTGAGTGACGTACACCACGGTTTGCCCGTGTTCTTCATGCAGTTTCTGGAACAAGCCAATGATCTCTTCACCGGTTTTGGTATCCAGGTTACCGGTCGGCTCATCTGCCAACAGGATGGTGGGATCATTGACCAGGGCTCGTGCGATAGCCACTCGCTGCTGTTCACCTCCAGAGAGCTGGTTTGGGCGATGGTGAATACGGTCTGCCAGCCCCACAATTTCTAGAGCAGCCTTAGCTTTCTCGGTGCGTGCTTTTCCATGCACGCCATCATAGAGCAAAGGCAGCATTACATTTTCAAGAGCACTCGTCCGCGGCAGAAGGTTAAACTGCTGGAAGACGAAACCCACTTTACGGCTGCGTACCTGAGCTAGCTGGTTATCGTTAAGTTTTTCGACAGGCTTACCTTCCAAGCGGTAAACCCCTTGGGTGGGTACGTCCAGGCAGCCTAGGATAGCCATCAGCGTGCTTTTTCCCGATCCGCTCGGACCCATTATTGCCGCCATCTCACCAGCCTGGATGTGCAAATTGATGCCATCCAGGGCAAGCACCTTACTTTGACCCATTCTATACATTTTGGTGACGTTCTCAAGTTCGATCATAATCTCAACCTCTGAGGAAGATATCTTAGCGATTTATGGTACGAAGAAACGACCACCGCCACCACCACCACTGTTAGTGCCCGTGGAAGTGCTGGATAACAACCCAACCGTTTCACCTGACTTCAAGTCTCCAGTAACGATTACCATATTATTGGGCAAGATCTGACCGCTCACGACAGTCACCTGTTGCGAGCTGCCGTTCGAGCCAACCACATACACATATTCACCTTGAGAGTCGCTCCCTACGGCATTAACTGGCACAGTCAGCACAGTCTGCGGTTGCCCCGCCTGGATGGTCACGTCGGCAGTAGCACCGATAAGGATCGTCGGATCAGATTGATCAAGAATAACGCGCACGTCGTAATAGACTACTCCCTGACTGGAGGTGCCCACTGGATTGATATAAGAAACAGAGCCAGTCAATGCCAGGTTGGGTATTGCTTCCAATGCGATGGTAGCCTTATCACCGACACTCAGCTCTACCACATGCGATTCGTCGATCTGTAGGTCAACGAATAGTTTAGATCGATCCACTAACACAATGGCAGGCGTGGTCTGCGCTACACCATCTCCAGGCAGGTAGCCTACGGTAGTCACTTCTCCGCTAAAGGGAGCAGTCAGCGTGAGGCTGTTGACTTCTGATTGGGCAGATTGCACTTTTGCCTGGGCAGCAGCTAAATCATCGGGATTAGGAGAGCGTTCCAGCTCATAAAGCGTGGTTACTGCGCTGTTCAATTGCTGAGTGGCATTCTGATACGCGGACCATACAGTGTTCAGGTTGATGGCTAAACCAAAAACCGAATTGCTCGAATCATTAATTTGGGCCTGGTCAGTAGCAATCTGGGCTTGGAGTAATTGAATTTGAGCTTTTGATGAGGCGATGTTGGCATCCGCGGCTGCAATTTCGGATGCACTAAAATAAGATGTACACCAGTTAAGATTCGCCGCAGCAGTCTGTAATGCTTGCCACTCGGGGCTGTTGGTCAGGTGCGATGACCGTTCATATCTATTCAATGCCTTATCATAGGCATCCTGGTAATCAGAGATGGTAGCATCCGTACAGCGTTTACCATTCATCCCGGCACGCGAGTTAATTTGATCCTGTAATGTGGATTGTGTACTGATCAAACTGGATTGCTTTGATGCCAGGTCAGTTTGGAGCTGAGCTAAGTTTACGTTCGTATTCGCCGTACTCGTGACCACTAATCCAATGAAGTCAGACGCTGTTGCATCATAAGCAGTTAATTTATCCGAGAGGGCATTGACCTCTTCTACAATATTCGCTGGTAGCCCTGCTTGTAAATCATTTTGCTTGGTCTGGCTATCTTGGACGGCAGTCTGCAGATCCGTAACTTTCTGAGCAAGAGCTGTGTCGGTTGGATGGATGCTTGCGTTGTCTCCAGCTGCTGTCAGCTGAGCCTGTAGCTGGCTAGTATTACGCACTGCCTGGTAGTATGCCTGAACATCTATCGTGGCGTTCGCTAATGGCATATTATTTTGAGCAGTATCCAGGGCGGTCTTGCTACCTAACCAGTTGTTATATAAGGAAGCATCCGTTGCGGTCTGGTTACTGATGATGGCATTTGACAGGGCAGCTTGCGCCTGTTGGTAGTTGGTATAGGCGGTTGACAGGGCTTGTTCCGCATTGGCAACTGTGGACATATCAGGGTTGGTTAGCTGATTAAGGGCGTTTTGTGCATTGGTTAGATCAGTCTGGGCAGTCTGCAGGTTCGCGGGTACTGTGGTTGGGTCAAGACTCATCAGCATATCTCCTGTTTTGACAGTCTGCCCAACCTGGACCTTGCTTTGAGCCACCGTGCCTGTTGTCGAAAAGCTCAATGTTGCTATGTGCTGGGGTTGGATTTGGCCCGTGCTTTCCACTGTGTTAGTGAAATTTGTCTGGGCGACTGTGCCATAACCAGTGAATCCACCCGATGTCGATCCGGATTGGGCATTGGCTGCTACTGAACAGCTAGCCAGAACCAGTGAAAGCAGTACGATAATCGACAGCACTGCATATGTACGTTTATTACGAAACATGTTTTCCTCCTGAAGTCGGAAATTTTAAATCTATGTCTCCCTTTGGTATTACAGTCTTGTAACCAGGATTAAGCATATTCTTTAATTGTGCAGAAATTGTGCAGAAAGGCGGGAAAATCGTCGAAAATACCTTACAATATTTCTAAAATCTATCCGATCTAGATTAATAAAACTATAGGAAAGTGTGTTTGTTCTAAAGGTGACTTACTAGTAATTAAAACCAGCCCTTATCGATGGGCTGGTTATTAGGTGTTTGAATAAAGCACGATATTTATTTAGTTATCTGACAGACCCATCTCCTGCCGTAGTGACATGAACACATCCACCACCCGAGGGTCGAAGGATTTCCCTTTTTCGTCCAGGATGTATTGGACAGTTTTTTTCTTCGTCCACGACTTTCGATATGGTCGGTCTGAGGTCAGTGCATCATAGACGTCTGCTACGGCGAATATCCGCGCTGCTAATGGGATCTGTTCGCCTTTCAGCCCGCGCGGGTAACCGGTGCCATCCCACTTCTCATGATGACAACCAGGGATGTCTAATGCTGGGCGTAGATAATTGATCGGGGCCAGCATCTCGAACGCGTATTGCGTATGCATACGCATGATCTTCCATTCTTTTTCGGTAAGTGGGCCCTGTTTAAGCAGGATGGTATCTGGAATGCCCATCTTTCCCATATCATGCAACAGAATCCCCCTACGCATATGCACAAGGTCAGCTTCACTCATCCCAATCGCCCGCGCCAGATATAAGGCGATATCGATGACTCGCTTGGTGTGGCCTTCGGTTACTCTGTCCCGCATATCGAGAGCGCGTGACCAACCCTCAATAGTGGCATCGTATGCCAGGCTGAGCTCGAGATTAGACCGCTGCAGGTTGGCGAATAATTGCGAATTATCGATCGCAATCGCCACCTGCCCGGCAAGTGTTTCTAGAAACTCCACCCATTCTGTTCCTCTTTCGCAGGGTGTGCGCTGGTAAACCTCCAGCACTCCTTTGACTTCCCCTTTAGCGATCAGTGGCGCTGCAGCGTAGGTTGTAAATCCTTCGTCCAGGAATATATCTGCTCGTAATAAGTTAGGCATAACTGCTTGCAGGTCGGGAATATGGATCGTATGACGTTCCATGATTTGCTGACCTACTACCCCTTCCCCTAATAAAAAGCGGCTTCGTTCTATCGCTTTGGTTTTAAAACCCCTCCCAACCGAGAACTCCAATGCGTAGCTGTGTGGATTGAGCAAGAGTACATCTGCGGCATCCACATTCAATTGGGTCACGATTTGGTACAGGATGATATTCAAGATCGCCCGCAAGTCAAAGCTGGAGGCAATCGCCGCGTCGATGGTCCGCAAAGCCTGTACTTGCTGCAGATGACGGTCGGTCTTTTCAAATAAGCGTGCATTTTCCAATGCTGCCGCCGCACGTTCTGCCAGAAGATGGCAGGTAGAAATTTCCTCAGTGGACGGAGTATACGGAGTTAAGCTGCTTAATGTGATCAGACCGATTACATGCTCCCCACATACCATTGGGTATGCAAAAAAAGCCTTGATGTCTGGACGTACCAGAATCTGGCGAATGGACGGTTCCTGACTATCGATATCCGAAATAATGAGCGGCTCACCAGTTTCGATCAGTTTCCGGATGACCGGTAATGTTAGCCAGACGCGCAGCTTACCTGAGCCTGTCGGCAAGCCAGTTTGGGCGGTAAGGACGGCTTCATTGTTTTCTGCATCAATCAGCATGACGGTGCTGGTCGCACTATCCATGATCTCTGTTGCCCGTCTGACCAACGTATCCAGCACTTCGCTCTCTTTCCGCAGGGAAGCCAATTCGGTGCCCAGCTGCAGAATCTGGGTCAGGCGCGCTGCGCGACGTTTTTCTGCTTCATACAAGCGTGAATTCTCAATCGCCACGGAAACCGTATCCGCAATGGTCGTAAGTAGTTCCAACTCTCTTTCGCCGTAGGCGTTTGGGCTGTAGGATTGGACAGATATCAAACCCAAGACGTCCTCTCCGAGTAGCATTGGAACACCCAACCAGGATCGCGATGGCTGTCCGGTTCCCCATAATGTCATCGTTGGCAGATTATCTTTCTCAAGTTCGTAATCATGGATAAGTAATGACTTTTTGTTGTTTACTACATAGGCAGTCAGGGCGTTGCCAAGTGGACGCACATGTGGAGGCTCATGCACATCACGATCCACCCGAATGCGGAATTCAAGCTGATCAGTAAGCCGGTCATATAAAGCCACAAAGAATGAGTCTGAAGGGACTGCGATTATGATTTCGTGATATATGATTTCCAGCAAGTTGTCCAGGTTCAGTGTGGAGCTGACAGCACGTGCAATCCGGTTCAGCAAAGCCATACGCTCTGCGTATCGGCGGGTATCATCCAGGCTAACCCGTAGGGCATCTTCTGCCTTTTTACGTTCAATGGATACGGCAACCTGAGTTGAGACGAATTCCATCAAGTCGAGGTCATCCTGGTTATAGAGGATTCCCCCGGTATAACTCTGAGCTACCATCACTCCCGTCACCCGGTCTTCTGACCTTAAAGGTACACCGATCCAGTCAATCGAATCTGACCCAACGGCTTCAACTTCTCCTTGTTTGATAAGCTTCTGAAAGACTTCTTCAGGTGCCCAGAGTGGTTTTTTCGTCCGCAGCACAAATTCTGTCAATCCCCGCTCAGGTTTGGCTGGCGGAGGAGGTTGGTCATATAGATCGACATAATATGGGAAACTAAGCAAATCTTCGAATGGATCGTATAAGGCGATGTAAAAGTTTTCAACCGGCATCAGCTCACCCAGGATGCGGTGAATGGAGTGGTAAAGTTCTTCCAGGCTGCCGGTCGTTACCACCGCCTGAGATATTCTATAAATTGCCTGTTGAACTTGTTCAGCTCTCTTCGCTTCAGTGATATCCCGATAGAGCCCTATTGAGCCATAGGTAGTACCATGCTCATCTTGCAACATGACAGCTGAATCAAACACCCAATGAATTTTGCCATCGCGGGCTTGTATACGATACTCGCACTTCCATATCGAGTTAGTTTTTTCACCCTTGTATTCTTTTTGAATAGCTCTATCCCCTGAGTATCCCGATGGGTCCCCCACAGGGTTAGCCTCAAGGATCAGGTCTTCCCATATTTTTGCAGTAAATTCTTCGGCTCCGAATCCCGTGATCTCTTGGATACCCTCTCCGATGAAATCATAATGGATGGTTATTCCACCGTTTGAGTATGATTGATAATAAGGTACCCCACCAGTGGACTCGATAGCTTGCCGGTAAATTGCGACCGATTCCCGTAGTGCTTGCTCTGCTCGTTTGCGTTCATCTAGCTCTTGGGCTGCCGCCTCATATAGCCGTGCATTTTCCACTGCCAATGCTGCGTGGTTGGCAAATAGGCTCAGCTGGTCCAGGTCACTCTGGATAAACTGCTCCTGCCGTAGCACGTGTAATACTCCATTCACCTTTCCTTGCCAGATCATCGGCGCACTGATCATCGCTTGTAAGGGTGGGTCTTCGTTTTCGAACTCCTTAGCTTTTCCCGACCACTTCGCGTTGTTTTTGATGATCATTGGCTTGCTAGATTTTGCAACTTTGCCCGCTACTCCCTCACCATAGTGCAAAACGGTGCCGGTATAGTCTTTTTGGGTATTGTAGCTGACGACACACCTGACAGTCTGCTCAATGGGATCAACCAGGTATAACATTCCATTATTGGCACTCAAAAGTGTAGCTGCACGCTCCACAATCAGGTTTAGCAGGTCCGGCAACGAATGCCGTGCCGTAAGATTGAGTACCGTTTCCTGCAAAGCAGAAAGCTCAGCGGCACGGTGCACAAGCTCCATCTCCGTTTGTTTACGATCCGTGATGTCAATAATATACCCTTGCCAGAACAAAGGTTTGTTGGTCGCGTCGCGGATCAACAAGGCTTCATCATGGACCCACTTGATCTGCCCATCCCGGGTGAGAATACGATATTCTTCTTTGTATGGTTCGCCTGTAGCCTCAGTGCGAATGTTTTCAGCCCAGACTCGCTCCTGATCTTCCTTCTGGATGATCTTAACCCACAGATCACGATCAGCGATCCACTCTTCGGGAGTGTATCCCGTAATTAACTCAACTCGTGGGTTAATATACAAGGTTTGATTATATTTCCCTACCGAGTCAGTGTAAATAATTGCCGGGATTTGTTCCAACATAGCCCGATAGCGTAACGCTACCGCAGTGTCTGACTTGTTTTCTTTCCTGGGTGACTTGTTACGCGGTTTGAGGTTACCGTTTTTCTTGAATGCAGGAATTTCTAGGGCTGCCAATTTATTTTGCATCTGGGAACCTCCAAAATGAGAGGTTGCAATAACTACACCATTCCAACATGCTGAATATTGGTCGCGGATTCGGTAACGTAGAGGTTATATTATAAGAAGCTTATGACCAAATGTAGGTTGGAGTTGATTATCACTTATGCAAGGTATTGTGCCGCCTGGTAACGTAGCACCGAAATCTACGGATAAATGCCCTAAATCAACGAAAAAACCCTGCTGGGAGTGCATACCGGCAGGGTTTCCAAGAGGTTATCTGCATGTTTACGAAAAGGCTGTGATCGCCCTCCAAGCCAGCATGCCCTCGCCGAAATTCGGGTCGAGCAGGTGTGATTCTAGCTGACTGACATCGCTTTTTTGCGTCATCAGCGCATGCAGGATTCCGGCAGCCTTGATATCTCCCACCAGCTGAAAGCCCTTCAGCTGGTTTTCCTGAAGGTAGATGGTGCGCAGGCTGTTATTATGCTGTTCACGTAGGATGCGATCTCCCTGCTTTTCACCAGCGGCTATGATGGGCAGCCCAAGGTGTTTCAGGCTGTTCATGCGTTCAGCGCCTTCATATTTCACTGGATAACCAGCCAGGTTCATACCCACTACTCGCCCCTGCTCAATGGCATTGGGGAAAATTGCATGCACGAGTACCTCACCTGTAAGAAGGTTGGGTGATTCAATACAATCACCTGCCGCGAACACATCCGGGGCACTTGTCATCAGGTAATCATTAACTGTGATGCCCCTTTTTGAGGTGATACCGCTGCCTTGTAGCAAGTCTACATTGGGCATGACGCCAGTGGCTGCGATCAGCAGGTCAGCCTGGAGTACCTCGCCCGACTCAAGCCTGACGCCATTCGCTCGACCATTTCCCACGAAAGCTGAGGCTTTGGTCTTCAAACGTACGTCTATACCATGTGAAAGCATCAAGCTGAGCGCAATGGTGGCAGTCTCTGCATCCAGCATGGCCGCCATCACCTGGTCGAGCATCTCAATTTGGGTCACCTTCACTCCCAGCTCTCGCAATAGTAAGGCAATCTCCATTCCGATGAAGCCCGCCCCAACGATGAGTGCTGAGCTGGCTTCCCCTGAGCGTACCTTACCCACTAGTTTTTCAGCTGCACTGAGTGACTTGAAATTATAAATCCCTGGTAAATCCACACCAGCGAGTGGTGCATACAGGCGCGCACCGGAGGAGATAAGCAGCCTGTCATAGCTCAATAACTCACCGCTGGCTAAGCGAATACGATGAGCTTCCGGTTCGATCGCGGCCACATGTACTCCACTGCGGTAATCCACGCCGGTCTGGTATGGCCAATCGCTTGGACGCCACAAGTGATTGTCTGTACCGAGGATAAAGTGATCCGCCATAGCCGGTGGAGAATAGGGCAGATAGGGCTCGTCAGTGAGCATGGAAAGCTCCGCCTGACGATCGAAGGTACGCACCGTTTCCGCTGCAGTCACACCCGCAGGTCCGGCGCCTATGATGATGATTTTCATAAAGCCCTCCAGTCGGTCAGCCTTTATTCGGCTGACACTATCTCTCAGGCTGAGCTAAACCACTTGCAGCTCAGGTTCCGGTAAGGCGATAGTTGCGGGATCGATCGCCGGTATGCCTAATCCCTGGCGCTTCTTTTCGATGTGCCTGCGGATGAGCACCGCCGCCCGATTCGGGTCTGGCTCGACGGCGAAAGTGGCTCCAAAGACGCCCTCCAGCCCCTCGGTGAGCAGCTTAACAATATTCGGACTGCCAAAGACGGGTGGGGCAATCCCCAGCACGGTGAAGATACCCGACGCAACCACATAGACTCCAATGGCGACCGCTTTCTCAGAATACCACTCTGGTGCTGCGCCCGCCAGGGGTAGTGCACTGATATCCACACCCAGGGTATTTGCCAGTGCCGCTCCCAGCGCGATGATGCGACTGTTATCCACACAGCTACCCACGTGGAGCACAGGCGGGATACCCAGCGCTTTACACACTGCTTTCAAGCCCGGTCCTGCCAGCTCTGCCGCTTCGGGCACCATTAAGCCTGCTTTACCGTCCGACGGTGGCACAACCAGTGACCAGCACCAGGATGTCATTCTCGATTAACCGCTTGGTCAGCTCGGTGTGACCCAAATCCTGCCTGATCTTCGGGTTGTTGCACCCCACCACACCCACCGCACCACGGATACTGCCAGCTACGATAGCATCGATGAGTGGTTTAGGTGTCCCACCCAGCGCCGATAGGATGGCTTCAATTGAGAAGCCAGTCATCACCGGCACAGAGCTAACGGGGATGCGCACACGCGATGGGATGCGGTTACTGAAATTTTCAACCGCCATACGCACGATTTGCTTACCAATTGCCAAACCATGCTGTGCGTCGAAACTGATGTGCTCGACGCCCGGGAATTTGGCTTTGTCGAAAGTGCTGATGACCTTGGTATGGAAGCATTTGGCGGTTTCAGCTACAGCCGGCATGATGCACTGGTAATCCACTACCATCATTTCCACTGCTCCGGTAATGATGCACAGCTCTTGCATCAGGTGGTTGCCTGCCATCGGGATTCCCTTGCGCATCAGGACTTCATTGCCGGTGCAGCACAACCCAGCCAGGTTGATACCCTGCGCACCCTTGGATTTTGCCAGCTCTAGTAGCTCGGGGTCTTGCGAGGCAGCCACAATCACTTCCGAGAGCATCGGGTTGTGTCCATGCAGGATGATGTTCACCTGGTCAGCTTTGATCACTCCCAGGTTCATCTGTGACATTTTAGGTGTAGGCACACCAAACAGCACGTCCGATAACTCGGTGGCCAGCATCGAGCCACCCCAGCCATCGCTCAGAGCGGTACGCACAGCTTGCAAAAGGATATTGACCCAGTCATTATCCACACCCATATTGGTACGGTGAAGCATCTCTACATTCTCACGGTCGATGCCGCGTGGGTATGTCGCCGTCTTGCGCCACAGATCCTGGCGAGCTTGTGGGGCTCGCTTGGCTAGCACCAAGCCGTCATGACGCATGCCAAAATCTTCCATCATTTGCCATGCAAGGGCATGGGCCACTTCCTGGTCATTTTTGCCCTCCGTGACGATCCCATATTCCGCTGCCAGCCGGCGTAGCTTTGCTGAATCACTGATTTTATAAACATCCGTTTTGCCTTCACCCACCAGGTGCAGCGTCTCGAGGATATCCCGTCCGTGATCGCTGTGTGCAGAGGCACCCGCCGCGACCATGCGCGCCAGGTTGCGTGCCACGATGATGTCAGCGTCTGCTCCGCATACACCTTTCTGCGGGCCATCCCCAAAGGGATCCACCCTGCAGGGTCCCATGGTGCAGATGCGGCAGCTGGTACCTAGTTGGCAATAGCCGCATTGTGGTTCTTGCTTGGCTAGGCGGTCCCAGACCGTCTCGATGCCTTCACGATGGGCAATATCCATCATTGCCCATGTGTCCTCATTGATACTGTATTTCTTATATCCATTTCCACTGAACGGTGTCATGGCTCATGCTCCTTTCTCACCACTGGCATTCAAGTGGCTGATCTCAGCCCCATAAGCATGCCAGGCTTCCACATTGGCAGGGATATGTACCATCTCCCCTGAAATCTGCCCGACCGCCACGGATACAACCTCCGAGTAGCGCGTACGGGCGGTTTTTACCATCTCGTTGATTTCTCCCCACTCCAACGCGCCCACCTTGCAGGCTTCCACGCAAGCTGGAGTTGCTCCGAGGCGCTGTCGCTCAATGCAATGGTCACATTTGGTAGCTACCGCTGGCCGGCCTTGTGCTGACCCTGAGGCATAATATGTGATTACATCGAACGGGCACACGATGGCACACATACCGCATGCGATGCATTTTTGTGGGCTGAGATACACGATTTCGGGGTGATCTGCCGGGCGTGAGATGGCTGCTGTGGGGCAAGCCATCTGGCATGGAGCCGGGTTGCAGTGACGGCACTTGTTGGGGAAGGCTGAGTTGAGCACCATCCCAGGCTCAGCATGAATGCGAGGCTTGGGTGTGGGTGATTCGAACACGGCCAGGAACAGGTTTTTGGTCTGCGAGTGAGCTACTGCACAGGCTACTTCACATTGCTTGCAGCCGATGCAGCGCTCAGGATGTACAAACACAGTTTTCATTTCCAGCCGACCTCCTTTGTTGAGAATCTGAAAGAATATCTTGAACTTCAACTGGAATCTACACCATTAATCGCTTTCTTTAGGTTGAACCTCCTTTCCTTTCTATGTTCTTGTCACTGCGAGACCAGCGAATTGTGCTAATCGAAGCAGTCTTCTACTCGTCGCTCTTACCATCATTGGTGTTCTTAGTCTTAACTAACTTTCTGCTAGTTTCTTCGATATAGATTGTATAAGCAAAACTCTCCTCTCTGAAATAACTCAACTCACCTCTGCCAGGGCAATGCCATACCCCCAGGCCACCTTGCGCCTGGCGTTCGGACCACTAAAATAACGCTGGTGCAGGTCGTCACTGGTAACGTCCCGCACCTTGGTGAACCCACGGATCTCCAGGAAATCCTGCACGGTGCCCTCCGGGATGGCAAAAGTCAGTCCTTCGCCTGAGATATGTCGCACACGGCGCATCCGGTTCACCTCTCCATGCTTCACCGTGCCATCGATAAGGGCAGTATAGATATAGTCGAAGATCACCTGGCTGCCAATACCTGAATGGTGTGCAATGAAGCTCAATGTGTTCTCGATGGCTTCCGCACTCAGGTACATCACCACACCCTCCCAGATGAAAAGTGTCTTCAAGTGTTCATCGTAACCGCATTCGGGTAGTCGCCTCTCAAGTGTTTGGGTGATGAAGTCGATGCCCACATAGGTAACATGGTCAGGCAATTCTCCTAAAACTCTCCTGACCTTGGAAATTTTCACCTGCTGTGTCGCAGGATGGTCTACTTCGAAAACCCTCGCCCCTACCGCTCCATCTTGATCTTGCGATACAGCCTGCCTGAGCTGCTCGAAGCGGTAAGCGCGTGAATCGTAGCCAGCCCCCAGGATGACCAATTGCTGCAAGCCGTCTTTCAGGCATTGTTGAAGGACATCATCAATATACCGGCAGCGTGCCACCAGGAAACCCATCACCCCTTTACCCGTAGCCTCGGCATAGCCGGTATCGATGAATAAACGCATGAAGCGATAGAACACTGGATTGAGAAACTTTGCCGCGTAAGGGTCATAGCAAATGCGTACCCCCTCAGGCTTATCAGATTCGACTGCCCGGGCTACTGCAATCCCCGAAGCAGTGATGCTGGATTGCTTCTCCTTCACGTATATATGGTAGTACCAATTGCATGGAAAATCAAGAAGCAGTTATTAGGAAGGTACAAGGTAAATATGGGTATGGATATTCTGTAGGGCACGATCATTAATATCTGATTGGATTATCGTGCCCTTACGAAATAACATAGCATTACCTTTGCCTGTTCCACCTTCTGGTTAACGCAAAGGGTCCAGAAATCAAGTAGCAATTATTTAAGTACCAGATTTGGTGATTTGGAGTCTTAAAATATTGGGTTTGTCAACAAAATTCTTCTCTACATGATTTTGTCATTCTCAGTCGAATTTTGTTCAATGATCGCTGTATAAAAATGTGGCTCAATATTAGAAAAATTTAATTGTCACTTTTTCGGGTCTTGACACATTTTATCGACAGTACTATACTGCGCGGGCTCAGAAAGAGCAGGATATTTGAATGGATACTAAGGAATCTGATCGTAGTCATAAACAGTTAGCCCACCCTGCCGGTTGGAGATCACCCGTGGTAAGGTAAGGCTTTTCGTGAGATAACGGTTCTCATTGCCTGCCCCTGCGTTCCCCTCCGGCGCGGGGGCTTTCATTTCACCGGATCTGGTATCGCGAGATAATTTTCGAGCGATAAAAGGAGGTAGCTATGAGCTTCTTCGCAACCCTTCTCACCAAGCCAATGCGCTTGACGGGTGCAATGCATGGCAATGGAATCGGAATCTCTAAGCAGCTCGTTGAGAACGCTCACAAAGATCTATCGACTGTCTTAGAACAGCTCCAGACCTCCCCCAATGGTTTGACTGCCGGGGAAGTTGAAACGCGCCTGGATACCTACGGACTCAATGAGGTCGCCCGTGAGAAGCGCATCACCTGGTACATGCGCCTGTGGGATAACCTCAAGAACCCGCTCGTCATCCTGTTAGTAGTGTTGGGTATTATTTCCTACCTGACGGAGGACATTCGTGCCGCCATCATGATCTTCCTAATGGTCGTGCTTGGAGTCGTGCTACGCTACTTCCAGGAGCAGCGCGCCGACCACGCAGCCGAGGAGCTCAAAGCCATGGTCAGCACCACCGCCACGGTGGTGCGCGATGGTCTTCGCCAGGAAATCTCGCTCAAGAACCTCGTGCCTGGGGATATCGTACTGCTCTCAGCAGGCGATATGGTCCCCGCGGATGTGCGCGTGGTCAATGCTAAGGACTTGTTCATCAACCAGGCTGCCCTCACTGGCGAATCATTACCGGTGGAGAAAACCCCCAAACTTCCCGTCCCCTCGGTCAATAATGCCCTTGAGCTCGGCAATGTCTGCTTCATGGGCTCCAATATCGAGTCTGGTTCGGGTACCGCGGTCGTCCTGCAGACAGGTAGCCAGACCTATTTTGGCTCGCTCGCTAGCTCACTGACCGGGCAGCGCACCCTCACCAGCTTCGATAAAGGCATTAACCAGTTCACCATGCTGATGATCAGTTTCATGGCCATCATGGTGCCATTGGTCTTCCTGTTCAACGGTCTCAGCAAGCACAACTGGTTGGAAGCCTTCCTGTTCGCCCTGGCAGTAGCCGTCGGGCTTACCCCAGAGATGCTGCCCATGATTGTCACGGTCAACCTGTCCAAGGGCGCCATTTCCATGTCTCATAAGAAGGTCATCGTTAAACGCTTGAATGCCATTCAGAATTTTGGCGCTATGGACGTGCTGTGCACCGATAAGACTGGCACCATTACCCAGGGACGCATCGTGTTGGAGAAGCATCTGGATGTGCAAGGCAATAATTCTGATCGGGTGCTGCACTATGGCTACCTGAACAGTTACTACCAGACCGGGCTTAAGAACCTGATGGATGAAGCCATCCTCGAACATGAGAACCTGAACTTTGACCTGCAAGTGGACGAGGATTATCGCAAGATCGACGAGATCCCATTCGACTTCCAGCGCCGGCGAATGTCTGTAATCGTTGAGGATAACCTCAACCGCCACCTGTTGATCTGCAAAGGGGCGGTGGAAGAGATCATGGCTCTCTCCACCCGGGTGGAGATCAAGGGTGAGGTGCTGGAAGTGCTCCCCGAGTATGATTCGAAGCGTCGCAAGATGATTCACGACCTGAACGCTGACGGCTTCCGCGTCATCGCCATTGCTTACAAATATATGCCTGGGGATGATAACGAACCCCATTACACAGTACAGGATGAATCTGGTCTGACCCTGATGGGTTTCCTGGCATTCCTCGACCCACCCAAGGCCAGCGCCCAAGAGGCTCTCGTAAAGCTGCATGCTCACAATGTGGACGTCAAAATCCTCACTGGTGATAACGATGTAGTCACCGCCAGTATCTGCCGGCAGGTGGGCTTGCCCGTGGAGAACATGCTCCTGGGCACTTGCATCGAGGAGATGAGTGATGAGCAGCTGGCAGTGGCTGTCGCGACTACCACCGTCTTCGCTAAGCTCTCACCCACTCACAAAGAGCGCATCATCCATGCCCTGCAAAGCAAGGATCATGTAGTGGGCTTCATGGGCGACGGCATCAACGATGCCCCCGCCCTCAAGGCAGCTGATGTGGGCATATCGGTGGATTCCGCTGTGGATATCGCCAAGGAGTCGTCTGACATCATCCTGCTGGAGAACAACCTGTTGGTGCTTGAGCAAGGTGTGATGGAAGGACGGCGGGTATTTGGCAACATCACCAAATACATCAAGATGGCTGCTTCGTCCAACTTCGGCAACATGTTCAGCGTGCTGGGCGGCAGCTTGTTCTTGCCCTTCCTGCCCATGCTGCCCATCCAGGTGCTGACCAACAACCTGCTGTACGACTTCTCGCAAACCTCCATCCCCACTGATGCGGTGGACGCCGAGTGGCTATCCAAGCCGCGCAAGTGGGCGATAGGTGAGCTGCGCCGTTTCATCCTATTCATCGGACCGATCAGCTCGATCTTCGATTACCTCACCTTTTTCATCATGCTGGGGATCTTCAAGACCTGGGCGAATCCCGATCTATTCCACACCGGCTGGTTCGTCGAGTCGCTCTTCACCCAGACGTTGATCATCCACGTCATCCGCACCAACAAGCTGCCTTTCATTCAGAGCCGGGCCAGCAAAGCGCTGATCTTCACCTCGTTGCTGATTGTTGCTGTGGGAGCCTGGCTACCCTATTCACCACTGGCCGGGGCGCTTGGCTTCGTACCGCTGCCACCACTCTACTGGCTGCTGCTCTTGGGTATGCTGGTATGTTATGTGCTCCTCACCCAACTGGTCAAGACCTGGTTCATAAGAAGGTTTGGAGAAGCGTAAATACTTCCTCCCCTAAATCCTTGCTCTAGTGCCCGATAGAGTATTGGAACTTTGGTGCAATCCCAATCCCGAATGGTTTGGTTCGGGAGAGGGGAGGTCGGGAGGGGACCTCTATTTCACGTTCCCCGCTGGATTGCATACGCTACAGCTTGCTCGAGCGTCATCGTACTTCCCTCAGCCCAGGCGGTTGTAAAAGTGGATTCGTCCATGGATGTACGTAAGCTCTTAAGGTATGCCTCACAATCTGCTTGATGGATTGCTATACGGCGTAGATTAATTGTATTGCGGATCGATTCACATGCGCTTAGCAAGCGGGTTGCCTTGATGAAATCATCCAGTTTTTGAGCAGCAAATGCAATTCCCTCCATGGTCACAAGGGTTTGACCGACTATATCCATTTCGAAAACAATACCGCAGGCTTCAGACAATAGATCTAATGCCCGGGCATGATCGCCAAGCTTTAAAGCGATCCGACCTCGACCATGTTTAATTTCAGCTAATCCAGCGCGGTCAGCAAGGTTTTGATAGATCCATTCTGCTTCAGCGAAGCATTCTTCAGCTGGTTCATAGCTTCCATTACTCGTATAAGAATCACCTAAATTGATAAGGGTGACACCTATGGAGTAATCATCATTCACTGCTCTAGCCTGCTTGAGTGATTCGGTGAAAAGTTCAATTGCCCTGTTAGTCTGTCCTTGCTGGTTGAATGCATTTCCGAGGTTCATCATCGTGGCATATATACCTGGTTGGCCGTTCAGCTCTCGTCGAATCTTCAAGGCTTCTTCTAGTATTGCAATGGCCTTAGCAGGGTCATAAGACACCAGGACCCCCCCTAGATTGCTAAGTGTCAGGGCAAGTCCAGCCTGATCATCAATCTGTCGCCACAGAACTGCACCTTCCTGGAGACTGGCGATAGACCGAGTAGCGTCACCCAATTTATTTAGCATCCAACCCATTCGGGTGAGTGCCTTTGCCCTGACAGCTCCCGTACTGGGCTCTGAGCCGGCCAACCCAAGCTCCAACCAATGGATGCCCTCACGCCAGTAGCTGTGGGTCCACCAAAATCTCCACAAGCCAGTAGCGATGCGCAACTCACATGCATATTGACCATTTTCCAATGCCCAGCTCATAGCTGCGCGCATATTATCCAGCTCAGCCTCGAGCCGGATGCGCCAGGTATGCTGCTGGGCAGACCCGAACTTCTCCTTTTCTGCCTGCTCGGCAAGCGAAGCATAGTATTGCGCATGGCGCCGATGAATTACATCATTCTCACCGCTCTCAAGCAGGTGCTCGTAGGCAAATTCACGGATCGATTCCAGCATCTTTAAACGAGGTTCACCGGGTGCTTCCTCGGGCGGTCTGAGGAGATTGTTATCCACCAGCATCTGAAGGCCATCTAAGATTTCCAGCTGTCCTTGGTTATCTGCACTGCACACCGCTACTGCGGCTTCAACAATACAGCCCCCGCTAAACACCGACAAACGCTGAAAAAGCTGTTTCTCATTCTCGTCGAGCAGATTGTAGCTCCAGTCGATGGCGCTGTACATGGTTCGTTGGCGCTCGGGCAGGTCTTTCGTCCCTCCACGTAAAACATCAAACCGTCGCTCCAGGCGAGACAACAACGCCTGAGGTGACAGCACCCTGATCCGGGCTGCAGCCAGCTCGATCGCCAACGGTAATCCATCCAGCCGCTGACAGATCTCTGCTATAGCAGGTGCATTCTCGTTGGTAACCTGGAAATCCACCTTCACGCCCTGGCAGCGCTGGATGAAGAGTTGGACCGCGGAGTATTGTGAAAGAGGCTGAAGCTCTGCTGTTTCCTTGAGTGGAGGTACTTTCAGGGTCGGGATTGGAAGCTCTTTCTCGGCGCGGAGGTGCATTGAAGCCCGGCTTGTGACCAGGATCTTCACTTTCGGGCAGGCTTCCAATAGGTCCGCTACCTGAGGGGCTGCAGGTAGGACTTGCTCGAAATTATCCAACAGTAGCAACATCTGCTTGCTGCACAGCTGCCTTTTGAGATGCTCGTGCAATGATAGCCCACCAGCGGTTTCAGTGACGTTCAGGGTTTTAGCGATGGTAGGGATCACCAATCCTGGGTCACGGATGGATTCCAATCCCACCATATAGACACCATCGCTGAATTGATCACGCAGCTCAAGCGCGATCTGGATCCCCAGACGTGACTTGCCCGTCCCTGCGGGACCGGTCAATGTCACCAGGGCGACGTCATCGCGCAGAAGCAGTTTGCTAGCAAGGTCCAGCTCAAACTCGCGCCCGATGAGTGGATTACGCGGGATGGGAACATTGGTCAGCGCAGTCGCAGTTAGACCACCAGCCGGCTGCTCACCCGCGCGGGCGGTTTCGAAATATTCGGTTAATAAAAGGATCAGGTCGTTTTCGACAAGCTCGCGTAGCTCGCCTGGGGTTGTAAAGTACTTGTATGAAGCCGCATTATCGTCTTTGATCCGTTTCAGCATCCTACTCAGGGCGGGATCCTGAACTGGCGAGGAATTCTTGATGTAGATTAACCTGGGCATGGCAGCAGACCGGTTGTATTCGTCTTCCAAACCCGAAACTTGCATTCCCGGTCCAACCCAACCGTAACTTTGCCAGTAAATGCCGATAAAAATGTGGCTTTGGGATAGATAAGCCTGGTACAGGTCCTGTGCTGGGTGCGGGCGCGCTCCCGACTCAAACATGACCGGGGCAAGATGTAGTTTTGTTATTGCCTGGTGAACGGCCTTGCGTTCTTCTGCTAGCTCGTTTAACGTCGAACTGACGAAGACGCGCAGGCGGTGATCCGGTGTACGGATCAAGACAGCTCGCTTCTTGTGTTCAAGATCATTCTTCATGGCTTTGGTTCTCGCCGTCAGAATTCGATGCTCGCTAACTCGTCTTTGTGAAAAACTCTACAAATACGATTATCTTCAGTATATTTGTCGGATATCAGGATTATACTACTCTTGGAACCAAACTACAAGTCAAGACCTGGTCCATGCGCTGGTTTGGCGAGGTTATAAGGTAACATTACAGGCGAGGGGCGATATTTGCGACCCTGGGCAGACAATTTTTGTACGTCGAAGCATCGCGAGCAATCTATGTGAGCGATGGAGTTCATTTTGCCTAAGCAATCTTCTCCGACCGATCTCATTGCGAGGAGGGAATTCTATACCCGACGAAGCAATCATCGCCAGGCGAAATTTGCTCATTATATTTAGATCAGCATTCCGATATTAACAATCCTCCCTAATTATCAGGCCACGGAAATTTGCCTCCCGAATATATTACTCCGGGAGGGCGATGAGGGAGGGGTTAACTGCTATTCTGTCTCCAACGGTTTTTCAGCCTAGCCTATTTCTTTGAGCATCTCGTGAAAGGATTTGTCCTCACCCGTATATTTCGTCAATCTGACCACCCTTGCTTTGCTGCGTACAAATGGCGGTACAGCTAGGCGTGCCTGAGCTTCGTTTTCCGCTTCAATGATCGCCCAACCGGAATGAACTCCATCCGGGCAACCCCAATCAAAATGATACAGGTAGCCCATGGCATAGACTTGGTCGATTAGCATCTGGCAATCCTTCTCTGTATGTGGAGTTTCAATTAAATATCTTTTCATTTTTTATTTTGTAATGAGTGAACGACACTCCTCACATTCCTCCTGTCAAAAACATTCTTATCTATTAATAAACAAATACGGTCTAAACACTCCTATTATAAGACTTCAAAAGGGGCAAGTCAAGGAGGAATAGTATATGTAAATATATGGATTATCAGGTGTGTGTGGAATTGGAAAACGTAAATGAAACCGGGTATTTACAGTAGAACTTTTAGCTACAAGCTATTGTGGCGGTATATACAGCACAAAAGTTTTATCAGGCTTGCTTGTAAAATTACACATGCGGGTATATTATTCATTGTGCAATCCGGGACACGAAAGAATAATGATTCTTGAAACAACCCGTTGGTTTGATTTATAAATATGAGTACATTTCTTCCACCTGCTAATATTCCTCGCGACTGGGAGATTGCCAGTTTACAAGCAAGTGGGTTCTCCCAGCTCAAGTTGCAAGCTATGGAAACTGCAATCCGTTCAGGTGATTTCAAAAATCTCACCAGTATCTTGATCGCCCGGCAGGGGCAGTTGGTCTATGAAGCCTATTTCGATGATAGTGCTACTTATGGGTTACGCAATACTCGTTCGGCCACAAAAACAATTACTGGTATGTTGGTCGGCATTGCAATTGACCAACGTAAGATTGTTGGAGTAAATACTCCTGTTCTACCATTCTTCCCAGATAAACAGCCTATTCAGAATCCTGACCCGCGCAAGGCCGCAATTACTGTTGAAGACTTACTGACCATGAGTTCTCTTCTGGAATGTGATGACTGGAACTCGTTCTCACAAGGCAATGAAGAAAGGATGTATTTGCTTGAAGATTGGGTTCAGTTCGCACTTAATCTACCTATCAAAGGTTTCCCATCTTGGATGGCTAAACCTATCGATGCGTCTTATGGACGAAGTTTTAGCTACTGCACCGCGGGTGTGGTGACACTCGGGGCGATGCTGGAACGCGCAACAGGAATAGCTGTACCTGATTTTGCAAACGAGTATTTATTTGCCCCGCTCGACATTCAGCTGATTGAATGGCAATTCACACCATTAGGTTTGGCTATGACAGGGGGCGGCTTGGCTCTCCGTAGCCGCGACTTGCTGAAGCTGGGACAGCTTTATTTGAATGGAGGCATTTGGAACGGCACGCAGGTAGTGTCAGAACAATGGGTTAAGATATCCACGCAACCGCATGTACAAATTGATGATGAAAGAGAGTATGGTTATCTGTGGTGGCTGAAAACGTTCAAGTCTGGTAATAATTCTTATCGTGCCTACTTTATGACAGGTACAGGCGGAAACAAGGTGGTCGTGTTTCCTCAGCTGGAAATGGTAGTAGTCGTCACGAGCACAAACTATGCTTTACGCAACGCCCATCAGCTTACAGACCAAGTATTGACCGAATATATCTTGGCTGCCATCGAATCGTAATTTCGCCCCCGTCTGACAAAGCATGCAGCAGATAGTGGGGATTCTTAAAAGTTTTCACGCATTTTTCTGCCTTCAAGTTTTTCTGCTACCGAACAATATCCACTCCCCCACCCTCAGCCGGCATACATGATCACTTTGCCC
>Ga0153916_10000243_pt1 | contig 35385 bp, 27 predicted proteins | sample Opewatmetagenome_FD_109642 | JGI IMG/M metagenome (GOLD analysis project Ga0153916, IMG submission 109642) | Freshwater wetland microbial communities from Ohio, USA - Open water 3 Core 3 Depth 4 metaG | ecosystem: Environmental > Aquatic > Freshwater > Wetlands | place: USA: Ohio, Lake Erie...
ACCGGGTCTCTCCCATCGCCTCGTAGGCAAGGCCGAGGAAGCCGTAGCCGAAGACGCCGATCTCATCGCCGGCCTGCGACAGGGTATCCGCCCGGGCCTTCTCGTCCTGCCCGTAGCGGGAAAGGACGTACAGGGCGTAGGCCTGCAGGTAGGTCCCGCGCTTTTCCCAGCCGCTGTCCAGGTACTTCAGCATGGCCGGCACGTCGATCTCGGGCGGGATCTTCATCCCCTTCTCCCGGGCGGCGGCCAGCAGATGCGCGACGCGCAGGGTGACGTAGTAGTTCGATCTCCTCGGGGCCGGGTCGTCCCAGTAGGAGAAGCCGCCGTCGGAGTTGGCGAACCGCTGCACGGTGGCCAGGTCCGGCGCGCCGGCTCCCGACAGCGCGGGGAAGAGCACCCGGGCGAACAGCTTGCTCGTCACCTGCTCCAGGCAGTCGTAGGGATACACGTCGAGGAAGTGGATCGCCCCCGCCAGCGAGCTCGCAATCGTGGAGTCCAGGGAGAGGTACAGCCCTTCCTCCGGCACCCCGAGGAACGAGGAAGGCACGACGAGAGCCTCCTTCGCCTGGTCGCCGGTCTTTCCGACGATGGTGACGGACTCCGTCAGGTGCGGGTCCGACACCGCAAGGCCGTCTTCCAGCCTCTCGCGCAGGATGTCCGAATCCACGCTGAAGGCGAGCTTCGCGGTGGTCTCGGCCGGAGCGGAGAGGGCGAAGGCGACCTCGGCCGTCTCCCCGGGCTTCAGGGACACCGACTTGCGCTTGTCCCCGGTCACCAGGAGGCCCTGGACGGTGATGCCCACGGTCACGGTGTGCGCCCGCGCATCGATGTTCGTGAGAACCACGCCGGCCGTTGCGGCATCCCCCACGCGCAGGCGGCGCGGAAGGGCGGTGCGCACGTTGATGGGATTCTGCACGAGGATCTCGCCTTCGGCGATGCCGAACGCGTCGTCCTTCACCGCGACGGCGGTGGAACGGAACCGGGTGAGGAGATCCGGGAGCTTGAACTTCACCGTGACGGTCCCGTCCCGCCCCGTGGTGAGCCCGGTGCGGAACACCGCGGTAGGGTTGAAGTTCTTCCGCACCGAGGTCCCGGGCCCCGGCGGGGCAGCCTCCCCCTTCTCGTCGCCGCCGGGCAGGTCGTTGGCCTTCCACGTCACCGGGTCCATGAGCAGATCCCGGGAGTCGAAGTGGGCCACCTTGTCCGGGAAATTGCCCCTGCTATAGAAGAAATCCACCGGGTCCGGCAGATGGTAGTCGATGAGATCGAGAACGCCCCGGTCCGCCGCCACGAGCACGATCTCCGCGCCCGGCAGCGGCTGCCCGTTCTTCGTCGCCTTCAGGGTCACCGTCGCGTCGGTGCCGGGAAGGTAACTGTCCTTCGCGTTGACGATCTTCAGGGTGATCGTCCGGGAAGCGGTTTGCACCGGAAGCTCGACGAGCCCCGAGTACCCCCTCGGCTTGCCGAAATCCGGCGAATCCGGCCCGTCCGCCGGCGGACGGGTGCGGCCCGTGGACGTGGAGACGAACACGTACACGATGGGAACGTGATCCTCCGTGATCCGCACGTCGATGGTCGGGGCGCTCCCTGCCAGGTCGAGCGTCCGCCTCTCCAGCACCCCGTCGCGCTCGATCGAGACGAAGTAGGTGCCCTGGGTGAGAGGGCTCTTGATGAGCAGGCGCGCGGTATCCCCGGGCGAGTAGATCTTCTTGTCCGGCACGATCTCCAGCCGCCGCTCGTCGGAGCGCTGCCACAGGATGGCGTCCGAGCCCGTGGAGTAGAAGGTGAGCCGGGTGAGGCTCTCTCTTCCCTTCGCATCCTTGCCGGTGAGCTCGATGGCGTAGGAGCCGGCTTTCTCGGTGGCGAGCTGCACGCTGCCGAAGGGCTTGCCCGGCTGCACCGTGAAGGTCTTCTCCTCCACCTGCTCCTTCTCGTAGTGCGTGTCCACGGAGCCGCCCACGGAGAGCTCCCGGGCGAGCTTCCACTCCTCGCGGATCAGCCGGCCCGCCAGCGGTCCCGAGCGGTAGGCCGCCCCGTCGGGGTCCACGGAGACCACCTTCAGCGTGAAGGGCTGGCCCTTCGTGACGAAATACAGGGAGTCTTCCGACTTCGCGTCGGAGGTGAGCTTGGCGCCCACCATCTGCTCGGAGGAGAAGACGGTGGTGGAGGCGCTCTTCGAGATCGCCTGCCGGTCGATGTCCTCTATCGTTGCCGCGATCTCGTAGGTGTACACACGGCCTTTCTCGCCGTCCACGAGCTTCTGGGGGGCGGTGACCTCGCCGGTGCCCGTGAGGGTGCCGGAATCGGACGCCTGGTCCTCGGGCCATCCCTTTTCCACGTCGCCGAAGGTGTAGTCCGCCAGCGCGTCTCCCGGCGGCTGGTACCATGTTTCCCGCCGGGTCCAGAACCAGCTCCACTTGCCCCGCGCCACGTTCCCGCCCGCCAGGTACGAGCCGGAGAACTTCGCCTCCAGCGTGTCTCCCATCAGCACGCGCCGATCCGGCAGGCTGAGGCCCACGGAGAACGCCACCCGGCGGAAGTTCGCCACCTGCAGGTAGGCGGTGCCCGTCCTCACGTCCGACTTGCCGGCGATGCGGTGGAAGCTGAGCAGCCAGTCCCCCGGCGCGGCGTTCTTGGGAAGCACGATCTGCCCCGAGAAGCTGCCGGAAGCCGAGACGGTGCCCGTCACCGACCCGGCGGGCTCGCTGTCTTCCGACCCGTTGCTCAAGTCCACCCGGAACCTTCCCGGTGCCGGGGTGAGGCTCCCCAGGCGCAGATCACGGTCGATACCGGCGAACGAGAGTGACTCCCCGGGCCGGTAAATGCCCCGGTCCGACCACAGGTAGGTGAGCGGTTTCGATTCCTCGGCGGAGTAGGGCTCGTTCGCGTTCCAGGTTCGCCCGGGCATCTCGGAAGGACGGAGCACGCGCCGGTCCTTGCCGGATGCGACCTCGATCTCCGCCTTCTCCTCGCTGCCCTGGAAGGCGCGGGCCAGGACCCCGGGGGCGAGGGAGATCGTGGCAAGGCCCTTCGCGTCGGTCCGCGCGGTCGCGAGGGACTTCCCGTCCTTGCGCACGCTCACAAGGGCGTCCGCGATGGGGGCGCCGGTGGTCATGGAAGAGGCCATCACCAGTACCGAGTTGTAGCCGACATTGAGCGATGCCCCGATGTCGGTGACCTGCACCACGAGGTCGTCCTTCAGCTCCTCGGTGGTGTCGCTGCCGTAGAACATGCCCTTGAAGTTCCACGAGAGGTACGCGGCCCCCTTGCCCTCGCTGTTGAGGACGGGCAGGAGGTCGAAGATCTCGAAATGGCGGAGGTTGCGGGGGATGGAGTCAGTGTCGATCTGCCTTCGCTTTCCCCCCGGGGGCGATCCAAAGGGGTCGGCGATCTTGGCCAACAGGTAGCTGCCCGAGTCCACGTTCTGCATCTCCACCGCGACCTTCGGCGGGAATTGCGCTTCCAATACCTTCTGCCCCGAGTCGCGGAACTGGACATACGCCTCCGCCGAGCCCACCTCGAAGCTCTGCGTCACGTCGGAGCCCAGCTTCTGGCCGTAGATGTCGGTGATGCCGGCCAGTACGTCGACCGCGAACGTGGACTCGAACTCGGCCGGCACGTTGAAGAGGCTGACCCAGCTCCCCGAGACCCCCAGGTTTTTCTGCACGTCGTAGCGGGGATCGTCCAGCTTCAGGTTCGCCGCCGCGGATTCCTCTCTGATCGGATGGTTGAACCTTATCTCCGCGGTCACCCCGACCCTGCCCATGAACGTACTGGTGTCTTCTATAGAGAGGGGCTGCAGCGTGTGGAATCCCTGGGTGATGTCCGCCTCGGTCCCGTAGTTTTCCGGCCGAGGCTTCGCTCCTCTCAGCACCCGGACCTTGACGTCCGCGTTCCACGGCAGCTCCCTGGACGGCGTGAGAACCACCAGCCGGTCGGGGTTCTCGTACGGTCCCAGCTGGGTCCGGTCGGTGATCACCGGGCGGGAGGCCTTGAACTGGACCTGCTTCCCGTTGGCTTCCAGCCGCAGGAAGGGAAGGATCGTCTTCATGTCCACGGGGAAGTTGAACGTGACCACCACGACCTTGCTCTCTTCCGGCGGCACGTCGCTGCCCGAGGGGGAAACCGACACGAGCTGGAGCGGCTCGGTTCGGAACGTGAACGTCGTGTCTCCGGTGAGGTCCTCCCCCTGGAGGGACTGCAGCGAGCGGTCGACGCGGAACGTGTACTCCGTGGCGGGGGCAAGCTGGCCCTTCGGCTCGAAGGCGTACAGGCGCGAGCCGTACCAGCGGAAGATCCCCTCTACCGGCGGCGTGAGGCGGAGAATGCTGGAGGAGGCAGCGGGCTTTTCCAGGGTTTTCAGGGCAATGACCGGCTTGTTGAAGAGCACCCAGACCCCGCCCTCCAGGTTTTCATGGGGCACCACGCCGGACGGTCCCACCTCGGCCACGGCGAACTGCTGGTTGTCCGGGTCCGATGTGTTCGAGGTGAGAGCCGCCAGCACGACGGGAACCTTCACCCGGGGAGCCGGGGGAGTCGGTTCCGGGGTTCTCAAACCCGAGCAGGCGGCGAGGAGCAGGAGGAGTGCGGGCGCAAGACCGGCCATGAGCGTTCGTTTCATCAGCGTCTCCCTCGAGGGCTGAAATAGTAGCGCGATTTCCCCTCCCAGTCCAAGGACCCGGGCTGAACCGGGCCTTCTCTGTTGACAAACGGAGGCTCTTTGGTCATATTTCTCGCGCATGGTGGGTGTAGTTCAATTGGCAGAGCACCAGACTGTGGATCTGGAAGTTGTGGGTTCGAGACCCATCACCCACCCGTAGCACGCCCGAAGGGCGTGCGAAGCCCGACAGCTGGCCGCGCAGCGGACAGCGAGAGGGCAGGGAGGGGACGCCTCTCGCGCAGCGAGGCGGCGAGAGCCCAGGGGTTGGGGTGAGGCGTGCGAAGGATGGGCATTCGGGCGTTCGTAGCTCAGTTGGATAGAGCGCCGGGCTTCGAACCCGTAGGTCGCAGGTTCGAGTCCTGCCGGACGCGTTGCGTGTTGACGGGCCGCTAGCTCAGTTGGTAGAGCAGAAGACTCTTAATCTTCGGGTCGCAGGTTCGAGTCCTGCGCGGCTCAAGACGATGGGACCGGGCGTACTATCCCGTACTGCGTACCCGCAGCACGGGTACTCCCGTATTGACGTGCGTCCGGACCCGTGGTTACTATCCTGGCGAGAGTGGTGGAATTTGGCAGACACGCCAGACTTAGGATCTGGTGCCCAAAAGGCTTGAGGGTTCAAATCCCTTCTCTCGCAGGGGAGAAATGCGCGGCGTACCGCGCCGCGGAAGATACGCGGGAATAGCTCAGTTGGTAGAGCTCCACCTTGCCAAGGTGGATGTCGCGGGTTCAAATCCCGTTTCCCGCTCAAGCGTCCGGGCTCTCTGTACTGGATCGAACCCCCATCATGGAAAGACGCGACTCGCCTCGCGAACCGCGCGCTGCATTTTCGACGGCGACCGGCGGCGCAGCCGCCCGGCGAGGCCTCAAACCGGCAGCGTGAACTCGCCGTCCCGGCTCGCCGACGAGATCGGGAGACCGGCCGCGATCGACTGAAGACGGGCGATGACCGGCCGATCGGATTCGAGCGGGTCACGGAGGAGCGTCGCGGCCTTCCGCAGCTCCATGATCATCACCCGCTTGGTCCACTTCTGGAGCGCCGGGTCCGACGGCGCGTACCATTCGAGGGCCAGTTCGAAGCCCCGGGTGTTCTCGTCCGCCTTCGCGACGCTGACTCCGGGGGTCCTGGTGGAGGGAATCCGCTGGATCCGGCAGAACTGGCTCGTTGATTTCACGCGGTACCACTCGTTGACCCTTATCGTCACGCCAATGAGATACTCACACCGGCCGTCGCCGGGAAGCGGCGCTTGACGAATTGAACGGGCCTCTGTAACATGATTGGGCAGTGAAAGCGGCCTGGATAATGCCCGGGTCGCTCTTTTTTCATCCAAGAGAGAGGTCGTCGGTGAATGCAACCAAGGAAGTCGAGCTTCTCGAGAACTCGCAGGTGAAGCTCACGATCCACGTCCCCACGGCGGACGTAGGGCAGGAATATGAAACCATCGTAAAGGAATACTGCGAGAAGGCGCATCTCAAGGGCTTCCGCCCCGGCAAGGTGCCGCGGGAGGTGGTCATCCGCAAGCTGGGCCCCTCGCTCATCGAGCAGACCAGGGCCGAAGTGCTGGAGAAGAGCCTCTCCGAGATCTTCGAGAACGTCGAGAAGAAGCCGATTCCGTACGCAACCCCCGAGATCAAGTCCGAGGGCGTCCTCGAGCTGGGCAAGGACTTCTCCTTCGAGGTGGTCTACGACACGTATCCCGAAATCGCCTTGGGACCCTACACCGGCCTGGAGATCGACCAGCCCGAGTGGGAGATCACGGACGAGGACCTCGGCCGCGAGCTCAAGGGCATCCAGGAGCAGAACGCCCTGTTCATCGACAAGGATGCGGGGGCGGTGGAGACCGGCAACATCGTCAACATGGACTACGTGGAGCTGCTGGAAACCGGGGAGGAGCGGCCCGGCACCAAGCGGGAGGCGTTCGTGTTCGAGGTGGGCACGGGCTACAATGTCTACAAGGTGGATGAGGAGGTCATCGCCATGAAGAAGGGCGAGACGAAGCTCATCACCAAGACGTTCCCCGAGGACTTCGAGACCAAGGCGCTGGCCGGCAAGAGCGTGATGCTCCGCGTGACGGTGAACAGCATCAAGGAGAAGAAGCTTCCCGAGATCAACGACGAGCTGGCCCAGGACATCAGCGAGAAGTTCCAGACGCTGGACGAATTGAAGGCGGATATCCGCCGGAAGCTGGAAGAGGCGGTGAAATCGGCGCTGCGGTCGAAGACGGTCACCCGGGTCCTCGATTCCGTGGTGCAGACCAGCACCTTCCCGCTGCCGGCGTCCATGGTGGACTACCAGCTGGAAGCCATGTGGCAGGACTACGCCGGCCGGCTGGGCCTGGACGAGAAACAGCTCGTGCAGATGCTGGAGCAGCAGGGCCGAGGCGTCGACGAGATCCGCAACGAGTGGACCCCGTCCGCGGAAAAGAGGGCCCGCCTGCAGCTGGTGGTTTCCGAGATCGCCAGGAAGGAAGGGATCGCCATAGAGGACAGCGACCTGGACGCCGAGATCGCCCGCATGGCGGAGGAGCGCAAGGTAGCGCCGGCCGAGCTGAAGGAGAGCATCCAGAAGAACAACCTGGACGCCTACATGCGCAGCAACCTCCGCATGGACAAGCTCTACGACTACTTGTTGAGCAAGACCACGATCCGGACCTCCGGCAAGCAGAAAGTATTGGACATTCTCCAGGGGAATTAGGTACCATTAGGAAAGAATGAACCAGGGGCAGAATCTGATGAATGAGACGGATACCAACCTCGTCCCGATCGTCATCGAGCAGACCGGCCGGGGGGAGCGCTCGTACGACATCTACTCCCGCCTTCTGAAGGACCGGATCGTGTTCGTGGACGGGGAGATCTACGACGTGAACGCGGACCTCGTCGTGGCCCAGTTGCTGGTCCTCGAATCGCAGGACCCGGAGAAGGACATCCACCTCTACGTGAACTCGCCGGGCGGCACCGTGACCGCGGGGCTCGCCATCTACGACACCATCCAGTACATCAAGCCCAACGTGCAGACCATCTGCATAGGGCAGGCCGCCTCCATGGGAGCGCTCCTCCTTGCCTGCGGCACGCACGGCAAGCGCGTGGCCCTGCCGTCTTCCCGCATCCTCGTGCACCAGCCGTGGGGAGGGGTGTCGGGCCAGGCGGTGGACATCAGCATCCAGGCGCGGGAGCTCGTGCGGATCAAGAAGCTCATCGTCTCGTATTTCGCGGAACACACGGGCCGCTCCGCGGAAACCGTGGAGAGGGACCTCGAGCGCGACTACTACATGTCCGCCGAGGAAGCCCTGGAGTACGGGCTCATCGACAAGATCCTGAAACGGGGAAAGAATGGCGAAAACCCCCAAAAGTGACGGCTTCAAGGTCTGCTCGTTCTGCGGGAAGAGCGCGGACGTCGCCCGGAGGCTGATCGCCGGCCCCGGGGTGTTCATCTGCGACGAGTGCGTGAACGTCTGCAAGAAGATCCTGGACGAGGAAGAAGAAAACCTTTCGATTGAATTCACGGAAGACATCCCCAAGCCCCGCGAGATCAAGGAGTACCTGGACCAGTACGTCATCGCCCAGGAGCAGGCCAAGAAGGTCCTCTCCGTGGCGGTCTACAACCACTACAAGCGGATCGCGCTCGGGCACAAGGTGCAGAACGACGTCGAGCTGGAGAAGTCCAACGTCCTGCTCATCGGACCGACGGGGACCGGCAAGACGCTCCTCGCCCGCACGCTGGCCCGCAAGCTCAAGGTCCCCTTCGCCATCGCGGACGCCACGACGCTCACCGAGGCCGGCTACGTCGGTGAGGACGTGGAGAACATCCTCCTGAAGCTGATCCAGAACGCGGGCAACAACATCTCCGCCGCGGAGCGGGGGATCGTCTACATCGACGAGATCGACAAGATCGCGCGCAAGAGCGGGGACAACCCCTCCATCACCCGGGACGTCTCGGGGGAAGGGGTACAGCAGGCCCTGCTGAAGATCGTGGAGGGCACCGTGGCCTCCGTGCCCCCCCAGGGGGGGCGCAAGCATCCCAACCAGGAGATGCTGCGCATCGACACGACCAACATCCTCTTCATCTGCGGCGGCGCGTTCGTCGGCCTGGACGGGATCGTGGAGCAGCGGACCATCGCCCATCCCATGGGGTTCGGCTCCAATCCCAAGGGAGCCGGGGAGAAGGACCTCCTCGCCCTGTACTCCCAGCTTCAGCCGGACGACCTGATCCGCTACGGCCTGATCCCCGAGTTCGTCGGCCGCCTTCCCATCGTCGTGCCCCTGGAGGAGCTGGACTACGGCGCGCTGCGGCGCATCATCACCGAGCCGCACAACGCCGTGCTCAAGCAGTACCAGGCATCGTTCAAGCTGGACGACGTGGAGCTTGAGTTCACCGAGCACGCGATAGACTGCATCGCCCGCAAGGCCATCGAGCGCAAGACCGGGGCCCGGGGGCTGCGTGCCATCGTGGAAGCGATGATGATGGATATCATGTTCGACATCCCCTCCCTCAAGGGCGCGAAAAAAGTCATCATCACGGAAAGCGTGGTTACCAACAGCGAGCGGCCCGAGATCATCCTTTCCGGACAGAAGAAGACGGCCTAGAAGGGCCGAACGGAATGAGGCTCCTGAACAAGAAGCACGAGCTGTACATGGTCCCGCTCAAGGACCTCGTCGTGTACCCCCGCATGGTGGTGCCGTTCTTCGTGGGGCGCCGGCGGTCCGTGCGCAGCGTGGAGGAGTCGGCGCGCCTGGGGCAGCCCCTGTTCCTCGTGGCGCAGAAGAAGACCGCGGTGGAGGAGCCCGGCGAGCAGGACGTGCACACCGTCGGCACGATCGCGCGCATCCTCCAGATGACGAAGCTGCAGGACGGCAAGATCCGCCTGCTGGTGGAGGGCCTGGAGCGCGCCGCCGTGGTGAAGTACCTGGAGACCCGGGACGCCCTGCAGGCCATCGTGCGCTCGCTGCCGCCGGCCTCCGAGATGACGCCCCAGATCTCCGCGCTCATGCGCACCGTGCACTCCCAGTTCACCCAGCTCAACGAGCTCACCAAGAAGGTCCCCGCCGAGGCGGTCACCTCCATCGAGGCGGCGGATTCTCCCGACGTCCTCGTGGACCTCGTGGCGGGCAATCTTGCGCTGAAGTTCGATCAGAAGGTGGAGCTGCTTTCGATCGAAGGCACCGCCGCGCGGCTGGAGCGCTGCGCGGCCATCCTCGGCTCCGAGATCGAGCTGGCAGGCCTCGAGCAGGAGATCACCGGCAAGGTTCGCCGCCGCCTGGAGAAGACGCAGAAGGAGTACTTCCTCAACGAGCAGCTGAAGGAGATCCAGAAGGAGCTCGGTGCCGAAGGGGATGATCCCACGGGCGCAAAGGAGCTGGAGGAGAAGATCAAGGCCAAGGGCCTGCCCGCCGAGGTGGCGGAGAAGTGCCAGAAGGAGCTCAAGCGCCTGGGGCGCATGCAGCCTCTCTCACCCGAGTCCGCGCTCCTGCGCACCTACCTGGAGTGGGTGGCGGATCTCCCCTGGAAGGAGACGTCGGCGGACAACCACGACATCGAGCGCGCGCGCCTCATCCTGGACGAGGATCACTACGATCTGAAGAAGGTCAAGGAGCGCATCCTGGACTTCATCGCCGTGCGGCAGCTGAAGAGCCGCGTGAAGGGACCGATCCTCTGCTTCATCGGCCCCCCCGGTACCGGCAAGACCTCCCTCGGAAGGTCGGTAGCCCGCTCCCTCGGCCGCGCATTCGTGCGGGTCTCCCTGGGGGGCGTACGGGATGAGGCGGAGATCCGCGGGCACCGCAAGACCTACGTGGGCGCCCTGCCGGGGAAGATCATCCAATCCATGCGCAAGGCGGGTACCCGCAACCCGGTCTTCCTGCTGGACGAGATCGACAAGATGAGCTCGGACTGGCGTGGAGACCCGGCCTCCGCGCTGCTGGAGGTGCTGGACCCCGAGCAGAACCACACCTTCATGGACCACTACCTGGAGGTGCCCTATGACCTCTCGGACGTGATGTTCATCACGACGGCCAATTCCTCCCACAACATCCCGTATCCACTGAGAGACCGCATGGAGATCATCGAGATCTCGGGGTACACGGAGTTCGAGAAGGAGAACATCGCAGAGAAGTTCCTCGTTCCCAAGCAGGTCCAGGAGAACGGCCTGGAGTGGGCGGACATCGTCTTCCAGAAATCCGCCGTCCGCAGGCTCATCCGCAGCTACACCCTCGAGGCCGGCGTGCGCAACCTCGAGCGCGAGATCGCCAACATACTTCGAAAGATCGCGCGGGAAGCGGTGAAGAGCGGCGTGATCGCTGCCCGCCCCGCCGCGGGGGATGCGGCGGAGCCTCCTGCGCCGGCGACCGACGCCGCGGCTGCCCCGGGGACGCCGTCCGCGGCATCCCCGGCCGGGTCCCCCGCCATATCCTCCGCGGAGACGCCCGCGGACGGCGGCGAGGACCGCCCGATGCCCACCCGCGAGTTCAAGGTCGTCGTGACCGGGCGCTCGGTGGAAAAGTACCTGGGCAAGGAGAAGTTCCTCCAGAGCGAGTTCTCCCAGGACGTGAAGCCGGGCCTGGCGTACGGCCTGGCCTGGACGGAGCTCGGCGGCCAGCTCCTGCCCGTGGAAGTGGCCATCGTCGCGGGCAAGGGCGAGCTCACGCTCACGGGGAGCCTGGGGGACGTGATGAAGGAAAGCGCCCAGGCCGCGCTCACCTTCCTGCGCGCGCACCATGTCGAGCTCGGAATCACGCCGGGGTTCACCAAGGACCGCGACATCCACATCCACGTGCCCGAGGGGGCCATCCCGAAGGACGGGCCGTCGGCCGGGATCACGATCGCCGCCGCCCTGCTGTCCGCGGTCGCCGGGGCCGAGGTGGCACCGGGGTTCGCCATGACCGGGGAAATCACGCTGACGGGGCGCATCCTGCCCATCGGAGGGGTCAAGGAGAAGGTCCTGGCCGCGCACCGCTACAAGATGACCAATATCCTGCTGCCGCGTCGCAACGAGAAGGACCTGGAGGAGATTCCCGCCGAAGTGATGGGCCAGCTGCGGTTCCACTTCGCGGACTCGGTTCTCGACGCGCTGTCGCTGCTCTTCCCTCACCGGACCTTCGTGGGCGTGGAGGACGGCGCGCGCGCCTCGACCGACCGTCCGGCGGCTCCCCCGGCGGGGGACGACGAGGCGCCGGCAGGGGTCGTGGACGTGATTCGCAGGGTTCCGGACGGCCCAACCGCGGAGCCGCCGGTCGACCAGCCCGCTCTGTGACGGAGGTGCCGCCGTGAGGTTCGCTCGACGGATGTCCACGGTGCATCGCTCGTTCATCCGGGAAATCCTCAAGGCCGCAGTCGATCCCGGCGTCATTTCCTTCGCGGGCGGCCTGCCCAACCCGAGGTTCTTCCCGGTCCGGGAGATCCAGGAGGCAGCGAAGAAGGTCCTCACGGAGCACGGAGCCTCGGCGCTGCAGTACGCCACTACCGAGGGGTTCCTCCCGCTGCGGGAGAAGATCGCCGAGCGGTACGCGGCCCGGGGCACGCGAGTACGGCCCGAGGACGTGCTGGTCCTCAACGGCTCACAGCAGGGGCTGGACCTCGTGGCCAAGGTGCTCGTGGACCCGGGGGACCGCGTGCTGGTGGAGCGCCCTTCCTACCTTGCGGCCCTCCAATGCTTCGGCCTCTTCGAGCCGCGGTTCGTATCCCTCGCCTTGGACCGGTGCGGCGTCTGCGTGCGGGAGCTCGGCGAGGCCCTGCGCGAGCCGGCACAGGGAGGCGCGGCGCCGAAGCTGTTCTACGCCATCCCGAATTTCCAGAACCCCAGCGGCATCAGCTACTCGCGGGCAAGGCGACAGGAAACCGCGCGACTCATCGCGGGCTCCTCCACGGTGCTCCTGGAAGACGACCCCTACGGAGAGATCCGGTTTCTCGGGGAGGACCTTCCGGCCATCCGGACGTTCCTCGCGGAGGAAGGACGCGCGGACCAGGCCGTGCTCCTCGGGACGTTCTCCAAGATCGTCTCGCCGGGGGTCCGCCTGGGCTGGGTGGTCGCAGCCCCGCCGGTGATGGAGAAGCTCGTGATCGCCAAGCAGGCAGCCGACCTGCAGTCCAGTGAGCTCACCCAGCGCGTCCTGCACCGCTTCCTGTGCGATCACGACGTGAACGCGCACATCAACAATATCCGGGAAGCCTACCGGCGCCAGCGCGACCTGATGGTCGGGGCGGTGAAATCCCTGTTCCCGCCCGAGGTGAAATGCACCGAGCCGGAGGGCGGCATGTTCCTCTGGGTCACGCTGCCCAAGGGTATGTCGGCGCTGGCCTTCTTCGAGAAGGCCCTCGAGCAGAAAGTGACCTTCGTACCAGGGGCCGCGTTCTTCGCCCCGGGGGGAGCGGGCGACGACCGCGATAACAGCCTGCGCCTCAACTTCTCCAACTGCGACGAGGCAATGATCGAAGAGGGAATGCGGCGCCTCGCGCGGGTCTACGCCGCGATGTAGCACCGACGTAGCAGCGCGATGTAGCCCCGACGTACCCGGAGGGCAACGGTCATCGGACAGAGCGCGTTGTCCCGCGAGCCCCCACGGGCCGCGGCGGGCGGCGCGTAGACTACGGCGCGATTGCCTTCTAAAGCGCGATATCGATCCAACCCTTCGAGCTGAGCTGGCGCTGCTCCCGGTAGCCCGCTGCGCGCAGCAGCTCGGCGGCCTCGGCGAACTTGCCGTCAATGTGATCGGGGTGGTGGGCGTCGGCGCTGATGATCACCGGGATCTTCAGCCGGTGGGCTTCCTGGAGGATCCCCGGCGAGGGGTAGAAGGACCCGCTGGTGTTGCGCACCACCCCCCCGGTGTTGATCTCCAGGACGCTGCCGGAATCCCGCACGGCCGCCAGGGCGCGGCCGACCGCCGAGCGGTACCAGGGCTCATCCTCGCGGAAGTGCCGGCCGTCCCGGTTGTTCTTCTTGACGATGTCGAAGTGCCCAATGATGTGCGGCGCCGCGGTCTCGGCCATCATGGACACCAGGTGGTAATAGCGCTCCACCAGCCGGCGCGCGCTGCCCCCGAAGCCCTCGCGGATCGCCGTCTCCAGCTCCTCGGCCGGCCCGTCCACCGTCCACGCGTGGTCGCCGTCGGCGGGACCGACGAAGTGCACGGAGCCCAGGACGAAGTCGAGCCCAAGCTCTCGTATGCGCGGGGCGACCGGCGAGGTCAGCCCGGGGATGAAGTCGGCTTCCATGCCGAGGAAGATCTCCACTCTGCCGCGGTAGCGTTCCCGCGCCGCCCGCACTTCCTGCAGATAGCTGTCCAGCCGCTCGGCCGGCATCGTCCACTCGGTCGGGAAGGGCACCACGTTGTGGCCCGAGAATCCCAGTCTCGGCATGCCCTTGCGGATGGCTGCCTCCGCGTACTCGAACGGCTCCCCGTTGCCGTCGCAGTGGTGGGTATGGGTGTGGTAGTTGCTCCAGGCGGCTCGCCCCGTCATGGTCGTGAAGATACGTCCGACGCGGCTACACGTCCAGCATTACGGCCCCCGCGGACCGGATGGAAAGCGGGTGGCAGGAGCCTGGGCCGAAGGCGGCGCGCATGCCTGAGAGGTACGCGTCCAGCTTCCCCTCGGGAACGAACGCGAGGATCGTGCCGGCGAATCCGCCGCCGTGGACCCGCCATGCGCCGTCCTCGCCCAGGAGAGACTCGCTGAGGGCCTGGGCAAGCGGCACGCCCTGCTCGTGCGGGGCGCCGGCAGGGTAGCAGTTCTGCAGCAGCATCCACGAGCTGCGGCCGCTCTCCCTTACGAGCTCCAGGAACCTGCCCCATGCGCCGGTCTCCAGCGCCTGGACCTGAAGGTCCACGCGGTCATTGTCCGCGAAGAAGTGCAGGGCGCGCAGGATCGCGCGGTCCCCCAGGTCCGCCCGCAGCCCCGTCAGCTCGGCGAGGACGCGCTCCCGGGAGGTGTCCCGAAGGACGGAGCCGCCCAGCCGCCGGGCCACGCCCTTCATTTCCTCCTTCACCGCCGCGTACTCGTCGGTGAGGTCGGCGTGGCTGCCTCCGGTATCCACCACGACCGGGATGTACCCGCTTCCGGCGAATGCGGAGCGCACGGCACGGACCCGCGGGCGCAAGGGATCCTGGAAATCTATGGTGATGAACCCGCCAAGGGCGCAGGTGGTCTGGTCCATGAGGCCGCTGGGCTTGCCGAAATACTCGTTCTCCGCGAACTGGCAGATGAGGGCGATCTGCTGCCCGTCGATCCGGCCTGCGTTGAAAAGGTGGTTCAGGATCGTGGCCATGAGCACTTCGTAGGAAGCAGAGGAGCTGAGCCCCGATCCCTTCAGGACGTCGCTCGTCACGCAGGCGGAAAAGCCTCCCACCGCGTGCCCCAGCGCGCGCATGCGCGCCGCCACGCCGCGCGTGATGGCGGCCGCGGTGGAGCGCTCGGACTCCCGCGGATCGAGGTCGTCCACGGAGACTTCCTGGCGGGGGTAGCCCTCGCTCTCGATCGTGATCCGGACGTCGGCAGCCGGCGCCGCGACGGCGATGACGTCGAGGTCGATGGCGGCCGCCAGCACCTTCCCGTGGTTGTGGTCCGTGTGGTTGCCGCAGATCTCGGTGCGGCCCGGGGTGCTGTAGAAGCGGGGATCCGCCGCCCGCGGGAAGGCGGACTCGAACCGGTCCAGCAGCGCACGATAGCGCTTGCGCTGCCGCTCCACGGCGCCGCTTCGACTGCCATAGAGAGCCTCCAGCGCCGCCGTTCCCCCGCGGCCTTCCAGTGCCTTCCCCAGCTTTCCCGCGTTCATGGACGTAGTCATACCCGAGAGGCGGCGGCCCCGCAAGCGCGCCGGGTGGCCGGTCCGCGTCCCCGGACGTATCTTTTTGGCATGGCGCGTCCTTGCTGGGACGCGCGAAGGAGATGGAATGGACAAGTTCTACGGGCCCCTGCGGGGCGCCCGGGCTCTCGTTGTAGTGGTGCTTCTTGCGGTTGCGGCGGCGGGCGGCTTCGCGCAGGCCGCGGGTCCGGCTCCGCTCAGCGGCACGATCGCGTCGGTCAACGGGAGCGTTCTCACGCTCACGCTCGCCGACAAGTCGGTCAAGGATGTCGTGCTCCAGGAGAAGACCCTCATCCTCGAGCGCGACGTCGCGGCCGTCGGCGACATCCGTGCGGGCGACGCGATGGGCGTGGCGGCCCGCCGCTCGGGTGCGGAGCTGATCGCCACCTCGATCAACATCTTCTCCCCGGAGATGTGGGACGTCGTGCGCAAGGGACAGTGGCAGATGACCAGCGGGGAGACGATGACGAACGCGATGGTCTCCGACTACGCCCAGGGAATGAGCGGGCACACTCTGACGATGAAGTACGAAAACGGCACTGCAACGATCACGGTGCCGGACGGCATACCGGTGCATCGCCTGCTGAGCGTGAAGCCCGCGGCGCTCGCCGTCGGCCTGCAGATCGTCGTGCGGGGCACCGCCGGCGCGGACGGGGCTCTGAAAGCGGCGTCGATCAGCTTCGAGGGCCCGGCCCGCGGCTAGTCCGCATCGCCCGAAGGGCGATATCTACGAACATGGTCGCCCCGGGCCGGGCGCGCCCATTGCGCTAGTTGGGCTATCGGGGGCTCTTCGCGAAGCCCCGCAGCACGGTGGGCAGGATGCCGCCGTTTCGGTAGTACTCCAGCTCCACCGCGCTGTCTATGCGCGCAAGCACGGTGAAGGTCTTCTCCTTCCCCGACGCGTCGCGCGCGACCACCCGCAGGGACTGGCCCGGCTTCTCCGGCCTCGGGATCTCGTAGCGCTCTTCGCCGGTCAGGCCGAGACTCTCCGCGTTCTCCCCCTTCTGGAACTGCAGGGGAAGAAGGCCCATGCCGACCAGGTTCGAGCGGTGGATCCTCTCGTAGCTCTCCGCGACGACGGCGCGCACGCCGAGGAGCAGCGTCCCCTTCGCGGCCCAGTCGCGCGAGCTTCCCGATCCGTATTCCTTGCCCGCGATCACGAGCAGGGGGACCTTCTCCGCCGCGTACTTTTCGGCCGCGTCGTAGATCGGCAGTTGCTCACCCGAAGGAAGGTGCCGGGTGTACCCGCCTTCGACTCCCGGAACCAGTCGGTTTCGGATACGGATGTTGGCGAAGGTGCCGCGGATCATCACCTCGTGGTTACCGCGCCTCGAGCCGTAGGTGTTGAAGTCTTCTCTTGAAACCCCGTGCGCGATGAGCCACTTCCCCGCCGGGCTCTTCTCCGGGATCGCACCCGCCGGCGAGATGTGGTCCGTGGTGACCGAGTCCCCGAGGACGGCGAGCACGCGCGCGCCGGAGATGCCCGGCACCTCCGGCGGCCGGGCCGTGATCCCCTCGAAGAACGAGGGCTGGCGGATGTACGTGGATTCGCTGCTCCAGGCGTAGCGACGCTCTTGCGGAACCCGCACCTTCTGCCACGCTTCGTCGCCAGTGAACACGCTGGCGTACACGGAGCGGAACATCTCCGGGGTGAGGTTCTGCCGGATAGCTTCGTCTATTTCCGCAAGCGTCGGCCAGATGTCCCGCAGGTAGACCGGCTTCTCGGCCTTGTCGTACCCGACAGGATCCGAGGCAAGATCGACCTCCAGGGAGCCGGCCAGGGCGTACGCCACCACGAGCGGAGGGGAGGCGAGATAGTTCGCCTTCACTTCGGGATGGATCCGGCCCTCGAAATTGCGGTTGCCCGAAAGCACGGAGGCCACGGTGAGGTCGCTCGCCTTGATGGCAGCGCTGATCGCCGGCAGCAACGGTCCCGAGTTGCCGATGCAGGTCGTGCAGCCGTATCCCACGAGGTGGAAGCCCAGCGCCTCGAGGTAGGGGCTGAGACCGGCCTTGTCCAGGTACTGCGTGACGACCTTCGAGCCGGGGGCGAAGCTCGTCTTGACATATGCCGGCACCCGCAGGCCCAGCTTCACCGCCTTGCGCGCCAGGAGGCCCGCCGCGATCATGACGGCGGGGTTGGAGGTGTTCGTGCAGCTGGTGATGGCGGCGATGACCACCGCGCCGTCCCGCAGGGTCTCGCGGGAACCAGCCACCCGTACCTCGGCCTCGCGGAGTGCCGTGGCCGCCGCCCCGCTCGGCGCCGCGGACTGGGCCGCCGCTTGCCGCCACGAGCCTTTCGCCCGGGAGAGGGGAAGCCGGTCCTGGGGTCGCTTCGGTCCCGCCATGGAGGATTCCACGCTCGCAAGGTCCAGCTCCAGCACGGTCGAATACTCCGGCTGGGGAGCATCCGCGGTGCGGAAGATGCCCTGCTCACGGCAGTACCGCTCGACCAGGTCCACGAGGTCGGCGCCGCGCCCGGTGAACCGCAAGTACTCGAGCGTCTTCTCGTCCACGGGGAAGAACCCTGCCGTGGCGCCGTACTCGGGGGACATGTTGCCGATCGTCGCACGGTCGGCCACGCTCAGGGAGGAAAGACCCGGGCCGAAGAACTCCACGATCTTGTCCACGACGCCGAACTTGCGCAGCGCCTGCGTGACCATGAGCACGAGGTCCGTAGCGGTCACCCCTTCCCGGAGGCTCCCGGACAGCCGCATCCCGACGACCTCGGGAATCAGCATGTACAGCGGCTGCCCGAGCAGGGCTGCCTCCGCCTCGATGCCCCCGACGCCCCAGCCCAGGACGCCGATGCCGTTGATCATCGGCGTGTGGGAGTCCGTGCCCACGACGGTATCGGGAAACGCCACGGACCGCTTCTCCCCCGGCAGCTGCCGGGTCTGCACGACGCGGGCGAGGTATTCGAGGTTCACCTGGTGCACGATGCCGGTGGCCGGCGGCACGACGTGGAAATCGGAGAACGCCGAGGCCCCCCAGCGGAGGAACTCGTATCGCTCGCGGTTTCGCTGGAACTCCAGGGAGGCGTTGAGCGAGAGGGCACGGGAGGAGGCGTACAGGTCCACCTGCACGGAATGATCGATGACGAGGTCCACGGGAACCACCGGGTTGATCCGCCGGGGATCCCCGCCTAGGGCGGCCATCGCGTCGCGCATGGCCGCCAGGTCCACGATCGCCGGCACGCCGGTGAAATCCTGCATGATCACGCGCGCCGGCTTGAAGGGGAACTCCCGGGCCCTCGATTCCTGCGAGCTCCAGGCGCAGAGTGCCCGCACATCCTCTTCCCGCACGTCGAACCCGTTCACCTGCCGGAGGACCGACTCGAGGAGGATCTTCATGGAAAACGGCATGCGGGAAACCGAGGGGAATCCCCCGGCTTCCAGCTTCTCGAGGCTGAAGAAGTCCCAGCTCCCGTGCGATGATTTCAACGTGCGGCGCGTGCCGAAGCGATCCTGCGATTGTGCCATGTCGATTCTCCTCGGCATGAATATACACGAGCAAACCCGAGTTGACACCGGCCGGGCGCCCGGTCCCGCGCCGGGAGAATGCCGCCTTGCCAACGCCGGCCAATTGCTCTATCATTGTACGCAAGAGTCACGAGAATGCTGGTTCCCGCCGAGGTCTGGACAGTCGCAAAAGCGGAGCAGGGCAACGCGGTACTCGTCCGGCCGCTCGGGCTGGACGTGGCGGTGCCCATCTTCATTGCGCCCCTGGAGGCGCAGTCCATTCTCATCGGCCTGGGCAGCGTGAAGATGCCGCGGCCCCTCACCCATGACTTGTTCATCTCGGTCCTCGAGAGCCTGGAGTCGTCGGTCAACCGGGTGGAGATCACGTCCCTGAAGGACAGCACGTACTACGCGAAGCTCATCCTGGAGTCCGAGGGCGCCGAGATCGCCGTGGATGCGCGCCCGTCCGACTGCCTCGCCCTTGCCGTGCGGGTGAAGTGCCCGATCTACATCGACGAAGCGGTGGTCGACGAGGCGGGGATCTCCGTGAAGATGGTGGAGGAGAAGAACCGGGAGCTCAAGGCTTCCGACGTGCGCGGCGAGGCCTCCGAGGAGCCCGAAACCCCGCAGCCCGTGGAGGCGCCGAGCCTCGCTTCCGATTCCTCGGAAGTCAGCGCCCTGAAGAAGCTCCTGGACAGCGCCATCGAGGAAGAGAACTACGAGGAGGCGGCCCGGCTGCGGGACCGCATCCGGGAGCTGGAGAGCACCTAAGCGCGGCCTGGGGGAGCGCCCCGCCTGCGCGGGCCTTCAGTCCGGTCCGATCGTCGTCCCCGAGAAATCCTGCCCGGCAAGTATCCGCGCGAGGTTCTGCAGGTTTCTTCCCTCCGCGAAGATCACGCGCAGGTGCGACTGCGCGGCGGCCTTCGCCGCGGTCGGATCGAAAGGCGTGTTCTTTCCCGGCGTCCAATCCTCTCCAGCGATCCGCAGCATCTCCTTCCATGACAGCGCGTCGACCGGCCGTGCGGCGGGGTTCGTCCGCGGATCATCGGTATAGACCCTCGCGATGTTGGAGAGATTGACCAGCGTCCGCGCCGAGAACCGCTGGGCCAGGATCACCGCGTCGTTGTCCGAAGAGAAGCCCGGCTTCCAGCCCGCGGCCACGAGGACCCTGCCGGCGAAAACGGACACGGCGGTAGGATCCAGGACGAGGTCTTCCACGCACCACGCGCGAAGCATCCGTCTCACGAGCTCGCCGTTCACCCGGGTGGCAGCGACCCCCACCCAGTCCAGGTCGTCCCCCGGCGCGTCCGGCCGGACTTCCCGCAGCGCCGCCTGGTAGTCGCGCGCAAGGCCGCCGCCGCCGCACACGATGATAAGCTTCCCCCGCGGATCGGCGGCAAGGTGGTCCTCCACGAGGCCCAGGAATCCCTTCAGGAAGACCGTGTCGACCCCTTTCGGCGCGATGATCGATCCGCCGAGGGAGATGACGGTGACGGAGTCCGGCATAGGCCCCACTATAAAGGAAAAGGCCGGCGCATGCCATCGCAGCGGAAAACCGTGATCCTATTCACGCCTTGCATAAAAATGCCCTCCCGGGGCACACTGGGGCCATGGAGAAGAAGAAGGTTTTCATCGCGGACACGCTGGCAAAGGAAGGGATCGAGGAGTTCTCCGCATTCCCGCAGCTGGAGCTCGTGGTAAAGACCGGGCTTCCGGCGGACAAGCTCATGGCAGAGCTGGGGGATTCGGCCGGCCTGGTCGTGCGTTCTGCCACCCAGGCGACGCGCGAAGTCATCTCGGCGGGAGCCTCGCTGAAAGTGATCGGCCGCGCGGGGGCAGGAGTCGACAACATCGACGTCAAGGCCGCCTCGGAACGCGGCATCGTGGTCCTCAACACCCCCGGGGCCAACGCCGAGGGGGCGGGGGAGCTCGCGGTGGCGATGATGTTCGCCCTGTCGAGGGACCTCGCGCGCGCGAACGCGACCATGAAAGCCGGCACCTGGGACAAGAAGAGCTTCACCGGGTGCGAGCTGCGCGGGAAGACGCTCGGCCTCGTGGGCATCGGCAACGTGGGCAGCGTCGTGGCCCGGTGCGCCGTGGGGATCGGCATGAAGGTCGTCGCCCACGACCCGTTCGTCGGCCCCGAGAAGGGCGCCGCCCTCGGGATCCGCCTCGCGGAGCTGGACGAGGTGTTGCGCACCGCGGATTTCATCTCCATCCATTCCCCGCGCACGGAGAAGACCAGGGGGCTGTTCAACGCCGCGGCCTTCGCGAAGATGAAGAAAGGCGTGTTCCTCGTGAACTGCGCGCGCGGCGGGATCGTGGTGGAAAAGGACCTCATCGCGGCCCTGGACGGCGGGATCGTGCGCGGCGCGGGGGTCGACGTGTTCGACAAGGAGCCGCCGGAGAGCTGGGACCTGGCGAAGCACCCCCGCGTGATCGCCTCCCCGCACATCGGGGCATCGACGGCCGAGGCGCAGGTCAACGTGTCCGTCATGATCGCCCGCCAGATCGGGGCGTACCTCACCCGGGGGGAGATCATCAACGCGGTAAAGGCCTAGCTCGTTCTTGTCAACCTTCCCCGCCGGGGATACATTGGGACTGGGAGCGGGACTATGAACGCGGATATCACGGACATACTGCGGGAGTGGGAATTCGATTCCGACAACCAGATCCGCATCGTCCAGGCGGAGGACGGCCGGCAGGTGCTCCAGGTCCGCCAGCCCATGGGCATCGAGCAGTACGAACTGGACGGCCGGCCGGATGGCAAGAAGCCGTTCGGGCAGGAGTCCGTCCTGGACGAGCTGGAGGCCCGGCTGGATCACTACCGCTCCTCGCACGGCACCGAGGAAGGCTTCTCCCTGAACCACGAGGATTTCTCCGCGCTGCAGGGCGAGGGTGTGCTGTACTACTTCCGCTACCTCGTCCTGTTCCAGATCGGCGACTTCGCGCGCACCTCCCGGGACACCGAGCACAACCTCCGTCTCTTCTCCCTGGTGGAGCGGTTCGCGGACCGTGACGACGACCGAAAGGAAATGCTGCAGTACAAGCCGTACGTCGTGCGGATGAACGCCATCGCCCGCGCGATGATCTCCCTGCACAAGGAGATGAAGAGCGCGGCGGAGGATATCCTCACCAACGCGATCTCCGCCATCGAGGACATGCGGGACATCGACACCCCGGCCTTCCAGTTCGAGCGGGTGCGGTCCCTGAACTATCTCAAGGCCACGCTGAAGCAGATCCACGAGAAGCAGGATTCGCCGACGGACCCGCTGAAAGTGGAGCTGGAGAAGGCGGTGGACGACGAGGACTACGAGCGCGCCGCGGAGCTGCGCGACCGCATCCGGGACCTGGAAGCCGAGACGCCGCCGTCCTCCTCGGAGGATGTGCTCCCGGAGGAGTAGCTGCTCCGCGCTTGCCCACCACCCGGCGGCCTGCTATCCTGACGCGGAGCGGAGCCACCACATGATCAGGAAAAACCACGAGATGGAAAACGAGGTCCGGGAGCGGATGCGCGAGGGCACGGGCACCGTGGAGATCCTCCACATCTTCCGCAGCAAGGAGCTGAAAGGCCGCACCCGGCTGTTCGCGCGGCTGCGCCTGCGCGCCGGGAGCTCCATCGGGTTCCACCGGCACGAGGGCGAGGAGGAGATCTTCTACATCCTCTCGGGAACGGGCGAGGTCAGTGAGGGAGGAGCGGCTTCTACCGTGGGACCCGGGGACGCGGTCCTCACCGGCGGGGGTGCGGGACACGCGATTGCCAACGCCGGGCCGGATCCCCTCGAGCTGCTGGCCGTGATCCTGGTGTACTGAAAGCGAACCCCGCGAATGCTCTTCTTCAGACGACCTCGCCCGTTCGAGCGGCTTTCCACCTCCTTCCGCTGGCTGGACCAGAAGCCTCTCCGCGCGGTCCGCGAAGGTTCCTACACCGCCGCCTACGAGCCGCACGCCTACGTGCTCACTCTCCTGAAGGACAGCGTCTTCGCATGGGAGACCCTCCGCGGGGACCACCGGTTCACCGATTTCGTGCTGGAAGCCGACGTCGAGCCCGACCCTTCCAACGGCCATTCCGCGGCGGGGGTGGTGTTCCGGCACGTCAACGACGAGAACTTCTACTCCTTCCTCCTTTCCTCCCGGGGAGACTTCCGAGTAGATGCGCTGTTCAACAATCACCCGATGAAGATCATCGAGTGGACCCGCGCGCCGTCACCGGACCCGGAGAGCCCGCACGGACCCCGCACCCTGCGGGTCATCGGGCACGGGTCACGGCTCTCGTTTCACGTGGACGAGGAGTGGGTGGCCGAGGCCGATGACGAGACCCTGCCCGAAGGAGACGTCGGGTTCGCGGCGCAGAACTTCGCCGGGTCGGGCCAGGGCGTCTTCCGCCTTCGGCGGCTGATGCTGGAGGCCCGTCCGCTCGTCGTGGAGCGCGAGCACCAGCGCTCGTGGTACTACGCGCCGGTGTCCCCCGCCGCCCGCCTGCGGCTCGCCGAGACCCTCTTCTCGTCCGGGGGCTTCCGCCCCGCGGCGGTGCAGCTGCGCAAGGGGCTGAAGGACCGGGCCGGCTCGCCGCGGGAGCATTTTCTCCTCGCGGAGAGCCTGGTACATCTTTCCCTCCACGACGAGGCGCTCGCCGAGCTGGAGAAGGTGCTCGCCGCCGAACCGGCCAACGCCGAGGCGCGGCTGGAGAAGGCCAGCCTCCTGTACCTTGCCAACCGTCTCCTGGAAGCCCGCGACTGGCTGGCCGCCGGCATGTCGGACGGCACCATCCCCGGCACCGCCGCAGCGCACAACCTGCTGGGAAACGCCGAGTACGGCCTGGGGAACTGGGACGCCGCGGCGGAGGCGTATCGCCGGGCCGCCGAGCTGCAGCCCGAGATGGCGGTCTTCACGCAGAACGCCGCCCGGGCCCTGGAGCGGGCGGGGAAGCCGGCGCAAGCCGCGGAGTCCTACCGCCGGGCCGCCCGTCAGCTGTTCGCCGAAGAGGCATTCGACGAGCTGTCCCTCGTCATGCCGCGGCTGCGCGCGCTGGCCCCGGACGATCCGGAGCGCCTCGCGCTGGAAGGGAAAATGCTCTACCGCGAGGGAAAGATCGAAGAGGCCCAGGCGATCCTCCGGCGGCTGGAAGAGGCGGGCACGACGGACAGCGCCGTGCACTACCTGATGGGGCTCATCGTGTCGGGGAGGGGGGCCCGCGCCGAGGCTCTTCCCCGGTTCGTCCGGGCCGCCGAGCTCGAGCCCGGCTTCTCGCTGTACCACTTCCGCCTGGCGGAGACCCTCCACCTCCTGGGCCGCGATCCTCGGGAGGCGCTGGCCCGCGCGCGAAACCTGTCACCGTCCGATCCCTGGGTGAACAACCTCGAAGGGCAGCTCTGCATGGAGTCCGGCGATCCGGCGGGCGCCGTAGGCTTCCTGGCTGCCGCGCGCGACGCCGCGCCCTCGGAGGAAATCATCGGCCTGAACCTGTCCGAGGCCCTCTCACTTGCCGGGCGCTCCGCCGAGGCGCTGCAGGCGCTCGCCTCGCTGGAATCGGCCGCCGGGGAAAGCGCCCGCACGGTGAACCAGCGGGGGAATCTCCTCGCGCGCACCGGCGACCGCGCGGGCGCCGTGCGGGAGTACGAAAAGGCCATCCGCATGGAACCCGGCAACGCGGTCTACAAGGAGAATTGCGCGGCCGCCTGCATCGAGCTGGACATGGTGCACCGGGCGGAGGAGCTGCTCGCACAGATCGAGCCCGAGCATCCCTCGGCATCGGTGTACAACCTTCTCGGCCAGGTCGCCGCGCTCAAGGGCGAGCGGGCGCGCGCCGAGGTGGCGTTCTCCGCGGGCCTCGAGCGGGACCCGGGGAATCCCGATATCTCGGTGAACCTCGCTGGTCTGCACCGGGAACGCGGGAAGCACGACGCGGCCCGCGATCTCCTGCTGTCCGTGCTGTCCAGCCACCCGGGGCACGCGCGCGCACGCTCGCTCCTGGACAGGATACGAGCCGAGCGCGAGCAGAAAATCCAGTGCGCGACGTGCGGACGGGAATGGTGGGTTCCCCGTGACCTCCCGCCGCAGCCGGCGCTGCGCGTGCGCGGCGAGCCCCCGGCGGACGCGCCGGCGGGCCGGTGCCCCGCATGCGCCAAGGTCTACTGCGTGGGGTGCGCGGCCGCGCACCTCCGGGAGATGCGGTTCTACTGCCCGGACGACGGGGAGTACCTCAAGCTCTCGGAAGATTCGCTGAAATGGCTCCTCGCGCGCGCCATCGACACGATGCCGCCCTCCTCCAGCGCTGCCTCGTCATGAGCGCTCCGGCGCGCTTGCCTTGACAAACATGATCGCATCGGTAGTATGGGGTCAGCCTTGAGCCGAAACGCCGTCCTCCTCCTGATTCTCTGCCTGCTCGTCCCCCTCGGCGCCGCCGCGCAGTCCTCCGACATGGTCTCGGCGGAGAAGTTCTTCTCCAACCTCTCGGCCAGTTTCAGCGCGGTGAAGGACTACGAGGCCAACATCGCGATCACGCAGGGCAAGACCGTGTCGCGGGGGAGGATCTCCTACAAGTCCCCGGTGTACCTGTTCATCCGTTTCGACGACCCGGCCAACCAGGTGATCTGCTTCGACGGGGAAAAGCTCACCGTCTACCTGCCCGCCGAGCAGGTCGTGCTCCAGCAGACCTACAAGAAGAAGACCCCGGCCCAGATCGAGGGGCTCGTCACCGCCCAGGGCCTGTCCCTCCTGCAGCGGAATTACTCCATCGCGTACCTCGTCGGCCCGGCCCCCGTCCCCCTGGACGACGGCTCCAGGGAGATGTCGGTGAAGCTCCGCCTGGTGTCCCGGGGGACCAGCAGCTTCAGCCAGCTCGTCATTTCCGTGGAGGGCTCCACCATCCGCCGGGTGGAGGGCACGCTGGCCAGCGGGGACAAGGTCGTCATGGACTTCACCGGTATGCGTACGAACCAGGGGGTGCCGGCCTCCCGGTTCGCCTATGATCCTCCGCCGTACGCCAACGTCATCCAGGACTGGCTCTTCGACCCGGAGCAGTAAGGCAGCATGGAATCGATCGGAGACAAACTTCGCCTCGCTCGGGAGCGCAACAACCTGACGATCGACCAGGTGGCGCGGGAAACCCACGTGGCCAAGCGCTTCCTCAAGGCGCTGGAAGACGAGGATTTCGCCGCGTTCCCGGGCGAGACGTACGCCATGGGCTTCCTGCGCAACTATTCCGAGTACCTCGGGCTGAATGCGGAAGAGCTCATCGGGATCTACCGCAACCTCAAGATCCAGGAGCAGCCGCTTCCCATGAACGAGCTGCTCGAATCGAAGCCACGCCTGCCGTCCCTGCGGCTCATCGTCTTCATCGCCGCCGCGGTGCTCGCCGTCGCCGCCGTGGGCTACCTCGTCTACCGGGCCACGGCCCGGGCCGCCGGGCCGGCCGCGGCCTCCCAGAAGCCTTCCGCGGGAGGAGGAGGAAGCGCCGAGCTCGTTTTCCAGGACGACGTGCTCACCCAGTGGTTCTCCCAGGGAGACGCCATCACGGTGCCCCTCGCGGCCAAGAGCTACCGCATCGTCGTGTTCGCCGTCGGCGATTCCCTCACCCTGAAGGTTCCCGGCGGCACGGCGGACATCGGGCTGGGCAAGGAGCGCGTGATCGACCTCGACGGGGATTCCAGTCCCGACATCCGGATCGTGTGGAACGACGTGGACCGCGGCTCCCCCCAGAAGCGGGTGAACCTCGGCCTGTACCGGATCACCGGCGCGGCATCCGCATCCGCCGGGACCGAGACGTCCTCCAGCCTTCCTCCCGCGACGAGCACCACGACGCCGACCGCGCGCACCGACACGTTCAAGCCGGTGGCCCTTGCGCAGTCCGCGCAGGCGGGACTGTTCACTCTCGATTTCACGTTCAAGAACGACTGCTACTTCCGCTACCTCGTGGACGCCGGAGACCGGGAGGACCGCTTCTTCCAGAAGGGGGAGCAGTTCACGATCGACACCGCGCGCAAGCAGGTCACGATCTGGCTCTCCAACGCGGGGGCCGCCCGCATGCGCGTCCAGGGCCGGGACTTCGAGCTGGGAGACCTGGGCGAGGTGGCAACCCGCAAGGTAGCCTGGCGTCCGGACGCGGCGTCCGGCGGGTATGTCCTCGAGATCACCCCGCTCTACTGAGCACCGGGGGCCGGGAAGCGGCCCCGCGGCAGGCGGCCGCCTCTTCCACGTGGAGAGCCTCGGCTGCGCGAAAAACCAGGTGGATTCCGAACGCATGATCGCTGCCCTGGAGGGTGCGGGGTGGAGCCTCGCCGCGCCCGAGGAGGCCGATGTCCTCATCGTCAATACCTGCGGGTTCATTTCCTCCGCCAAGAAGGAATCCATCGAGACGAGCCTCGAGCTGAAGCAGCGGCACCCGGGCAAGAAGGTCATCATGGTCGGGTGCCTCACCGAGCGCTACGGCCGGGAGCTCGCCGGCGAGCTTCCCGAGATCGACGGGTTCCTCGGCAACCGCGATCCGGCGCGCATCCTCGAGCTCGTAGAGCCGGGCGATGACGGCAAGGGGCCGGCCGCGCACCGCACCGAGACGCGGCCCGCGGCGGCCGAGGTGCCGCCCCCCCGCGTCTACGAGCGCATCCACCTGCTCTCGTACCCGGGCAGCGCCTACGTGAAGGTCGCCGAGGGCTGCGCCAACCGCTGCACGTACTGCGCGATCCCGCTCATCCGCGGGGACCTTGCCAGCCGGGGGACCGCCGAGATCGTAGAGGAGTCCCGGCGCCTCCTGGACCGCGGGACCCGGGAGCTGATCCTGATCGCCCAGGACCTGGGGTCCTACGGGAAGGACCTCGGCGCCGGCGCCGATGGCAGGCCGGCCCGGCTGCCCGAGCTCCTGGAAGAGCTCGCCCGGCTCTCCGGCGACTTCTGGGTCCGGCTGCTGTACATCCATCCCGACCACTTCCCCGGCGAGATACTGGATTTCATGGCCGCCGACCCGCGGTTCCTTCCGTATTTCGACCTGCCCTTCCAGCATGCCTCCCCCCGGATCCTGCGCGCCATGGGCCGACGCCCGGACGCGCAGGAGAACGCCCGGCTCGTCTCCCGCATCCGGGAGAAGCTGCCCGGGGCGGTCATCCGCACGACCTTTCTCCTCGGGTTCCCGGGAGAGACCGACGAGGATTTCAACCAGCTCGTCGCGTTCCAGGAGGAGGCGCGGCCGGATTGGATGGGGTGCTTCATGTACTCCCGCGAGGAGGATACCCCGGCGTACTCCATGAAGGGCCGGGTCAGAGCCGCGGCCGCTGCGGCGCGCAAGGCGGAGGTCGAGCGCCGCCAGGTCGCGATCACGGCGCGCTCCCTGGATGCCGCCGTGGGCCGGACGCTGGACGTCCTGATCGAAGAGCGGATCGAGGGCGAGGAGATGTCGCTGGGACGCGCGTACCTGCACGCGCCGGAAGTGGACGGCCTGGTGGTGGTGCGCCGTGCGCTGCCGCCCGGCTCGCGCGTGCCCGTTCTCATCGACCGCCGGAACGGCGTCGACCTCGAGGGATCCGTGCGTGAGCGATGAGCCGGACTACCTTCGCACGCTGAACCCACCGCAGCGGGAAGCGGTGGTGCACACCGGCGCGCCCCTGCTGATCCTCGCGGGTGCCGGGTCGGGCAAGACACGGGTGATCACCACCAAGATCGCGTGGCTGGTGGATCAGCGGGCGGTGGACCCCCGCTCGATCCTCGCCGTCACGTTCACGAACAAGGCCGCGCAGGAGATGAAGGAGCGCGTGCTCGCGCTGGTTCCCCATGCCGATCACGTCATGGTGAGGACGTTCCATTCCTTCGGCGCCTGGTTCCTGCGGCGAAACGCGGCGCTCGCCGGCCTCTCCCCGGACTTCCGCATCTACGACGAGGACGACTCGCTTTCCCTGCTCAAGACCGTCCTCGGCTCTTCCACCGAGGACCGCGGGTTCCTCCGCCGCACGCTGGAAGAGATCAGCCGCATGAAGGACCTGGGCATCGGCCCCGGCGCGCCGGCGGAGGAGATCGAGCGCGCCGGCTGCGCCCCGGACCTGTATGCCGCGTACGAGCAGGCCAAGCAGCGGACGGGGAACGTGGACTTCGGCGACCTGATCCTGCTGCCGCTCGAGGTCCTGCGCCGGCATTCCGAGGTCCGGCAGCGCACCCGGCAGCGCTTCCGCGTGGTCCTCGTGGACGAGTACCAGGACTCGAACGTCGCGCAGTTCGAGCTGCTGCGGGAGCTGTGGGAGCCGGGCCTCTATCTCTGCGTCGTCGGGGACGACGACCAGTCCATCTACCGGTTTCGCGGGGCAGAGGTCGGCAACATCCTCTCCTTCCCGAAGGTGTTCCCCGGGACGGAGGTGGTGAAGCTCGAGCGCAACTACCGCTCCACCCAGGCGATCCTGGACGTGGCCTCCGCCGTGGTGGCTCACAACGAGGGCCGGCTGGGCAAGAGCCTCTGGACGGAGACGCAGGGGGGCGAGCTGCCCGTGGTGACCTGTCTCGACAGCCAGGAGGAAGAAGCGGACCTGTGCGCCTCGATCGTCCGCGACGGCTTTCCCGGCTCGACGGCCATCCTCTACCGCATGAACGCGCAGTCCCTGCAGTTCGAGAAGAGGTTCCGGGAGCTGGGCATCCGGTTCCGCCTGGTGGGCACCGTGCGGTTCTACGCCCGCGAGGAGGTGAAGGACGTGCTGGCCTACCTCTCCCTGCTGGTCAACCCCCGCGACGAGGTCTCTTTCCGCCGGGTCGTGAACCGGCCCAGCCGGGGCATCGGGGCGGCGAGCGTGGAAAAGATCGTTTCGGAGTGGAGGTCGGGCGGTTCCGAGAGCGGCGACGAATCCCCCGGATACGTCGGCGACTTGCTGGCCGCCTGCCGCCGGTCGGCGAGGCGCCTGGGCGCGCGCACCCGGGCGGGCATTGCCGGTTTCCTCTCCTGCATGGAGGACCTCTCCCAGCGGCTGGAGGAGCTTCCCCTCGCCGAGCTCGCGCGGGCCCTGCTCTCGCGCACCGGACTGTACGAGATGTACCGGGTGCGGGACCGCTCCGATGACACCGACAAGACGGCCAACCTGGAGGAAGTGGTGAGCGACATGAGCCGCTACGGATCGGGCGCCGCTGCCCTCAACGAGTTCCTGGAGAGCGTGGCGCTTGCCAGTCCCCTGGACGGCGCCGAGGCGGAAGGGGACGCGCAGGTCACCCTCATCACGCTGCACAACACCAAGGGGCTGGAGTTCGACCGGGTCGTCATCACCGGGCTGGAAGACGGCATCTTCCCCCATGACTCGAGCCTGGGAAGCGCGGAGGACGTCGAGGAGGAGCGCCGGTTGTTCTACGTCGGCATCACCCGCGCGCGGGAGCAGCTGCACCTGACGTGGTGCCTTCGCCGAAGGCTGTTCGGCCGCACCACCGACATGTCGCCGTCCCGGTTCCTCGACGAGGTGCCAGAAGAGCTGGTCAGGAAGACGGGGATCGACGCGTCCGCGACAGGGGAAGAGACGTTCGCCGTCGGGACCGGCGTGTATCACGACGAGTACGGCACCGGCGTCGTCGAGCGGACATGGTATACTGACGGCACGCAGCTCGTGCAGGTGCGGTTCCAGTCGGGCCGGGTGGGGAAGTTCCTCCCGAAATACGCCCACTTGGAACGGGTGGACTTGGGGTGATGAACAACCAACGGCATCTCATGAAGGACGTCCAGGGCGGCCTGGATTTCCGCCGCATGCCCATCCAGAAAGTGGGCATCCGCAATATCAGCTATCCCATCACGGTGCGGGACAAGAGCCGCGAGACCCAGCAGACCGTGGCCACCGTCAGCCTCTCGGTGAACCTGCCGCACGCCGCGCGGGGCACGCACATGAGCCGCTTCATCGAGGTGCTGGACCGGTTCAAGAACGAGGTAAGCTACCAGAGCCTGGACCTCATGCTCATCGAGATCAAGAAGGCGCTGAAGGCCGAGGAATCGCACGTGGAGCTCTCCTTCCCGTTCTTTCTCCGCAAGAAGGCGCCGGTCTCGGGGCTGGAGTCCCTGCTGTCCTACGAGTGCGCGATCGAGGCCACCTACGTCCATCACCTTGAGATCGCCACCCGCGTGGCCGTCCCGGTCCACACGCTGTGCCCCTGCTCGAAAGAGATCTCGGAGTACTCGGCTCACAACCAGCGCGGGACCGTGTCCATCACCGTCGGCATGACGAAGTTCGTCTGGATCGAGGACCTGATCCAGATCGCGGAGGATTCCGCCTCCTCCCCGGTGTACGCCCTGCTGAAGCGGGAAGACGAGAAGTACATCACCGAGCACGCCTACCAGAACCCGCGATTCGTGGAGGACGTCGTGCGGGAGGTCGCCCTGCGGCTGGAGAAGCTGCCCGGCCTGCGCTACCACGTGGTGGAAGTGGAGAACTTCGAGTCGATCCACAACCACAGCGCCTATGCGGTCATTGCCAAGAGGGCAGATGGCGAGTGATCCGCCGCTGCTCGGGCTGGTCCCCCCCATCCGCCGGGCCCGGGGCTTCCGCCTGTACGACGTGCGCGGACGGCGGTATCTCGACCTGTTCCGCGACGGAGCGCTCCTGGGACACCGCGAGGCCGGGACGCTCACCGCGATGAAGGCAGTGCTCTCGCAGGGGCTCGCCTCGCCGCTGCCCTCGGTCTGGGAGCGGCGGCTCCTCGGGGTCCTCGCGCGCCTCTTTCCCGGGTACCCCGAGGTGCGGCTGTACGCGTCGCCGGACCGGGCGCGCGCGGCGGTCCGCGCCTGGCTGGGCGGCGACGGCCCGGCGGACGGGGAGGTGAATGACCCGGCCGTGGACCGCCCGGCGCGGGACGGCAGGCCGGGCGCCGCTGCCGCCGCGGCGTTCTGGCGCCCCTTCCTCCCCGTGCCCGCCGCGCGGGCTGTCCTCCCCCTGCTGCCCGTGCGCGTCGGCGGATGTCCTTCCCCGGTGTGCTTCGACGCGGAAGTGCCCTCCCGGGTTCCCCGGTCGGACGCCATCCCGGGTTTCATCCTCGCCGGCGCCCTTCGGGGGCTGGCGGCTCTCGCTTCCCTGAAGCCGGCGGGCTCCTGCCCGCTTTCCACCCCGGCGCTGGACCGCGTCCTGGACGCCGCCCCGGGCTGGTTGCGGGTCGGACCGTACGTGACGGCTCTCTTTGACCAGGCCGAATATGCCCGCGTGCACGAGGAGTTCCTCCGCACGGGCGTTCTGCTCAACCCCTGCTGCCCCGGTCCGAGCGTGCTCCCCGGGGACTGCTCCCCGGGAGAATCGCGCCTGCTGGCCGGGCTCTTCACCCGCATTCCTGGAGGATGACTATGGGATTCGCGGCATTTGCACAAGATGCGTCGCGCCTTGCCCTTGGAGCATTCGCCACCTTCGGCGCGATCCTCCTGTGGTCGCGCACGCGCGACCTCGCGTGGACGTTCCTCATCATCGCGGCCATCCTCACGTACGCCGACATCGTGCTGGCCACCCTTCGCGGGTTCGGCATCCTCGGGGAGGATCTGCTCAACTACCGCGGCGTGCCGGTCCTGCAGATCGCCCTGGCGGACCTCCCCCTGCTGTTCGCGGGCCTGGGATTCGTGATGGCCGCCGCGAGGAAAAGGATCCCCTGACCGTGCCGCCCATCCGCGTGGTCCCGGCCCGGGACGAGTCGAACATCGAGCAGAAGCTCGTGACCCTGCTCCTGGCGGCGGTCCAGGAGAAGCCGGACCTCATCATGTCCGTGTTCGCCGGTACGCCTGCCTTCGGCACCTACCGGCTGCTGGTGGAGCGGGCCCGCGCGGAGCTCGTGGACTTCACTCGCGTCCGTTTCGTCGTGTTCGACGAGCTCATCCCGCAGGCCGGCCCGGCTGGCCGTGCGCCAGTTCCGCAGGGCACGTCGGGGCGTTTCCGCGCGGTGCTGGACGAACGGCTCTTCATTCCCCTGGCGATTCCCGCGGAGAACATCGTCGCCTTCTCGCCGCAGGGCGACCGCGCGGCGGAAGCCGCGCGGGTCGCGAGCTTCCTGGCGGTCTCGGGGATCGACATTGCGCTTCTCTCGGTGGATTCCCGCGGGCACATCGGGTTTCACGTGACGGGATCCGACCTGGAATCCGCCGCCGGCATCGTCCGGGTGGAGAACTCGCAGCGCTGGGAGGCCGCCGAAGCGTTTTCCCTGGGCCTCGCGGACCTCGCGAAGGCCACGCGCATCCTCCTGTTCGCCTCGGGCCGCAACCTGGCGGAGATCGTGCAGCGCCTCACCGAGGGGACCTTCGACCCCTCCGTGCCGATCTCGGTCCTGCAGCGGCACGGCAACGTGTTCCTGATCGCCGACGGGGGCGCCCTCTCCGGCATCTCGCGCGAGGAGAGGATCCACGGCTTCTACTCGGGATTCTTCATCGTGGATTCCCACACCGTGCCGTCCGGCCGGCGCGTGCTCGTCGTCTCTCCCCATCCCGACGACGCCCCCATCAGCGTGGGCGGGGCCATGGCGATGCTGAGCGGGACCAACCGCGTGGTGACGGCCATCATGACCACCGGGCACCGCTCGTTCATCTACGGCACGCAGAGGGGCGAGCGGATCTCCATCCGCGAGGCGGAGGCCGTGAAGGAGTCGCGGTTCCTCGGCGCCGAGCCGCGCTTCCTGCGCCTTCCGTTCTACGACAGCAACTACGAGGTCGGCGAGAGGGACCTCGAGCTCTTCCTCGCGCTGCTGCGTGAGCTGGAACCGGACTGGATCTTCATGCCGCACCCGAAGGACAGCCACCCCGCGCACATGGCCAGCCGGACCGTGGTGCTGGAATCCCTCCGTCGCCACCTTGCCGGCTCGCGACGGACCGTCGATCTGTGGAACTACGAGGGCCCGTGGGCGCTGTTCAACCGGGGCGATTTCAACGCCATCGTGACCGTGCCGAGACTGGCTTTCGAGCGGAAGCTGCAGGCCATCCGGGCGCACGAATCGCAGACGGCCCGCACGCCGTACGACGTGGCCGCGGAAGCCCTCGCGCGGCTGCGCTCCGCCCTGGTGCCGGAATCCGAGCTTGCCGGTTTCGGGGCCCGGCCGCCGAGGCTGGACGCGTGGCTGGAGCTGTTTCAGCGCGAGACGGCGAGGGCAGAGCAGGCCGGCCTGGCCCCCGGCGTGGATGTGCCGGTGCAGGAGTAGGCCTGCAATGAAAAAGCCCGGCGTTCCGCCGGGCTTTTTCAACGTCGGCAGCCGCCGCCCACGCGCGTGGCGCGGGCCGCGGCGCCGGGCGTCGCTACTCGATAAGAATCGCCTCTGCCGGGCAGTCGGCCGCCGAGTCCCGTACTGCCTTCTCGAGGTTGGCGGGGACGTCCGGCGTGATGACCTCCGCGGTGTCCTTTCCCATCTTGAAGACCTGGGGCACTCCGTCCGTGCACAGGCCGCACGCCGTGCACAGGTCGGGGTCAATCCTCACCTTCATCGCTTGCTCCTTCCTGTTCGTGATTGCCCGCCGTTCCGAGAGGCCTGGGGGCGGCCATAGATTACCTCAAAACACCTCCGGTTTCAATATGGATTGACACTCCCATCGATTTCGCTATCCTTGGCGAAGAGTACCGTAGCATCAATCGAGAGTGGGGGGTTTCCATGATCGCTCTTACCATCGGCATCATCCTCATCGTCTTCGCCGTGTACTCCGTGCTACCGGTGTCGTGGAGCCTGCAGTGGTGGCCCGAGGTGATCCAGTTCCTCAAGGGGGGAGTCCCCATCCTTGCGGTGTTCATCGGCCTGATCGCTTTCTTCGTCGGCGTGGCGGACATCAAGGACAAGATGGAAGCGAAGAAGGAAGAGGCGGAGGAGAAGGAAGAGGCCAAGAAGGCAGACTCCGGCACCACTTGACATTCCCCCGCCGGTATGTAAATTTAGCACTCCTGCGGCCGTCGCGCCGCATTTTTCTTCAACCGGAAGGATTGCTGGAGACGATGAAAACGATATTCGTGAATCCTGCCGACGTCGAGCACAAGTGGTACCTGGTCGACGCGGAAGGCAAGGTGCTGGGCCGGCTGGCCTCGCGGGTCGTGGCCGTGCTGCGCGGCAAGAACAAGCCCGAGTACGCCCCGCACTGGGACATGGGAGACTCGGTGGTCATCATCAACGCGGGCAAGATCCGGGTGACCGGCCGCAAGCCCGCCCAGAAGATGTACTACCGCCACTCCCGCTATCCCGGCGGGTTCCGAGCCGAGCCCTTCGAGAAAGTGTTCGCCCGGCACCCGGAGCGGCCGCTGGAGCGGGCCATCGAGGGCATGCTGCCCAAGGGAGCGCTCGGCCGCAAGATCTTCAAGCGCCTGAAGGTGTACGCGGGGCCGGAGCATCCGCACGCCGCGCAGAAGCCTGTTCCGCTCGACATTTCCTGAAAGAGAACGAGGAGAGAGACCCTTGGCGAAGAATTTGAGCGTTGCGACCGGCAAGCGCAAGACATCCATTGCCCGCGTATTCCTCCGTGACGGGGCGGGAGCCATCACGATCAACGGTAAGACGGGGGAGGAATACTTCGCCGGCATGCTCACCGCGC
>Ga0153916_10000244_pt1 | contig 35370 bp, 35 predicted proteins | sample Opewatmetagenome_FD_109642 | JGI IMG/M metagenome (GOLD analysis project Ga0153916, IMG submission 109642) | Freshwater wetland microbial communities from Ohio, USA - Open water 3 Core 3 Depth 4 metaG | ecosystem: Environmental > Aquatic > Freshwater > Wetlands | place: USA: Ohio, Lake Erie...
ACAATCGAGGATGAAGTGTTTATAGGACCTCATGTTTGTTTTACAAACGACATGTATCCAAAGGCCGTAAACCCTGGTTGGAAAGTTATACCTACAGTTGTGAAAAAGGGCGCATCTATTGGTGCTGGTTCAGTAATTAGATGTGGTATTACTATTGGCGAAGGAGCATTAGTAGGAGCAGGGTCTGTTGTTACAAAAGATGTGCCGGCAAGCACACTTGTTGTTGGTAATCCAGCAAAACCAGTTAGAAAGGTGAAATAAAATGAATGTAATACCACCTTGTAATCCAATATGCACTAAAGAAATGCAAGATGCTGCAATACATGCACTACAAAATGAAAAATTTATTTTTGGAGAATCTGTCGTAAAATTTGAAGAGGAATTCGCAAGATATTGTAACACGGATTTTGCAATATCTATAAGTTCAGGAACTGCAGCACTTCAATTATCATTATTGGCAGCTGGTGTAAAAAACAAAGATGAAATTATTACACCTGCAAATTCCTTCATTGCAACATCTAACTCAATAATACATGCCGGTGGCATACCTATTTTCTGCGATAGCAACGATTCATATCTTATTGAAGTAAATCAAATCAAAGATAAAATCACGAATAAAACCAAAGGCATACTACCAGTCCATCTTTTTGGAAATCCAGCAGATATGGATGAAATCAGCGAAATAGCAGAAAAAAATAAGATATTTGTAATTGAGGATGATGCACAAGCACATGGGGCACTATACAAAGGAAAAAAAATAGGCTCATTAGCGTTAACTGGTTGTTTTTCTTTTTATTCAACAAAAAACATGACAGTATGTGGCGATGGTGGAATGGTAACCACAAACAACGAAGACATAGCAAAAACAGTTATATTACTACGTGACCATGGACGAATATCTAAGAATACGCATATATTGATTGGTTACACAGCACGATTAAATACAGTAAATGCAGCAATAGGAAGCATACAACTTAGATATCTTGATCAGTGGGTTCAGAAAAGAAGAGAAATCGCACGTAAATATAATGATCTACTTTCAGATGTAGAAGAAATCGTTCTTCCACCTGGTGATATAAATGGTAAAAAACCTTCGTATCATCTTTTTGTGATAAAAACCAAACAAAGAGATACATTAATAGATTTTCTAAGAAAAAATGGAATTATATGTCTTATTCACTACCCAATACCAATTCCAATCCAACCAATATACAAAAAATTATTCTACTACAAAGAAGGAGATTTTCCAAAAAGCGAAGAACAATCAAAACAGATACTAGACTTACCAATGTTCCCGGAATTAAAAGATAACGAGATCAAATATATCTCAGAAAAAATACATGAATTTTTCAATAGGTGATCATCTGAAAAAAATAAAAATAGGAATAATAGGAGTAGGACGTTGGGGGAAAAAGCATGTTGAAGAATACTCAAAAATGGGTAATGTAGATCTTCTTTGGATTTCTGACATAAGAAAAGAAAATCTTGATTTTTGTAGAGATAAATACAAGATCCCTCATGTTTCAGAAGATTATCATGATGTTTTATCATCAGATGTGGATGCAGTAAGTATCTGTACTATTAATGAAACACATTTTGATATCTGTAAAGATGCTTTAAAATCAGGAAAACATGTACTTATTGAAAAACCACTCACACTCAATTCAAAAGAAGCGTATAAATTAGTTGACATAGCAAAAGACGAAAACAGACTTTTAGCAGTTGGACATATATTTAGATTTAACAATGCTATTATAGAAGCAAAAAAATATGCAAAAGAAAATTTCTATAATGAGCTTTTTTATTTGAGACTACAATGGACAGATTTTGTCTATCCTAAACCAATAATAGAAATCGTCTTTGATATGATGCCACATGCATTTGATGTAATGAATTTTATTTTAGAATCATGGCCATATAAAATAAATTGTTTTGCAAGAGGATTTAGAAAAAAAGAGCTTGAAGATACAGCCCATATCATATGTGAGTTTCCAAACAATATAATGACTCATACAGAAACAAGTTGGACATTACCAGAAAAAACGCGACAAATCGATGTAGTTGGTAAAAGTCATTGTTTAAAAATAGACTGTATGAACCAAAAAGTAAAAATCTTTTACGAAGGAAAAATTAAAGGAGAACTACCAGTTCAACCAAATAATACACTCTATGATGAATTAATACATTTTTTAGACGCCATCGAACAAGGCTCATTTCTTTCAAATGATGGTGAAACAGGAGCAAAAGTAGTAGAACTTTTGGAAAAATCAAGAGAGTCTCTTGAAAAAGGAAAAACAATAAAATTATAATTTTTCTACATATAAATTCTTATAAATACCCAAACTATCCCTCCATTTTGTTATAATATGAAAATCAGTGTTGTATTAACTACAAAAAACGAGGAGCGATATATTGGTGAACTTCTGAACAGTATGACAGTTCAAGAAGAACCCTATGAAGTTATCGTCGTGGATTCAGATAGTAACGATAAGACACAGGAAATCATAAGGAAATATTCTAAAAGAAACAAGAACATAAAACTATTTATTCACCCTGGGACACGACCAGAAAGTATGAACTATGGAATAAAACAAGCTACAGGAGAAGCTGTTGCTTTTATAGGTGGGGATGATGTTGCTGATAAAAACTGGATAAAAGAAGTAAGAGCCGGTTTAAAAACCGCTGATATAATTGTAGGCAAAATAGTATCATTAGTAGAAAATCGTTTCACTACACTCCAAAATGTTAAAGTCTTCCACAAAAATATTAATATCTCCTATCCAGGATCTAACACCACATATAAAAAAGAAATATTAGACAAACTTGGTGGATTTGACCCATGGTTTTCATCAGCAGAAGACCTAGAATTAAACTACAGAGCAGTTGATGCTGGATATAAAATAAAATCTAATGAAAAAGCCATAGTTTTCTACAGGCCGAGAAACACTCTAAATGCTTTTATCAAACAATCAATCTGGTACGGCTACGGAAGAAAACTCCTTGCATTAAAATATAAAGATATGTGGCAACGATATTCAATTAGAGACACAGTAAAAACCCAGTTTTCATTACTCGGAATCATCAGGCTTTCTTTAGGATTTATTGGATATATCTATTGTTTAATAACTGTAAAAGAGTACAATCAACTAAAAAATTAAAAACAATCTTTTAGAACTACTTCTCGTAACCTTCAAATAAGAAACATCTGTTTATCATATTTGAATATGAAAATTCTTATGTTACTCTCAAAAGAATTCACATCTGATCCACGTGTTTATAAAGAAGCAAAATCTCTTGTTAAAACAGGATATGAAGTTACAGTGATTGTATGGGATAGACATTCTATTTATGAGCCACAAAGTATCGTTGATAGAATCAGTATAATAAGAATCAGAAACACTGGTTTAATGAAGATACTGCCAAATGATCTACTTCGTAATCCGTTATGGTGGAGAAGAGCATATAAGAAGGGATTGCAGTTATACGAAAATGGTTTTGGCTTCGATGTTATCCATTGTCATGATTTAGATACACTACAAACAGGTGTTTGGCTAAAGAAAAAATTGAAAGTTAAACTAGTATATGATGCACATGAAATCTTTGGTTATATGATAGAAAACAATGTTCCAAAAATCATAACAAAATACTCATTTAGAATGGAAAAAAGACTGCTAAAATATGTTGATTATATTATTACAGTCGATGAACCTTTTTATGATTACTTTAAATCAATTACAGATAAACCTGTTTCAATAGTTATGAATTGTAATGATCTAGTTAGCAAAGAATATATGCAGACAAAGAATAAAATTTTTACAATTTCTTATATAGGTACTTTAAGCAAGAACAGATTCTTTCCGCAGATAATAGACAAAATAGCAGAAATGCCATATATCAAATTTGTTATTGCAGGAAGAAAAGAAAATATGGAAGTTTATAAACAAGTTGAAAAATCAGCTTCAAAGTATAGTAATGTTATATTTTTAGGGACAATACCTGTTAATCGAGTTATCCCTCTAACAATAGAATCGGATTGTGTTTTGTGTCCTCTTGATCCAACTGTTAAACTTCATAAATTTGCTCTTGCAAATAAACAATTTGATGCAATGGTTTGTGGAAAACCCATTATAAGCACTAAAGGAACATATTCTGGAGATTTAACTGAAAAACTAAACTGTGGATTGGTTGTTGATTATAATCTTGATGCTATAAAAAAAGCAGTGATAACACTGAAGAATAACCCAATATTATGTGAAGTATTAGGAAAAAATGGATTGATGGCTGCTAAGGAAAAATATAATTGGAACATTCAAAAGCGTATTTTTCTGCAACTATATAAAAAGATAGATAAAAATTAGTTCTGTACAAAAATCATAAGTACATAATTTATAATTCGGGAAACATGCTAAGAATAGGTGTCTTTGGCACTGGTTCAAAGGGAAAAAACCTTGTAAGAGAAGGAGCATCTTCTCAGATGGAACTCTGTTTATCAAGAGCTTAATATATACTAATATTTCACTTAAAATTCAGATTAAAAGTAATAATTTGTTATATTTTTTTGACTTAATCTATTTTTCATATTCCATAATACAATACTATTTTCTTCCAATACCCAAATATAGAATTTTTTTGTTTTTTATATATTCTTTGTTTAAGCAATTTCTTCCATCAATAATAAGTTTAACTTTTTTCCAATCTAAAATATTTAAAAATTCATAATGCGCTGTAGCTAATATTACAGCATTAGAATTATTCAAAAGATAATTTATATTAACTAATCCTTTATAATTTTTTACGTAAGGATCACAGACCAAAACATCTGCATGAAGGTCTTTAAGAATTTTAATAATTTCTAATGAAGGGCTTTCCCTTAAATCTCCAATATTGGCTTTGTATGATAAACCAAGAATTCCTATTTTTGTATTTTTTACCGGTAAACCTAATTCATTTAGGCCTAAAATAAGCCTTTCTATTGTATAACGCGGCATACTGTCATTAACCAATCTTGCCCTTTTCATAAACTCGCTATTAAATCCTAAATCTTGGCTTTTTTGAATAAGATAATAAGGGTCAACTGGAATGCAATGTCCTACAACTCCACATCCCGGATAGTGTGGTATAAAAGCAAAAGGTTTGGTAGATGCCGCATTCATAATTTCAATAATATCAATATTCATTAAATCAAATATTTTTGCTAGTTCATTAACATAAGCAATATTTATATCTCGAAAAGTATTTTCAATTATTTTTGTGGCTTCAGTTGCTTTTAAAGAAGATAGCTCTCTGATTTCTGCATTAAGAAATGTTTTATATAAAGATATTGCTTTTTGAAGACCTTTTTTTGAGGTCCCACCAATGTTTCTTGGTATATTATAAATATTCCATTTTTTATTACCTGGATCGATTCTTTCAGGACAATGTATCAAATCAAAATCTACACCCACTTTAAGACCATTTTTTTCCAAAATAGGTATTATTATCTCATCACATACTCCTGGATTAACTGTTGATTCAAGAATGATTATCTGTCCTTTGCGTAGGTGTTTTGCGATTGATTCCGCTGTACCGATTATAAAACTTAAATTTGGTGTTTTATTTTCATATACTGGAGTAGGAACACAGATTATGATAAAATCTGAATCAGACAAATCCTTAAAAGAATTGGTAGCTTTTATATCGATTCCTTCTAACATCTTAGAAGGAAGGTCTTCAACAGGAGATTTTTTACTTTTTATTTTACTGACTTTTTCTTTATCAGAATCTATTCCAACAACTTTAAAATCAGATTTACTTGCAATTGCACAGGCTAAAGGGAATCCTACATAACCCATTCCAACAACAACGATTTTTTTAGTTTTCATAGATTCGACTCCCTATAAAAAAACCTAGTAATTAATTTTATGGTACTTTTAAAAATTGTTAAATTATACTAAAATATATTTTATTTTCTAATATATATAAGATTTTTTCAATTCCTCGAAACTTTTATTTGTATTCTCCTATTTAGGTGTAACAAAAGGTTGTATTTAATGAAGACTACTTCCTCAATGGAACTTAATGGGAAGCCAATAATAACTTATACAATTGATGATGCATTTAGGTCAAATTATATAAATAGAGTTATTGTTACAACAGACGATATAAAGTTTAAATCTATAGCATAGAAAATCAAAATGGATGTAATCGATAAACCAAAAGAACTATGTGGAAATTCAGTTCCAACAGTTCTAGTATTAATCCATGCTATAAACTCTCTTAAACATAAATATGATGTTATAGTTTTCCTTCTGCTAACGCCACCATTAAGAACTGATCCTAAGAGGTGAATTAGATATGAAACGTTATAAATGGTTAAAAAATACGAATAGCATATTAAACCAAAAAGCTCTTAATGATTTTCTGAAGTTTACTAACTACACAATTAATAAGTTTGGGGAAATAATAGAAAAGTTTTGGAATAGGGAGATTTTCGAAAATAAAGATGGACTTTGGATATTAAAACATCCTATTGAAAAAGCATAATCTGATAAGGTGGAAAAATGTCTGTTTTAAAATTTATATATCTTGAATATATACGATTAGAGTCTAAATTACGTTATATGTATTATAAGAAAAATCTTAGGAATTGCGGTAATAATGTTTTTATTGATATAGGATGTTCATTAACTAATATGAAGAATATTGAGATTGGTAATAATGTAAGTTTGAATTATGGTGTTATTATTACTGCATATAAAGGTGGTTATATTAAAATTGGTGATAATGTTATCATTGGTCCGTACTCTCTACTTGTATCATCTAATCATGGTATGAAGTTGGGTTCTCCTATGAAGGAACAACCTCATATTGCTGGTAATATAATTATTGATGATGATGTCTGGATTGGTTCTCATGTTGTGATTACAAAGGATGTTCACGTGTATACTGGAGCTGTTATTGGTGCTGGTGCTGTTGTTACAAAGGATGTAGCTGCTTATTCTGTCGTTGGCGGTGTTCCTGCTAAGGTGATAAAGATGAGGAAGTAAAAAAAGAATGACAGGATGTATTTCATGAAGACTATTCCCTCAATGGAAAAGATTTTTACTTATGCACGGAAAATTTATACTAAAAAATTAGAGAAAGGTAAAAACTTATTGGAACTTACTACATATAATAATATTTCTATGTGGTGGTTATCAAACTCAATGTTTAGGGTTTTTCTAAACAAAGTTGTAATAGGTAAAATCGATGATAAAAAATATAGGAGAAAATTTATTTTATTCTATAAATCATTTGGTATTTATCTTGCATTTATATATGATTTATTTTTAGAATTATTACTTAGAATAATAATTCAAATAACATCTCAAAAAAAAAATTCAAAAGATAAGTTTGAAACAAAAAAAATAATGTTTTTTACTCCAGAGGTTACTTGGAGAGTAATTAAAGATTATAAAACAAATAAAATGAAAAAAACAGACTCATTTTTTGATACTATACTTGAAACATCGAATATGGAATATATTGCTATAGGTGTAAATGTAATTGATCTAGATCCAATAGAAGGTTTAAAGGTTTTCATAGATAAGATAAAGAATTGGCATATACCATACAGACCAGCTAATATATACTGGTCATTTAATGTCTGGAAAAAAAGAATACAGGCTTTTAAATATTTTTCAAATATATGGAAGTATTTGAAAAAAGATAAGATATTTAGAGAAATTTGTATAATTGAAGAAAAGAATTTCTATCCTCAAATAAAAGATGAATTAGATTTTTATTTTTATTTTTTGTATCCACATGCTGTTGGTTATATTGAAATGGGCCGAAATATGATTAGAAGCGAAAAAACTAACTTAATCGTTTTATTCGATGAGTACGAATTTAAAGAAAAAAGTTTTTTAGTTATTGCAGCCAAACTTGAAAATATACCAACCTTGGCTTTAGAACATGCAATTATTTTTCCTGCTCACGAAGGATATATGTATGAAAAAGGAGAAATATCACCAATTGGTGGTATTTACTCACCTTACTATCAAATTACAGACAAAACTGCAGTTTATGGAGAATATTATAAAGAACTTTTAACTAAAATTAGTGTATATCCAGAAAATAGTGTTGAAGTTACAGGTCAACCTCGCTATGATGTTTTAGCTTATGTAGATAAAATTTATTCAAAAAAGAATTTTATTACTAAGTATAAGATCCCAAATAATCATAGAATTATTTTATGGTTAACACAATCCCACGGAGCAAGTGAGGATGAAAACAACAATAATTTTAAAACTGTTTTTGAGACTATGAAACATATAAAAAATGCGACATTAGTAATTAAACAACATCCTGCTGAGGGAGAAATATATATAAAGATGATTCAAGCGAATTTAAAAAAATATAATATAAACGCAGTTTTAGTTCCTAAAAAATCCGATACGTACGAATTACTCTTTGATTCTGATATTATCATAACTAAAGATTCAACATCTGGAATAGAAGCATTAGCTTTAAACAAGCCATTAATAGTTTTAAATTTAAGTGGTAAACCAGATCTTGCAGATTATGTTACAGAAGGTGTTGCATTAGGTGTTTATCAACCAAAGGATTTACAAACAACAATTGAGACAATATTAAAAGACGACTCAATGCTGGTAAAAAATAGGAAAAAGTATGTAGAAAAAAATTTGTATAAAATTGACGGAAAAGCTACTGAACGAGTAATAAATGTAATCAACAACTTGGTCCGTTCTTCTTGACAGAAGGATCATTACCAATTCTATTGTATTTTGTATTTATAACTGTAAATATATCCTATTGATTTACTATTATAAAGTAAACTTTCTAGATACAATTTACTTAAAATATTTTATACTTTTTTATTTCGTAATGTCATGAAAAAGTTTTTATTGACATATTATCTTGAATTGATAATTATTTGAAGGATATTTACATTACTTGTTTGACTTGGAGATATAAAATATTATGAAAAAATCTCGTTTCAAAAATCCATATATAATAGCAGAGACCGCATACAATCATGAAGGAAACCTTAGCTACCTTTACAGAATGATTGATGAAATTTCTGAGTTACAGCTTAATGCCATTAAATTTCATATCTTATTAAATCCAGACAGTTATATGACAAAAAACCACCCTCTTTTTAATGTGATTAAAAAATGGGTTTTTTCAGCAGAGCAATGGGACGAAATAATAAGTTATACAAATAATAAGGGGCTAGATATCATTGCTCTTTGCGATGATGTTGAAAGTATTATATATATCCTAAAAAAGAAAATCCATGCGATAGAGTTACATTCTACAAGTATAAATGATTATTTTATGCTTAATCATGCATCTAAATTCACTAAAAAAATTATTTTAGGTATAGGTGGTTCAAGTCAAAAAGAAATTTCTTATGCTATAAAATTTTTAAAACAGAAAAAAAAACATGATATCCTTCTTATTTATGGATATCAGAGTTACCCAACTAATTATGAAGAAATAAATCTTTCAAAAATGATTACGCTTAGAGATTTTTTTCAATTACCTATAGGTTATGCAGATCATACAGGATTTGATGACCCAAACAACGAGTTGATAAGTGTTGCAGCGGGCATGATGGGATTTGAAATTTTAGAGAAACACTATACACTTGATTATGGAAAAAAACGAATAGACTACCAAGCTGCTGTAGGAAAAAAACAGATGGAAACTATTAAGAAACTTATGGGATTAGCTTTAACTATATATGGTTTTACAGATAAAACAATGAGTAAATCGGAAAAAATATATGGGGATACAGGCCCAATGAAAAAGGCGATTATTGCAAAAAAAAATATTAAAAAGGGAGAAAAATTATCTCTGAATAACCTCTGGTTTAAAAGAACTGCTAAAAAAAGTAGTATAAAACAATATCAATTTTTACAGCTCATTGGATGTAGAGCTAAAAGGAATATTAAACAAGATGAAATTATTAATTTCAACAATGTAAATCTTAAAGAAGTTACAAATATCTTGTGAGTATATGATGGAATATTTATGAAGATAGGTTTTTTAATAACAGCACGGATGAAATCAACTAGATTACCTAAAAAATTAATTTTAAAAATTAAAGACAAGGAAGCTATTGTCTGGATGATTGATAGGCTTAAACAATGCGAACTTCTTGATGAGATAATTATAGCTACTTCCACAAATTCTCAGGATGACATTCTATGTGATATTGCAAAAAAAGAAAATATTAGATGTTTTAGAGGAAGTGAAGATGACGTCCTTGAACGATTATATCAAGCTTCAAAATCATATAAGCTTGATTATATCATAAATGCTACAGGTGATTGTATTCTTGTGGCTATTGATTTTATTAAAGATATTGTAAATGAATATAAACAGACAAAAGCAGATCTTATAACCTGCTTTAAATTACCACATGGCCTATATTTATATGGGATTAAAATTAATGCAATAAAAAAGATATTAGAAGTAAAAAATGACATTGATACTGAGGTATGGGGGCGTTATTTCACTGATACGGGTCTATTCAAAGTAATCGATTTAGAGGTACTTAAAGAACTACAAAGGAAAAAATATCGACTAACTCTTGATTACCCTGAAGATTATGAATTTTTAAAAGCTGTTTTTGATGGGCTTGGAAAAGACACTTATAAAAAATCAAGTAAAGAGATTATAAAATTTCTAGATGAGCATCCAGATATTGTGAAAATCAATGAGCGTTGTGAAAAAAAAGGTCTAGAAAGAATCAAGAAACAAGCTAAGTTGGTCTTAAAATGAAAATAGGTATAATCGGATTAGGCTCGATAGGGCAAAGACATATTAGAATTCTAAGAGAATTAGGTAATGTCGATATCGCAGCATTAAGAACAAAGAAAGGCACTTTAAAAAAACTACCTGATGATCTTTTGTATGTAAAAGAGTATATGAATCCTGAAGTATTTTATTCTCTTAATCTCGACGGTATAATAATATCAAATCCTACTTCTTTACATATAGAATCTATGAAAATACCTTTAAAAAAAGGCATTCCTGTATTTGTTGAAAAACCAATGACAACCTCTATAGAAGAAATAAAAAAATTAAAAAATTATGACAAATCTAAGGTGATGGTAGGATTTTGTTTACGATATAATGAAATTATTAAAACAGTAAAAAGTTTTATTTCTTCAGGCGAAATAGGTAAAATCTATAAAGCAAATCTTTATTGTGGGCATTTCCTTCCTTTTTGGCATAAATATGCAGATTATAAACAAGAGTATTTCTCTGTTAAAAGTTTAGGTGGCGGAGTACTTAGGACACTATCCCATGAATTAGATACTACACATTATTTTTTTGGAAAAATTAGGGAGTTATGCAGTAGCATTGAGAAACTTTCCGATCTTGAAATTAATGTGGAGGATAATTCTTATATTATATGTAGAATGCACAACAACTGTTTAGTAACTATTGAATTGGATTATTTAAATCCAATTTGTAATAGGAAAGGCATTATTTTCGGTTCTAAAGGTGTTTTAGAATATTCATTTTCCGAAGGAATTAGTTTCATTGATTATAAAGGAGAAATTAGAAAAATAATGGGTAATAAAAATATAGATAATAACAAAATGTATGTAGAGCAAATGAAACATTTTATAAAGTTAATAATGAAAAAGGAAAAACCTGTTTGTAGTTATGAAGATGGATTGTATGTTATGCAGATAATTGAAGCTGCTGAAAAGTCTATGAAATTAAAATCTTGGCAAACTGTAGGAGTGTAATTTTATGGATATATTTAGAGTAGATGGTAAAATAGCTCTGATTTTTGGTGGAAATGGATATTTGGGTAAGGAGTTTTGTAAATCATTGCTGGAATACGGAGCTAAAGTGTATTGTTGTGACATAAATATTAATAAAACAACAGAAATAAAGAAATTACAAGACACTTTTTCTGAAAAATTTCAGTTGATAAAAATTGATGCAACTGATAAAAATGAATTAATCAAGTTTAAGGACAATATAATTAACAAAGACAAAAGAGTTGATATTCTTGTTAACGCAACTACAATGAAGGGAAAAGACTTTTATGAACCTTTTGAAAAGGTTTCATTAGATGGCTGGAATATTGGACTATTAGGTAACTTAACTATCCCTTTTTTAACTATTCAAACATTTATATCGTTGATGAAAAAACAAAGGAGTGGGTCAATTATTAACATTTCATCGCATTATGGAATTATAGGTAATGATCAGAGAATATATGAAGGTTCCAATTTAAATAAAGTCTATGCTAAAGAGAGCTATAACAAAAAAAACAGAATTTATTCACATGGAGTTTATAATGCTGCAAAGGGCGGTCTTATTAATTTTACTAGATATTTAGCCGCGTATTATGGAGAATATAATATCAGAGTAAATTGTATATCTCCTGGAGGAGTATACCACAAAGATGAAAACGAAGATTTTTTAAAAAAATACTCTGCTAAGGTTCCATTGGGACGTAAGGCTAACTTAGATGAAATTAATGGAGCGCTAATATTTTTAGCGTCTAATGCTTCTTCTTATGTTACAGGACATAATCTTGTTGTTGATGGTGGGTATACTATATGGTAAGTTTGCATTACTATCTAAATTTTAATATAGTTTGGTAATAAATATGAAAAATGTAAAGATTTGTAATAAAATTGTAAGTGAGAAAAGCCCTTGCTTTATTATTGCTGAAGCAGGGGTGAATCATAACGGAGATGTTGAGATTGCAAAGAAACTAGTTGACGCTGCAAAAAAAGCTGGGGCCGACGCTATTAAATTTCAAACGTTTAAAGCTGAAGGACTGGTAACAAAATTTGCTAATTTGGTAGATTACCAAATAAAAAATGTAAAAGAAAGAAAAAGCCAGTTAGATATGTTAAAAAATCTGGAACTTAAATATGAAGATTTTAAAGTTATAAAAAAATATTGTGATCAAAAAGATATTATCTTTTTATCCACGCCCCATTCTTTTGATGCTATTGATTTTTTGGAAAATTTGGTACCAGCTTATAAGTTTGGATCCGGTGACATAACTAACATTCCTGCATTAAAGTATGCTGCAAAGAAAGAAAAACCAATGATTATAGGAACTGGTATGTCAAATCTTAAAGAAGTAAGATGCGCAGTTGATACAATTAAATCTGAAGGAAATAAACAAATTATCATTTTGCATTGTACAACAAATTATCCTTGTCCAATAGAGGAAGTAAACCTAAGAGCTATGATAACAATGAGACAAAAAATAGGTTGTTTAGTAGGATATTCTGATCATACACTTGGTGTTTTAGTTCCAGTTGTTGCAGTTGCTATAGGTGCATGTATAATTGAAAAACATTTCACTTTAGATAAAGATTTACCGGGACCAGATCATAAAGCATCGATTGAACCTAGTGAATTACAGGAAATGATAAAATCTATAAGAAACGTTGAAAAAATTTTGGGAAGTAAAATAAAAAAACCTACAAAAGATGAAGAAAAAATTAAGAATTATGTAAGAAAAAGTCTGATTGCAAAGATGGATATACCTAAAGGAAAGGTAATTACAAAAAATATGTTGGATATCAAAAGACCTGGAAATGGGATAAAACCAAAATATTTTAGTAAGCTTTTAGGCAAAAAAGCAAGGTACTATATAGAAAAAGATGAAATCTTAACATGGAAAATGATAGAATGAAGAAGATACTATATGTAACTGGAACCAGAGCAGACTATGGTTTAATGCGATCTGTATTAAAGAATATAGATGAACATCCAAATTTAGAATTAGAAATTGTTGCTACTGGAATGCACATAATGAAAGAATTTGGTAATACTGTAGATGAAATAAAAAAGGATGGATTTAAAACTCACATAATTGAAGCAACCTATGATGAAGATACAAAAGAATCAATGGTAAATTTTATAGGAAAAACCATTCAGTTATTTACAAAGATTTTTCTGAAGATAAATCCGGATATTATCTTAGTATTAGGCGACCGGGGAGAAATGCTAGCTGGAACTATTGTAGGTGCATATCTTACAATTCCTGTGGCTCATGTTCATGGAGGAGAAGTTACTTCCACGATAGATGAATCTACCCGTCATGCAATAACAAAGTTTTCGCATATTCATTTTCCAGCAACAAAGAAGGGTGCTGAGAGAATTATTAGAATGGGTGAAGATCCTTCGCGTGTTTTTATTGTTGGAGCACCTGGACTGGATGCTATCTTAAAAGATGATTTTGCTATCCCAAAAGAGCTATCTAAAAAATATAAATTTGATATCTTAAAACCAATCATTTTAGTTGTTCAACACCCGGTAACTAATGAATATGAACTTGCAGCAAAACAAATGCATGAAACATTAGAAGCAATCTCTGAATTAAAACACAAAACGATACTGATATATCCTAATGCTGATGCTGGGGGCCGAAAGATGATCAAAGTTATCGAGAAATACAAAAAATATCCGTTTATTTTACCTTTTAAAAATATTCCTCATAGAGATTTTCTTGGATTAATGAATATAGCTAGTGTTCTGGTTGGCAATTCCAGCAGTGGAATTGTGGAAGCACCCTCATTTGGTTTACCAGTTGTAAATATAGGTACTAGACAAGAGGGACGAGAAAGAGCAGAAAATATAATAGATACGGATTACAAAAAAGAGCAAATAATATGTGCCATTAATAAAGCAATAAACGACGAAGAATTTATTAAAAATGTTAAAAAATGTAGGAATCCTTATGCAAGTGAAAACACAGGTAAAAAAATTGCAGAAATACTAAGTAATATTTATATAGACAACAACCTTCTACAGAAGAAAATTATGTACTGATTATTGTGATTGTATATGACTGCACCAAGATTTGCTATATGGAAATATCCTAAAATAGAAAATGGAAAAACCACAAAATATAACTGGTTAGTTCAAAATAAAAAAGGTTTAAAACTTGGTTATCAAACTGACATTGGTGCATTTACTTATATCAATGCTAAATTTGGTGTAATAATTGAAGATAACGTTCAGATTGGATCTCACTGTTCAATATACAGTGTCTCAACAATTGATGATAAGAAAGGTAAAATTATTTTAAAGAAGAATTGTAAAATTGGGACTCATTCAGTTGTAATGCCAGGTATAACAATAGGTGAGAATTCAATAATTGGTGCATTTAGCCTTGTGAACCACAACATACCAAAAAATGTTCTAGCTTATGGCATTCCAACTAAAGTCGTTAGAAAAATGACGAATAAGGAAATAATAAAATATCAAGAGGTGAGACAGTGAGATATTGTAAAAAATGTGTTATGCCTAATACGCGGCCATATATGAAATTTGATGAAGAATGTGTATGTTATCCTTGCAGAGTTTCAGAAAAAATGAAAAAAACTGATTGGAAAAAAAGATGGAAAGAACTAGAATTGATAGCTGATAAATATAGAGGTATAAATGGAGACTATTATGATTGTATTATTGCAGCTAGTGCAGGTAAGGATAGTTATTTCCAGACGTATATTTTTAAAGAAAAATTGGATATGAATCCTCTAATAGTTAGTGTTAATAATTTTACTTGGACAGAAACAGGTGTACACAACTGGAATAATCTACTTCTTGAATTTGGAGTTGACGCGCATGTAATGACTTTAAATCCAAAAGTTTGTAAAAGTTTGTTTCGTAAAGCACTTGAAAAACTAGGTTCACCTACCTGGTATTTTGATAGATCAATTTATGCATATCCTTATCAAATAGCAGTAAAATTGAATATCCCATTAGTTGTATATGGAGAAGATACAAATTATCTTTATGGAGGACCCCATACTGATGAGACCCCAAGTGCAATGAAACAAATAACAAATGATGTAGCAAAACCTGTTCCATGGGAGTCATGGTTAGATAATAATATTACTATGAAGGATGTAAATCCTGCAATATTTCCAACTTTAGATCAAATGAAAAAAACAAAAATGAATCCAATATTTCTTAGCTATTATATACCTTGGAGTGGCTATAAAAATATGGAATTCGCCCGAACAAGAGGATTTAAAACATTAGAAGATACAGGAGAATGGAAAAGGGATGGATATCTAGAACAATACGACCAGATTGATTCTTTAGGATATCTAACTCATACGTGGTTCAAGTTTCCTAAGTTTGGACATCAAAGAGTTACAGAAGTCGCGAGTATCTGGATCAGAGAGGGTAGAATAACTCGTGAAGAAGCTGCAAAAAAAGTTATTGAAGAAGATTGGAAATTGGATAAAAAAATGCTAAAAGATTTTCTAAATTATATTAATTATAAGGAAGAAGATTTTTGGAATGTAGTAGATAAATTTGCAAATAAAAATATAGTAGAAAAAAGAAATGGCGTTTGGCGTTTAAAGAAAAATGTAGAAAAAGCACTAATAAATGGTGAAGAGGTAAAAGAAAATCTACGCCTACAGGTTTAGATGTATACTAAATCTAAAAAAGAGGAAATATTTGAAAATAATTAATTTCTTAATTATTTTAAAGTAATATTTCCCAGCGTAACTTTCCTAATATTTAGAGATAATTCCGTTTGTAAATACATAATGATTAATATTAATCTAAAAAACACATATATAATAAAATCTTAAAAGGATGATATAAGAAATGAACTGGAGAATACCTTTATTTAAAATGTATTGGGACGATCAAGATGTAAAGGCGGTAACAGACGTTATTAGAAGAGGAAATTACTGGTCTATGGGCCCTGAGATAAAAGAACTAGAAGAAAAGATTGCTCAATACATTGGAAAAAAATATGCGATATCTTGTAACTCGGGTACATCAGCTCTTCATGCCATTTTATTAGCACATGATATCGGTCAAGGAGATGAAATCATTGTTCCATCGTTCACATTTATTGCCACAGCAAATACAGTTGTTTTAACAGGGGCAAAGCCAGTATTTGCTGAAATCGAAGAACAAACTTATGGTTTGGATCCAGAGGATATTAAAAAAAAGATATCAAAAAGAACAAAAGCAATTATCCCTGTTCATTATGGTGGAGCACCATGTAAAAATATCAAAGTTCTACGCGAGATTGCTAACGACCATAATCTATTACTTATAGAAGACGCAGCTGAATCACTAGGGGCAAAATTAAAAAATAAAATGGTAGGAACATTTGGCGATGCTGCTATGTTCAGTTTTTGTCAAAATAAAGTGATAACTGCTGGAGAAGGTGGAATCATAGTTACAGATTCAAAAGAAATTTATCAAAAGATAAAACTCATCCGATCACATGGACGACTTGAGAATAACGAAGAATATTTTTCAACAACCAGAGAGTTAGACTATATCCAAGTAGGTTATAACTATCGTATTTCCTCGCTATCTGCAGCACTTGTCTTATCACAATTTGAAAAAATTGATAAAATCATAAAAATGAGACGAGAAAAAGCAAAATATTTCAATAAGCAACTATCAAAAATAAAAAAAATATTAACTCCTATAGAATCTAAAGATATTTTTAATGTCTATCAAATGTATACAATACGATTTGAAGATAGAAAAATAAGAGAAAAAATGCGGCAAAAACTCACTAAAGCAGGAATAATGACAAAAGTATATTTTGAACCAATTCATTTAAAAACATTTTATAGAAAAGAATTTAATTACAAACAAGGTAATTTACCAAAAACAGAAGAATTAGCCGAAAAAGTTCTTACCTTGCCATTATATCCAACATTAACCAATAATGAAATGGAATACATAACAGATAATATCAAAAAGTATCATAGGTGAACCATATGGAAAAAAAATTAGAAAACGTATTTAAAAATAAAAAAATTCTGGTCACCGGTGGAACTGGATGCATTGGAAGTGAGATTGTAAAAAATTTATTAGAATATAGACCAGAGGTAGTCAGGACGTTCAGCAACGACGAAGATAGTACATTTAGATTCATACTGGAACTAGGAGAGCGAAGTAATATACGATTTTTAATTGGAGATGTACGTGATAAAGAACGAGTCTTACTTGCTATGGAAGATATCGATATTGTGTATCATGCTGCTGCACTTAAACATGTTCCGCTATGTGAATACAATCCTTTTGAAGCAATTAAAACCAACGTTCTTGGGACGCAAAACGTTATCGAAGCAGCACTTGCATCAGGAGTAGATCGAGTTATAAGTATTAGTACAGATAAAGCAGTAAATCCGGTGAGCACGATGGGAACAACAAAGCTTCTCGCTGAGAAACTTATTATCGATGCTAACGAAGGAAAAGGCATTAAACCAACGATTTTCTCTTCAGTAAGATTTGGGAACGTCTCATTTTCAAGAGGATCAGTAATTCCTCTCTTTGAAGAATTAATAAGAAAAAAAATGCCAATCACTATTACAAATCCAAATATGACACGATTTATGATGTCTATTTCAGAAACAATTGATTTAGTGTTCAAGGCAACACTTCTTGCAAAAGGGGGAGAAATTTTCATCTTTAAAATGCCTGTCGTAAGATTAGGGGATTTGACTGACGTTATCATTGAAATATACGCAGAGAAATATCATTACAAAAAAGAAAGTATAAAAAAGAAATTTATCGGATTAAGACCAGGTGAGAAAATGTACGAAGAATTAATGACAGAAACTGAAGCAGCATTGGCTTTTGAAACTGATGATATGTTGATTATCCCTCCACAGTTAGAGATACCAAATATTGAATTTAAAGTAAGAGATTACAAAAATGCAAGAAAAAGTAAATTAAAACGATATATATCACGGGACGCAAAAACTCTTTCAAAAGAGGAAATTAAAAAATTATTGTTTAAATAAGACACAATCTTATTTTAAAGCAATAAAAAAAAATAATTAAAGAAATTAAAAAAGGTAAAAATATATGATTATTTCAAAAACACCATTGAGGATGAGTTTTGTAGGAGGAGGCTCAGATCTTAGAGTATATTATCAACATAGATATGGCTCAGTCATAAGTACAACAATCAATAAATATGTTTATATTACCGTGAATGCAAGGTTTACAGATAATATTAGAGTCAGTTATTCTAAAATCGAGTACGTTAAAAATGTTGATGAGATTGAGCATAACCTTGTTCGTGAAGCTTTGAAAACTGTTGATATTGACAAAGGAATAGAAATTGTTTATATGTCAGATTTATTACCAGCACATGAGGGCTCAGGTTTAGGAGCTTCGAGTAGCATTCTTGTTGGAACATTACATGCACTCCATGCTTTTAAGGGGGAATATGTTTCTGCTGAAACACTAGCTCAGGAAGCATGTAAAATTGAAATAGACATCCTTGGAAATCCTATAGGAAAACAAGATCAATATGCTGCAGCATATGGAGGGTTTAACTGCATACAATTTAATGCTGATGAAAGCGTTGTGGTATACCCCGTCATTTTCAAAAAAGAAATTAAAGAAGAATTGAATAAAAATCTATTATTATTTTATATCAGTATGCCCAAACAATCGGTAGATATTCTGACTGAGCAAACAAGAAAAACTAAAGATAACCTTCATATTTTGGATAAAATGGTGGAGCAAGCTCATGAATTGCAAAATGCACTACGTAATAATGACCTTACAGAGTTTGGAAATACTCTGCATAAAGGATGGATGTATAAACAGCGATTAGCAAGTAAAATTACAAATTCTGTAATAGATTCATATTATGAAAAAGCAAGAAAAGCAGGTGCCGTTGGTGGTAAAATATTAGGTTCAGGTGGGGGAGGATTCTTACTATTTTATTGTGAAGAAAAACATCAGGATAACGTTAGGCGAGCACTTTCAGATTTGAAAGAAACACCGTTTAAATTTGAACCTTATGGAAGTAGAATAATTTATGTGAGTGACTAAATTAATAATTAAATAATTATCGTGATTTGAAATGAAGAGTTGTAAAAATGGATGAGCAAAGAAAGAAATTTATAAAAGAATATCTCAAAGAGATAAAAAAAATATTAGATTCTATGGAAACAGATCTTATTGAAAAAATGAATCAACTTGCTAATATTTTATTAAAGGCACGCGATGAAAAAAGAACAATTTTTATAATGGGAAATGGAGGAAGCGCTGCTACAGCGTCTCATTTTGTAAGTGATCTCTCCAAGGGAACAATAGTAGATGGTTCCCCCAGATTCAAGGTGATAGGGTTAACAGATAATATTCCAAACTTACTTGCATGGGCAAATGATGAAAGTTATGATGATGTTTTTATAGAGCAATTAAAAAATTTAATGGAGCCAAAAGATATTGTGATTGGAATAAGTGGCAGTGGAAATTCAATGAACGTTATAAAGGCTATTGAATATGCAAATAAGAATGGTGGAATCACAATTGGAATTTCTGGTTTTGATGGTGGTAAACTTCTTAAATGTGCACAAGAAAATATCCATGTTCCTGATTCATATATGCAAAGAGTAGAGGATATTCATCTGTTGATTGAGCATCTTTTGACATCATTGATAAGAGAAGAACAAAAATTAAAAAAAATTTAGAATATTATATCAGGAAGAAAATTAATGAATATACTTGTAACCGGAAATAGAGGGTATATTGGCTGTATATTAACACGACTTCTTTTAAAAAAAAAATATACGATTCGTGGGTATGACACAGATTATTATGAAGGGTATGAAGTTAGGCCTTATAAAGAGGAGATGGAGCAAATAAAAAAAGATATTAGAGAGGTTTCTAAAGCGGATTTGAAAAATATCGATGCGGTAATTCATCTCGCTGCTTTATCAAATGATCCGCTGGGTGAACTTGATCCCAAATTAACATATGAGATTAACCTTAAAGCAACAGTTAAACTCGCAAAGCTATCAAAAAATGCTAGTGTTAAACGATTTATCTATTCCTCTTCTCAAAGTATGTATGGTATTTCTAAAACAACTGATGAGCTAGATGAAGATAATAGCAAGAAAAAACCATTAACAGAATATGCTAAAACAAAATGGGAAGCAGAATTAGAACTAAAGAAATTATGTACTGATGATTTTACCGTTGTTTGTTTCCGCCCTTCAACAGTGTTTGGGGCAAGTCCTAAAATGCGATGTGATATTGTCTATAACAATTTTGTCGCAAGTGCTTATACAACAGGAAAAATAGAAATAAAAAGTGACGGGACTCCATGGAGACCGGTTGTTCATATTCAAGATTTATCAAATGCATTTATCGCAGGATTAGAAGCACCAAAGGAATTGATATCGAATGAATCATTTAATGTCGGAATTGAAAATGGAAATTATCAAGTAAAAGAGCTTGCTGAGGCTGCACAAAAAGTAGTAAAAGGATCATCTATTATTTTCACTGGCGAATATGGATCTGATTCACGTACCTATAAAGTTTCATTTAAAAAGATTTTTTCCGTATTAAAAGATTATTATAAACCCAAGTGGGATTTAATAAAGGGAGGTAAAGAACTGGTGCATTTTTTTGATGATATACATTTTACAGAAGAAATGTTCAGAGGAAAAAATGTTAATCGTTTGTTACAGTTAAAATATCTTATAAATAGTAAAAAAATAGATGAAAAGTTATTTTGGAAAATATAATTTTAATGGTAATCTTTGTTAGAGATGATAAATAATGATTTCTGTAAAACAAGCAGTCATTCTTGCAGGAGGTATAGGAGCGAGACTTCGGCCTCTAACTGACAATACACCTAAACCAATGATTTTAGTCAATAATCGTCCTTTCCTAGAATACTTGATAGAACTACTTAAAGAAAGAGGTATTAATGAAGTTATTTTACTACTTGGATATTTGCCTGAAAAAATCATTGATTATTTTGGTGACGGAGCTAACTTTGGCCTTAAAATAAAATATTCAATTGGCGATGTTACATTTGAAACTGGAAAACGGATAAAATATGCGGAAAAACTTCTAGATAAAAATTTTTTATTAATGTATTGCGATAATTATGTACCAATTAATCTTAAAGAGCTTGTTAAATTTCACGCAAAACAAAAAACTCTTGCGACCCTAGCTATATATACAAATAAGGATGGTATTAGAAAAAATAATATCTATGTAGATGATGATGGTTTTGTAATTAGATATGATAGAAGCAGAAAAAATCCAAATCTTAATGGGGTTGAAATAGGCTTTTTTGTTATTAATAAAAAAATTGTAAATGTTATGCCAAATGACAATTTTTCCTTTGAAGATGTAATCATACCCAAACTAATAGAACAACGTCAGCTTTCAGGCTTTAAAGTTGATCATAGATATTATAGCATAGGTTCTATTGAAAGGATACATCTCACGGAACAATTCCTAAAACCAAAAAAAGTAGTTTTTCTAGATAGAGACGGTGTGATAAATAAGAAACCTCCAAAGGCAGAGTATGTAAAAAGCTGGAGTGAATTTGAGTTTCTTCCTGGTGCGATTGAGGCACTTCAACTTCTAACACAGAATGGCTATCAAACCTTTATTTTAACAAATCAGGCTGGTATTGCGAGGGGTGCTATGAGCGAAATCGATCTTAACGATATTCATGAACATATGAAGCAAGAACTTTATAAACATCAAGCAAAAATAGACGGAATATATTACTGCCCTCATGGATGGGATGAAGAATGCGAATGTAGAAAACCTAAACCAGGAATGTTTTTTCAAGCTGCACGAGAACATAACCTAGATTTATCAAAAACAATTTTTATCGGCGATGATGAGCGTGATTTGCAAGCTGGTAATGCTGCCGGTTGTAAGACAATTTTAGTTGATTCTGAAAAAAATCTTTTAGATACTGTAAAATCTCTACTAAAATTAAATACCAATAAAAGAATTGTGAAATATGTAATATTATTTGAGTTTCTACTCAATAAATATAATAAATCAGATAAAACAAGGTACTTAGTTTTAATAGGGGGCTGTAGCCAATCAGGAAAAACGGCTCTAGCTCAAAAAATTAAAAAGGACTTAATAAAAAAGCGAATTCAATGTACGATAATTTCTTTAGATAATTGGATTCTCGGACTTAACGAAAGAAGAGGAGACGAAACAGTTCGTAAAAGGTTTAATTATAAAAAAATATCAGAAGCTGTTATTCGACTAAAAAAAGGTAAAAAAATATATCCTCCTGTTTATGATTCAAAAAGTCGATTAATAATTAGTAATAAGAGTTCTACCCCATTATATATAGAAGAACATGGTATTGGCATAGTCGATGGTGTCGTTGCTTTAGATATTAAGGAATTAAGGGATATCTCTGATTTTAGTATATTTGTAAATATAAGTGATGAAACACGAAAGAATCGACTCAAAGAATTTTATGTAAATTATAAAAAATATACTGCTGAAGAAGCAAAAAGAATTATTGAACCTAGAGAATTTGATGAGGTTGCTATTATTAAAAAAACAAAAGATTATGCTGATGTCATCTATGACCCAGAAGCTTATATATCTGATGAGAAGTTAAATAAAAATATATAAATTTTTTATAGATTCATAAAAGAGGAATTATATGTTGATAAAAGAGCGGAGATTAAAAGGAGTTTTTGAGATACAGTTAGAACCTAAGGGAGATAATCGAGGTTTTTTTATGCGTGTATACGATGATGAAATCTTTAAACAGTATGGACTTCATAGAAACTGGGTTCAGGAAAATCATTCATTATCTGAAAATAAAGGAACAATAAGAGGATTTCATTTTCAGTTTCCTCCGGCTGCAGAAACAAAACTTGTTAGGGTGATCAGTGGAGAAGTCTTTGATGTTTATGTAGATTTAAGAAAAGGATCACCAACATTTGGAAATTGGGACAGCATAATCCTCTCATCGGAGAACAAGAAAATGTTGTATATTCCCCGAGGATTTGCTCATGGCATGTGTACTTTAGTAGATAATAGTGTTATGTTATACAAAGTAGATAGTTATTATACTCCTAATAAAGAGGGTTGCATCAAATGGGATGATCCTCAATTAGGCGTTAAATGGCCGATAAAAGGTAAAACCATTATTTCTGAAAAAGATGCTAAAGCAAAAAGTTTTAAAGAATTTGTTGAAACATATGGAGGTATCGAAGTCTAAGATGAAAATTTTTGTCACTGGTGGAACAGGATTTATTGGGCAGCATGTAATAAAGCAACTAGTAAAAGATAAGCATACTCTCCTTCTATTATGTCTAGAAAATGAAGAACTTCCTTATTCGATAAAAACCTCTAAAACAGTACAGATCTTAAGAAACGATTTATCTAACATTGATATATGGAAGAAAGAAGTCGAGCATTTTAAACCTCAGACTACAATCCACATGGCCTGGGAAGGTATCCCAAACTATGACTATAAAACCAGTATGCGAAATCTGATTTATGGTTTGAATTTGATTACAATGCTGGCTGAGATGGGTTGCAAATGTGTTCTTTGTACTGGAAGTTGTTGGGAATATGGACAAAAATCTGGCAGACTCAATGAAGATTCAGAGGTAAAGCCATCAAACGCATTTACAGCAGCAAAAAATTCATTACATCTGATGGGAAGGGAAATTGCTAAAGAGAACGATATGAAATTTATCTGGACACGACTGTTTTATGTCTATGGCCCAGAACAGAAAGGACATTCCCTCATTCCTCATATTATTAATGCCATTAGATATGGTAATACCCCAGATATTAAAACTCCTCACTCAAGAAATGACTTTGTTTATGTAGAAGATGTAGCTAATGCTATTTCTATGCTTACTACTAAAGATCCGAAAGGGGAAATATACAATATAGGATTAGGACATTCTACAGCGGTAGCAGATATCATTAATATGGTCTATCGTTACTACGGATTAAACAAAAAGTATGTTTCTGCATACGAAATATCAACTGATATTGTCCAAACAGATTTCTGGGCAGATATCACAAGAATAAAAAAGGATGTTGGATGGGAGCCAAAATTTAATGTAGAAAAAGGCATTGAAAAAACCATCGAATACTATAAGAAAATAACTTAAATAAGAATTATTACTTTTACGTCTTTGAAAAATTTCATAGATTTTCTTTAATAGAATAGAACAAAAAAATAGTTCTTGCAACAAAATGTATTTGGTTGGAAAAATGGTGCAAAAAGATAAAGAGGAAAAAATAATTAATAATTGGGGCTGGTTCAATTCTCATCTATATCATGACTTCCCTTTAGTTGTCAATACTGTAAATCATCATTTACAACGATATGTTTTTGCTTTAACATCTATGGAAGATTCTTGCAATACTGCATTGGATATTGGTTGTGGTTCTGGTTACGGGTCTCATATTTTAAGAACAGCAATTTTGAATGTTTATGGAATTGATATTGACTTTGAAGCTATTGATTATGCCAAAAAACATTATCCTCTTTGTAATTTTGAACAGATCAGTCTTAAAAATGTTTTGAATAGTAATAAAAAATTTGACTTTGTTACCTGTTTTGAGTTTATAGAGCATTTGAAAAAAGATGATGGTTTTGATCTGTTGATGAATATTGGTAATATTGTGAATAAATTTCTTTTTATTTCCACTCCTGTTGATGCCAAGCTTGGCGTAAACCCTCGTCATTTATCCAGTTGGAATGAAAAGGAATTAAATGATTGTTTGTCTAAAGATTTTAGTAATGTTTATTTTTTTTATCAGGATTGGTCGTCTGGTTTGATTTCTAAAGTTTATAATAAAGGTTTTATTGTTTGTGTAGCAACAAAAAATAAATTAAAACAAATAGATAGGAATACAAAGGTTATATAATGAGAAAACAAAAATGTGAAAATTGTATATTTTATGTTCCTGATGAAGATCCACGTTATAAAGGATCTTATCATAGATTCCCTCCATTTGGTCTTGGTAATACAGATAGTGATGCTTTTACTTTAGTAAATTCTTATGATTGGTATGGAAAATATAAATTAAAAATTAAAAAGTAAAATATTAAATAAAAAAAGAAGTATTTTAAGGTAAAAATATGGAAACAAAAAAAATCTTAGTTACAGGATCTCTTGGATATATAGGAAGCGTACTTACACCATACCTTACTAAAAATAATTATGAATGCATTGGTTATGATACAGGATTTTTTAAGGATTGTATTCTTTATTTGCCTGAAGAACAAAAAACGGTCTTCAAAGATGTTAGACAAATGGCTGAATATGATCTAAAGGATATAGATGTATTGATTCATCTAGCAGGAATTTCAAATGATCCATTTGGAAAATTAAAATCCGAAGAAGTATATGACCCTACTCTTAACTACTCTCTGCGACTTGCAGAAATATGTAAAAAATTAGGAGTAAAATTCATTTTTGCATCTAGCTGTTCGATTTATGGTAAAGCCTCAGAGGGAATACTTACAGAAGATTCTCCAGCAAATCCACAGACCCCATATTCAATGAATAAGCTCCAAATAGAAGATGGACTCAAACATATTACTAATAGAGATTTTTCACCAATAATGTTGAGATTTGCAACTGTTTTTGGACCATCGCCACGGATGCGATTTGATCTTTTCATAAACATGTTTGCAGGAATGGCACTCACAATGAATAAAATAGTCCTTAATTCTGATGGCAAAGCATGGAGGCCGAATATTTATATTAAGGATGTATTGAAATCTGTTAAATATGCTATGGAATATGATCCGCTAGATAGTGAACCAATTGTACTTAATGTAGGAGACAACTCTGCTAATTTTAGAGTCATTGATATTACAAATATGTTTAAGGAGATATTACCTAAAGTTGAAATCACTTTTTTATTAAAGGAAAATTTCAAACCAAGTTCCTCAGATTATGAACTCATTAAGGATAAGAAAATCCAGGATGGAGTAGACAAAAGAACATATAAAGTCTCATTTGAAAAAATTAAAAAAACATTCAAAGGATTCCACTGTGATTGGCCTGTAAAAAAAGGGATAAAAAATCTCATAAAAATACTAGCAGCCACAGAATTAACAGAAAAAAAGTTTAAAGATATTAATTTCTATAGACTTCAAAAGTTTGAGTATCTTTTTCAACACAGATATATTTCCAAAGAGTTGTACTGGAATAAATGAGATAGGCAAATCATTATGCAGAAGATAATAACAAAAAATCTTTATTTAAGGGTGTTACTCCCAGATGATATTAATTCTGAATATATAGACGCCCTAAATGATCCTGAGGTTGTTGGTTTAACGGAGGCAAGGCACCGAAAATGGACTTATGAAGATGTGAAAAATTATGTTATTGAATCAAATAAAGAAGGTGTCTCCAAGCTTGTAGGTATATTTCTAAAAAAAGCTGATAAACACATTGGAAATATTCGTCTGTTTAACTTCCATAAAATACATAAGAGATTAGAACTTGGCATCATGATTTATGATAAATCACAATGGTCTAAAGGATATGGAACAGAATCATTAATCGCAATCGAAAATTATATTTTTAATATCTTAAAATATCATAAAATATGCGCCGATTATTATTCAATAAACATGGCATCATCTCGAATGTTTGAAAAGGCAGGTTTTGTCATTGAAGGGATATTTAAAGATCACTTTTTTATTAATAATAAATATGTAGATTCAATTAGAATAGCAAGATTCAATCCTAAAGATTATAACAATTTATTGGAGGATTAATAATGAGTATAGAAAACAGAAAATGGATTGCATCAGCAGGTCCATCAATAACTGATTTAGAAATTAATTTAGTAACTGAAGCGGCAAGGCTTGGATGGTATGAAAATAGGAATATGCATATGGATCAGTTCATAAAAGAATTTTCATTATATACTGGAATGAAGTATTGTCTTCCTGTTACCAATTGTACCTCTGCAATACATCTTGCACTTTTAGGATTAAATATTGGTCCTGGCGATGAGGTTATTTTACCAGATGTAACATGGGTAGCTTCTGCTTGTCCGATAAGCTACGTTGGTGCAACACCCGTATTTGTTGACATAGATAAAAAAAATTGGTGTATCTCTCCAGAATCATTTGAAAAATCGATAAATGATAAGACAAAAGCAGTCATAGCAGTTGACCTTTACGGAAATATGCCAGAAATGGATGAAATAATTAAAATTGCTAGGAGGAATAACATATCTATTATAGAAGATGCTGCAGAGGCAATCGGCGCTGAGTACCGTGATAAAAAGGCAGGGACATTTGGAGATATTAGTGTGTTTAGTTTTAATGCTACTAAACTTGCAATTACAGGGCAAGGGGGAATTCTTCTTACAAATAATAAAGAAATTTTTGAAAAATGTAAAAAATTACGACATCATGGCATGTCAGATTATCAAACCAAAATGTTCTGGTCTGAAGAAATTGGTTATAATTATCAATGGACCAACATTCAAGCTGCTCTCGGACTAGCGCAATTAAGGAGAATTGATGAGTTGGTAAAGCAGAAACGGGAAGCTTTTAAATGGTACTATGACAGACTACATTCAGTGGAAGACATTCAACTCAGCTCAGAAGAAAAATATGTAAAAAGTACATACTGGATTACAAACGCAATAGTAGGTAAAAAATACAGTATAAAAAAAGAAGATATAATTCAAGAATTTAAAAAACACAACATCGATAGTAGACCATTTTTTTACCCAATCAGTTCCATGCCTTGCTATTCATCGTATGTTATAGGCAAAGATATGCAGAAACAAAATCCAGTTTCATATGATATTTCCCCACGTGGTATCAGCTTCCCAGCATCATTCAGACTTACTGAGGATGACGTAGATTATGTCTGTGAAGTGTTTTTAAAATTCCTATCTAAAAATCGAGGAAGATAAAATAAATATATGATATTATGACTAAAAAAACTGGTGGATTTCAGCTAAATTATAATATTTTTATACCTACCTTTAAACGTCCGGAATATCTTCGTAGAATATTGAGTTACTATGATAGTTATAATCAGCCTTTTAAAATTATTGTAGCTGATTCCAGTCCTGATGATATAAAAAAAATTAATCAAAAAATCATTTCATCATTTTCGCATATACAAATCAAAAATCTAGACCATTACCCTTCTAATCTAAACCCACATCATAAATTTGTGGATATGGTGAAATATGCTGATCAATCATATTGTGTTATCTGTGCTGATGATGATTTCATTATTCCTCTTGGAATAGAAAAATCAATTGAGTTTTTAGAGAAACATTTGGATTTCACCTGCGCACATGGTAAGTATATAAGTTTTAAGTACGATATAGAAAAAAAAGAATTTTATTGGCAGATGATTTATCCCTATAAATCAATTGATTCAGATTATGCAAAAGAACGCTTTTTTTCTCATTTGACAGATTATTACCAGACACTTTATGCAGTTCATAGGACAGATTTTATGCAAATGATATACCAGGAGCTCTTAATTTCTAATGTTGATCCAATGCAATTTGGTGAATTATTGCCCGATATGCTTTCATTAATATATGGAAAAATGAAAGGATTAGATGTTTTATATTCTGCTCGCCAGGCTGAATCTCGGATAGGTTATTGGCCGACGTTATTTGAATACAAGGAAATGGGAAGATATGACAAAGAATACATAAAATTTAAAAATTGTTTGGCTGTTCATCTAAATAAAAATTCTAAATTGAATGAAGAGAATGCAAAAGTTTTAGTTAATAATGCAATGGAACAATATCTCAAAAAAATTCGAAAAAAGGATTCTGTTGAAAAAATAAGTAATTTAATGAAAAAAATTCATTTGCCATCAAAGGTTGATGAAAGCTTCAGAAATCTATATAGGAAACTAGCTTCTGCACATGATTACAATCCATGGGTAAAAGTTAATCCACCAGTAGAATATCTTGATGATTTTAATAGGATTCGAAATCACATTTTGTCTTATAAAATTATATAAAATTCTTAATTTGACATTTTTGCCATAATAAATATACGTTTTTTTCTATTATTAGATATATTTTTAATTTGGTGATTTTGGTTTTTCTCTAAGTTCCGATGAGACATATCTTAGCATCTTTTTAGGCTGTAATAAATCTAGGAAAAATATTAGATCCTGTTTTTTAAACTCCCGGATTATGAATAATATTGCAAGATAAATTCCCAACCCTACAAAAGATAATCCAAGGAATGTATACCATCTTATCACTAGAAACAAGGAAGTTTGATATGCAATAAAGTATAGTATAAAGCCCATAATTAAGCCCGCGATTATATGACGTGGAGTATGATATCGTAAAAGTTTTATTCCTGCTAATTTTTTCGCAATTAACATTAATAAAAATATTCCTACTATACCTGATAATAACGTTGCTACTGCAGCACCCTCAGGACCATTTATTCCAATTGATGAAAGAAGACCCCATTGTGGTATAAATAATAAGTTTAAAACAATATTAATAATACACATTATTGCTCCAATTACTGCAGCAATACCAGGTCTATTTATGCCAGATATTAGAGAACCATAAGGTGCCATTAGAGTAGAAATAAAAATATAGATTAATATCGTGATAAGTACGTATTTTGCTGGTAAAAATGCTTCGCTTAACAAAATATTGATCACTGGTACAACAAATACAATAGTAACTATAACAACTGGTGTTATTATCATTGAAATGTATCTATTTGCTAAATAGGTTGTTTGTTTGATGTTTTCAAAATTTTTTTGTGAGTGATAATTTGAAATTGTTGGAAACAAAATTACACTTAAAGCCGAAGAAAAAACACCTACAAGTCCTGTTATTTGCTGTACTGTAAAATAATATCCAACTTCTTTTGCTGTCCAAAAAAATCCAATCATAATCTTATCAATGTTGGTGGATATAACCGAAATAATAGAAATAAGAATTACTGGGAGTGCAAAAGAAAAATAGCTTTTGAAAAGCTCCCAATTAGGTTTCTTTAATGGATATTTTCTTAAAAACCAGAATCCTACAATTACTGTTGCAACTGCTCCAAAAACATAGGTCATTGCTAAAGAGCCAAGTGTATGCTCTGCAAAAAAATGTTGTAATGGCTGAAGAAATTGTGGCCATTGAACTGATGAATTAAGATTTATTAGACTAACACCTGCAATGACAACGAGGATCGTTAACGGGACTTTTACAATATTTTCAAATATCCCTGTTATTTGCATTTTTGCTATTTCTGATTTACCATTGAATGTATAAGTTGGTATAGATTGAATATTTAACAGGATATAATAGAGTAGAAAAACGAAAATAACTGACAATGTTGTTGCATCTGTAAAGCCTCTATTAAGTACGTTTATTTGAATATAAATAGCGGTTAATACTGCGATTGTCATTGCCACAGTAAGAACTATTTTAATTGCAGCAAAAGTTCCAATACATGTACCTAAATCTTTTCCTTCAGATATTCTTTTAATATGAGCTTGGTTAAAACCAAGATCTCCAATTACACTAAACAGTCCTATAAATGCCATTGCAAATCCAATAACACCTAGTGCATCAGGTGCAAAATCCCCCCAGAATTTTGCTAGTATAACTAATCCAATCCAACCCAGAAAACGAGTAATAAATTGTGCTATAACGATAAATAAAGATTTTCGGGCTATCATTTTGTGATGATAATAAATATAATGTATATTAACTAAATGGCAGATAGCAATATGAAAAACTTCATCTTTTTTTATTAAAATTAAGTTAAAAGTATTTTACCTAATTATCGTATCTGGTTTTATTTCACCGGTTGCAAAGGCACCAGGGCCGATGAAAACATTATTACCGATTGTTGTACCAACATTCATCATTGAATTAATTCCCGTCTGTACATTATCTCCCATAATTACTCCGAGTTTTCTTCTTTTTGTATCTACTTTTTCACCATTCAACACAACAGTAATATTTTTTTTATCCAGTCGTAAATTAGCCACTTTTGATCCAGCACCTAAGTTGCAGTTTTGACCAAGGACTGAATCTCCAACATAATTCTGATGAGGAATGTTAGTACCATCCATTATAATTGAGTTTTTCACTTCACAAGCATTACCAACATGGCAGTTATTACCAATAGAAGTGTAAGCTCTTATGTAACAGTTTGGTCCAATTTTACAGTTTTCACCAATCACAACAGGTCCTTCTATATAACTACCAGCCATTATTGTTGTATTTTTACCAATGATAACATCACCTTTGATTGTCGTATTTTTTTCAATATTACCTTTTATTTTTTTATCTATTTTTTTTAGAATTTCTTCATTTGCATCAATTAAATGCCATGGATATACAACATCTTTCCATTCTTTTAAAAAAATACCTTCTAATTTTTTATCTTTAAACATCATGTTTATTGAATCTGTTATTTCGTATTCCCCGCGTATGGATTTTTTCGTTTTCCTTATATAATCAAATATTTTCTTGTTAAAATGATAAATCCCTGCATTAATTGTGTTTGTGTCAGGACTCTCCATTTTTTCATGGATTTTTAGGATGTTTTTGTCTTTCATTTCTACTGTTCCATAATCTTTTGCAACTTCTACATTTACAAGCCCCATACAATTTTTGTTATCCAAGATGTTTTTTATGTCTTGTTTTCCAAAAATTGTATCACCACTCAAGACAACAAAATCACCTACAAATTTTTCAACCATTCCAACTGCATGGGCGGTACCTAGTGCTTCTCCTTGGTTTATGTATTCTATTTTAATACCCCATTTTTCGCCGCGTCCAAAATAGTTTCTAACCATCTCACTTTTATAAGCAACAACAAAGATGAATTCTTTAAAACCAGCATTTATTGCATTTTTCAAATTCCATTCAATAATTGGTTTATTTGCAATAGGTAGCATAACTTTTGGTCTTGTGTAGGTTAGTGGATGAACTCGTTTTCCTTCACCAGCTGCTAAAATAACACATTTCATTTTTTATCTCCTTATTCTACTGTAACAGATTTTGCAAGATTGCGTGGTTTATCAATAGAGCAACCATTTAAGTTTGCAACATGATAAGCAAGTAGTTGAAGAATAACAATAATTGGAATACAGGAAAGTAAATCCGAATTTGACGGGTATCTTAAAACCAGATCAGCATGTTTCTCTATTTCTGTATCGGCCTCATCAGCAATTGCTAAAACCTTTGATCCACGTGCTTTTACTTCACCTATGTTTGCTAAGATTTTATCATAAGTTGAATCTTTTGTAGCAATAGCTACAACAGGGGTTGTTTCTGTAAGCAAAGCAAAAGGACCATGTTTAAGTTCACCTGCTGCAAAACCTTCTGCATGAATATAAGAAATTTCTTTCAACTTTAAAGCACCTTCAAGAGCAAGAGGATAGTTAATACCTCGTCCTATGAAAAAAACAGATTTAGCATTCTTAAGTTGTTTTGCAATTTCTAATATATCATTACTTTTTTCAAGTACGTCTCTAACGATTTTTGGTAACTCTTTAAGTTCAAGTATATTTTTTGAAACCTCATCCAGTCCTATTTTATTTCTGTTTAAACCAATTTTTAAGGCTATCAAAAAAAGAGTAATTACTTGTGCTGTAAAAGTTTTTGTAGCTGCAACTCCAATTTCTGGTCCTGATTGTGTAAGAATGTAGCTATCAGAAAGCCTTGTTGCTGAACTACCGATTACGTTTGTGATTACAAGTGTTTTACAGCCTGATGCTTTTGCTTCTTTTAATGCAGCAAGAGTGTCCAATGTTTCACCTGATTGGGTAATTAATATTACAAGTGAATTTTCTTTTTTTGGCCCGAAATAACGATACTCTGATGCAAGTTCTACAACAACTGGTATGTCTGTTAATTTTTCAATAAAGTATTTACCAACCAGCCCAGCATAATAAGATGTACCACATGCTACAATATTTATTAAATCAAGTTCGGATTTTAGTAGATTTTCCACGTTTTCATGGAATTCAATTTTTCTGTCAATTTCAGATATTCTACCACGTATAACATATGTAACTGTGTCTTTTTGATCAAAAATTTCTTTTAGCATGAAATGGGCAAAACCTGATTTTTCTGCGTCTTTGAAATCCCATTTAATTATATCTTCATGCCTTTCAACGACATTATTGTTTGAATCATATATCTTTACATCTTTGCTTGATATACTACAGATTTCACCATCATTTAGGTAAATAACCCTGTTTGTATATTTTAAAAAAGCAGGTATGTCTGAGGCAAGAAAGTTTTCGTTATCTCCAACACCGATTACTAAAGGACTATCTTTTCTAGCACCAACTATCTTATCTGGCTCATCAGAACTTGTTACAAGTATCGCATAATATCCTTCAATTTTTTTAAGCGCGGAATATACAGCTTTTTCTAAATCTCCTTTATAGTTATCTTCAATTAGATGAGCTATAACTTCTGAGTCTGTTTGAGAAGTAAATTTGTATCCTTTTGTTATCAATTCCTCTTTAAGTTTTCTAAAGTTTTCAATTATACCGTTGTGTACAATAGCAATTTTTTTGTTTGTACTTAGATGGGGATGCGCATTTTCTTTTGTAACTTTTCCGTGGGTTGCCCATCTGCTGTGATTTATAGAGATATTCCCTTTTATATCTGGGAGGTTTTTTTCAAGTTCTTTAATTTCACCAACTTCTTTGTAAACCTGTTGTATTTTATCAAGAACTGAAATTCCAGCTGAATCGTATCCTCGGTATTCAAGTCTTTTAAGACAATCAATGCCAACCTGTTTTGCATCTCTGTATCCGATATATCCAATTATTCCACACAATTTTACATCACTTTACTTTCACTTGGAATATTATTATTTAGTCTTTTTAAAGGTGCTATTTTGCATTTTCTGCCAACTATTATACCTGGTTCTGCAACAACTTGGCTTTCTATAGTGCAGTCCTCCCCTATCATTACACCTATGTTTTTCACTTTTTTATATTCTCCCTCTATTTCTAAAGTATTTTCTCCTAATATATTTGAAAAGTGGTTTCTAATAAAAGTTCCACGAGCAATAATTGAATGTGTAACAAAAGAATTTGAACCAATATGAACATCGTCCATTATTACGCTGTTTCTTATCTCTGTAAAAGGATTAATTACTGAGTTATTTCCAATTGCTGTAGATGGAAATATACATGCATTTGGTCCTAATTCACAGCCTTCACCAATAACAACAGGCCCTACTACATAGCATCCCGAATGGATTTTTGTTTCCTTTCCAATTAATACATCCCCTTTTATTAACACTCCTTTTTCAATTACTCCAGCTATTGTTGCCTTTGCATTGCGAATCATGTTTTCATTAACGTGTATTAAATCCCATGGGTATACAATATCCATCCAAGAACCTGCCAAAATAGTGTTAATTGTTTTTTCTTGTTCAATTAAATTTTGTATCACTGTTGTTAGATGATAAATACCTTGCAATCTACATTTTTCTATGTCTTTGAATATTGTTTTTGGTAGTTTATATATTCCTGTTGAAATAAATCTTCCTATTTCCTGCGATGGTTTTTCTACAATTTCTTTTAGTTTTCCATCTTTTATAAAAACAACACC
>Ga0153916_10000245_pt1 | contig 35348 bp, 27 predicted proteins | sample Opewatmetagenome_FD_109642 | JGI IMG/M metagenome (GOLD analysis project Ga0153916, IMG submission 109642) | Freshwater wetland microbial communities from Ohio, USA - Open water 3 Core 3 Depth 4 metaG | ecosystem: Environmental > Aquatic > Freshwater > Wetlands | place: USA: Ohio, Lake Erie...
CAGGCTTACGGGCAAGGCATAAGTGCCGGCAACGCAACGACATATACGGTACTGGGTCTGAGCAGTGGAACCCGGTACTATTTCGTCGTCACCGCGTACGATACATCGAATAACGAGAGCGGCTATTCCAACGAATCCTACAAGGACATTCCCTAATCCTAGGGGTACGCCAAGAGAGGCAGATACGATGTCGGCTTATAACTCTTCCAGAACTGGCATTACGAAAGCGCGCATCGCTTCGCGGAAGCGTGTCGCAAAAATTGCTGTTTTGCCACTCATGTTTCTTGCCGGCTCGGTGCTAGCGGCTCCGGTTGTCCAGCAGGTATCCGGCACGTTCGACCATAAGGCCACGGTCACCGTATCCGGGTCAGCCTTCGGCACCAAACCCGTGGCCGCACCGCTCGTTTGGGACGATGCGTCCGGCACCAATATTCTCAATAAATGGGATGGTGCCTGGCCCAACAATAACCCGGCATACAACACTATGTACCGCGCTCCGATGCGTGCCGTACCGCTTCCACATGGCCATGATACCCAGTACATTGCCGGTGCGCACGGCGACAGCGCGGGCGCAACGGGTGGCTACAACGTGATCTTCTACAAGAATCTGCCATCAGTCACTTTTCCATACTATATCTATGTGAGCTGGTATGAGCGCATCGACCCCGCATGGGTATTCGGCGGCGACGACAACTTCAAGACTTTCGCCTATTCCGTCTGTTGTGGCCCGTATCAGATGCCCAACAACTGGTACATGAACTACGGGCCCCCGTCCTTCAGCAGCGCCACCGCTTCTCCTCAATATCAGCATAACGATGATGGTGGCTCCCTGGAGAACCCAGACGAAAATGGCCATAACGGCTGGTGGCTCTGGGGCGCGAACCCTACATCTCGTTGGCTCAAGGTCGAGATGGCAGTAAAACTGACCAGTCAGACCGATGGCTATATCAAGCTATGGGAAGACGGGGTCCTGAAAGATAACTACCTCGGGTCTACGGATAAGTACCCGGGAACCGCCCGCACTATCGGAATCGGCGGCTATGCCCGAAATTACGGGCAGCCCAATAACTGGCGATACTTCGCGGATGTCTATATCGATACGAGCCTGGCCCGAGTTGTGCTGGCGAACAACCAAACGTTGAGTAAGGCAACCATCATTGAGCCCCAGATCCCCAGCAGTTGGGCTGACGGTTCGATCAGCTTTACTGTGAACCTCGGAAAATTCACGACCGGGCAAACTGCTTATCTGTTTGTTTTCGACGCCACCGGGACGTCCAACGCAATTGGCTTCCCGGTTACCGCTGGTGGAGGTGCTGCTGCCGTGGCCATCAGCCCGCCATCCAACTTGCGCGTTCAATAACGACCCCGCCCCTACCACCCGTCAGGCCCGCGGCTGAACGCCCCGGGCTTGGCATTAGGGGCACCGCCTGACCTTCCGACAGACCGCATCACGCGTTCCGCGACAGGAAGCCCCTGGAAGCCATTTCATTGATGGCTCCCCAACCAGCGGATTCGACTAACCATTATTATAGGGCTGTCCCGGCTGACCAACGCAAGGAACAGCCCGCTCCATCGCTTAGCTGATATGGCGCTCATACCACTGCTGGAACATGATCAACGAAAAAAGCAGCTTGTTGTTTTTGTTACGGCCTGCCTGGTGCTCGTCCAGTTTTTCTATCACATATTCCTGATCGAATAACCCGGTCCTCCCAAGGCGTTTTCTTCCGAGGATATCCCGTGCGTAATCGGCCAAATCCGTGCGCAACCACGCGGCCATGGGAGATTCGAAACCCTGTTTCCGATGGTCCATAATCTCGGATGGCAGATGCTGAGCCGCGATCCGTTTTAGCAGAATTTTTTTGTGGTGCCAGTTGAGCTTGAATCTCGCGGGTAGTCGCGAGCTCAACTCAACCAGTTCATGGTCTACCAACGGCACGCGCACCTCGAGCGAGTGCCACATGCTGAGCCGGTCCGAAAGGGCCAGAATGTCTTCCGGCAGATAGGTCTTCATATCGACATACAGGGCTCGCGTGAGTTCATCTGGTGCCGTGCAACGTTCGTACGGCTCAGTAATAATCCTGCCTGTCGCATCAAAGTCGATCTGGCCCGCAACATCCTGGCTAAACAGTCGTTGGCGTTCTCTCGGCTCAAGCGTCGAAACGAAACCGAGATATCGCATGGCAGGCGGTTGCATCGCGGCCCTGGCAAACCGCTTGATGTGGTTTACCCGGTCGCCGCCGTGCGCCGGCTCGGGCAGACACTGGACGACCGGCTGAATGACATGTCGATGCAGCGGCCCAGGTACAAAGCGGTCATAGTATTCACTTAACAGCACTCCCGAGTAGCGCTCATAGCCTGCAAACAGCTCATCCCCGCCGAGTCCGGACAGCGCAACCTTCACGTGTTGCCGGGTAAATTGTGAAACATAGTAACTGGGAATTACGGAGTCGTCCGCAAACGGCTCATCGAAGGCATCAACGATATCACCAACGATCTCCCGGAAATCCGGCTTGACTGCGTAGTCGTGGCTCTCGCAGCCATACCGCTCCGCGACTCTTTTCGCGAGCGGGCGCTCATCGATCAGTGCATGGCGTGAACCGCCAAAGCCGATCGTGAAGGTCTGCACCGGGTCGGCGACCTGCTTGCTCATTAGCGCGACGACCAGGCTGCTATCGATACCTCCGGACAGGAAGGCCCCAACGGGCACATCACTGACAAGATGCGACGTTACGGCGTCTCCGATTGCCGCGTCGAATCTCCCAATCCATTCCTGCTCACCAGTCTCAATGTCAGGGCTGGAGAAATCGAGGTCCCAGTAGCGTCGCTTTTCGATCCGCCCCGGTTCGTACACCAGCATATGTCCGGGCTCAAGCTTGCGAACGGCCCGATAGATGGTCAGTGGCGCGGGTATGTAGGTGAACGTGAAGAAGGCGTCGAGCGCCTGGTAATCGAGCGCGCGGTCGGGAAGCCCTGACGCCAAGACTGCCTTGATCTCCGAGCCGAACAGCACAGTATCGCCCAGCTGTGCATAAAACAGCGGCTTGATCCCCAACCGGTCACGTACGATCAGCCCGCGCCGGCGCCGAGCGTCCCACAGGGAAAAGGCGAACATGCCCCGCAGGCGATGAACCATCTCGTCGCCGTATTCCTCGTAGAGGTGGACAAGAACTTCGGTATCCGTATGCGTCTCGAACCGATGGCCACGCTGTTGGAGCAGCGCACGCAGTTCACGATAGTTGTAAATCTCACCATTGAACACGACCCAGACGGTCCGGTCTTCGTTGTGGATCGGCTGCCGCCCCCCCGCCAGATCGATAATGCTCAGGCGGCGCATCGCCAGGCCAACTCCCGTGTCCTGGAAAGTGCCCCCCTCGTCGGGCCCCCGTCGCAACAGGGCGCGATTCATCCGCTCCAGCGTATCTGCCGAAATCGGAATATCCTGACCAAAGTATCCGCATATACCGCACATCAGCCTCTCCCCAATTCCAGGAAATAACCCGCGGAATAGCGCCAAATCCGCCTATTCACTTGCATCTCTCAATGTACAGAGAGACTGAAGTGAGACGATCCTGCCTAACCCAATTCGGGAGCCTGTAACGATTGAGCCCTGGGTACATACCGCCGTAACTGCACTGCAGCTTGTCCCGTGCGTAGACTGTCCGCTTCAATTCCGATGGACCCCTTTTTCGACAACTCCTTTGATGAACTCTCCATACTTGGCCGCCAAGGCATCCCAACCGTAATGCCGCTCGACGAGACGTCTTCCCTCCTCACCCAGCTGTTGGCAGCGTTCCGGCTGTCCCAGAAGTCGGTGTACGGCCTCTGCGAATCCGGGAGGATCGTCCGCCAACACCACGTGCCGGTCATGGACGACATCCAACCCTTCGGCACCGACCGATGTCGATACCACGGCGCGCCCCATTGCCAGCGCCTCCAGTATCTTCAGACGCGATCCGCCGCCGATTCTGAGCGGTACAATATAGACCGCCGCGCGCTCCACATAGGGCCTGACATCGCTCACTGTCCCCGTGATGTTCACCCCAGGCACTTCTGCAAGCACCTGGATGTCCGCCGGAGGGCTGCGTCCAACGAATGTGCATTCCAGATCGGGTCGAGTATTCCTGAGCAGCGGCCATACTTCCCGGACGAAGTAACGCGCCGCATCCTGATTAGGACGCCAGTCCATCGAACCGGTGAAAACCAAATGTCTTCTCAGGGCCGGTTGGGGCATCGGACGAAAATAATCCAGGTCCACACCGTTGGGCACCACCGTCATCGACAATCCGCCAGAGGCCTGGGCAAATCGCGCCTGGTCTTGTTCCGAAACGGCTACCAGCCCGTCAACCCAGCCCAAAGCCGCCTCTTCAAACTGTTTAACCTTGCGCCACTGCTTCTCGATATACCAACGCCGTACCGGATTCCGCTCGTTCTCGTGGTATCGCTGCCATATATCGGCTTCCACGTTATGGGCCGATACGATCTTTTTGTACGCGGGGAGATTCCTGACGTATATCGCATAGGGGGTCCATTCACAAAGGATTACGTCCGGCCGGAAGCTGTTCAGACTGGCGCGCACGGCGTCACCATAGGCGCGTGAATAGTGGCTCGTGACGATATACGGTAACGGTGAGGCCAGATTTGCGAGCAGGCGCAGGTAAAATGCCGCGCCCTCCTTCAATGGAATTCCGCCGGGGATGGATAACGGTTCGATACCGGCAGATTTCAACGCCTCGGCCGCCACCGGCCCGTTCGCCGCATAACCAAGGTAGAGGATTTTAAACTCGCTAGCGAGCCGCCTATACAAATTGAAGCTGCGCGTACGCTTCCCGGTGTTGGTCGGAAAGGGAAACTCTTCGTCCAGGACCAGAATTCTCATGCTGTTGCAAGCGTGTATGTGTGTAAATCCATTACTTTTTGCTCATCGCAATCTGCTGCGTAGCTTGAAAAATCCGTTGGCGTGGAGCTGAGGCGACATCGACGCACATCCTGGTGACCATGCACTCCCCCGGGTTGATCTCAAGCTCTTCGGGTTTTGATCAGCGGTTCGGCTGCCAAGATACCGTAGTGGTATCCAATTCTGCCTGCTTACTTCTTCAAGACCAGTATCGTGTACCAGGCAAAGCGTCCGAGGCTCGGGAACTTCCGCAACAACACATCGTCAAGCTTCATCAGACTGCGATTAACGCTTGGGTACATTTTTGCCCCGAACGGTAGATACGCTAGCGCCACTGCCGCCAATGCCGTGACGTAATAATCGGCATGTTTCACCTCGCGAAACTGGCCTAAAAGTGGCGTCATTGCCGCCAGATCGAGGGGCAGTTCGTCTTCCGTCCGGTACTGGGGCGTCAGCCGTCGATACAGATTAATGAGCGGATTGGTTCCAAGAGGCTCGGCAAAATACGCGACCCCGTTTGGCTTAAGGACGCGATACAACTCGGATATCGCCGGTTTGAGATCCAGATGATGCAGGATTGCAAAACCAATCGCCATATCGAACGATTCGTCTGGATAGTCCAGACGTTCAGCGCCCATCTGCGCGACTTTACACCGGTCTGCGCAGCCATCTGACGCAAGAACCGCCTTCGTTTTCCTCACCGCCTCCGCGGAAATGTCAAAGGCGCTCACGTTCGCGCCGTTGCTGGCCAGATCCCGCGTAATCCAGCCCTCGCCGCAGCCATATTCGAGCAGATCTCTGCCCGAAAGGTCTCCGGCCATCCCCAGCATCTTGAGGTATATCGGGTACGTCGGATTGACCGCGTAGTGGCGCGGATACCGCACTCCCTGACTGTACTTTTCGTCATGAAAGCGCGATTCAGCTTCGTGCCGCGCGGACAAGTCCTTTCCTGAACCATCATTCACTGACATTCGTTTTCAGCCCTCTTAACCTGTTTCATCATAGCCGGCGTTTCCCAATTTCCGGAGAGCCAGATTCGCACCGTGACAAGAAAGAAAATCACGGCGAATCATCTGACTGACAAAGCTCCCACCGGTGGCGCGCTGCGGGCGCCACCGAAAGATCCAGCCGCTACCAGTCTTTGCAGCACGATTGATAGGGCGGCCAGAAGATACCAATCATCCGTTGACAGCCCGTAACTCGCAAAGCTGGTGATAAAAGCCATCACGATCCACACTTGCATTACAGCAAACACCTGCCGCAAGAACGGCCCCGAATCCGCCTGTCGAAATGCTCGCCGGCACTGGAAAAACCCGGTAAACACCGATTTCAAGAACAGCATATAAAGAAATAGCCCAACTATCCCCAATTCCACCAGCGCCTCTACGTACAAATTATGCGCGGGCAGAGCTCGTCTTGCATAAGGACCTTCTGTGGCAAAATTGGCATTGGCCTCCGCGGATGTCCCAAGACCATACCCGAATAGCGGCCTCCGTAGCGCAACATTGAGATCCTCCTGCAACCCGGACAATCGCTCATCCGCCGTTGCCACGTTCTTCTCGCCCATACCGACAATGGACAGATATCGGTCCTGCATATCGGGACTTAGATACGAAAAGCCTACAATCATGGCCACCACGCCGGTGAGGATAAGTGTAAAACGTTTCTTTGATTCCATCACGATCGCCAGGAATATCACAATCAGCCCAATTGTTCCGGATCTTGAACCTGTAAGCGCAAGGGCATAGAGGCACAGCGGTGTAAGGCCGGCAAACGCCAGCCAGTGTTTCCATGACGAGCTTCGCATGAAATACAGAATCGGAAGCACCGTAAGGATAACGAATGCGAGTCCATTCGGATTAACCACGTCAAAAGGGCTTCCTGCGAGTCTGTCAAGAAACTCTTGTCCGCCCAATTCGGATGCTGATGACCCCCAATAGCCTTGAGTGATGTGGAGATAAAGCGGCTCGAGGACCCGAAACAATTGACAGGCAAAGAAAACAAGAATAAATCTCTTTAGATCCTTCTCTGTCTTTACGAACGCCACCGTGAAATAAAAAAAGACGATCGCCTTAATGAAGTTCGGCACTCCGAACTTGATCACACTCCCAGGCCACTCCGTGAACGGACTCACCAACAGCACGTATACGATCAGAACGGCGAGCCATTTGTCCGTCGGGGTCCTGGGATTGCCGCTGGCCTCACGGCCCGAGAAGGCCAAAACGCCAAGAATTCCTACCAGAAGGAGATCAGCTCGAACGGCGCCGAGAATTGGCACTCGCGCCGGCAAATGCAGGAACCAGCTAACGACAAACAATAGATAAAGATTCAGTCCCATGTTCTGTATACGTGTTGACAAGAGTCAATGCCAGTTCACTTCCACGGCATCAAAATGGCCATCAACGTCTCGTCGGTCTCCATAAACACATCATTGCCAGATTACAATTTCTTCAACAACCGCACTTCCTTGACATGACCCCGATTGCCTGCGGGCGCCGGTTTGGTTGCTGCTTCCCGAGTATCTTGGCGCCTTATGGGCCGGGGCGCATTGGGCGTCATTGGTCCCTCAGCACTTGCGCAGCCCGTGGCCAAGTGACCATAGTGATTCATATACGGCAAGGTACCTGTCCGTCATAACCTCCAGAGAGTACCGCGTTCGCTGCAGCTGTTGTGCGTGCCTACCCAGTCGTTGGCGAAGTTCCTGATCATCAAGCAGCGCGACCACGGCCTTGGCGAGCGCTGTCGCATCTCCAGGTGGGATCAACAGGCCCGAGAGACCATCCTGTAACACCTCCGCAAGACCTCCGACACGAGATGCGACAATTGGCGTACCGAATGCCATGGCTTCCAGCAATGTGTAGGGCAACCCTTCGTGCAGGGACGGCATCAGCAAGGCGTCGCAATGCGCAATGTAATCATAGGCGTTTCGTCGGAAGCCAAGGAAGTGAATTCGGCCGGCAACGCCGCGGTGTTCGGCCAGCGCTCGCAACTGCGACTCGCTGGGACCCGTGCCGATAAGAAAGAGCTCGACATCAGGACGATCACCGATTCGCGCAAGCGCGTCGATCGCCACATGGTGACCCTTGACCGTATCGAGCCGCCCCACCATCACCATCTTGAATCGGTCAGAGCGAAACTCCGGGGGACGCACGCACTGGCCCGCCTCGACAATGGAAATTCCGTTAGGGATGACTGCTCGTTGCAAGCCCGCGTGTGCGTTCTGGTAATATGCCATAAGGTCGTCGCTGACGTAGCACACCGATGCGCCAGTCGCGCGCGCAGCCCACGCATCCAAGTAGCGATAGAAACGCTCTCGCAGTGCGTGCAATGGTCTCCCGGCCATTGGTTCGGGCAGTCCATGCTCGGTCTTTACAATTGCGAATACATGCCTTTGGCGAGCCAGAGCGGCGCAGACCGTCGCCTTGTAACCATGTACATGCACGATCTCGATCTGTCTCTGCTTCAGGATCTCCACCAACTGTCTGGTTGCAGACCACATTGACCACTTTCTGTCTGGCAATATAACCGGCAGCACTCCCTGGTCACGTGCCTGGGACGCCAATTCACCATCATGGAAAAGCAGGAGCAGCGGTTCCACATCCCGACTTTGAAGTCCGTTCAAGAGCCCAAGAATGTGCCGCTCGACACCACCGAACAACTCCCCCACGGAGCATATCGCGATGCGCTTGGTGGGCGGTAACGGTCCTGACCGTCGAGAACTGGTTGCATCCCCCGTTTGTGTTTCCGCGGTGCTGTACATGGCTATCTTGGCGGAACGTAAATGCCGCAAGTTGCCCGACAGTCACCCGGTTCCCTTCTTGAGTACACACGGGTGCGCCACCGCGCTACGTCACTGCTTGCCGCGCCGTCTACACAACCCGGGTTCGTGCTATTCATCGCCACAAACGAGATGAATGGCTCGCGCGCCCAGGTCAATTCAGCTTGCAATCTCATCAATGGGTCCAGCCGCCCTCGAGTTGGTCGCCAGACTCTCTGCTTTCTCCGCCATTCCCGAATCACATCGGCAGCGTTGAAATGGAAAATCGATACTTACCGGATATTTCCAGAGGTATGCTGTCCCGATAGTCAATCTGGATACGCATATCGGATCCAAGATATTCTCGCACCTTGCCCATCAGATTCTCCCGGGATTGTTCAGACCAGCCCTGGCCCTTGGCCAGATTGATGATCACGACACCGGGCTCATTCTGGACGAACTGAATCTGCCTGACCCCGGCTATGTTGGTAATGACGTAGGTTGAGATGACAATTCCAGATACCTTTTTGCCGTTGGTGGCGGTCAGGAAATCCGTGACTCGCCCGCCCGACAACTCCAACAAGGGCAGTCCACGTCCGCAACTGCATAGTCCATTCACCAAATGTCCGGTATCCCGGGTGCAATAACGAATCATTGGCATCGAAAAATTCTTCAGGTCGGTGACGACTATTTCGCCTCGCTTATCCAGGCCGGATTTATCATCGGTTTGTACCTCGACAAGAAGGTTTTCAGCGTTAATATGCATGCCTTCGTGTCTGCTGCATTCGGACGCGATCACGGCGAATTCACGGGATCCATACCGGTTAAACACCGGACACTTGAACGTCTCTTCGATCCGCTGCCGATTTTCCGCGGTCAGCACCTCCGCGGAACAGACCACAGCTCTTGGCGAAATTCCGATTATCCCTTCCGCCCTGAGATAGCTGGCAAAAAGTCCTAGCGTATTCGCATAAGCCAGAAGGACCGTTGGCCGGTAGCGCATGAGTTCTTGGGCAAATCTGTGCATCGATTCCTCATCCAGCGACGAGGCATCCAGTATCAGCTTCCGATCCAGAATCCAGTCTCGAATTCGGTCTTTTGCCTTGCCGGATGTCCGCGTATCCCGTGGCGCCCCCCACAGGATCGCGGCCCGGTCGCCAATATCCCATCCCGCCCAACGATTATGACGTATCGTCGCAGCGACTCGGCTGTCGAGCCTGTCCTCGTCATAAAAGAACTGCATCGGACTGCCTGTGGAGCCCCCAGTCATATCCGCTATCAAGTCCGCCTTCGCCACCTTCGAAGAGACCATTTCATCCCTATGTTCCTGGATTTCCTCCTTGGTAATTGTCGGTACCTTGTTGATATCGTCGGGGGAGCGAAGGTCTGCCAGGGTAACACCTGCTTCGTGGAATTTCTTACGATAATAGGGGCAGGTTTCGAGGGCGTGTGCAAAAAGCCGCTTGAAGGAAGACCACTGATGGTCGAGCAATGCGTCTCTTGACCAGTATTGGCTGCGCTCTAGCTCTGCCAGGTATCGAAGCCTGGGACTTTGATTCTTGAGTGCCCACAAAGGATAAAGCACGTGCTTGATCGCAAATGCAGAAAAATCCCGATCCCCTTTCGTCGCGACGTGCATCTCCCCAATACCCCCTAGATAAACCACCGAACCATTGAGCTTCCTGTCGTTACAATCCGCCAGCGAATTTAATCGTGCGGCACGTCAACCTGTACCCAACGTGAGGCCCTTTACCCGGACAACCGGGAGCCACGAATAAACGGACCTTTACCGAGGTCCGGTACCAGCGTCCTGTATTCACTCTACACGGCATCCGCTGCCCGCCTCACAATTCGTCCATCAGCTCTCCAACTTACCGAACTGACATTCCATTAACATCCGTGCCAGACACAATGATTAGTTCCTGACCCCCTCAATTGCCGGTCACGGCCGCCATGCCGCCGTTTACTTCATTCAGAATTATTGCGAGCGATTTCGCCAAAGCGCGGCGCTCGAACGACTCGATGTATCCTCGATTCGCGGCACGTCTTAACCGACCGGAAACATGTTCTCCCTGCAATTCCACCAGTATTTTGACTAGCTGATCGATGGCTCTCGGCGCAACGATTACTCCCAGACCGCTTTCGCGAAGAATTTCCGTGGCATTCCCCTCCCTGGTAACAGCAAGGATTGGTTTGCCGGCATACAGGTACTCAAACAGCTTTGCAGGTACATGGCTCGGCAGAAACTCATCACCGCCCATCAGGATGACGAGTACGTCGCTTTGCTGAACCATACGCAAGGCGGTCGCGTGTGGTTGAAGCCCGTATGCCGCGACCATTCCGGACTTCTCCAGGTTGCGCACCGTTGCCATGTAATCGTCTGCGATTTCGCCAAGCAGATTCACCTGCAAACTTTCTGCAATTTGCGGATGCTGCTCAAGCAATCGATGTAGCGCATCAAATAACTCATCACCAATCCCGCCATAAATCGTTCCAGCATGTGTCAAGACCAGCTTCGTTGATTTCTCGGTCTGCTCCACGTCTTGACCCCCAAAGTCGGAAGGATCATATCCATTGGTAATAAATCCGAATTTATCTTCCGGCAACCCGGGGAATTCCGCCCGAAGTTGATCACGCTCGCCCCTGGTCACGCAAATGACCTTTGATGCTCCCCGGATGATGGCGCGTTTTGTCGCGATCTCCAGGTTCCACAACCACCGAAAGTCCATTATTGGTCGCTTGACACGGGCCTCCGTATGCCACGGATCGCGGAAATCCAGCACATACGGCTTGCGGAAGCACTTCGCCAGCAGAAACGTGATCATGTGCGTCGAATGGGGAGGTGACGACGAATAGATGACATCTACTTTCTGTAGCAGAAGGATCCAGACTCCTTTCAGGAACGCGAACGGGACCCAAAATACATGAGAGTCGGGACAATCGGTGAGCAGTGCAATCACCATTTTCTTAAAGCGCCTCCAGATACCGGGTCTTCGGTCTTCTGGTGCATCACCAGCTCGTCCGGCCCGGGATGTTTCAGGCTTGGTTTCATGGTCCCGTAGCCGTGCCCGCTTTGCCAGCCAGCGCTTCACCAGCCATTTCGCCGGATCCAGATCGAACGTCCGATATACGGCGACGTGATCCGGAATTTGCCGACTTAGGTTCTGATCCTTGAAACGAACATGGGTCGGTCGAATGGTCAGCACGATCGGCCTCCACCCATAATCGCGCAGGTATTTGCAGTACTTGAGCGTTCGGAACGCGCCAACATAGCCGACGGGCGGGAAGGCATAGGTGATCATCAATATTCTGTTTTCCGGAACGGAAGTACGATTCACTGACTTAACTCCGATTGCGCCATTTCTGTTTGTCGACACAGCGAGACTGCTGAGGTCATTGCCGGACGTTCTGTTCAGCACCGAACATCGTCCGTGCGCTCTCTCGCTGTATGTGTTGAAGGGTATGTAAGGATCCGACTGCGGGGAGCACTACGCCTTGAGGTGGCGTGATCGATGCCTTCGCGACTCTTTGAAACCGCACTACCTTTCACCAGCAATCGTTTTCCGAACTACAGTTACATAACTCGTAGAACCGGACACAAAGCCAGAGCGAGGTCGCACGCCACAGCCCGACGATTGGCATCGCCTTTGGGATTCGATTTACTTCCTTAAGCCACCTTGCAAATGACTTCCTGAAATTTTCCGGATCGCGGATTTCTGGCGATGTCTGGAACGCGCCTGATGTGGACCGTCATATCCGATCCGACCAGGTCTCGCACCTCTCGCAATGCAAGCTGTTCCTGCTCGTTCGAGAAGTCTGTCGTCACGACCAAGTTGATCTCCATCTCCCCAATCCGCTCCTGGACAAATTGGGCCCGCTCGATGGTCGGTATCTCCATGAACAAGTCCACCAACATGACGCCCGCTACCACGGACCCGTCGCGTCTATATATTAAGTCTGTAACGCGGCCGTCCAATCCCTTCAGTAACGGCAGCGGCGACCCGCACGGACATGGCTCTGTTGAGAGGAGACCCCGGTCTCCCGTCCGGCTTCTGATCAATGGCATTCCGTAATTGAGCAGGTCTGTAATTGTAATCTCCCCTGATTCACCCGGTTGCACTCGTCGTCCATCGCAGATGATCTCGATGAATACGCTTTCGGTATCGACATGAAACCCGTCATGCCTCTCGCATTCGAATCCTACGGAGCCATACTCTCGGGTGCAGTAGAGATTAATTACCTCTCCTCCGAACCGGAGCTCCAACAGCTTCCGCTGTGCATCGGTCAAACGCTCCGCCGTTGTGAGAATTTTTCTGACCCTAACCGGTGAGAGGCCCATTCGATGGATGAATTCGCCTAACTCAACGATGGCATTGGGGTAGCCATACAGCACCTCCGGGTCAAAGCGCTTCAGTCTGGCGTGATAGGCTAACATCGCCTTGTCCCTTATCACCGTACACGGGAGCGTCTCCTGCGCGCTCCCAAACTCACGAAACCGATACTTGAGGCTGGGGTGAACCGGTTCCTCTGCCAGATCGGCGTGGACGCCCCATACAAGGGCCCTTCGCATTCCCGGCCGATAACCACAACATTCCAGTATTCCCCACTGGCGCCCGAAACGGCTGACGGTACATTCGTGGTTTCTATAGAACGACGTGTGGGTTCCGGTGGTTCCGCCAGTGTAACTGAGGTCAAGCTTACCGCGGGGGAAACGTTCGGAGACGAGTGATGTCTTGTGCAGCCCGATAATCTCCTTGGTCAGAAACGGGTATCTGGTCAGGTCCTCAAATGTAAAGTCGGTGACCGGATTCAGCCCCAGTGCGGTCCATGTTGATCGGTAATAGGGCGATGTCTCGTGCGCATGAACAAGAATATTGCGGAGTTTTCTTTCTACATCCCGTCTCAATTGCTCCGGATCCTTGCGGACCGTTTCCCGGAATTCGTTTCTTTTCGCCCGCCAACCCGACAGCCCGTCTCTGCAACAGAGAATATCGTATGCAATGGATCTCAGCCGCCTGTCCAGTCCCCGTAAGGCGGCAGTCATCACGTTGCGATCCCGTCTCGCAGAATTCATTATTGTGACGCTCGGCACTACCAAGGTTCTGTTTGACTGCCCATTATTCCCGGAGCATCTCCGTCGTCAACAAGGTGCTGCACCCGCGCTCAAAAATCTGCGCTCAGGTCTTCTCAGAATCAAGTTTTGGACGCAACTCATCCGACCCCTTTCGCCGATGACGGATGAGAATATCACGCATGACTTCTCGTTCTCGCGGGTCAAGCGCACTGAACCACGCCATTATCAGATACACCACCCCGGCAATAAGGCCATACAAGAACAACTGGCCATAGCTCGCCGGATAACTCATCACCCGCAACCCCACCAACGCGCTGGTCGTCACCGCTATCGGGATCGTGAACCGCAAGGCGGTGGAACGCATGTACTCTGCGATGCTGACCTCCAGTGTCAGACACGTCAACATGAGTTCGACAGCGTGCACACCAATTACGTATAACGCGACGGCAGCCGCGACTCCTTCGATGCCCCAGACTACACCGAACCCGAGACTGGCAGCAAAGCATAAGGGCGCAAAAATTGCCGAAAACCACGCGACCCGACCGTGTCTACCCAGGCTCATCAGTACTCGGGCGCCATTTGAGACAATGCCTTGCGCGAAGAGCGCGGCGCAGAGTATGTAGAGGGTCCATCGCCCTTTCTCGGCGTATTCATGGCCTATCCACAATCGAATGAAGGGCTCGCCCAGCACCACAATACCGATAGGCAGTCCGAACATTACGATCTGGAGTATTCGTGTGGTCTGTATCCAGGCGGAACGGGATGCGACCGGATTGCCACTTCCGGCCAGGTGCGTGAAATACGGTGTCAGCGGAAACCCCAACTGCGTACCCAGGGAATGCGCGTAATCTACAAGGCGGCTTGGTACCACAAAATATACTAACTGACCTACACCGGCGGTATATGCAATCGCAAACCCGGTCAATTTGCTTAGCAGTCCGGTGGACGTCTGAATGACCGTGCTCTTCAGGCCAAATCCGAGGAGCTCTTTCAGAGTGTCCCGACGGAACGACGATACAGCAAGCCGCACTCGTCCATCGATCACCAGAATCCAGAAAAGCATTGCTGCAGACTGCAGGAAAGTGCCGAGAAGCACAATCAATGCCAACCAGATCAACGGAGATGCCCAGCCCGCAGTAAGAACATGGTACATCGCCACGGACAGAATCACCGCAACAATACTTTGGATAAGGTTGACGAACAAATGCGCTTGCAGGCCGAGCAAATAAGCCGATAGCGCAGTCCGTGGAAGATACGCGGCCAGATTGAGCCCGAATACCACCAGCACTGGCGCCAGCTGCTGCGCTCCCGTGCCCGCAGAAGACAAGATGTGCTCCGGCCATGCTGCCGCAACCAGGAGCACAACCAAACCCGCCAGACCGGCTCCCGCTAGGCCAAAAACACCGGTATTAAAAATCCGCTCCAAGGCAACGCGGTCCTCACGCGACCAAGCGTCCGCAATATAGCGAACCAGCGCAGGACCGATCCCGAGCTCGAAAATGCCAAGATAGCCAACGAAAGCGACCAGCAGTTCCCAGATGCCATAATTGCTGTTCCCAAGATGGTGGATCATGATCGGCGTCATCACAAACGCAATCACAACGTTTATGACAAGGAGCATCACTCCCGAAGCCGAATTGAGAAACAGCGTTCGCTTATTCACGCGCACCCAAAACCGGTAATTTGGCGATCAGCACGGGCACCACGGATAACCAGCCTTCCATCCCGTAGGCCCCTCTTCACACGAACTTCTCTGCTTGAATACGCGAAACGCTGGAAACAGACCACTCATCGCGCACCGAGGGCCTCTCGCAGCCGAGATGAGAGCAGCCTTGCACCCCAGAGTATCTTCCGAAACTCGCCCAGATCACTTCCAATCGAATATCTTCCCAACTCAAAGCGATCTTCAGTGCGCGTCTTCGGAAACGCCACCGTTGCATTTGTGTATCCCGCCTGCTGCACGAACTGCTTGACGTTGTTGTCGTAGTCTTGAGCTTCTCCATTGGGGTACGCAAACGAGTAGACGGGGCGATCAATCATCTCTTCTATTCTCTGCTTGCATCCCACTATTTCTCCTTGCTGACCTGATGCCCCGACTTTGACCAGTCTCGGATGTGTCACGGTGTGTCCCGCAACCTCGATACCGGTGCGGCTCATTTCGATCAACTGACTCCATGACGTCGCCGCGTAATCGTCCGTCGGCTCGGGAGGGACCACCACTCCCAGTTGGCGAGCGAATTCCTTCAAGAAGCGGTCTTTCTCCGTGTCTTCGAGCGCCAAGCAGTATTGGCAAATCTCAATCCAGATCAGCCTCGCGTTTCCCACCCGCATCAGATCGAACTGCCGCTCACGTCCGTCCATATGCACCGACCAGCGGTGTTGCTTCGTATTTCTGATGATGTAATCGACCACATCTGTCCATAGCCAAAGGTTCCGGTCGACAAAACCGCTGGTTACGTAGAAGGTCGCTGGGAGTTCATATTGCCTCAATACGGGAAATGCATAGCGATAGAAATCCTCGTACCCGTCATCGACCGTGATCACGACCGTATTGGCAGGTATCTGTTGACCCGTCCGCAACAAATCGCCGAGTGTGGCCATGGAAACAACATTAAAGCCTTCCTTCAATAGGCGCGCTTGGCGCTCGAAGCTGGAGACCGACAGCCTCCGCCTTTCAGCATCCGGTCCAAACCGATGGTACATCAGTATTCGCGGCGAACTTCTTGTCAGCCACTTCGTGAAATGAAGGCCACCCGCGCGAGCCAATACGTTGGTGATCCGCGTCTTGATGGGGGCGACCGCCTGGCCGACGTGCTCGGGCATCTGATCAGGAGTTCTCACGACGTGTTTTCCCGCTGCGTTATCTGACTCTCGGTCTCTGCCAACATGGAAATGGCTGTGCCATCCCGCACATCTTGGCTTCCGTCGTTTCCAGCACGGATGCTGCTTCTGCGTCCGTCATGTCAGGACACCTTGATACCACTGCCGGACGCTACCGTGGGAAGAGATTCGCTTTTCCCGCCCCTTCCGGACCGATGTTCTGTGGCCAGCATGCTTTAGTACGTTACGCCTCGTGCTTCCTTTTTCTTTAACCGTCTCCGGATCACCACAGGCGTCCTGAACGGCTAAGGCGTCTCTTTCGTCCTGCTCCCCGTGGACAGGCTGAAGTTTCCGGATCCAGCCTGCCCGCCGGTAATCAGGCGCTCATACAAATTCTCGTGCTCGGCCACCATCCGGCTGACATCGTATTTGTCCCTCACCGAAGCCAATGCGTTTTTACCCATCGTTTCTGCCAAGTCTGCATTCATGAGCAGCCTGTCGATTCGATCGGCCAGGGCGTTGACATCGGCGACGTTGACCAGAAAACCATTGAAGCCGTCCTGAACGATTTCCGGATTTCCGCCAACATTGGTACACACCGTGGGTTTCCCGCATTTCATGTATTCAATAATGGAATTGGAGAACCCTTCCGACTCCGAGCACAGCACAGCCACGGAAAATTCCTGAATGATGGGCATTACATCCGCAATCTGTCCGGTAAAGACTACCCGCTCGCGCACTCCCAAGGACTCTGCCAGCCTGGTCAACGCGCCTTCCAGCTCGCCCGTACCGACAATGACCAGCCGGGCATTCGCGTGGCTTCTGGCCGCGATCGCAAACGCCTTGATCAGATCGTCGATTCTCTTGATTGCACGCAGGTTCGCGACAATCCCGACAATTGCCCCATCGGGGTCCACACCGAGCCTTGCCCTCGCGCTGCTTTCCGTCGTGACCTCGCCCCGCGCGTTGTTGTACCCGTTGTAGATCACGGAGATCTTTGTCGCGGCGAAGCCCTCGTTCTCCTGGACCACACGGCTGACCGCCAGACTATTGGCCACCACGCGATCGACGAACAGCCGCGACAGCCGCAGAATCCGGATATTCCTGCGGTCGTACCAGAATCCCATATCTCGCCGCGACACCACGACTTTCAGCCCCAGGGACCGGAGAAAAGGCGGGGCAACAATCGACGCGTCGTTAAAAAAGATGTGCGCGATTGAAAAGTGGTTTCGACGCAAATCCTGGACATAACGAAACAGCCTCAGCATGGTCGTCGCGCTGGCGATCTTGTCGATCCCGAGCACCTGGACCGGACAATCGAATTCATTCGACTTCAGGTATTCGCTGTCGCGCAGCACTGCCACTTGCGGTTGAAACCGTCGCCGATCCAGATGGCGGACCAGCTCCAGAATCTGCCGCTCCGTGCCTCCATACGGATGGACATACTGGTCCATCAGGTACGCGATTTTCACGGGCGCCTGACCCATTATCCTGTCCGCGGCTTCCATATCGACTGCTTTTTACCACGCAGGAACTTCCAGAACGCGTGTCCAGACGCGATGTTGACCAGCGCGAAGTAATGCGTAAATGCACTGAGCGCATTACCGCCTCGCGTCTGTTCAAGACTCTTGGCGGTCATCGCAAGCCCATATAGCACACATTGGCCAAAAAACGTGATCTGGTAAATGAGGAAATTCGTCTGCCACAGGAGGATAACATTCGCCAGCCCGATAACCAGGAGCGGGGCAAACGCCAAATATCGCAACGCCTTGTGGGACAGCAACTGCCAAGAGTAAATCCCGTACTTCAGGGGATTGAACAGTGCGCGCATGTCGTATAGCGCCCAGAACGCCCGTAACGCCACTCTGACCCGCATCCGGTACTCGTCTTTTTGATCCGCCAAGGCCTCTTCCATCAGATGCGCGTCCGGCTCATAGACCACGCGAAACCCTCGCTTTACCACGCTTAACGGAAGAACGAAATCTGGCAATTGATCGGCTCTCATCGGTGCGTACAGGCTCTTGCGGATCGCGTCAATGCCTCCATCCACACCGACCACCGAGTTGACCATGGTCTCCTGCGCGCGCAGGAAATTTTCGTACTTCATGAATGCGCTGCAACCATCACCCACTATCGATCCATCGCGCGTTGCATACACCATCTTTCCCGTGACGTAGCCCACGCGCGGATCCTGAAAATTGCGCGTTAGCATTCGTAGGGCGTCTTTACCGTAAATGGAATTTGCATCCGAAAAGACTACAATTTCACCCTGTGCCTGCGGAACCGCCAGATTCAGCGCGCTCGTCTTTCCGCGGCGCGGTGACTGCCGCAGGAACGTTACTATGTGTCCCTGCTGCTCCACGTACTGATTTACAATGCTGTCCGTTTGATCCGATGATTCATCGGAGACAACGATAATCTCAAGCTTGTCGCGAGGATAATCGAGGGATAGCTTGTTTTCGATCGTTGGTCCGATATGCCGTTCTTCGTTGTACGCAGCAATGACAATGGTGACCTTGGGCAAATAGGCATGCTTCAGCACCGGTCGGTCCCGAATACGCGCGACCGCCCAGATCGCTGCCGGATAACCGACGTAAATGTAAACGACCACGCCGATAGCCCCCCAGAATATAGCCTCCATCATTCGCTATCTCCGCCGGGTTCTTTGTCTAGTCTTGCGAGAGCTGCAAAGACATCCACTGGTTCAGTTCCTACTCTTGGTGTGCTCAATTGATTGCGACATGGATGCGGCGACGTGTGTCCCCCGAGGTCGAACCAACTTTGCCGATAGCATCAAGAGGACATAGATCGTTATGCCAAGCACCACCCCGGATTCGTTTAACGCAAAATCAACCACACTTGTCGTCCTGCCGGACAATGGCTGCAGCAGTTCGATTGCCAACCCCAGACTGCTGATCGCCAACGCCACGCGCACGATCGCACCAGGTCTGCGCAGGGTATGACGCCCCAGAAATAAAGAGATCAAGGTCAAAATAAGGTAGGCCGGTAGATGCCCTCCATTCCATCTCCCGGGCGCAACGAGATCGCCAGGAATAAAACTGGCAATGACGATAATAAGAATGCTCGTCCATTGCACAAGCTGCAATGGACGAGCAACGATCATGGACGAATTCAACAGGTATCGGTATGCCATTAGAGCAGCGATATTCTGGCCAGACTGGCCTCGACGGTGCCGAAGGTAAACTGACCGAGCAGCCGATCCAGACGGCCCTCGCACCTGGACAAATTCGTATAGTGCCGAAAACGGGAAAGTGCACCAGCCCTTATCCTGGGTTGTTCCGGGTCGATTTCCCACGGATGCAGGTAGAAGATGAACGGTCTTCGCTCGATCTGGTTAATGCTACGAAAGGCCGCCTGCGTCACGGCATAGGGCAGCAGCCGAAAATAGCCCCCGCCTGCCACTGGCAATCGATAGCCGAACAGCTTTTTGGTGGTCAGCGGAAATTCCACAAGGCGACTGCCCATCGCGGTCTCGTGCATATAGGGTGCAATCTGCGCGTCAGGGATCCCATAACGATCGTGGCGCACCGGAAAGATGCTTGAGTCATATCGGAAGCCGAGTTCAGCAAGAATATCGAGCGCCCACAGCGACTGCCGGGTGATCGAGTAGCTGGCCGCGCGGTAGCCAAGAACCGGGCGTTGCACAAGATCCTCAAGCAATACTTTCGATACACGCGTTTCCTCGCGGAATACGCCGGGCGTCTGGTTGTAAACCAATTGGTGCGTAAGGCCGTGCGAGGCCACTTCATGGCCGCGCGATGCAATCTCGCGAATCAGCGCCGGCTGGCGCTGCGCCACCCAGCCAAGCACAAAGAACGTGGCGCGCACATTGTGCGCATCGAAGAGATCGAGCAGTCGTTGCGTGTTGCGTTCGACACGCGACTCGTAACGATCCCAGTCATCCATGCGAATGACTCCGGCGAAAGCTGACACATGCACGTAGTCCTCGACATCGACAGTCATGGCGTTAAGGAGCCCGGCTTGGGGGTTCACAGGACTATCTGGATGGTTCATTCCCTTGGCAACACTCAGGCGAGGTTCTTAAAAGTATATTTTTTGCACTGGTCGTGCGTGGCGGGAAGTCTTCTTATGGCACACGGCAATCATGCGACAATCGTGATGCCCTACCCCTCCTCGGGCGAGATTCCAGCGAATACAAGCAGCAAGGAGGTCACGATCAATACCCTGAGTTCGCGTCCAGTACATCTCAGGTGTCATTTGTCACAGCTTGGCGGGATACCGCTGCCCCCTGTGCTGCCACGCGCTGCCCATATCCATGCCCGCGAAGGCGTCATCCAGCCAGTCCGGCGTCTTATCCTCTGCGCATTACCGCCTGTGCACACCCGTTGCATCAGTCAGAGAGGCGAATTCGTCATCCCATCGACTCTTCAGGCACGCTACCGCCATGCAAAGCATGGCTTCGCACAAGATCGAGCAGCACGCGTCCTGCATCATACCGGTCTTCCGCGCCAGAATCGGTCACTAATACTCACTTGAGACGATTGTGAGTATTGGTCAGGATAGCGTGGTGCCATGCGCCTGTAGATTTTACCCCTCCATAAATAACGAATAACGAGCCCGACCTAGCCGGGGCACCAACTTAGTGAAAATTCCATTTGGCTGCTACTCCATTTTGTTCATGTACAAATCGCTAATCTTTGGTACCGGTGCGCTTGGCCGGGTCCTTGCCTGTCTTGCCTGCCTGCAGAGCGCTCACAATTTTGGTCAACAGGTGCTCGATACTCGCCATACGGTCGGACATCGACGACAGCGCCGGTACCAGACTATCCATCTGGTGAAGGCGATTGCCTATGCCGGCAATCAGCTTTTCATGCTCCTGCATGCCGTTCCCGCGTTCACTCTTCGGTGCTGGCTTGCCGCGTCGACCGCCGCCCCGACGCTCGAACGGCTGCCACTGCAGTTCATCGATTGCTGCTTTCAACACATCGATCGTTACCGTTGGCAAATTGTCCGCATAGGCAACGGTGAGCGCGGTATCGCATAGCGTATTGATCAGGCGTGGCACACCGCCCGTGTACTTGTAGATCACGGGCATCGTTTCGGGTGTCAGGATATCAGCGCGCGTGGCGCCCGCGACCTGCAGGCGGTGACTGATGTAGGCGGCCGTTTCATCCATGGTCAGCGCCTTTAGGTGAAAGCGCAGACGTACGCGCTGCAGGAGCTGCTCCATCTCCGGCGCATTCAACATATCGTTGAGCTGCGGCTGCCCAACCAATATGACGTGCAGGACTTTTTCCTTTTGGGTCTCGAGTCCTGAAAGCATGCGAATCTCCTCCAGGGCCTTCATGCTCAGATTGTGGGCATCGTCAACGATGAGCACCATATGCTTCATCTGCTGGAAGCTTTCCACCAAAAAGGTGTTGAGCATGTCGATCAACTCCACCTTCTTGGCATGAAACGGATTGAGACCGAACTCAACGAGCACGGCTTGGAGGAATTCCACTTCGTCCAGCTGGGTCTGGAAAATCTTCGCCACACGGAAACTGTCCTCATCCAGTTCGGACAGCAGCTTCTTGATGAGAGTCGTCTTTCCGCAACCAATTTCGCCGGTAATGATCACGAAGCCTTCGCGGTTCCATACCGTGTAGTCCATGTACGCCTTGGCGCGCGCATGCGCGCTGCTCATGTACAGGAACTCTGTATCCGGCGTCAGACGGAATGGAAATTCACGCAGTTGAAAGAAATCGAGATACATGGCCAGTCTATTGTCTCCGTATCGGATTGACCGGTGTCAGCTGTGGCGTACTTGCATAGACCAGCGAGAGCGACACAATGTTTGCGGTAAATTCCGCTAAGGGATCCGTACTATTACGCCAATGTCGGGCTGCACCGATGACCGCGCTAATCTCTTGGGTTGCCCGATAGTTAAAGGCGATGCCGGCGATATATTCGCGATCGTTGCGGTAGAAGTCCTGGTAACTGGTATTGTGCTGCTCGCCGAAGAGTGACGTCGACAGCGTACCTTGGGGGTTATACGCATAGTCGAGCCTGAAGTCGCTTTCGTTGCGGTCCTGCGGTGTAACCCAGTAGTCCAGGCCCTGATAGGCAGCACTGGCCGTGACGCTCATGCCCGCCGGCCGGTACTGAAATACGGTAACCGCACGCCTTACGGTGTAAAAGTCTCCGGTGCTGGCTATATTAATCAGCGTTGGCGGTGGCGTGCTTGACGGCAGGTTTGGATCATATGCGGTGCCCAGAAGAGCCAATCCCGAGTCCAGGAAGTCCTTGCCAAGGAGAATACTCGCCGTCGAGTCCGAAGACAGCCGCTGGGTCCATTGGAATCGTATCGTCGGACCGTCTACGCTGGCTGCATGCTGCGGTTCAATCCTGGTCGTTCCGATGTCAAATTGAAACCGGTCCTGCAGATGGCGCCAATCCGCCCGCACGAAATATTCGTTACGGATAAAATTGTCATTGAGAACATCGTTGTCATAGCGGACATCTTGATACTGATAGTTTATCGAATAGGACAGCTCTTGTGTCTGCGCGTATACCCAGTTCGCGTAACCGCCAGCGCGCGAATTATCAAACTGATGATCCGAAAATGACGCCGCACCGTACCTCGCCCCTAGCACCAGGGTGTTGCGATGACCAAAATGGAGAAAGGCATCCGGTCCGGTGCTAAGTGCGTTTGTGTTGACCCAATTGTTCGGCGTATTTGGCAGAGTCACATCGGCCGTTAGCTGGTCATAACGGTCTGTCACCGACCACGACAACGTCTGAGGCAGGATATTCCAGATTGCAGCACCGTCGACATAATAGAGCGGGCCATCTGGGTAGACATTGTTTTGATAATCACGATACTGTGCCTGCGCACGTACCTGAGCCGCTACGTCCGGCCCGTTATTCAAGTACGCAATCCCGAGAATCGCCGAGTTGATCCAATCTGACTGCGGATCGGTCGGCGCCAGCGTGATATTGTCGCTGTATTCACCAAGATAACCGACGCCGTACGCGAACTGATCCGCGTGCGCGTACGCTGAAAAGAAGCCAAGCGCCCCCACACCCCAGGCGAGCGACCAACGCTTCCGCGGCTGCCTGGAGCGCATTTTACGGTTCTGCCCTGCCACTTCTCTTCCTGAGACGACCCGCCAGTTGAGCGAACCTTCGACGCGCACTATCGCGCGCACGGCGGAAAGACTGCTGCACGAGCCCGACAGCTCCGCTGATCGCCTCCATCCACAACGTGTTCGGCGCTCGCGGTTCGTTGTTGAACACCACGCCAAGCAGTTTCTTTGCATCGACAGACTGAAGACACTCGTCGACTTGTGCTTGGGTAACCTTCCCGTAGGGCACAACAACCAGAATGTAATCAGCCAGTTCCGCAAGGATTTGCGTGTCCGCAGACTCTGTCATGGGCGGCGTATCCAGGATCACGAAACGTTCGTTGTAGCGTTGCCGCAGGCTTGCGAACAACATTTTCATTCTGGGTGAAGTGAAGTACTCCGTCGGCACCAAATGCTGCTCCCCTGCCGGAATCACCCGCAGGCGTTCGATACCTACAGAATGAATTATCTCCGTCGCATCCATGTCCGGATTTTCCAGATAGTCCGTCAGACCTCTGGCCGGACTTCCTGAGAAGAGTCTCTGGAACGACGGATTGCGCAGGTTGCAATCGACCAGCAGGGCAGTCCGGCCCGCATCAAAGGCGAAAACGGCCCCCAGATTCAGCGTGACAAACGTGCTGCCTCCGTAGCCAGCCACGGAGGTAATCATGATGGTGCCATTGCGGTTGTTGGTCTTTTGCAGAATTCGCGTCCGCAGCTCACGAAATGCCTGCACGGTTTCACTGTCGATCATCTCTGGATAGATGATCTGGTGATCGGCCAGTTCGGAATGACTGCGCCGCGCAACCTCGCGCATGGATGAAATTTCTCCGCCCGAGATCGCCTGTGAACGCGCTTCCACCATTGCCCCGGTTCCGGAAGCCGGCTGCGTCACCGGTTCGGCCAGCCCACTCTGTTGGTCTCCGGATCGTTTCGCTACCGGAACAAGCGCGAGGCTGTTGTCGCGCTTTGCACGGCTCAACGCTTTTTCGATCTTACTCATATTCAGAAGACCCCAAGGACTTGCAGTCCCGCGATACAAATCATTACACAGATCGTACCGACCGCCGCCAAGCCCAGCCATTCCAGATCCCGCCCCGCAGCAAGTATCTCACCCTTCGACCATAGATGCGGAACGCTCACCAAAACCGGCAAGCGATGCCGTTCGGCGATCAGCGCTGGCGACCGCAGGCGTGGATCGATCTGCAACAGTGCGTAGCCCAGGGCAATTGGCGCCGCAATGCCGAGCAGAATGCCCAATACAATGAAATGCCAGAACTTCAGAATCCCGGGCTGTGTCGGCAGGGTGGCCGGTTCCTGGATGGTGAACGTCAGACCCTGGTTCTCCTTGTCCATGTTCATTGACACCCTGGCATTCTCGCGACGCCGCAACAAATCCTGATAGATGTCGCGGGTCACCTGGTAGTCACGCGTCAACTCGGCTAACGTCGCCTCACCCCCGTGCACCCGCTTTCCCTGTTCGACGACCGATTTCAGTTGTTGGCGCGCCTCGGCAATTCGGGCATTCAGCGTATCGATGGTAATTTGCACCTGCGACTGGTCGTGTCTCAGCTGCTGATACATCGGGTTATTGATGACCGCATCGTCTACGACAATCCGACCCGCAGTCTTGGCTTCCTCGCGCCGCTTCTTGTCGGCCGCGATCTCGTCGTTCAGATCGGCAATCTGGTGACGCAGCCGCACGATATCCGGATAGGTATCGTGGTAGCTAAGTCGCAGAGTTTCGAGCTGGTTGGTGAGATCGGCGATGCGCTGCCGATACTGACCTTCCCGGGAGATTGCCGAGGCCACTGCCGCCTCACCCGAAAGCTGGCTTTCAAGCGACTTCTTCTTGACCTGTGCTTCGCGAAGATCCTGCTCGGACTGATCGATACGTGTTTGCAGGGCATTAATTCGCGTCGTGATATCGCCCTCGCTACCCGGGCGCGCATCCAGATTGGCAATCTGGAAGTCCTTGAGCCGGTCTTCCATGCCGGAGAGCTTCTCGTGGTATGCCTGAGTCTGTTGATCGATAAAATCGAATGCGGCCTGGCTTTCGGCCGCTTTGGCGGCAATGCTTTCTTTGATAAAGACATCCGCTAACGTCTTGGTCGTACGGTAAGCACGCTCCGCGTTAGCATCTCGGAATTGGATGCTTATGAGATTTGTGGCCCCACTCACGTTCGAGACCTTGGTTCGCGCAATCAGGCTGTTAATGATCTGCTCTTTCTGTGACGCCGGTGTGTCAGGCGTAGCCCAACCAGCCGCCTCGATCACCTGATTCATCACTTTGCGTCCGTTAATCACTTCCTGCGCATTCCTTGCGCGATCGGTCACCTGCGTGGCGACCGCAGCGCCCTGCATCAACGGCTGAATGATGCTCTTTTCGTTTACCAGAATAGTAGTGGAAGCGGTATAACCCTTGGGCCAGTAGAACGCGACGAGTACCGCCGCAAGGTTGATCGCCACAAATAGGGCGACCACGGCCCGCCGATACTGCAACAACTCATTGACGAGGATCCTGATGCGAGGATCGGCCAATACATTCATTCCCGCCTCCTGTGAGAGGGACATTCAAGTGCTTAGAACATTCTCTCCGGAACGGTCACCACGTCTCCCGGGGACAGCGGATAGTTTGTGTCCAGGCGACCCTTGTTTAATATATCGCCCAGCTCTACGTCGTACACACCGGGCTTGCCCTTTTCATTCCGGTAGAGCTTCGATCGGTTCGGAGCCGCAAATTCATTGATGCCACCAGCTTCCAGTACGGCGTCCAGCACGGTCATCCCTTGTCGGTACGGCAAGGAGCGCGGCGTCCGCACCGCACCGGTAACACGTACGCGCATCAAGTACTCATGGCTGCGCAACTCAGTGAGAATGACAGCTACGCTCGGATCCCGGATATAGGTAGACAATTTCTTCTTGATGCTGTCAGCGACTTGCGCTGCAGTTAGCCCGCCCGCCTGCACATCCCCGATCAGCGGCACCGAGATCATTCCATCCGGACGAACGGGGACCGTCACCGAGAGATCCGGATTTTTCCACACGCTGACTTGCACGCGGTCATCGACGCCAATGCGATATTCGCCCGGGGACAAGGCGAACCGGTCGGTATCCGCGCCGCCTGGTTCCTCAGGAGGTCGCTGAATCGCGCAACCAGCCAAGGCAATAAGGATAAAAAGAATGAGTGACTGTAGAAACGAACTCCGCATATTCCCCGTTCCTGTATTCTTGTTGCGGACTCTTGTATGCGTCTTGGTTTGTCACCAAGGGCACCACGTGGCTTGAACACCCTTTTTCATTCTATAGAAAAGCCCTGGGTTTTGCTTTTATTTTTGCTTGAGCCTACTTACGGTGTTCATTTCGAGCACTACGACAAGCCCTCCAGATGATATTGATCCGAGCATGGAGAGCCACGCTTGTCTTCCACTTGGCGTGGAGTTGGTAAAAGCAGGAAATGATAAAATCTTTTGCTTTTCAATATATTGAAAAACCTATCTGCACCAACTGTTAATAAGTATATGACACAGCATTGATTCAAAAAGCATGAGCCAACACGTTCCTCTACAAGGTTCATGACGCCAGACCGGAAATCAGGCACAATTCATGCTTCTATAGTTACGCACCTTTGGCAAATCCTCATCGGCCAATATTCTCAACGCGTGCTTCCGCTAATCCATGCAGCGTGGTCGCACAGATACGACCTGCCGGCCGCCCCGGCAATCATGGTGCTGCGATGTCGCTACGGCGCGCGCCGACGAGACAAATTTTGACAACTTTGTTGGATGAACCGCTCGCGCCCAAGGTAACTGACGATTGACGGGCCGATTCGGACACCGTGTACTGCAATCACAACCAGCATTGCCGACATTGGTACAGCATCAATCATCACTTTTATAGTTCTGGGCGGTAGACAACACGTGTGTCAAAGGAGTGGCACGCCTGCCGCATTGACGCAGCTCAATGCGGCCAATTGGCCGTGTTAGCAACGAAACGGCCGTAGAGGCTACCCAGCCCCCGTAGAGATTGGATTGATACATCACAGATGCCCCACGCAGCAGATAAGGGGTAGCATGGAGCTGCACGGATCATCGCGTTTCGATGATCCGTGCACGACCCGGAAGCCAGGAATTTGCCCATGGAACGTTATCACGAACACTATCTACTATTGGGCATTCACCGCGGCGATAGCTGGCCAAAGCTACGTCATGCCTACAAGGTGCAGATGCGGCGCTGGCATCCGGATCGCTATACCGACAGCGAAACTGATAAACGCAAGGCCGAGGAACGCACCAAACAGATCAATCAGGCCTATCAGGAATTAGCCGATTTTTACAACCAGCATGGTCGGCTGCCGCTGGATGCGCCAACTCACATCGTTGAGACTACTTCTGATGCGGTACCCGATGCACCTGCTGAACCCGTGGCCGCCCGCCCCTCGGCCGCATCGGAAGTAAGGCGCCAGCGCCTGCGTCGCGGTTCCGCGCCTGGACTGATCTTGAGCGTGGTCCTGACTGCAACCGTCGGCTATCTACTCTGGGGGTCAAAAGATGTCGATCGTGGGCATATCGACATCTCTCAGTCCGGCTCCATCGCCAGCACGGATACAAAGCCCACGGAATCGCACACGGTTTCAAACACCTTGCCGGACACGAACTCTGGTTGGTTCGGCATCGGCTCGACACTCGGAGAGGTTTATTCGATTGAAGGGGTGCCGACCAGAGTTGATGGCGACACTTGGTACTATGGGAACGCACAGGTGTACTTCCAGAACGGAAAGGTGGTGCGCTGGGCAGACACGGATCCGCCGCGGCTAAAGACAGATCGGAGCCTTGGTTCTGTACCGGTCTCGACACCCCCGGCCACTGTTTTCACCCGTGGTTCCACCAAGGACGAAGTGCGCGCACTTCAGGGTGTGCCGCTGCACGAATCGACTACTGTCTGGGACTACGGGTTGTCACGCGTCTATTTCGACGCCAGTGGTCATGTCAGTAGTTGGCAGGAGTCGCCGCTTGCTCCACTGCGAGTCACGCATTAGCCCCCCCCCCGACCGAGGTCCCGACGTTATCGCACACCCTTGCCGAACAGAATCACCTGTGCCGTCTGCAGCAATATAATGACGTCCAGGAAGAGGCTGTGGTTCTTCGCGTAATAGAGATCATACTGAAGCTTCTCGCGCGCATCCTCAACTGATGCGCCATACGGATAGTTGATTTGTGCCCAGCCGGTGATTCCGGGCTTCACAGAGTGCCGGGTAGCGTAATAGGGAATCTGATTGGATAGTTCCTGGACGAAGTGGGGTCTCTCAGGACGAGGTCCGACAAAACTCATATCGCCCCGGAGGACATTAAACACCTGTGGCAGTTCGTCGATACGCAGCGTGCGTATGATGCGGCCCACACGGGTGACGCGATCATCATTGAGCTTCGCCCACTGCGGCACTCCGGCGCGCTCGGCATCAACACGCATACTGCGGAACTTCAGCAGTTCAATCAGACGCCCGCACTCCCCGACCCGGACCTGGCGGTACAAGATCGGTCGGCCGGTCTCAAGGAAGATCAGCACCGCGGTCAGAAACATGATTGGTAACGTGAGCACGAGCAGCGCAGTGCTGGCCATGACATCAAAACTGCGTTTCACCACGTTGCGAAGCGAACTGCGGCAGAACCCGTCCGAATACACCATCCAGCTTGGATTCAGGGAATCGATCTGGACGTGCCCGGTTTCGCGTTCAAAAAAACTCGAAAGGTCGATAACGTTGATCCCTTCGAGCTTGCATTCGAGCAGTTCGTCCATTTCGACACCACCGCGCCGCCGATCGCGCACACCCACAATGATTTCGTCGATATTGTGTTTGATCGCCAGTGCAAGCAGGGGGCTCTCATCATTGAGAATCTTCGATGGATCGACATTGTGTTGTGTGCTGGCGAGTGGTAGATAGCCAACCAGGCTAAACTTGTGGCTGAGACTATTAGTACTGAACAGCCGTGCAAGCTTGGCCACTCGTGTACCGGTACCGAGAACGAGTATCCTTTTCTTGAGGGCATCGTGATTGACCGCCCTCAGAAAAACGAGACGAACAATGATCATTCCGATGAATGACAGCGACACTGACAAGGCAAAGGCGCCGCGGCCCAGAAACAGATTTGGCAAAAGATAGAAACTCAGCGTCATCAGCACCGCCCCGACACCAAAGCTCGCCAAGAAACGCAGCTGGTTGCCGAGGCTGTTTAATACAACGTCGCGCTGGTACAGACCGAAGGCTGTCATGCTACCCAGCATGACAGCGGCATAGGTAATGGCCTTCGGAAATATCGGAAGTATCTCCTTAGGAAGATAGTAGTCAGCACCGATGAAGCGCAACTCGACGCCGAGATACATGGAGCCAAGCAGCATCGCTCCTTCCGCCAGAACCAACACCAAGATAGCGGCCGGAACAAAATGTTTGAAAATGCGGACCATCATGGAAGCTCACCACACTGTATTCTTCGATTTATCCGATATTATTTTCGTGCCCATTATGGCACAACACCAATTTCTTCGTGCCCAGACTAGTCGCTACGTCGACGGAACCAGCTTGTCTTGTTCATTTACTATTATTTAAAGACGCACACCTGTATCCATAATCTATAATTATTTGAGAATCGGTACTCTGCCGGTCAAATATTGACGTTGCGACTTGCCCACTTTGGCTGACCCAAACACCGCCGCCACACCGAATCAGCAGCTTATCGATCATTATTTTCTTCAAGTTATCTTTTGATTGAATGATGCACAAATCGGGCCAGCCGATCTTTGATCTATGGCATATCCTGACCCGCAGGGTCGATCCGGCTAGTCACAGTGCATTTCAAGCGGCTAAAGACGCAGGGCCACCTGCCGGGCTCCTGCCAGACCGGGTTCCGCATCGGTCACGATGGTGACTGGTATTCGGGCAGCATAGGCTGACATGCTGCCCTTGTTCCGGAACGCCTGCCGAAATGCGTCAGTTTCGAGTCGGGAAGCAATGATGGGTGCGATACCTCCAGCGATATAAACACCGCCCGTCGCACCTGCGCTCAGCGCCAAATTGCCCGCCTGTGCGCCATATATACGAACAAACAAATCCAGCACGCGGTTCGCCAGCGGATCACCATCCTGCAGGGCCGCATGCGTGATCGCCGCCGGATCACCTTGCCGTAACGCCTCAACCATGGTTGCTGATTCCGGCGCCTTTTCGCGTTCCCGCAGAAAGGCGTATAACCGGACCAGCCCGGCACCCGAAAGAATTAGTTCATACGAAGCATGCCCGAAATGCGCAAGCAGGTAGCGTGACAACTCCACGGTCAACTCGTCCGTGGGACCGAAATCAGCGTGCCCGCCTTCAGTCGCCAGCACTTCATAGTGCTCGCCCTGCCAGATCAGCAGAGCCTGACCAAGCCCGGTACCGGCGCCGAGCACGGCGCGCGGAGCATGCACGATCGGTTCGCCAGGCTGCACGACCAGCAACTGATCTGGAGCCAAGTGCTCGATGGCGTACCCGATGGCCTGGAAATCGTTGATCAGGCGAACCCTGGCGATGCCGAATTCACGCGCCAGCGCACCACTGTCCAGTTGCCACGGCAGGTTCGTGACCTGCACGAACTGGCCGCCGGCAGTCGGTTGCACCGGTCCGGCGACACCGAAACAGGCTGCATGGATTTCCGCCGCCGGCGCATTCCGCAGAAATTCGCGCAGGACGGCAGAGAACTGCGCAAACGCGGCGCTGGCAAAACGCTGCTCATGCAGCAGCCGGCAATGACCACCCCCGCATGCCGCGATCTGTAGCCGGGTTGTGGTCCCGCCGATGTCACCTGCCAATACGTGCACGCGAATATTCTCTCCGTTCATTCCGGCTGCAGCCACGTTGTGAACATTGCGCCGGCATTGCTATACTTTCAAAACTTTGTTCCAGCCTTCTGGCAGCGGCGACTCCAGCTGGAGGACTCCACCGCTTCCTCTGTCTCAATTCGACGCGAGGCCCTGGACAAAGTGCTGCATCTTGCCGGGGTGGCGGAACTGGTAGACGCGCCGGACTCAAAATCCGGTGGTGGCAACACCGTGTCGGTTCGATTCCGACCCTCGGTACCATATCAATCAGGAAGGGGCCGCAACACTGCGGCCCCTGTTCCTCCTGGCGCTACCGTGATCCGCCACAGCGCCACACCATTCCATGGAACCGAACCCACCTACAGCCAGTCCTCCACCAGCACGCCGACACCCAGGCGGCGGGTACGCACGTTGTAGTCGATCAGGCTCTCGCCATAGCCGTTGTAGTACTGCACCAGACCCTTCAACCGCTTGTTGAGCGGAAAGCTCCGGTCGTATTCGGTGCCGCTGCGATTCTTCCGGGTCTGCAGAGATCCCATGGCAATCGGGCGTGCCCGCCGCTGGGTCGGCCCAGGCAATGCCCGAGATCAAGGCCAGCAAGCCGCACTCACTCATGGCTCTGCCGACAGGTCTGTATGTTGATGATCGCATACCGAATTTCCCGCCCGCTCAGAATCTGGCCGGAAACTGCCAGTCTGCACATCCGTTCACGCCTTGGCCAGACCGCCGCGCACACGCGGCGTTGCTAGCGCCGACCTGCCCACGAGTTGCCGAGAGCCGACCCGGCCGCTCGTGCCTGAACGCTCCGGGCCGCCGAGGGCACGGACTACCGTTCCCGCCAGGCGAGTCTTTTCAGTGCCGAAAGATTTTCCTCGGCCGCGCGCCGGCCGGCGGTAATGGTCTCGCGCGCCCGGTAGAACTCCAGCAGCCCGGTGCGACCAACGTCGGGTACAAGCATCAGGTCGGGCGGATTGATCGCGGCACGCAAACGCAGGATTTCGGCTTCCGTAATCCCGATAACGCGGTCCAGGACCCGGCGCGTCGTCCATTCCGCCTTCGTGTTGTTGTTTGCACGGTTGTTAAGCTGGCTCTTTATCCAGTCGCTCAGCGCCGGCACGCGCGCCATCCACGGCTGCGCCAGCAATTGGTGCGCGCGCTTCGGCCACTGCGCCGATCGCGGAGGTTCCGCCTCCATCCCGCGCGTCGCGGCGTGCACCGCCACCGCCACGACCGGCCCACCGAAGCGGGTACGCGCCACATCGAACGGCAAGGGGTTGACCACGCCACCATCCACGAGCGATCGTTGCCCCGAATGAAATGGCGCAATGAAGCCCGGAATCGCAATGCTTGCGCGCACGGCTGAAACCAGATCGCCGCGGTCGAGCACCACCTGGCTGCCGTCTTTCAGATCGGTGGCCACGGCCGCATAGCCCATGGCCAGATCCTCAATCTGTTGCGCGCCGATCCAGCCTCTCAGGAATTCGACAATGTTCACGCCGGAAACCAATCCGCCGGTCGGCAGGTCGGGCATGAACAGCTGCAAGGTCTGTTTCCAGTCGAACGATACGGCAAGCGCCGCCAGATCATCGATCGCCATGCCACTCGCCACGAACGCGCCGATCTCGGCACCAATGCTGGTTCCGACAATCGCGCGCACCGGAATCGCCTGTTCCTGCAGCACCTGAAGCACGCCGATATGAGCAAGGCCGGCGGCACCGCCGCCGCCCAGCGCCAGCACCAGACCGCCGTCCTGAGCAGTGAGTCCCGTCATGCGCGACGCATCTCCTGCTCGTCGCCGTCAGCGCACGAGCAGCGTCGCGCACTCGACCTGCTCAAGCAGGCGGCGCACCGTCTCCACGCCCAGCACGGCGCCGCCCAGGGGCAGGATCAGTGTGCCGGCGCGGGCTGCATGCACGGCGCGGGACAATGACACTGGTTCGATCGTGCTCAGCAACAGCGGCCGTGGGACGGAACCTTCCTGCGTGAGACGCGACACCGCCTCGTCCCGCAGCTGTTCGCGAGCCTGTTCATCGCTCGCTGCGATCAGCACGATCACTTCACGGCTGTCGGTACGGGCGAGCCGGGCGGTCAGTGCCAGCGCCCGCCGCGACGGCGGCGTGCCGTCGTAGAACGTCACGAATGGCGGTTGCAGGCTGGCATCCTGCAGCAGCATCAGCGCTGGACAGGACACATCGCTGACCAGTGTCTCGACCGTCGCGCTGAGCCGCGTCAGGCGCGCCTGCCGCCCGACACCCAGATTGAACGCCACAAGATCCGTCTGCAGCGACTCGCCGGCCACTTCGGCCGCGACCTCGCCACGCGTCACCTGGAAGGACCAGCGCACGTTCATGTGTCCGGCGGCGACCGCCAGGGCCTGTTGCGCGCGTGTCGCCTGCGCACGCAACGCGCGCTCCATCTCCGGATTCTGCAGTCTCCGCGTGGTCGCCGAGGTCAGACGGACTTCACGCGCGAACGGCAGCCCCGCAAGCCGCAGCAGATTTGCATCCTCCACGAACAAGGCATGCAGCTCGGCATCCAGACGCGCGGCCAGGCGACTCGCCGTCTCGAGCAGCCGGGGACTGTGAGCGACGGCATCGAGCGCCAGCAGGATGCGCCGGATCGGTTCGGGCTCGCGGCCGGTCATTCAGGGTCCTCCTCTTCCGGAGCGGCCAGTGGTGGCAAACCATAGGCGCGCGCCAGTTCGGAAAGCGTCAGGAGCCGCATCTCGACGCGTTGATTGATGCTGCCATCCGGAAACAACCCGTCGGCATTGCGCTCGCCGGCCGGGATGCCGGTCAGGATCTCGACGCCCTCATCGATCGTGCTTACCGGGTAGACATGAAACTTGCCGTTGCGCACCGCTTCGACGACATCGTTACGCAGCATCAGGTGCTTGACGTTGGTCGCCGGAATCAACACCCCCTGCTCACCGCTCAGTCCGCGTGCCCGGCAGATATCGAAGAAACCTTCGATCTTTTCATTCACGCCGCCGATGGCCTGGATCTCGCCGTGCTGATTGACCGATCCGGTAACGGCGAACGACTGCCGGATCGGCGCATCGGCGAGCGTCGACAGCAACGCATACAGCTCGGCGGACGATGCGCTGTCGCCCTCCACCTCGCCATACGTTTGTTCGAATACCAGCGTCGCCGACAGCGCCAGCGGCCGGTCGGCCGCAAACCGTGCGCCGAGAAATCCGGCCAGGATCATCACACCCTTGGAATGGATCGGACCCGACAACTCCACCTCGCGCTGAATGTCGATCACTTCGCCCTTGCCGAGGCGCGCGGTGGCCGTGATGCGGCTCGGGTGACCGAAAGCGAAGTTGCCGAGATCCACCACCGACAGGCCGTTTACCTGTCCGATGCGCTCGCCCTGGGTATCGATCAGCAGCGTGCCACGCTGGATAGCGTCCTGCAGCCGCTCGCGGATCCGGTCCATGCGGTAGATGCGGGCATTGATCGATTGCTCGACATCGGCCGCGCCGACCAGCGTGCGCCCGGCTTGCCGCGCCCAGTGATCCGCCTCGCGCAGCAGATCGGTAATCTCCCGCAGGCGCACCGAGAGCTTCTCGGTATCCTCGACCAGCCGCGCCGCCTGTTCGATCACGCGCGCCACCGCCGAACGGTCGAGCGCCAGCAGCTTCTCACGGCGCGCGATCGTGGCGATGAGACGCGCGTACAGCGCATTGCCGTCGCTGTCACGCTTCATGTCCATGCCGAAATCCACGGCGACCTTGAACATCTCGCTGAACTCCGGATCGTACTCGGACAACAGGTAGTACAGCAGCGGCTCGCCGATCAATACCACTTTGACGTCGAGCGCGATCGGCTCCGGCTCCAGGGATACCGTGCTGACCAGGCTCAG
>Ga0153916_10000246_pt1 | contig 35347 bp, 33 predicted proteins | sample Opewatmetagenome_FD_109642 | JGI IMG/M metagenome (GOLD analysis project Ga0153916, IMG submission 109642) | Freshwater wetland microbial communities from Ohio, USA - Open water 3 Core 3 Depth 4 metaG | ecosystem: Environmental > Aquatic > Freshwater > Wetlands | place: USA: Ohio, Lake Erie...
CAGAGCACGGTAATAATGGTTGAAATGAGCAACATAATCAAAGTCACTCTGGTGAGGCTGAAATTCGATTGCCCAGCGACTATCATAAGAATTCAACATGGCAACTCTGGCATCATTCTTCGACCCAGCCAGCAACCCTGAAACGGATTGGATTTGTTTCCCAAGTAGCTGTGCCTCTTCGTAAAATGGCCGCGGCTGCCCGGACTGGTCAACGAGTGTGCCATGGTATTGCTCCTGCCCACCCAAAGCAGAGCGCCACTGCCAATATAAGATGGCCTCAGCACCGTGCGCAAGGGCATGCCAGGCCATTGCGCAAGCCTCACCCTTGTCGAGCGAGGTGTTTTTTTGTTTCCAGTTCACATTTCCTGGTTGTGTTTCCATCAGCCAAAAATTTCTGCGCTTGAACCCCCACGTCAGGTCATGAGTAGCGCCGGAGGTCAAGTAATTATGGTGTCCTGTTCCAACATACCAATCCCAAGAAGCCAGATCAAGATCAGCAGCCATTTCATAGTGGTCATATCCTCTATACCACCCCATAAAATTGTGCGTCGTCCAAACCCGCTCTTGTAGGTATGGCTGGAGCGCCTCCAGTTGAAGTCGCTGAAACCTGCGGTAACTAGCAGTGATGAAATGCTTGAACTCTAACATCAAGGATGGATGGTGTGCACCAATAGGAAGAGGAATTTGCTCCCAAGTGGAATAGGTCTGGCTCCAATAAGCTGTCGTCCAACGTCGGTTGAGCTGCTCCAACGAACCATACTTATCAGCCAGAAATCGCTGGAAAAGACCCTTGCAGCGATCACAATAGCAGACACGATTGTATTCATTATCAATCTGCCAACCGATCACGTTCGAGTTGGAACCAAAATGCTCTCCCATGGCGCGTACGATACGCAATACTGCTTCATGGAACTCAGCAGAATTGACACAATAGTGACAGCGGTTGCCAAACTGGACACGATGACCATTCTCGTCCACAGCCAGGATATCTGGGTGGCTCTCAATCAGCCAGGCAGGTGGGGCGGCCGTTGGTGTGCCTAGAACGGAGACAATCTCAACTGCAGCCAATTTTTCAATAGCCCTATCCAGCCCCGAGAAGTTAAATTGACCCGCCGAGAGTTCCATTGTAGACCAGGCAAACTCAGCCATACGGACAACATTTATGCTTGCCTTTTTCATCAGACGAATATCTTCAGGCCAGCGCTCTTCCGGCCATTGTTCTGGATAATAGGCTACGCCGAAATGAAGCTTTTTATCAGATTGTTGGTTTTCCATAGTGTCGGCTCCTTTATTTTAATAGAGGAATGATATTTTTATCAATTACGATGAAAACGGTTAGGCACATCACATTAATATGTTTTGTTCTTATTTTGCCATCCGGGGAACCTCGAAGTTCTGGTTGTTTATGATCCCAGGTGTGAAATTCATTTGCGTAAAATCGAACGTTTTCATTTTCAGCCATTCGCGCACTTTTGAAGCGTTCATGTTTCACAGCCAGAACTGCCAAGCAGTGCACAATCAGGCGAAGAGTCTGGCAAAACCATCGTAGGGGATCAAGGGGAGCAGATTGAAGTCAATCAGTCCTGCTTCTACCAAAGGTAGAGATCGTACCACTGCTTGTGCCTCACTTAAATTTTCACATTCAAAGATAAGCACAGCTGAATGGTGGTCTTTTTCGAAATATGCCTCTCTGATTATTTCCTTTTGATAAAGCTCCCACACTTTAGCTGCCTCAGACATTAAGTAAGCCTGCATTTGTTCCGGATGAGTATGTGGACATTCTACTTCAATCGCAAGGATTTTCATTTTACAACTCCTTCACGCATCCTGACCTCTCATAATCGATCACATAATTTATATAAGCTTTTAAATGCCCTGCGTCGCGAGCATGCAGATCATAAAGCTGCCGGTCGTGGTTAGTCACAAGAACACTCTATAATTGCAACCCAAATCTTCAATGATTCGGGAAAACAATCTAACTATAATTCACCACTAAACTTGAATCATACATGATAATTATCATATTCCTATTCCCATAAAGATCACCGCTTGCTCTTCGCGTATTATATATACTATTTAGCTGGGAAATAATCGCTAAATGGACGTTATATAACCCTGGAAGAACTAATTCGAAAGCACATATGCTGCTGTTTCAAATTGGCATCCTGGTCACAGAAATTTCCTGCCGCATTGGGTAGGTGAAAGTAACGCGTTATTAATCCTACACCAATCTTAGAAATCAAGAATATGTTATATTCCAAGAGCAGGATATAAATACACGAAATTAGTTGATCAAGCTTCGAGTGAGTGGATTTTTATCGATGGTTTATCGTGTTCAATAAATATTGATCATATATATCTAGCCTTTCGATCGGTTTTTATCAACCTGTTTCAATTCATAAAAATACTGGTCGAGGAGTAGACGTGACTGATATGTATTTTTGGGGCGTTTGTGCAGCCATACTGGGTGGGATGGCATTTAATTTAGGCGTGGTCCTTCAGAAAGCAGCCGTCAGTAAACTACAAGATCACAGCAGACTGATGTACCAATTAATTCATACCCCACTCTGGTTGGAAGGCTTTGCCATCCAGTTCTTAATCGGAGTGCCGCTAAACGTGTTTGCTTCAGCCCGCATTGGACCGGCGATCATCCCTGGTTTGATGGCAACTGGATTGATCGTATTAGTTCTTGGCTCAATATGGCTTGGGCACGAAGCCTTCAACTGGACAGATGCTGCAGGGATCCTGTTCGTGATGGGTGCAACCGCCCTGTTTGGTTTTTCTGGGTTGGGGATCGATATGAAAACCGTAGACCTCTATGATCTGGCGTTTCTCACTCGTCTGGTTGGTTTTACCGTAATAGTTGCCTGTCTATCGTTGATGTGCCATTTCATCCAAAGGGAGAACGGGCGGTTGCGCGGGATTTTTCGTACGCTGGATGCTGGCTTTTTGTTCGTTCAGTCCAATCTCTGGCTGAGTGTAATGATGGGATTCTTGTTCAGATGGGGACGCGGATCATATTCAGCCCGGGATCTTATTTTAGCGACTGTAGCAATTCTGATTACCTCTGCCGGCAGTATGTTAGGCGTCACGGAAACACAACGTGCCTTCCAGGTGGGTGATGCTTCCCGGCTGGTCCCCATTCAAACTGTACCACAACAAATCTTGCCACTAATCACCTATTTTGCTGTTTTTCAGCTTACACCGTCCTCCAATAAAGCATTTTTCCTGGCTGGAGCTGGCGTGGCATTGGTGTTATTGGGTTCCACACTGCTGGCACGACGGCAAGTTTCTCTTCAATGAGAGCCGGAAAAGGTGGGCGGCGAACAATACCAGGCCGGAATAAAGAGCGAGTAAAATAAAAGAAAATATTAGCAAAGCCTGATTTATCGATTGCGCTGACCTTGGAATGAGCGTAAATATCGAAATGCTGCTCACACTATTGAGAAGGTGGTTATCACAGACAATTTTACGAAGGAGATAACAAATGACGACATGGACAAGCGACGAGCTCAATAAGATCGGAACAGCAGAAGAACTACTGATCTCCTCTCTCCGGCGCGATGGCACAATGCGAAATCCGGTGACAATATGGGTCGCCCGCCTTGGTGATGAACTCTATATCCGCCCAGTTTATGGTCGGACCTCCTCCTGGTTCCGCGGCACTCAAGTACGCCATGAAGGCCATATCAAGGCTGGTGGTGTTAGCAAAGACGTTAGCTTCTTGGACGCTGATCCAGACCTCAACGACAAGATCGACGCGGCTTACCGCACAAAGTATCACCACTATGCTGAAAGTATCGTCAGCACCATTGTGACCCCTGAAGCACGATCCGCGACAATCAAACTTGTACCGCGCTGAGCAACCTCTTAGTTTAACAACCTTGCAATTATTGAGTGCTCAGATATACAACTACCCGCCAACAGATTGGTTAGGAGGTCAATATCGAAAGACCGCCTGATAGGAGGAAATAATGGAATACGTTCGATTCGGATCCACCGGGCTGAAAGTCTCGCGCATTTGCCTGGGTTGCATGAGCTACGGACAGCCAACCGAACGCTGGCAGTGGGCTCTCGATGAAGAGCACAGCCGGCCTTTTATCCAGCGCGCCCTGGAACTGGGTATTAATTTCTTCGATACCGCCAATGTTTATTCACTTGGGATGAGCGAAATAGTGGTTGGCCGAGCATTGCATGATTTTGCTTCCCGGGATGAGGTGGTGATTGCCACCAAAGTTCGTTCCGAAATGGGTCTTGGCCCAAACGATCGCGGCCTCTCGCGAAAACATATCCTTAGTTCGATCGACAATAGTCTCGAGCGCTTGGGGACGGACTACGTCGATCTGTACCAGATACACCGCTGGGACAATGAAACCCCGATCGAAGAGACCCTCGAAGCATTGAATGATGTGGTCCGAGCTGGTAAAGCCCGCTACATTGGCGCATCTTCGATGTATGCCTGGCAGTTTGCCAAAGGCCTTTATACCTCAGATTTGCATCGCTGGCCGCGCTTCGTGTCCATGCAGCCACACTACAACCTGATTTACCGGGAAGAAGAACGGGAAATGCTTCCGCTCTGCCAGGATCAAAAGATCGCCGTCATTCCCTGGTCACCACTGGCTCGGGGATTACTAACCCGCAAGCCATCAAAAGAACGTAATGAAACGGTTCGCGCACAAACGGATGCCTTCGCCAAAATGTTATACACCCGCGAGGACGACTTTGCTACTGCGCAGCGGGTGAGCGAAGTGGCTGAAGCGCACGGCCTACCCATGGCACAAGTCGCATTAGCCTGGATGCTCTCAAAACCAGTCATCACTGCACCGATAATCGGTGCAACCAAGCCTCATCACCTGGATGATGCCGTCGCAGCTCTTTCCGTCCAGCTCACTCCGCAGGATATAAAATATTTGGAAGAAGCATATCAGCCCCATCCAATACGCGGTTTTTCATAGATTACCATGAAACTAAATAAAGATTGAGTAGCTTGTGGATGGGAAAGAACGAAGCAATTATTAAAAAAACGACATCGATGGTGAAAAGGACCGCTACCACCTACTGCCTTACTGGAGCTTGAGAGCACCTGGCAGGAGGCAGTGAGCGCACATTTTCAACACCCGCTCCTATTCCTGGCCGAGGTCGTTGTTGTCATGCATCTCCCATCCTGGGCTATATTATTTTCAGAGTCCAAAGGATTGCGATAAAACAAATACAATAATCGATGTAATTCCGCAATTCTGATAATCGGGGGAGATACACTACTCACGACACAATGGATGCGCTTAACCATAAAGCTAGCTCGAAATCCTAGAATAATTACCGATTAATTTCTCACGAGTTCCTTATACAGTCGATTAGCGTAAGCCTGATACGTTCACGTCAGGCTCAAAACCAGAGAATCTGCCAGTCATAACGGCTTAGCAGCCGTCTGCTATTGCGTCCAAATTTTATCCCCAATCGCTCTGGAATTAACCCGCCCCCGACCACATATTGCCCCCTGATTTTTCTTCAACTGCCGGGGCATTTTCTATAGAATGAGTATGGATTAAGGCTGAAGTCACCCAAGTCGATCAGCACGATCAGAGTGACCTGGGAGAGTAAGCCTACCGGAGGAGGAGGTTATGGAAAACAAAAAAGTATTTGGCCGGAATGAAAGCCTGGTTTTGAACTCGAATACGTTCCAAAGGATCGCCAAGTCGAATCTTGAAAACACCATGACCGTTCAGGGTGCAGCCAATAAAACCATAATCTTGCTCTCCATTGTGGCTGTTTCCGCAGCCTTTGGATGGCTTGCGATCGACCACACCGCAGGATTCAGTGGGAGTGCCGTGTGGATAATTCTGGCAGCTTTAGCCGCTTTGCTGGTGGCGATCATCACCGGAATAAACATGAGCTTCGCTCCTGTCACCGCACCCATGTATGCCTTGCTAGAAGGCTTCGCCTTGGGAGGTATATCCGCTATTTTCGAGGCTGATTACGCAGGGATCGCCATCCAGGCGGTTTCATTGACCTTTGCAACGCTGTTCGGTCTGCTGATTATCTATCGGGTTAGTCGGTTCCACGTGACTGGCAAATTTCGCCCCGGTGTAGCCTCAGCTACATTGGCAATATGTCTGGTCTACAGTGGAGAAATCTTGCTTAACTTACTCGGACTGGATGGGATCCCGTTACTTCACCAGGGTGGGTTTATCGGAATCGCTTTCAGTCTGGGAATAGTGTGTGTTGCTGCTTTGAATCTGGTGCTGGACTTCGACATCATTGAGACTGGAGCTCGTCAAGGAGCACCCAAATACATGGAATGGTACAGCGCCTTTGCATTGATGGTCACCTTGATCTGGCTATACCTCGAAATCTTGAAATTGCTGATCCAATTATATGCCAGTAGCGATGACAGTTGATGAGTGCTTCTGCTTATTGAACGCATAAGGAAGGAGGTTTTTATGAGCATCATCTTACACATGACATTAAACCGATTCTTCAACATCTTTCGTCTGGTCGCCCCTTTCTTCATGTGCGGAATGGTTGGTCGGCCTCTCGGCCCTCTTGTGGCGGTGATTCTACTCATTTACTTCACTCCCTTGCTCTTAACCTGGCTGGTGTACGTGAATTGCATCAGGATCGGATGTACCGGTCGCATGCATATCACCACCGAGAGGCTGTCATTCTGGTACGTCAAGCAACTCTATCAGGGTGACAACTGCAGTGCGGAGCGCCAGACGGAAGTCTTCAATCCGGATATTACTATCACTTATGAGTATTCCTGACTGAGAGGCGCTGGATTATGAGCAAACGATGCATTCATCTGAAAGGAGGGCAGGGTATGACATCTTCGACCAGAATTTATTCCCTGACTAGCATAATCATTTCGTTGCGAAGATATCCAGAACTACCGGATTGGATGAACAGAAATTCAACCAACATATATAAGAAAGTGAGGAAAAATCTATGAATAGAAAAATAACTTGTCTCATCGCATCTCTGGTAATCATCACCCTTCTGTCTGCATGCGGTCCTTCCCCTGTGGAGCAAGCTGAGACTGCCACGCAAGTAGCTGCCAACAGCAATGCTACCCTCACGGCTCTGGCGCCCACTGCTACTTCGACATACACACCAACACCCATACCAACCAGCACTGCTACACCCACGGCAACTGCCAAACGAAACCTCGTGCCAACCAAGATGGCCACTGTCACGCCCACTCCGGCGCCCATGTGGTGGGATGCGGTCCCCGTTCTGGGAGATCTGCCACAAGGATTCCGCTCCATGACGGAAGACGAATTAAGCCCCATTGAAGTTACTATGCCAGCTGGCGCGATCGTATTCGGGTTTGTGGATGAAGTAAGAACCCAGGCTTTGATGGGTTATTACATGCCACTGCTGACCAGGGCCGAACAACTGACTTTTGATGATATGTTGCCGGAAACGGTAGACTTTTTAGCCACATCGACAGGGTCAACTCAGGAGCCTGTATTAATCTCAGGAATGGATGACATTGGAGATTCCCGCCATGCAGTTACCTTCCTGACCGATGGGGGCGGATTTAACCTGCGTTGGGAATTGACCGTATTCCGCCGGGGTGAGGTGGCTGCATTCCTGTATATCTTCTATCCCGATGGTGATGAGCCGGCGGCACTATCCGAAGAGCTTGCCCGCCTGCTGGACCAAAGTATAGCAGGGCAGACACCCTCCGGTGATGCGGGTAATACATATTAAGCCTTTGGCAGCAAAAGCGGGTTTTCAAAGGCTTGTAGCGAAGAAGAGTGTTGTTGCACAAAAAGAATGGAGGCCATATGAAAACGATAAACAACCGGGTCGACTTTAGGAACAAGCTAATTAGCCTGTCCATAGCCATGGTTTGTGGCCTATCCTTACTCCTGACTTCATGCACGGGGGTGACTTCCACCCCCGTGCAAGAGCCGGGGATAGAACAGGCGACAAGTCAGCCAACCGCAACGATTCCTATCATTACCGCTACACTAACGGTAGTGCAAGCGCAGAATATCATCGAACGACCATTGATCGCAGATGAATCCGTAAAATTCTCTAAAGAGCAGTGTCCTGCCTCAATCGATGAATATACCCAGTTGATCAAAGACAATCCGGGTTCAGCAGAGGCTTACTATAATCGAGGCTGTGCGTATTTCAATCTTGGAGACTACAAGAATGCCATCGCTGATTACAACCAGGCTATCGAGATCTCCCCACATTTCGCATGGGCATATAACAACCGCGGGCTGGCTCACTTTGTTAATGGCGATCATCTAAAAGCCATTACTGATTTCGGTCGGGCAATCCAGATCGATGCTCAATATTCTCAAGCCTATAACAACCGCGGGTTGGCTCACTATAGAAGTGATGACAATGAGCTCGCCATCGCGGATTTTAATAAAGCTATCCAGCTGGATGAGAATAATGCGGGCGCCTGCTACAATCTCGGGTACGTCTATTATGCCATGCGAGAATATGATAAGGCGATCACGGCTTTCGAACAGACTACGCAAATTGATCCACAATTCGCATCGGCCTTCGCCCAGCTGGGGATGGTCTATTCTGGGCAGGGTGATCAGGAAACTGCGATTGACAATTTTGACCGGGCAATCGAGATCAACCCGCAAAAATCAGAATTTTATTACAACCGTGGGCTGGTTTACCATCGTTCAGGCGACTATATAAAAGCGATCACAGATTATGATCAGGCGCTTCAGATTGATCCAGGATATGCTAGTGCCTACTTTAATCGCGGCTGGTTGTATGAACAAACCGGTGACCCTGATAGCGCCCTGGATGATTATAGTCAGGCGATAAAAAACAATCCCCAATATGCAGAGGCGTATGTCAACCGCAGCAATATCTACCTTAACCAAGGTGAGTTTGATAAATCCATCGCCGACTCCAACCAGGCAATTGAGATCAATCCCCAAATCGCAATGGCTTATCTCAACCGGGGCTTTGCTCTCTACAACAAAGGTGAGCTCGAAAACGCCATCGCCGATTATAACCAGGCACTCGAAATCGACCCACAATTCGTTATGGCTTACAACAATCGTGGACTGGCGTATGCCACCCAAGGAGATTACCCGAAAGCCTTAGCTGATTATGACCGTGCATTGCAGATCGAGCCCCAATTTGCTTACGCATATCTCAACCGCGGTTTGGTGTTCCTTGCCCAAGGGGACTATGCCAGCGCTACCGTTGAGTTTGACCAGGCGATCAGTCTCAACGATCAACTGGCCATGGCTTTTCGCAGCCGGGCGATGGCTTATGCAATGTCAGGTGATAACGAGCAAGCCCTGGCAGACTATGACCGGGCGATCCAGCTGGAGCCTCAATTCGCGGGATCTTACATCAATCGGGCACTCATTTATGGAAATGCGGGCGAGTACGAGAAAGCCAGGGCCGATCTGGAAACCGCACTGAGATTAGGCTTGCCCCCTGAATTGGAAGCAATGGTAAGAGATTTGCTAGCCCAGCTTCCATAGGAGGGAGAATGTGTTTCCTGCTGGAGGAATGGTCCAGGCTTGTCCTGTTGGTATAGAAAATGGAGCTGAGGACGGGTCTGGCGACGTGAGGAGGATGACCGATGAACCCGAATACACATGCAAGGCTCGTGAACGGTTTCTGCAATCTCGCTTTCGCGATCATGTTCCTGGTTTTTCTGGGCGGAATTATCGGGATATGCAGTTTCACAAACGTATTCGGGTTCTTCGTTTGCTGGCTTTTTGCTTCACTTGTCCTGGGGATCTCGCTGATCTATCTGGTACCTGTACGCTGCTCCAATCCGGATTGCAAGGGGCACATGGATCCAATCTGGCGGAATGAGGCAGTGTGCTTTGGAATAATATGGCGGTGTTTCATCACCTGTGATACGTGTGGTACTATCCACGGCCCCATCTTCAGCTTTAGCGTTGGTCTTGGTGACCCTAATTAAGCTGTTTTGGAAGAAGAGATACATGGTGCAAATTAATCTTCTCATAGAGCGGCTAAAAAGCTCGAACAAGATTGTACGCCTGGAAGCACACACACGACCTAGACGAGCATCAAACCTCACACCTGAGCAAATTAATGCCTTGGGATTGGCAAAGATTGATTCCGATCCAAGTGTGGCACATGCAGCGCAAATCACTTTGATCATTCAACGGATTAAACTCAACAAAATATTTCCAATCCTTGGTTGGATAGCCCTTGTGGGTATAGGTTTAATAACTTCAGGTTCCTCTTCGAGGAGGCAGGTTGTGCATAACGATATGACAGATGCTCGGAGATATCTCGAGATATTGAGCGCTGGAAAGTGGCATGTATCCACGCGGTTGCGGCAGATTAGATGTAGAATCATAATATCCCCGGGTATCAACGTCCTACACGCGCTCATTGGCTTAAATTGGAGCGATTCTCTCATCCAGCATGGGGGAAACCGAGGTTTAAATTGGGTGTCGCCAATAGAAAGAAAATAAAAAAAATGAAAAGATACTTTGGCATCCTGATATTAAGCATTGTCGCAGGCATTCTTATAGGATGTGGCCGTGTGCCCACCCCTTCTCCAATCTCGACGGAGGCGAGCAAGACCTGTGCAGGCAAGGCAATCACCTTCGGTGAAATCTCAGATGATCCCAATGAGGTGATTAAGAGTAAGCAGCCGTTCGCAAATTATATGGCAGAACGCCTGGTGTCTTTAGGATATGAATGTGGAAAGGTCAAGGTAGTTGATACAGACGATGAAATGATTGCATTGATTAAGAAGGGGGAAGTAGATATCTACATGGATAGCATGTATCCTGCCATGCTGGTCAGCAATGCAACAGGTGCGCAACCGATCTTGCGTCGTTGGCGCAACTGTGATCCCGATTACTATTCAGTGATATTCATTGCTGCTGACAGCGAGATAACCTCGATCGATGATTTACCCGGTCATATGGTCGCTATGGATCAGGTCTATTCCACTTCCGGATTTGCCCTTCCTGCCGTATACCTGATTGACCACGGCATGAATTTGGTCATTAAAGATTCTTTCGATGAGGCACTTGAGGCAAACGAGGTGGGAATCTATTTTTCCATGGACGATAAAAATACATTGAACCTTGTCCGAGAGGGAAAGGTTAGTGCAGGCGCGACCGATGACTATTTCTTTACAAAATGGGAAGGAGAAGCACCTGGGGAACTGGTCAAGTTAGCCGAGACCGCGTCTGTGTCGCGCCAGATCGTCCTCGTTCGATTCGACTTGGAAGGTGATGTGCAAAAAGCGATTATCCATGAGCTATCCAATGCCAATCTTGATCCCGCCGGGCTTGCAGCTATGAAACAAGACGCTGATACCTGCAAGTACGATGACACTCCATTCGGTGTTGAAGCAGCATTCAGTCAAATGCAAGAGATGCATAATAAGATCATGGAAATACCAGGCTGGCGAGAGGCGACAATAAAAGACCAATGATTTAGCGGACAAATGAGAGGTATGGCATGCAAAAAACCAATCTTTTCTTCCATCGTGGGCCAATACGTGAACCGGCATACTTTTTTGGGCGTAAGCAAGAAACCGCACAGTTATTTGATCTGTTGAAGCGTGGCCAGAGCATATCCGTTAGTGGGCAGCGTCGCTTTGGGAAGACTTCACTTTTATTCCATGCCATGACACCAGAAATTGCGGCAAGTTACGGGCTTGATTCCACCCAAACGCGTTGGGCATATCTCGATGGTGGCATGTTGGATGGCTTGGCTGAAGAATCGGTTTATGGAGCGATTGCGCGTGGTCTCCAGCCTGCCGGATCCGAGAACATTCAATATGAAGAGCTCTTACATAGCTTGCAGACGTTGGAACCTCAGCATCAGTGTCTGATCGTCATCCTTGACGAGTTTGAAATCTTCACAGAAAATGTTCGCTTTCAGCCTCGCATGTTCAACCGCTTACGCGGTTTGGCTACCCAATTACCCATCCAATTCTTGATCGCCTCTAAAGATCCCCTTGCCAAACTAACTTTTGCCAACCCCGCAGTGATCAGCTCCTCGTTTTTTAATATCTTTGCACCGTTCCGGCTTTCACTATTCCAAGAGCAGGAAGCAGTCGAAATGCTGGTCTCGCTTTCGGAAAGGAGCGGTGATGTGTTTCAGGAAGATACCATCGATTTCCTGCTCGAGCTGGTTGGCCCCCACCCGCATTTCCTTCAGGTGGCTGGTTATCATGCTTTTGAACTCCAATCTAATGGGGAATTATCGTCAATTGCTCTTGCCACGGTGAAGGAGCGGACGATGAAAGAACTTGAAGGACATCTCGAGTATTACTGGCGCAACCTTTCAGCAGAGGAACAATATACACTGGCTACTCTCCCGCAAATAGATTTTGATACTTATTCACCGGTCATTGCCCATCTCTTCGATCATGGCTTGCTTTATATGGATACCTACCTGGGATCGGTCCTTAGGGAGTTCGTCACCCTGCAGAACGTCCCAGGACTTTTGTGCCATGGACCCTTTGTTATGGATGAACGTCGTCGCTTGTGCACAGTGGGAGGGAAGCTGGTTCACCTCACACCGACTGAATTTGCTGCTCTACGCCTGTTGTTGCAGAATCCAGGGCGATTGTTGACGCCAGAAGATATCGAGGCTAGCCTGTGGCCAGATGAGATCGCCCCAGATCCCGAGCGTGCAAGAGGCATCATGAAAAAGTTGCGGACCACCCTGGGAGAATCAGGTGAAGCCCTGGTTACCCAACGAGGTCAGGGCTATAGTCTTGTCTAGATGATAGTCACTTTGGTCGATAAATGATTTACTATAATGAGGATGATGGAAAAATCGATCAAATCAGGCATGAATAGACCTGTAATCGATCCACAACCGCCCCGATTTCATCCTGTGCACAAGGGAGCTTTTATTGTAATATCTTGGCAACCAACTGAATTGTCTTCCTGTTCATTTTATTCCAGTCAGAACCACGAGATTGTAACTGATAAGCTGAAACCCACAATGGAAGTCTTGAAATTTGGTTACGAAATATAATGATAACCCTGGTTAGACGTATCTGGCATAATCTTCCCCTGGCAAGCAAGATTGCTGCCTTCACCAGCGTGCTCGTTGTTCTCATCGTATCGACGCTGACCGCACTGACGATACAGCGCGAGCGTCAGAGCTTTCGACATGAATTGGAATCCCAGGCATACTTGCTCCTGGATACATTATCAGAAAGATTGATCGATCCTCTGATCAATGAGCGAATAGACGAGATTGATGAGATTGCCAGGGACCTAAAGGGTCATGACGAAATCACTCACTTTAAAGTTTACAATGCGCGGGGGGTATTAAAGGTTGATGCCAACCAACCTGAGAAAGACATACCAACCGATACAGATCCGCTACATCCAAGCACATTAGCCCAACCCGCGGATCAACCAAAATTCTTTTGGAAGGACGATTTGATTGCAGAGGTGGGTGTATGGAGTGAGGCGAATCTGGTTGGTTTCGTGCAAATGGGCTTTTCGACCGCTCCACTCGATGAAAGAATCGGTGCGCTAACGCAGCGGAGCTTTTCGCTGGTTGCCATTGCACTGGTCACCGGGATTCTGTTAGCGACGTTAATGGCTCGACAGCTAATCAATCCCATCACTACGCTAACTAAGACGGCGAATAAAATGGCTGCGGGTGATTTGGTCACCCGCTTTCAGCCTCAGGGCAGTGATGAAATCGGCCAATTGGGACGGGCATTCAATGATTTAGCCAGCGCCATTGATAAGCGTGAAACTGATCTGCGCAACCTGGCAAACGGCCTAGAACAGGCTGTAAAAGAGCGAACGTGGGAGCTACAACAGAAAAACCAATATTTAGCCGCTCTGCATGAGGTCACCCTGGGTTTACTAGAAAATCTCGATGTCGACCAATTGCTGGAAGCAATACTAACACGCGCGGCTGCCCTGGTAAACGCAGAGCATGCCTTCGTTAGTATTATCAATGCTGAACAGAGCGAGATGCAATTACGCGTGGCAAAGGGCCGATACTCTGCCAATCTCGGAATGCGGAGAAAGATCAATCAAGGACTTTCGGGGCGAGTAGTAGCCTCAGGCCAGATGATGATCGAAAGCGATTATCAACTATTTGCTGATAAGGACCCTGAATTTGACTGGCTGCGAACTGCCATCTATGTGCCTCTACGGTCCGAATCAGGCATTCTGGGTGTGATTGGGCTCGGTTATGACAAAGTGGTACCGGTAAATTCCAACCATATTGATATATTGAACCAGTTCGCACAATTAGCTTCGCTGGCTTTAAAAAACGCCCAGTTATACTCTGCCGCTCAGCAGGAGTTGTCGGAAACTGAGCAAGCCCTGCTTGCAGAAGAGGAACGCCGCAAGCTTTATCTTGCCTCTCCGCAGGGTCAGGCTGAGGTAATTGCTGACACGATCTTAAAAGATCCAACAAATGCCATGCTTGCCCTGCACAACATCGCACAAAAGGCAGACCAAAATACAAATGCGATGATCCTGCCAGAATTACCCGGCGTAATGGAGCGATCAGGCCATACGTTGTTTGCACGCCTCGCGGAAGGGTACCATTTTATTTACAAAAGCCATTTGGAACCTGAGCTGCTGACGGTCGGATTACGCCAGCTGCGAATCGGCCTAAGTCTTCCCGAAGCGAGTTCGCTCCATCAGATAGAAGAAGCCGCGACAATCTATGCATTGTGCCAACAGGCGATTGACGCTGAGAGTATCCATTCAATTACTGAACTCATACCTTCACTACAGGCACTCCAGACGCTTCCAAATGGCAACTCAATGTTCCCAGAATTTGTAAGCGCTTTGATCTCCCTGGTTCCTGTGGCTGAGTCGCTCCATGATTATGAACGCGTGGACTTGTCTGAGGATAGGCGTTATTATCTGGCTAGAGCACTCGAATGGCTGAGTCACACCGAACAGCTGGCCCATGGGTTACAACCTGCAGAACAGCCGATAACCCAGCGCATCATCGAGAATTGGCGGGCTCACATCACCCTGGGCATGAGCGATCTACAAACCCGTGCCCAAATTTCCTGCCGTTTGCTCAGCCGACATAGTTGGAAAGAAGGAATAGTCACGGTAGCTTTGCAGCTACATAATGAAGGTCATGGCATGGCTTTGAATGTGCGTATTAACCTTGCCCAAAGCCAAGACTATACTCTTCTTGACGAATTAATTGTGGTAGAACGGCTTACCCCTGGAGAAGAAACACAATTAGAGTTCAGGGTTCAGCCTCAACTTCCTCCAGAAAGAAACCAGTTCCGGGCTTGGTTTGTCATCCATTATGATGATCCGCGTGGTCCTGATCATACCGAACACTTTGCTGACATCGTCTACCTGCTGACCCAAGAAGTACCATTCCAGTTTGTTCCCAATCCTTATGTTGCTGGCACGCCTCTGGAAGCAGGCTCTCCATTATTTTTTGGCCGTGAAGATTTGTTTAACTTCATCGAAGAAAATCTTAACGCCGCACATCGCAATAATTTGGTGTTGATCGGCCAAAGGCGAACCGGTAAATCGTCATTGCTCAAGCAGCTACCTCTTCGTCTTGGTGAAAAGTACTTGCCCGTCTATCTTGATGGACAGAGCATCGCCCTCGACCCTGGATTACCGGCATTCTTTTCAAATCTTGCCATGGAGATTAGCTTTGCACTTCAAGAGCGCGGCTTCATCATCGAACAACCAGATTTGTACGAGTTCAATGAACGCCCGGCTTACAGTTTTGAGCATGATTACTTGCGTCGCGTACTAAAAGCGATCGATGATCGGTATTTGGTGTTCCTCCTGGATGAATTCGAAGAGTTGGAGTCAGCTGTCAAGAGAGGAAATCTGGATGCCTCAGTTTTTGGCTTCCTGCGCCATTTGATCCAGCACGAGGCTAGATTAAGCGTCATCTTCTGCGGTACTCACAGGATAGAAGAATTAGCGACTGACTACTGGAGCGTCCTGTTCAATATCAGTCTATACAAACATATTGGCTTCCTGGAATATGACGAGGCTGTGCGCCTGATTCAAGAGCCGGTGGCTGCATATGGCATGTGCTATGATGATTTAGCGTTGGACAAAATTTGGCGGATCACGACTGGTCACCCATATTTCTTACAACTTCTTTGCCATAGCCTGGTTAATCTCCACAACCGTGCCAATCGTAGCTACATAACAGTATCTGATGTTAACACTGCTCTGAGCGAAATCCTTTCCTCCGGTGAAGCACACTTCGTCTACTTATGGAACGAATCCAGCCAGACGGAGCGTCAGGTCCTCACAGCATTAAGCCGCATAATGACACTTACCGGACAGGTTATGCCGGTGCAGGTGGAAGATTACCTGAATGAGCGCGGCATCCCGCTAGGCAGGCGTGTTATCGCTGAGACCTTACATCATTTGACGCTCAGGGACATACTGGCTGTACAGGTTGAAAGCCAATCGACAGGCATTGCGGGTACATACAGTTGGCGGCTCGGCCTGCTTGGTCTCTGGATTGAAAAATATAAGTCGCTAAGCCTCCTGCAAGAGGAAGCCTGAACAATATCTGAACAATATATGAACGATCCTTATACTTCGCCTGGACCATTACAGGATTCGAGGATGTTTTATGGAAGGGCTTCCGAACTTACTGAGATCAGCAATTTTCTACGCGGTAATCAGTCTGTCTCTATCGTTGGCCCGCATGAAATTGGAAAAACCTCATTAATGATGCACCTGATGCAAACAGAGTCAAAAGCTTCATTGGGCATCGGGAATGAGCATCTATTCGCATTTATTGATTGTCATGCACTGTCTGGTTGCCTCCAGAGTGAGCTTATTACATTCCTTTGCAAAGCAGTTGCCAATGTCCTGCACACTTCCGACCTGGAAGCAGAGCCAGCTTTAAAGGATGTGATTTCTAATCCGACCTGGTTTACGTTTGAAGTTGCATTACATAAATTGAACCTGCGTGGCCTTAAAATTGTACTCATTTTGGACGATTTCGAGCAGCTCACACAGAATCTGCAATTGGATCTACATTTCTATAATGCCCTGCGCTCATTGGCCGGACGGTTTCAGTTAGCGTACCTCACATGTTCGACCCAACCACTGGTCGCAATAACTAATTTCAATGACTCAAAAACAGTCTTATCAAGCCCGTTTTTCAACATTTTCACCCAGATCAATCTTGGTTTGCTATCTGAAGCAGAGGCGCGTGAGATGATTCGAAAGCGCAAGGAAGCTGCCGGAGTTATTGTCAGCTCGCAGCTTGAAGACTTCATCTACCAGCTGGTTGGAGGGCATCCACTCGCACTTCAGGTTGCTTGTTCGCAAGCCTGGGATAATCCGCAGGATTTACGCAGGATCGAAGCGCAGACCAGGCAAGAACTCGAACCACACTTCCATAATTATTGGCGAAATCTTAGCCAGGCTGAGCGAGATTTTCTCCAGCATCCATTCGAAACGCGGATGCGTGCAGATAGTGATCCTTCCCGCCGGATAGTCTTGCGTGACTTGACAAGAAAATGCTTGCTAGTCCAGATAGACGGGTCATATAGATACCCGTCAAAGGCCTGGGCTGATTTTGTTGGGTCTCAAAAGAACGAGCAATTGCTTTTATCATCACCCGGATCGGTTGAGCCTGGTAATTGATCAATAGTACCAGTTGTTGAAAGCTCAACTCCGCAACATCAATACGAATAGGACAGCTCGACACAATTTTCCCGCTCTACTAACAGCCCGATGTTCTATAAACTTGCGAATTGATACCTGTTACTTAAAAGAATACTGCTGGGCAACCTAATCGGACCAGGGAGCCACCTTACGATCCCAACGGTGCACACGCAGACGGGCAATCATCTCGTCGGGAAGACCCCTACCATCGCTAACTCTCACATCCTCAATCACATGTTCCTGGGTGCGCATCCCCACGATGGTGGTACTGACATTTTTACTCGAAAGGATGAAGCGGAGCGCCATCTCAGGCAAGCTCATGCCTCGAGGCAGCAACTCATTTAATGCATTGGCGCGCTCAACGGTCTTATGCAGGTTTTCAGGGCCAAAATATCTCGCCCGCCAGTCATTTTCGGGGAATTGGCTATCATCTGTTAATTTACCCGAAAGACCGCCCTCATCCAAAGGAACGCGGGCGATAATCCCTACATCCAATGACTCACACAAGGGAAACAATTCATATTCAGGTGCCTGGTCGAAGATGTTGTAGATGACTTGCACTGCATCCACCATGCCTGTCTGGATGGCTTTCAACCCATTCCATGGCTCCCAACGATTAATACTCAAGCCGAAGAAGCGGATAAGCTTTTTTGCCTTCAGGTCAGCAACAGTTTGCTTCCATTCATCGTCCTCGGTCCACGAATCATCCCAGACATGGAATTGAAGCAGATCGATACTGTCTTTTTTAATCGCCTGCAGAATCTTTTCTGCATGTTCAAATACATGCGGGCGTGGAAAAACATCAGCTAATTTATCTTCCGAACTACCAGGCCACTTGGAATTTTTCGGAGGCACCTTGCTAGCAGCAATAATCTCAGCGGATGGATTGTTTTTTATTAACGTTCCGAGCAGATTATCGCTGTGTCCACCTCCGTACGCCCATGCGGTGTCAAAAAAGTTACAGCCCATCTCAAGCGATTTCTGTAGAGTATCGAGCGATTGCTTATCATCCGAGCCGGACCACCCACCCATACCCCACAGCCCGTGACCGATTTCGCTAACCTTCAGATTTGCCTTTCCGAATCTCCGATATTCCATCGCCTCTACCTTTCTCACAGTCCCTACTTTATTTTTAACGATTGGATTTTATCATAGCCGCCAAGCGACATAAAAAGACCTGCCGTTATCCCTCTGGCAGGTCATTATACCGAATGCTTATTTATTCCTAGGTATGCATCTCCTTCAAGGTTCCATATTTCTTGCGGGTGTCAACCAGCACTTTGGTATAGTATTTATTATAAGTACAACAGCCGATGGGCTGCTGGCGGATGAGCAACTCAAGGCAGTTATCACAGGTGGTGCAGAATTTGATCTCCTTCTCACGGCCTTCACGCAGCTTGAGTGGAAGCAGTGGGTCAGCCAGGGATTGGCGGCCGAGTCCAATCATATCGGTATAACCCTTGGCTATGTTATGGGCGCCATAAGCTAGCAAGGCGCTATCCTTGGGGCTTACTGCCTGGAGCTTGCTCTTGCCTTTACCAAACACAGAGTAGTTCGAGCCGATGACGACAGTCTCTGGTTTCAGATTTTCTCGGAATACCTTGGCAAAATACTGGTGCAAATAGGCAAAATAGGGGTGCTCCTTATCTGCCTGGGTGAGTGAGATGGTGATCGAAGGACTACCTGCAGACTGGACAAAATACTGCGCCCCACGCTCCTCCAGACCCTTCACCAAGTCGATGGGCTCGGTCAGGTCAATCACCGGTGTATCGGGGCCAGCGGTGCCGAAGCCACCTGGGAAACCCTCCCAGACTGAGACCTTTGAACCGACGAGAAAATCCTTGTCTGGTACTTCCTTGCGAATGCGCTCATAAAGATCAAAAGCGAACTGGCGCCGATTTTCCCAAGGTCCACCATATTTCCACTTGCGGGTGTTGTAAGGACGCAGGATCTGGGAGCCTAAATAGCCATGGCAAAGCTTCATATCGATGCCATCGGCTCCCGAATCACGCGTAATCTTGGCAGCCAGGACAAAATCGTCCATGATTTTCTCGAACTCCTCCTCGGTAAAAACCTCGGCGTCGAAGCCGGGCAGCGGTTTTACCGATAAGCGTTTGGAAAATTCAGGGTTGCTCAGCTCACCGGAGTGGGTTAGCTGGTAGATGAAAATGGTCTTCGGGTTCACCTCCCGCAAGCGCCTGACAAACTGAGTCAGGGCGGGAAGGTTGTGGGGCATGATGAACAGCTGGTTTAACCGGCCTCGGTTCTTATCGGTGATGGTAATGGCCTCCAGGCAGACCATGCCAGCCTCGCCCTTGAACAGGTTCTCATAGCGGCGGTAGGTCAATTCAGATGGGTTACCCTCCGTATCCGCGTCAGTACATTCCATCGGCTGGATGAAAAAACGGTTTTCGCAGGTGTGGGTACCGATCTTGATCGGCGAAAGAAGGATCTCTTTTTTATCCATTTACAATTACCTCCAATGATTTATTTGCATATGTTATTGTCGCTAACAAATACCAATAATTCGCTACAACTTTTCACAAAATTCCAGGGTCACACCGTTTGGATCGAGGAACAAGCATACACGAGCGCCAAGGTTGGGCAGGTCGCAGGTTGGGAGGGTGATCTCAACACCTTCAGCCCGCAGCTGTTTTTCGTGGCTAGCCACGTCCGCCACCTGGAAGGCCAAATGGCGCAGGCCCACTTCACTTTCCTGGCGGGGATTATCTTGATTCTTGCCATGATAATCAAACAGCTCAAGCCGCGCACCTCCGGGTAACTCAAGATAGGTAATATCAAATTCACCGCAATCTACCGTTTGCAGCTGGTGCAGTCCCAAAACTCGCCCGTAAAAATCAAGCGACTTGTGCAAGTCCAGCACATTAATTGAGATGTGGTCGATTTTGCTTATCATCAAGTCGTGACTCCAAAATTTTGCTTCGATAAATCAGGATGCCGCCCACTAAAAGATGGGGTGCGTGGATAGACAGATTACAGCACTTCCCGCTTGGTAACTTCAGGTGAGACAAATATCTTGAACAGGCTGGGGTCCCTGCGAAGCTCGTGTAAAGCCCATTCCAGGTCCTCGAGCGGCACTTTCATCGAGAACAATGGCTGCGGGTTAATGCGCCCAGCAGAGATAAGCGTCATTGCATCGGGCCAGTCGGAACCCACACCAGCGCATGAACCGGTGACCTTCTTCTCGCCCAACACGAATTCGAACGGTCGCATTTTCATAGTGTCTTGCTCGCCAGTGATGCCAAATGCTGAGAGTTTTCCGCCGCGGCGGAGCATGGCAAAGGCCTGCTCATAGGTTTCTACGGTACCAACAGCCTCGATGGCATAATCAGCACCACGCCCATGGGTGAGACGCATGACCTCCGCCACCGGGTCAGCGACATCATCAATGTGAATGGCATAATCCGCGCCCATATCCTTGGCAATCTGCAGGCGCTTGCGGTTATCACCGAAGATAATGACCGGTGCACAAGCCCGGAGGACCGCCATGCGGGCATGCAGCACACCCAAGCCACAGCCGATGATGGCCACACTGCTCCCCAGGCTGGCATCCATGGCCTTGGCAGCATGGATGACACAGGAAACTGGCTCAATGAAGGCTCCCTCTTCAAAGCTCAGGTTGTCGGGCAGCTTATGGAGAAGCTCGGCAGGGGCTTTAACATATTCGGCAAATGTGCCGTCGGTGTGGATTCCCAGCTGGGTGAACTTATCACAGAGCAGTTTTTGCCCGTGCAGGCAATAGAAACAAGTACCGCAGCTCATGTTGATGTCGGCTGTGACCCGGTCACCTTCCTTGAAACCATTGCCATTCCTGCCGATCTGCGCAATCACACCCGAGAATTCATGCCCGGCGATCATGGGGAGCTTGTCGGCAGAATACCAGCCATTGTAAATGCTCCAATCGGTGCCACAAATGCCGGTGTTCTTGACCTTGATCAGCACCTCATCCTCGCTGATCTTGGGCACGGGTACTTCCTTAACCTTGATCACACCCACTTTTTCAAATACAGCTGCTTTCATCGTGTTAGTCATACAGTTTTCTCCTCAAGTAGTTATAAGGTTCATTGAAACAAGACGTCGTGACGGCCTTCATAAGGCTTTTCGATCATGAGAGGTTTCAAATAGGCGATGGTCTTGGTGATGCCATCGTGACGGCTCATGGTCACATCTTCATGCTCATAAGACATGACGTAATCGTAGCCGATCAGTGAAAGCTCGGTGATCACTTTCTTCCATGGCACCGAACCCCAGCCCGGGATCCTGAAGCGGAACCCACGACCCAGGCGCTGCCAGTCACCCTGTGGGATGACGCCCGAACGGCGAACGTTGTGAACCACCACTTCGCCATCCTTGGCATGCACGTGGTAAATTTTGCCAGCTAAGGCGTCAATGAAATTCTCTACATCTATGCCCAGGTAGATTAAGTTGGCAGGATCGAAGTTAAAACCAAATTCTTTACGCCCACCCATCAGCTCTACCGCACGCAGAGCAGTCTCGACGTTATATGCAAGCTCATTCGGGTGTGGTTCATGGGCAAATTTGACACCATATTCACCAAACTTATCTAATATTTTGCCCCAACGCTCGCCAAATTCCACTTCCATATCCGACCAGCCCTTTGAATAAGGCCAGGGGAAGAAGCGACCAAAGTTCTCACAACCTATGAAGCCAGTGACCACAGGGACTTCGAGGGCATTGGCAGCCTGGGCAGTCTTGATCATGCGTTCGGTACCGAACTTGATCTTCTCTTCCTTGGTACCTGGGCAAATCGCGTCCGTATCCTTGCCATAGGGGCCAAGGACAATCTGTCCTTCGGGGTGGTTGGCAAGGGCAGAAATGATCAGGCCATACGATTTCACCAGCTGCTTGAGTTTTTCTGCATTATTACCCTTGACAATCTCCTCGATATCGAGGTGTGGGTTATTGGCGAAAGCAGGCATCTCCACTGCACCATAGCCAAGCTCAGACGCCATCTTAAAAACATCTTCCACTTGCATATCTAGAAATGTAGCCGTAAACAAACCGATTCTCATATTGTTGTTTCCTTTCAGTAGGTAGTATGAATTAAGTACACGAACATCCAGTATCCTGGAGGGTTATCGATGCTTGCACAACGCGGGTGGAAATCTCCTTTCGGATAAATCCGGGATTCATACCGGTATAGGAACCTCCAACAGGCATGTCAATAAGCAAATCATATATGACCTCAACATGCTTATAACTCAATATCATGCAGCGCATCACTGATCTTCGCCTGGTATTGAGATGCCAGGGCGAATATCGGCAACAATTTTTCATATTTGGCGTTATTTTCCCGGTTCGGAATAACCACTTCAATTGTTTTATGAATTTCATCGATTTTATTAAAATCAGGCCACAACCCGCAGCCCACAGTGGCGATGGCGGCGGCTCCCAAGGCAGCGGCATCCTGGTCAATGTTAGTTTTCAGGATGCGGCAGTTAAACACATCGGCGAAGATACCCAAGTACATGCGGCTCCTGGCGCCACCACCGACGAAGAGGATCTCATCTTCCAAATGAGTATACTTGCGCAGCAGATCGAGCCGCAGACGCAGGTTCATCGCAATCCCTTCCATGGCAGAGCGAATAAGCTCAGGCTTTCCATGTTTTAAGTCGAGACCAATATATGCGCCACGGAGGTGAGTGCTTTCATCCTGTGATGTACCTCCAGCCAGGCTGGGGTTGAACAGCAGCTTATTTGAGCCTATGGGTGCCTTTTCAGCCTCGCGGTTCATAAGCATATACACATCCTGATCCTCAGCCTGCGCTTCTGCAAGTAGATCGCTGCAGATATTATCCTTGACCCAGGAATAGGTTGTCCCGGCGGAAAAAATACTGACTGCAGAAGTAAACATCTCCGGCAACACATGTGTGAAGACGTAGGGCTTATAAACCTTATCCAGCACGGGCTGTCTCGATGAAACCGCAATCCACGCCGAGGAACCAAGCGAAGTGTACACTCGGCCGTCACGGATGTTTTTAGCACCCAATGCCATGCATGAGTTATCGACACCTCCGCAAACAACCAGGGTATTTGTGCTTAATCCGAGCAGCTTTGCTGCCTCAGGGGTGAGATTACCAAGGACATGGGTCGAGGGAACAATCTCAGGCCACACCTCAGCCGGGATTCCGCTGGCTTCGATGAACTTCTGGCTGTACTTCCAACCCGCAAGGTCATAAATGCCAGTTCCCGAGGCATAAGAGTAATCCGTCAGGCATTTTCCAGTGAGGAGAAAATTAATATAATCCTTAGTACCTAGAAGCTTATCGACCTTTTGCCACATCTCTGGCTCGTGCTTCCGGTACCACATGACTTTAAAAATGGTATAGCAGGCGGCAGGGAAACCATTGCCTGTGGATAAATACCATTCATCCGGGTCAATCTTCTTGAAAAATGCTTCAACTTCAGCCTGAGCACGGACATCAGACCAGATGGGGGTTTCCTCTCTTAGCAAAGTGCCGTCTTTGCTCAATGGCACCGCACCCAAGGAATGCCCAGAAATACCAATACAGGCAATCTCATCCTTTCCCACCCCACTGGAAGCCAAAAGGGAGCAGGTGCTCTTCACCACCGCATTCCACCAGTCCGTAGGACGCTGCTCATGCCACCCCACTTGAGGATAACAGGTGCTATAAGGGACGAAAGTGCTGGCCAGGCAAACCCCATCAATATCATACAATGACGCCTTATTACCACCAGTGCCAAGATCAAATGCGATGATTTTTTTATCCATGGTTTGCCCGTTTAATAATGATCTTTAACCTTCTGAAGTGATCGCCAAACACTCTTGAACAATCTTTATACCGCTTTTTAAGTTCACACCGAAGCGGCGCGCACCAGCTTCATACATATCGAGCAAGGTTTGCAGGCAGCGTATACCACCGGAAGCTTTTATTTTGATCCGTTCCCCGACGATAGATTTGATCAGGCGCACATCCTCTATGGTGGTACCGCGGTCTGCCCAACCGGTGCCAGTTTTAACGAAGGCAGCTCCGGAGTCCACGCAAATGCGGCATGCCTGTTCGGTTTCCTGGCGAGACAGGTACATAATCTCTATGATCACCTTTACCGGGATAGGATGCACAGTTTCGATAACAGAACGGACGTCAGCTTCCACCACGGCAAGCTCTCCGGAGCGGAGCAAGCCGATGTTCATCACCATATCGATTTCATCACACCCAGCTGCGACCATCTCATGCGCCTGGGCAACCTTGACCGAAGTTGAATCAGAGCCAGAGGGGAAACTAATGTTACCCACCAGGCGCGTGCCTGGAGCATCCTGAAGAAGTTCGCGGGTATAGGGGATCATGCACTGTAACACCGAAACCTGCCCAAAGCCATACTCCCGAGCTACATGAACCATCTCCACGATATCCTCTTTATTGGAGATGGTCCGTACGCAGGAAAGATCGATCATCCTAGCGATTTCTCGTGCTGTCAGTTGCATGTGCAATCCGCCTTTCTGCTCCAGAGCCTTTATCGATAGGTGCCAGAACCCTACTTGGCCCGAACGGTAGAGGCGGCCTGGTTGAGCTGGTTGAATAAATCGGGGGTGAGGTCAAAATGCAGCACCTGGGCGACCACCTGCGTCCAGCCGTGCACAAAATACAGCCAGCCATCCTCAACTTTCACATGGCGATCTTCCACCTGAGCCAGGGATTGGTGTAAGAAATCGAGCTCACCACGGTAATTGAACTCCCAGGAAACACTGTGCCTGGGGAATTTACCTTCCCAGGTGATCGGTGAACCCGGGGTGTCCTTGCCCATACCGGTTGCGTTGATGATTATGCTATAAGGAGGGAATTTCTCCATGATCTTGTCGTTAACCAGGGGGTCGGAGTTGCAGATGTATTCAATCTCAATATCGGTATTCAGCCCACTCACCATCTCGCGGGCATGATCGAGCCGGCCTTGCGAGCGGTTGACAAAGGTAAATCTTTTCGGGCGGTCAGCCTTGTCCTTCTTATTGATCAGGTGCAGCAAGGTGGCTACACCGGAACCTCCAGCCCCAAAGCACAGGACGTGGCCACCACTCTTGGCAAAATACCCAGGCTCGATGATGGCATCCAGGCTGGCGCCAGAGGTAATGGGATCCTTGGCATGACCTTCCAGGTGACCATCCAGCTTGGAGATGCAGGAAACCTCACCCGTAATCCTGGCGTAGGGATCAAGGTATTCAAACATATCGCGGGCAGCGCTGAGCAAGTCAATCTTATGCGTCGTGACCAGGGCACCCAATGAATTGGGGTCATATTTGATTTGGGCAACTGCCCGGCGGTATGCCTGGGGCTCATCATGGATTTTGCAATCCACGCCTTCCATGATGACCTCCTCGCGCTTTAGCACCTTCATCCACAAAGGGAAGACCTTCATAATAGAGGATTTACCGGTGGTAACGCCAATAAAATAAAACGTAGGGACTTGTTTTGTAACAACAGGGTAATTTTGCTGGTTCATTATTTACGCTCTACCGCTTAGGTTCTGGTAGATTTCACGACCTGTACAAACTCAGCAGCACGCCGTGTGATTTCATCGAATTTACCTTCCTTGGCCAATTGGGGCGGGCAAAGCTCACTGCCGGCACCCACAGCTATGGCGCCTACGGTAAACCACTCGGCAACATTAGAAGCGCTGACCCCACCGGTAGGCATCATGGGAATGTACGGGAAGGGACCCTTGAGCGCCTTGATATAGGCGGGGCCGCCAAGCGAGCCAGGGAAGATCTTGATCACGTCGGCGCCCAGGTTATACGTTAGAAGCACCTCGGTGGGGGTGAACGCACCTGCCATCGTCAATAGTCCACTCGCCACCATACTTTTTACCAGGCTAGGTTCACATACAGGGCTAACGATGAAGCTCGCGCCGGCTTCTTTGGCCGACAATGATTGCTCAGGCTTGGTGAGGGTGCCCATGCCAAGGACGATGCGGTCAGCGAACTTATCTGAAAGCCTCCGCACCACTCCCTCGGCATCAGGCGTGCTGTAAGTGACCTCAATCCCCAGGACTCCGCCTTCAATCAGTGCTTCCACCATCTTGACGGTGAGATCAGCCGACGGACCGCGAATGACCGCCAGTAATCCCAATTGCTTTACTTTTTCCAAAACTTCGGCTTTTGTCATTCTTCCTCCATATATTCAATTTATTAGAACTCAAGCAACCTTATAAATTGGTTCTTCGTTTCTGAGCACCGCCAGGCAATCACGCATGGCGAACCAGCCCATGTTGCTGGTAGCACCGTCGGTTTGCGCCCCCAAATGGGGCGTGGTAATTACCTGTGGTAGATTTAGCAGTGGGTTATGCGGGTCCGGAGGCTCCACCGTGAAAGCATCCAGCCCGGCTCCTTTCAGATGGCCACTCTGAAGAGCCCTCAGCAGCGCGCCTTCATCCACTACCTCGCCCCGCGAAGTATTAACCAGGAAGGAGCCGTTTTTCATCCTGGCTAAGAAGTCATCGTTGACAAGGTTGCGTGTCTCGGGTAGCAAGGGGAGATGCAGGCTAAGAAAATCAGCCTGCTCCACTACAGATTCCATACTGGACAGCTCGATTTGATGAGTACTGGCGAATGCTGCATCGGCAATGGGGTCATATGCGATGAGGCGGCAATCAAATCCAGCCAGGCGACGGGCAAGCTGTTTCCCGATGGCACCCAAGCCAAGGATGCCGATGGTTTTGCCTTCCAAACTGACCCCGGAATAGCGCGGCCATTTCCCCTGGTGCACCGCTTCCACAGCCTCAGGAATCTGGCGCGCGAGTGCCAGCATTAACCCAAGGGCAAGCTCTGCCACCGAGCTGGAGTTGGCACCTGGTGTATTGGTTACAACGATGCCTTTTTCACGGGCAGCGGCTAAATCAACGCTATCGACCCCAACCCCATAGCGTGATATCACCTTCAGCCGATCAGCCTTGCTTAACGCAGGGGCATCAATCTCATCCAGCCCGGCAATATATCCATCGATGCCGGGCAACAATGCACCAACCTCGGCAGATTTAAGTGGTTTACCGGTCGGGTTATAAATGACCTCTCCCACCAGCGCTTCCAGCTCGGTTTTTAAGCGCGAGTCATTTTTACCATACGAAGTGGGGGTGACGAGCAAGCGACATTCCTTCAGATTCATAAGCCTCCTACTCATTGGCAACGCGGGTTGTCCACGATCTCAGGCCCACTCTCGCCTTCCAATATTAGCTTGCGGAAACCCTGGCGTTCGATGGTGCCGTAATCATGCCCGGCATTACCAGGGTATATAAAAAACGTTACCAGGTCTTCCTGACGTGATGTGCAGACGGACCTGTGTGCCCAACGTGGAGGGACGTAGAGGACTTTACCTGGGGAGAGTGGCTCAACCGATGTGTCGCCCTCGGGCGTTTCCATCACCATGTAACCTTCACCACGCAGGCAATAATACACTTCTGCCGTATCAAGGATGGAATGGAAATGACCCTTGGTCATGAAGAATTCCTTGCCGACTTTTCCGGGGTGGACAATTGACACACCCATCAGCATCTCGCCCTCTACCTCGGGACGCTTGACCTCATAGACTTCATAGATCAATTGGTCTTCCTCGGAGAGCATCCGGGTATAGGTATCCTGATCCAAAAACTGACCGTGCAGGGCAGACAACCGCCGCTCGATGTGATTATCCACTCTGGAGGGGATGACTTGCGGCATGGGAAGTGTATATGTAAAGGGTAAATCAACCATTGTATTCTCCTCAATCCATGATTAAAGCAGCCCGGCAAGCCGGCGGGCAATATTTTCGCCTAATAATTGCTTTCGTGCAGGTTCAGGAATGCCTCTTTCTTTAAGTTGCTTTCGGATTTCACCGGGCAGGCTCGCCAAACCCGGTCCACCTCCAATAGAGTGGTATAACTCTGCCTCCGCCATATCGGTACCAAGGGCAATACTTCTCGAATGACCTAAAGCAACCAGCTGCTCAATCAACGGCCACAGGTTCATATCAGGGTTGTACTTGGGGCGGTAGAAGGTGTCATATTCCAACAGGGCTCCAAAGCTAGCCAGGGCTTGATGCAGGCTAAAATCGGGTCGTTTATCCATATGGCATAAGACTAGCTGGGAGGGAGATACATCCCTGCCGTTGAAATAGATGCAAGCGCGTTCAGCCAGGGCTCCCTTTTCAGTGTGGATTTCTAGCAACGCACGTGTGCGGTGCGCAGCTTCAGCAGCGGCTTCTAGCGCAGAGGCGGGGCAATCAGCCCACGCAGCTTCCAGGGCTATCTTGATAAATCCAGCCCTGACGGGTGAAGATGTTTCACGGGTTTCAGCTAATCCATGCTCCAATTCCGAGCATAAATAATCACAAACCTGCTCAGCATCAGCCTGCCAAAGCCAGTGGTCGGGCGGATAGTATTTTTTACGGTGAAAGCCCGTGCAAGCAACAAGGTTAACCCCCGATGCCTTAGCGAGTGCCAGCAGCTTATTGCCATCCCGTCCACAACCTCCTGGCTGGCAATCAAGGATGCTCTCACCACCATGCTCACGATATTCGACCAACTCCCTGAGAATCAGCTCGAATTGACCCAAAACGGGGTTATCCGGAGCTTCACCAGGGATGGAGTTGATCCAAACATGATTATGAGCATCTGTGATTCCCAATTTCTCATAGGAAATTGGTCCTGTGACGGTCATAATCGGTCGGGAGGCGACGGTGAGAGAGGGTGTAAGCATCAGGGTTAGGGTTCCAAGACTATCTTCAACGATTTGCGGTCTTCAGCAGCTAAAAAGGCTGTGACTGCAGCGGTTAACGGAAAGCGCTGGCTTATGATATCCGCTAGATCAACGATGCCGGAATTAACGATTTGAGTAGCCTGCCAGCAATCGGCTGTGCTGCAGGCTGTGGTAGCGGTAACGAGCAGCTCCTTATAATGTACCAGGTTGGAGTTGAAATTAATCGTAGGGCGATTCTTGGGCAGGCCACCAAAGTAATTAATCCTTCCGCTGATCGCGGCCAGCTCAAGGGCACTCTCCTGCGCAGCATGGTTGGGTGCAGCCACAATGATCACGTCGGCACCACGCCCACCGCTTTCCTCATCCAGGATTTCTTTAAGACGGCCTGAAGCAGGGTCAGCCACCCGATCAGCGCCCAAGCGCTCTGCTTGAGATGCCCGATCAGGGATGGGCTCGCTGACGATGACACGCCCTGCGCCGCGAGCTTTGGCAAGCTTGATGTGCATCACACCGATCGGTCCTGCGCCCATGATGAGTACCACCTCTCCTGGTTGGATGTGGAGTACATTTTGCCCGCGCAGCACACAAGCAAAGGGCTCAACCAATGCAGCAACAGCCGGGTCGATAGTATCGCTGATCGGAATCACATTGCCTTGTTGGACCGAGTTAGCCGGGATGCGCACATATTCGGCAAATCCTCCATCCGATGTTACCCCAATGGCATCATAATTGGCACACAGGTTGTTATTGCCAGTCACACACTGCAGGCAGTGCCCGCAACCAGTATTCGGAGCACAGAATACTTGTTGACCGATGGAGTAGTTCTCCACTTTGGCACCTAATCGAGCAATCGTTCCAACCACTTCATGCCCAGGAATACGCACCGTTCCGGGAGGGTACATTCGATGGTTGCCATGAAAAATACGCAAATCAGTCCCACAGATGCTGGCACTAACCACCTTGACCAGTATCTCGCCTTTCTTAATTTCCGGAATTGGCACATTCTCCACACGCAAATCGTTGGATCCATGATAGACTGCCGCCAGCATATTACCTCCAGTACTCTGGTGCTCAGGCATCAAGGATTTCCTCCAAACAAACAATGCGCTGCTCCAGGAATGATTTTGTTCCAGCCAAGACACCCGCTACAGCCCAGCGGCCATCAATACCGCAGGCGCGCGGAGGGGTTTGGTTCTGGATGCAGGCAATGAAATGGGTTAATTCGTTGATATAGGCCCATTTAAAGCGCTCGGGCCAGGTGCGGAAAATAGGTGTGACCAATCCGTGATCGCGGTCTGTGCATAACACAACCGCCTGGCCTTTAAGCTCTCCAATCTGCATTATCCCTTTTTCACCAACAATTTCGACACGGGCGTCGTAGCCATATCCACACGGGCAAACCCCTGATAGCATCCCCAAGCCGCCGTTTTCGAATTTTATATTGACAAGGACATTATCGTAGAAATTGGGAGTGTCCACATCATTGGCGGGACCCTTGAAGTTTGCTACCTCTGTGTATACCCTGAGTAGATTTGAACCCATGAACCAACGCAGGGTATCCCAGTCATGGCTGTTGACTTCCGCCAGCATGCCATTGGAGGTTTTAAGGTCGCGTGCCCAGGCAGGCGGAAGGCCTGGACCATGGGTATTGGTCTTGATCATCATGGGCTGCCCTATCTCACCAGCTTCAATGCGCTGGGCCGCAGCCATAAACTCAGGATCGAAACGACGCATGAACCCCAGTTGTAAGAGCACCGAGTTTTGCTCTACCACCTTGAGGATCGCATCGCACTCAGCAAGGGATAATGCCATCGGTTTTTCAAGGAACACGTGTTTCTTGTGATTCGCTGCCAAAGCCGTGAGTGGCAAATGGGTGGGCGTGGGGGTTGTGATGACTACTGCGTCAAAATCAGCCTTTTCGAGGGCGGTTTCAAGTGTTTCGAACTGACTTTCGATGCCAAATTCTCGCGCCGTTTCTTCACGCACCTGATCTACCGGCTCAACAACAGTGACGATCTTTCCATCAGGGATGTAGCTAAAGGCACGAGAATGGTTTTTGCCTACCCTTCCACCGCCGACCATACACACTCGAATTTGTTGTTTCATCAATAATTCCTCATAGTAATTTTTGATTTATCCTCAACCTTTAGATTTATAAAATTGGTGTAATGACTCTTCCAAACGGATATATTTCTCCACCAAGGGGTTATAAACAGCGTGATTTTCTAACGATGGCTTGAATGGCTTACCGCTCAAAAGAGCGGTCCGCTCCGCATAAGAAGCCAGGTCATCGATCAGACCGGCGGCTTTTCCGGCAATCATAGCAGCGCCCCAGGCGCCGAACTCGTTGCCTTTCAACCTCTGATAAGGTACATTGAGAATGTCTGCCTTGATCTGGTTCCAGGTGTCACTGCGAGCTCCACCGCCAACCACACGTGCTTCGACCAACACCAAATCAGGCAGTGAATCCCTTAAAATTTTTAGGTAATAGGCATATTCATAAGCAATGCTTTCCAATATGGCACGTGCAAAATGCGCCTGATGATGGGACCATGAGACTCCCACCCAGGCACCACGCATTTCAGGACTAGAGGGACAAATTCGCCCACCAAGGTGCGGTGAGAAGAACAATCCATCTGAACCAGGAGGCACGTTCTCAACCAATGAGATCATCTGGGGGTACAGGTCTTCAGGTGGAAGCGGTAAGCCTTCTCCATGGGTACAGTTATAAAACTGATCACGGAACCAGCGCAGTGCAATGCCACCACCCCCGATATAAGCAAGTGGATTCCATAAACCCCGGATGACAGACTGCATGGTGATGAGAGCACGATTTTTGGTATCTGCTATGAATTTATCGGTACAACCAGCCAGGACGGCAGCAGTGCCTGCCACATCAAAAAGCATTCCAGCTTTGACGATGCCAGCGCCCAAAGCGTTGGCGGCAGTATCGCCAGCACCAGCAGCGATCAGCGTGCCTGGTGCCAGGCCAAACTCACCAGCGGATTTCTGCGTCACTTCTCCAACGATGTCATAAGGTTCGATGATGCGCGGAAGCTTTTCCATGTCCAGCCCAAAGTGGTTGCACAACTCATTAGACCAGGTGGACTTCTGCCCCTCAGAAAACCCTGAAAAATGGATGTACGTGCGATCGATAAAAGCTTCGTCAGCCTTCAAGCCTGCGATCCTGCCTGCTACATACGTGCCAGGCATGACAAACTTGGCGATACGCCGGTAAACTGCGGGTTGCTCATTTTTCCACCAAAGCATCTTGGGACCGTGATCACAAGTAGGGGGGCAACCCGTGAGCTGGGTGATGCGGTCGCCAGCCTCCCTATCCATCCATTCGATGTAGGGCTTGCAGCGCATATCCAGCCAGGAGTCGAACCGGGCGGCAGGTTGGTAATTTTCATCGATTGAGCCAACTCCGGCCATTTGAGAATCAAAGGCGATGGCAGCAATACCCTTGGGCTCCACTCCACTTGATTCAATACACTCGCGCATAGTCTTGGCTGCTGTCGTGTAAAAATCCTCATTTTCCTGCTCAACAACCCCTGGTTTTGGATAAAAGAGCGGGACCTCGGCTGAGGCTTCTGAGACAAGTGCTCCGTCAATCTGATAAAGTGCGGCTTTGGTGCTGCTGGTGCCAAGATCAATACCCATCAGGTATTTCTTTTGCATTCTCTTCTCCCGTGCTTTTAACGAATCATCCAGGATGCAATAAGATAATGAAAAGACCTCAAAATTGCCTCAAAAAATACTTCGTAGGTATAACGGTGAGGTTATGCCGCTACTATATCTGATTCGCGCGAGCGGAGTAATTCCACCTCAAAGCGCGAGCGGTCGCCACGATGCAGGGCATGATAATACTCAATCGGCATCCCATCTTCTAAAAAACTGATGCTGTCGAGCATTAACAAGGGAGCTCCGTGCTCAATCCCGAGAAGCTCTGCTTCCGATTCGTTCGCAAGCACTGCTTCTATGTAACGCTTGCCTTTGGCAATGAAAATACCGCATTCCGTTTGCAAGTATTCGTATAAAGACCGGTTAGTCAAATCCACATCGGCCAGGGATGGGCAAATCTTATAAGGGATGTAGGTGGTAACCATTTGGATGGGCTCTTCGCCGACGAATCTCAAGCGCTGTATATCGACGACCGCTTCACCTGGTTTGATATTTAGAAAACCAGCTATCTTTTCATTCGCTGGAATCACCTGCTGGTGAAGCACTTTTGTAACCGGTTTTAGACCACGCTCAACCATATCCTGGTAAAAACCGGTTAATTTCTGTACCAATCCTTCGCTGATCTTTGGAGGTGCAATAAAGGTCCCTTTGCCTTTTTGCCGGCTGATCACACCATCAAATTCCATTTCGCGCAATGCCTGGCGAACCACCGTGCGGCTGACCTGATAATGCTCGCAGAGGTATTTTTCACCTGGAATCTGATCTCCGGGTGCCCATTCCTTCTGCTGTACTTTCTCGCGTAAAATATCCATCAGCTGGATGTAATAAGGGATATGACTTTCAAAGTTGATTGCGTCCTTCATGGGTGGCCATCCTTACTAGACAGGATGATTCTTGTAATCCTGTCATTACAACTTATTATAGAATAAATTCCCCACCTGTCAATAGGTAGGCTTCGTTTGTAGTAAGTGGTGTGAATGATTACGAATGGTCGATCATGTTTATAATCACAAATAATCATTCCACGTTTTTTTGAAATTAATGAATATTTTATTACTGCCTTGAACTCTGTGTGTTTAATCGTATAATATGTTATCCTGTAATAACAAGTTCGCCAGTTCAAAAATTTGCAATCGTTGATTTACACCACGCTGTTCATGCTGGTAAACTATCCTGGGATGACCCAGGCTTATAAACATAACCTTGAGTTCAGGAGGCATAAAAATGAAAGTCGGAATAGATAGTTATTGCTACCATCGATTCTTTGGAGAGGTATATCCTGATCAGAAACCGCCTGCTAAGAATATGACCATGCAGGATTTCCTGGAACGGGCCAGGGTGCATGGTGCGGAAGGGGTTTCACTAGAATCCTGTTTCTTCCCCAAAAATGTTGACAAGGCATGGTTCAAGGATCTGAAAGCCCAATTGGATGATAGCAAACTTGATCGGGTTTACGCCTGGGGCCATCCAGATGGTCTTGAACGCGGCAAGAATTTTGTTGCTTATGATGAGATGGTTGCCCACATCCCCAATGCAGTTGCGATTGGTGCAGATGTGATGCGCGTGGTTGGCAGCAGTTTATTGTTCCGCCATGAGCCTCACGGCCCGCAGGTGAAGGCTCTGGCAAAAATGTTCAAGAAGGCTGTCAAGGTTGCTGAGGACCATGGGGTGAAAATGGCAGTGGAGAACCACATTGACTTCACCTCCAATGAAATCCTGCAGATGCTCGAAATGGTTGATTCTAAATATTTTGGGCTAAACTTCGATACCGGCAACTTCCTGCGCCTGCTTGATGACCCCGTAAAGGGTATGGAAAAGCTGGCCCCCTATACACTGGCCACGCATGTCAAGGATCTGATGCCTGATAAGAATGCCAGGCCTACCGACTGGCACTTCTTCGCAGGTGTGCCCGTTGGGATGGGGTTGATCAACAACCAGGCTCTGGCAAAGATGCTCAGCAAAGCCAACTTCAAAGGTTTCCTGGCGGTTGAAATCGACCACCCGCATACCGATTGGACCGAGCGTGAGGATGAAGCAGTCGGATTAAGCGTCAAGGAATTAAAGCGAATTGCTGCATCCTTGAACTGATAGTGCCTCTGAATTGATATCAAAAGGAGAGAATGCCTTGAAGACTCTTAATGTCGCAATCATTGGAACCGGCTTTATGGGCAAAGCACACAGCAATGCCTGGGGCGCTGTACCCAAGTTCTTCCAACTGGGCATTAAGCCGGTGATGAAGCTGGCATGTGACACAGAAACAGAATGCACAGAAGCGTTCGCTAAAAACTGGGGTTGGGAGGTCATTGAGACCGATTGGCAC